>Ga0213835_100050_pt1 | contig 173144 bp, 151 predicted proteins | sample SWPATP01_FD_160576 | JGI IMG/M metagenome (GOLD analysis project Ga0213835, IMG submission 160576) | Coastal seawater microbial communities from Marineland, Florida, United States - SWPA TP0 #1 | ecosystem: Environmental > Aquatic > Marine > Coastal | place: USA: Florida | collected 2016-08-05
CTCGAGGATGTCGACCATGGCCTGGGCGATGGCCGTCTCCGAGACCTGGTAGTGCTCGTCCATCACCTCGCGCACCAAGCTGAACGTGCAGCGATTGTCGAGGCCGATACCGCCGCCCAGCGAGTCGGCCAGACTCTCCACCTCTTCGACCGCCACGGGACGCCCAGCCTGCAGGCTCTGCCACATGGCCGCGCCGCGGGAGAGGCTGACGCCGGTGATGCGGGCCTCGGGGCGGATGGCCTTCACCGCCGCGCCGATGCCCCCCAGCAGCCCACCACCGGAGAGACCGACGATCACCCGGTCGAGATCCGGCGCATCCTCCATCAGCTCCAGGCCGATGGTGCCCTGGCCGGCTGCGATCAGCGGGTCGTCGAAGGGCGGAATCAGCGTCATGCCGCGTTCGCGGATCAGCCGCTCGACCTCGCCGAAGGCCTCGTCCTGGCTTTCGCCCACGCGCCTGACCTCGGCGCCCAGCGCCTCGATGGCGGCCACCTTGTTGGCCGGTACCAGGCGCGACAGGCAGATCGTCGCGGCAATGCCGAGCTTCGATGCGGCATAGGCCACGGCACGACCATGGTTGCCGGTCGAGGCCGTGACCACACCGGCCTCCAGGGCATCACGGCCGTGACGCTCGATCAGCGCGGCGATCATGTTGGCGGCGCCGCGCAGCTTGAACGCCCCGCTGGGCTGAAGGGTTTCGAGCTTGAGCAGGATCTCGGCGTCGAAGCGCTCGGAGAGTGCGTGGGAGCGGACCAGCGGGGTGCACAGCGCCTGACCGGCGATGCGGCGGCGCGCCTGGTAGACGGAAGCGAGGGTAACCCCGTGAGCAGAGGTCGACATGGCAAATCCGGTTGCTTGGCTCGTGGCGAGAGGCTTGGCGCTTTCAGCCTAGAAGAGAAGAACGGGCCCAGCCAAGCAAAGCGCCGCGGGCATTACCCGCGGCGCTCGTGGCCAGACATACTAGGCGCTTGCCGATTCGACTCGGCAATACGGCTCAGCTCACCGACATGGCGGCCTTGACCACGCCTTCGCGCACCAGCTGGTCGGTGACCTTGTTCACCGCGCGCTCGGCGCGGGCGACGATCTCGTCGACCTCGGCGCGGGTCGCCACCAGCGGCGGCGCGAAGCCGAGGATGTCGCCCTGGGGCATGGCGCGGGCAATCAGGTTCTCGTCCAGCGCCGCCGCGGCGATGCGCGCACCGACCTTGTGCGCGGCGTCGAAGTGCGCGCGCCGGGCAGGGTCGACCGAGAACTCCAGCGCCGCCAGCATGCCCACGCCGCGCACGTTGCCGACGATGGGATGCTCGCCGAAGGCGGCCTGCATCCGCTGCTGCAGGTAGGCGCCGGTTTCGGCGGCGTTGGCGGTAAGCCCCTCGCGCTCGATGATCGCCAGGTTGGCCAGTGCTGCGGCACAGCCCAGGGCGTGGCCGGAGTAGGTCCAGCCGTGGCCGATGGGGCCGTACTGACCGGTGCCCTGCTCCAGCACGCTCCATACGCGGTCGCCGACGATCACGCCGGAGAGCGGCTGGTAAGCGCTGGTCAGGCCCTTGGCGACGGTGATCAGGTCGGGCTTGATACCGTAGTAGTGGCTGCCGAAGTCGGCGCCGATACGGCCGAAGCCGCACACCACTTCGTCGGCGATCAGCAGCACGTCGTACTTGGCCAGCACGGCCTGGATCGCCTCCCAGTAGCCTTCCGGCGGCGGCACGATGCCGCCGGTGCCGAGCACCGGCTCGCCGATGAAGGCGGCCACGGTGTCGGGGCCTTCGGCCAGGATCATCTCCTCCAGCTTCTGCGCGCAGAACTGGGAGAACTCGCGCTCGCTCATGCCTTCCTGCTCGGCGGCGCGGTGGTAGTAGTACGGCGCCTCGGTGTGCAGGATGCCGGCCAGCGGCAGGTCGAACTGGTCGTGGAACGCCTTGAGACCGGTCAGCGAGCCGGTGGCCAAGCCGGAGCCGTGGTAGCCGCGCTGACGCGAGATCACCTTCTTCTTCTGCGGGCGACCGAGCACGTTGTTGTAGTAGCGCACGATCTTGAGCTGGGTCTCGTTGGCGTCACTGCCGCCGAGGCCGTAGTAGACCTTGGACATGCCGGGGCCGGCGAGCGCGATGATCTTCTCGGAGAGCGCGATCTGCGGCTCGTTGGAGTGGCCCACGTAGGTGTGATAGTAGGAGAGCTCCAGCGCCTGCTGATAGATCGCCTCGGCCACCTCGGTGCGGCCATAGCCGATGTTGACGCAGTACAGCCCGGCGAAGCCGTCGATGAACTCGCGGCCGTCCTTGTCGACGATGTGGATGCCCTTGCCGCCGGTGATCACCCGGCCCGGCGCGTCGCCGTGGGCGAAATCGCGCAGGTGGGTGGAAGCGTGGAAGGTGACCTTGCGGTCGCGCTCGATCAGATCGCGGTGCTGCTGGTTCATTATGCTCTCTCTTCTCCAATGCCCCGCCGCAGCGGGGAGATGTTCAATTCGTTTCTATTGCTCAAGGTTGGGCTGCCGAGCCGGGAGCTCTGCGAGCAAAGGCCTGGCTAGGCGAAGCGCTGCCGGGAACGCGGAGTGGACTTTAGTCCATGAGCAGTTCACGGTAGCGGTTCAACAACGCCAGGCCGAAGCGCAGCTAGCTCCCAGAAACAGACCCCAAAGCCCCCAGGCAGTAATACTTGGTCTCGAGATACTCATCGATCCCGGTGATGCCGCCCTCGCGACCCAGCCCCGACTGCTTGACGCCGCCGAAGGGCACCGGCGGGCCGGTCATCTTCACCGAGTTGACGCTGACCATGCCGTACTCCAGCGCCCGCAGCAGCTTCCAGATGCGGCGGATGTCGTGGGTGTAGACATAGGCCGCCAGGCCGTACTCGGTGTCGTTGGCCATCTCGATCACTTCGTCGTCGTCGCGGTAGGCGGTCACGCCGGCCACCGGGGCGAAGTTCTCCTCGCGCCATACCTTCATCTGCGGGGTCACGCCGGTGAGCAGCGTGGGCATGAAGAAGTTCTCTCCCGGTGCCCGGGTCTGATCGCCGGCGACCAGCGTGGCGCCGCGGGAGATGGCGTCGTCGACGATGGCCGCCGCCTTGTCCACCGCCTGACGATGGATCAGCGGCCCCAGGTCGACCTCGCTCTCCATGCCGTTGCCCACGCTCAATGCCGCCATGCGCTCGGCGAAGTGTTCGACGAACTCGTCGTGGATCGACTCGTGTACCAGGATGCGGTTGGCCGCCAGGCAGTCCTGACCGGCGGTCTGGAACTTGGCCGCCACCGCGGCAAAGGCCGCCTCCTTGGGGTCCATGTCGGGGCCGACGATGAACGGGGCGTTGCCGCCCAGCTCCAGCGACACGCGCTTCACCGTCTGGGCACTCTGCTCGAGCAGCAGCCGGCCGACCCGGGTGGAACCGGTGAAGGATAGCGCCTTGACCCGCTCTTCGGCACACAGAATTTTCGAGACCTCGGCGGGCTCGCCCAGTACCACGTTGAACACGCCTGCCGGAATGCCGGCACGTTCGGCCAGCTCGGCCAGTGCCAGCGCCGAGAACGGCGTCTCGCCGGCCGGCTTGACCACCACGGTGCAGCCGGCAGCCAGGGCGGCGGCGGCCTTGCGCGTGATCATCGCCAGCGGGAAGTTCCACGGCGTGATCAGCGCGGCGATGCCCACCGGCTCCTTGAGCGTACCCAGAGCGGCATTGGGGATGTGGCTGGGAATGGTCTCGCCGAAGGTGCGCTTGCCCTCCTCGGCGAACCAGCGCACGAAGCTGGCGCCGTACTCCACCTCGCCGCGGGCATCGGGCAGCGGCTTGCCCTGCTCCAGAGTCATGATGATGGCGAGGTCCTCGCGGTGGGCCTGCAGCAGGTCGTGCCAGGCCATGAGCCGCTCGGCGCGCTCGTCGGCGCGCAGCGCACGCCAGTGCACGAAGGCGGCATCGGCGGAGTCCACCGCTTCACGGATCTGATGCGCCTCGAGCCAGGGGATGTAGCCGATGACCTCGCCGGTGGCAGGGTCGAACACCGTCTCCTCACGGCCGCCATCGCCGTGGGTCCACTTGCCGTTCACATAGGCGTGCTGACGAAACAGACGCGGATCATCGAGCATGGTGGACAGTGTATTGGTCAGCTTCATGTTCATGGGCACCTCCCCTGACACCGGCCCCTCGCTCACGGGCCGGCTGTGGCAAAACGACAGAGCAGCCGGCGGCTGCTCGATGGCTACAGGGTAAGGGCAAACCCGAGGCGGGACTTTTCGTTAACCGGCAGGGCAAGTGCGCTTTTTTTTGTCCTCCAGAGCTAAGTTGCGTTTTTTTCTGCGCGCGGCGCTCAGGTCTCCGGCGGCGCGGCCAGCGCCTCTTCGGTGAACACGATCAGGCCCAGCTCCGGCCGGTAGCCGTGGATCTCCTTGACGTCGAGCGCCTGCAGGAAGTGGAGGATCTCCTCGCTGATCACCTGCCCCGGCACCAGCACCGGGAAGCCCGGCGGATAGGGAATCACGAAGCTGGCCGAGACCACGTCGCGGCCGGCGCGCATCTCGGCCTGGAGCTCGCCGTTGTCGAAGCGCAGGTACTCGGTGTTCTCCTCGTCGTAGCTGAGGAAGTAGGCACGTCGAATGTCGCCCTCGGGGGTCTCGGGACACTGGCGGAAGGCGTCGTGGAAGCGGCTGAAGTCGGGCAGCGGCGGCAGCTCCTGGGTCAGCGAATGCACCCGGCGTTCGATGATCTTGCGCTCGGGCCGGCTGCTCTCCTCCCAGCGGTACTCGAACTCCTTGGCCAGCTTGATCAGCACGTCGAGCAGGTAGGCGATGGAGCCGCGGGTGGTGCCGATGTTGGTCATGAACAGCACGGTGTTGCGTGAGGTCTTGTTGATCTGAATGCCGTACTTGTTCATCAGGTATTCGTTCTTGAAGGCGTCGCCGTCGACCCCGGTGTTGCCGATGGCGATGGTCACCCGGGTGGGATCGACCACGAACTCGTCCCGCGCCCACGCCTCCTCCATCTGGTTCCAGCCGGTCACCGGGTCGAAGTAGGACTCGACCCCCGACTCACGATACTCGGCGGGCACCATGTCGCTGTTCTTGAGTACCCGGAAGTACTTCTGCAGCAGCGGATGGGTGTAGAGCTGCTCGCGCAGCGACAGTGCCGCCTCCACCTGGGCATGAACCAGCTCGAAGCCCTCCATCTCGGCCTGCATGCGCCCAACGTCCAGCGACGCCACAATCTGATAGTTGGGCGAGGTGGAGGTATGCGTCATGTAGGCCTCGTGGAACGGCGCCTCGACCTTCTGGCGGAAGTCCTGGTCCCAGACGTGGATCATCGAGCCCTGGCGCAGCGAGGTCAGGGTCTTGTGAGTGGAGTGGGTGGCATAGGCGCGGATGCGCACCGCCTCCGGGTCGGGCAGCAGCCGGCGCTCGAGCCAGGTGGCATCGTCGTCGGGGTCGAGCGCATCGAACTCCGCCTTCCACGCCGCATACTCCTCGCGGTAGGCCTCGCTGCGGTAGCGCTCGCGCAGGGTGCGCGCAGCGTGCATGGCGGTACGCGGCCGGTAGGTGGGGTTGAAGGTGGCGAAGGCGAACCACGCCTCGTCCCACAGGAACACCAGGTCGGGCTTGATCGCCAGGCACTCCTCCATCACCCGACGCACGTTGTAGACCACGCCGTCGAAGGTGCAGTTGGTCAGCAGCAGCATCTTGACCCGGTGGAGCTGACCGGCGCGCTTGTACTCCAGCAGCGTCTTCTTGATCTCGCGCAGCGGCACCGCGCCGTACATCGAGTAATCGTTGAGCGGATAGGAGTCCAGGTAGCTGACGTGTGCACCCGCCAGCACCATGCCGTAGTGGTGCGACTTGTGGCAGTCGCGGTCGATCAGCACGATGTCGCGGGGCTTGACCAGCGCCTGCACCACGATCTTGTTGGCCGTCGAGGTGCCGTTGGTGACGAAGAAGCTCTGGCGCGCCCCGAAGGCGCGGGCGGCGTACTCCTGGGCCTTCTTGATCGGACCGTAGGGTTGCAGCAGCGAATCGAGGCCGCCCGAGGTGGCCGAGGTCTCGGCAAGGAAGATGTTGATGCCGTAGAAGTCGATCATGTGCCCCGCCCAGTGCGAGCGGGTCACCGACTTGCCCCGCGAGATGGGCATGGCGTGGAACACCCCGGTGGGCTTCTTGCTGTATTCGCGCAGGGCATCGAAGAACGGCGTGCGGTAGCGGCTGTCGATGGCACGCAGGATGGTGTGGTGCTGCTCGATGTAGTCGGTCTCGCGATAGAAGATGCGGTTGAAGTGGCGGATGTCGCGGCTCGCCGTGGCCTCGACGTCGCCGCTGGTGACCAGGAACTGATCGATCTCGGGGCGCAGCTCGTGGATCATCGAGCTGAGCAGGATGCTGCGCTCGGCCTCCGACTGGTGCTCCAGCTCCTGCTCCGAGAGCCCCTCCAGGTAGTTGCGCAGCGCGCTGAGGTTGTACTTGGACTTGTAGGGAAACTCGTAGCGAATCAGGCAGGCCTGGATGTTGGGATTGACCAGCACCGCGATCAGGGCGTCCTCGAAGCTGCGTACGGTGACCACGTCGTAGACGAAACGGTCCTCGGGCCGGCGCAGGCTGTGAAACGCCTCGCGCACCACCTCCTCTTCCTGGGACGAGAGGTTGTCGACGATCAGCAGCTCGAAATAGGGCTGGGCCGAGCTGTTGGAGGCCGGGTGCCCGTGGCGCAGCTGCGCCAGTGCATCCATGGTCTCGAGATCCTCGGCATCGGCATCGGTTTCGGAGAGATCGACATGACGGCGACGGTAGGATTCGCTGATCAGCGCCCGCACCAGCCGCTTGACCACCTTCTCCAGCAGCGCGTACTCCTCGCGGTCGAACAGCCCCCAGAGATGGCGGAAATCCTCCTTGGAGGGAAAGGCGTGATAATCCTCGATGATCTCGAGCCGCGTCAGCTTGACGTCGATCGCCTTGATCAGGTTGCGTGCCCGACTCTCGTCGTTGAGCCGCACCAGCTGTCCCAGGTCGCGCTTGAGCGCATTCCAGGTGTCGGCGCGCAGTTGGGAGATCTTGTGATAGAAGCCCAGCGCGGTATAGGGCGTTTCGGTATGGCTGCTCTCGTGCATGGCGACACCCTTTCCATCGTTGTTCGTTGTCTTTCTTCCGGCGACGGTTCACGGTCGTCAGTACCGACTATCTCGGGCCGTAACGGACCCTCAACTGCTGTTCGGGAAAATGCTCGAAGGCCAGTTCCAGACGCTGCTGCGGCCAGCGATAGCTGATCCGTCCCGACAGCGGCCAGTAGGCGGCGGTGTAGATGGTGCCGAGCCCGCGTGCGTAGTCGCGGCGAAACAGCGGCGGTGCGGCGAAGGCGTCGAGCAGGCGCGCCTCGCTGGTGGCCGGGTCGTCCACCAGGATCGACAGCTGGCGCTCGCGGATCAGGGTTTCCGAGGCCAGTGCATGGGCGTACCACTCGATCTTCTTCTGGTGGTTGGTGGCCACCGCCACCCGGCGGATGCTGGCCCGCTGGTCGGGGGCGATCATCGCCGTGACGTAGCGTCCCGCGGCATCGGTCACGGTGACGTTGTAGGCCATGTGGCTGGGCACCCGGGCCAGCACCTCGGCGGCCTGGGGCACGCTGTCGCAGAACTCCAGCAGATAGCGCAGGATGATCGGCGCGCCGAAGCCCTCGCCCACCGCCTTGCGTCCGCCGAAGGCCAGCGACACGGCCAGCCCCGCCTCGTTCATGCCATCCAGCACGCCCCACAGGCAGTCGGTCATGGCGATCACGCCGCGCCCGTTCCAGCGGGTGTACAGCACCGTGCCCTCGCACAGCTCGGGCGGGTAGTCGTAGTTGCGTGCCAGCAGCGGCGCGCCATGGCGCACCAGCACCGCCTGGGAACAGCCGGTGATGTACGGCGGCGGCTGGTAGAGACTGAGAAAGCGCGCCGCCAGATCGCCGCCCCCGGCCAGCTCGCACAGCGCCCGGTAGGTGTCCAGCAGTTCCGGCATGTGCCGACGCAGGGCGTTGTAGCAGCTCAGGTAACCCGGCCGCTCACGCTCCCCCTCGGCCAGGTACCACGCCTCGTAGGCCGGCCAGTGGTAATCGAACAGCGATCGCCACTTGGGCCCCGGCGTCTCCTCCTGCAGGGTACGAAAGACCAGCGCTTTCTCCATCTCCCCTCGCCGCGCCTGGTGGTGCCGCTCGACTTCGCCGTTCATAGGATCTTGAAGTTGCCGCCGCCGATGGCGTGACTCACCGCGACCTCCTCCACCAGCGGGTCCTGCAGCGGCTGGCCGGCGTATTCGCCGCGAATGCCCTCGATCCAGGCCTTGGCCCGCTCGGTGAGCTGGAAGTCGTCGTCCATCAGGCGACCCCGGGTGATCAGGATGCCCAGGTCGGCGCCCTCGTAGCGGAAGTCGCCCGGCCCGCTGATACGCAGGAAGAAGGCCTCGCGCTCGTTCTCGGCGGCATGGGGGTGATAGCTGTAGTGGTCATAGGCGATGCGGTTGTCCGCGCCCAGCTTCCACACCCCGGTACGCGGCGCCCGGGTGAGTAGATCGACGCTCTCGTCGGTGTGCTTGATCACCAGTTGGCTCCAGCTGTCGACGCTGTCGGGGTGCGACCAGCGCTCGTTGATCTCCTCGATGTCGAGATCGAACTCGACGTCGGAGAACTCCAGCAGGTGGAACAGGAACAGCGGAATGTCGGAGTGGGCGAAGGCCGCCACGTTGGTCAGCGAGCTGGCGCCGGTGACCCGCGGGTTGAGTTCGCCCAGGTAGACCTCGCCGTTGTCCATGTCGATCAGGAAGTCGAGCTCGAAGTAGCCGCGGTAGCCCTCTTCGCGCAGGGCCTCGCCGAACTTGAAGGTGTATTCGCGGGCCTTGTCGCGGATCTCCTGGCTGAAGGCGCCGGCGAACATCTCGTTGCCGCACCAGCCGCCCTTGTAGGGAGTCAACGACTTGAAGCCCACCAGTTCGGTCATCAACGGCCCCACCACGGTGCCACAGCGGGTGGCGCAGGCCTCGATGGCCGAGCCGCGGCAGTTGATGCGCTTCATGATCTTGACCTCGGGCTCGGCCTCGATCTCCTCGGCGTGCTTGTAGTAGTCGTCTTCGCTGGCGATGAAGAAGGTGGTGTGGCCGGAGTCGCCGTAGGCGGTCTGCACCACCAGGTCGTCGCCCAGCTCACGGCTGACCTCGAGCAGCTCCTGGTAGCTGCCGACCCTGGCCAGCACGTTGGGCACGCTGGGCACCCCGGCCTTGTTGCCGATCCGTACCGTCTCGATCTTGTTGTCCATGCGCGAGCGCAGCTCCGCCGGCGGGAAGGCGACCCGCAGGCCGAGCTGTCGGCAGATCTCCTCGGTGTGCTCGTCGAACATCAGGAAGGCGGCAACGCCGGCATCGCCGCCGTTGGCCCGCGACTGGATGAAGTCGATCACCTCCTTGTGTTCGAGCAGGTAGTTGTTGATGTCCTCGATGCTCTCGAAGTCGCGCGGGAATTTCTCCTTGGGCACGAAGACGTTGCGCTGCTGACCGTCGAAGCAGTCGATGTAGTTGATGTGCCGGAAGTTGCCCACCCAGTCGCCGATACCGAGCAGGTTGAAGTTGGTCGCCGAGATGAAGTAGACCGGCTCCTTGTTGTTGCGAAAATGACGGCGAACGTCGGCAATGTTGTTGATCTTGTTCATTGTTTTCGCTCCATCGATGACGGAAGGGATAGCATCGGCGCGGCCTGTACCGGCGGCCAATGCCGCAGTGGAGCCCCGCGACGGGAAGCTCCGCTGCAACAGCCGAATCAGGCGCAACAGGAACTCCCGCATGACGACCTCCTGAAGGGTCAGTACTCCTCGATATCGGTGCGCTGCGGCTTGGCCAGCGGACCCAGGCTGGCAAGAAACGGCGAGGGGCCGTGCTCGAAGCGGTAGACCGAGAAATCCACCTGACGGTCGCGGAAGCTCTTGAGCGGCTGCCCCAGGCCGCGCAGGCCCGTTTCGCGCTCGCGCCGCACCCGGCCGAAGTCGACCTCGATGGGCATGATCTCCTCACCGGAACCGGCCTGATGGATCACGTCGCCGGAGGGGCCCACCACGATGGAGCGGCCGTTGCCGATGGCGCCGGCGCCATTGATATCGAAAAAGTAGCACTGGTTGACCGCGGCGTTGGTGCGAGCGATGGAAAGCTCGATGTCGCGGTCGATGGTATCGGTCATGGTGGGGTGAAGGATCACCTCGGCGCCCATGGCGGCCAGGGTTCGGGTGGTCTCGGGGAACCACATGTCGTAGCAGATCGACACGCCGAAACGACCGACGTTGGGCACGTCGAAGACGACGAACTCCGTGCCGCTCTCCACGCCGGCCTCGTAGGGGCGGAAGGGGAACATCTTGCGGTAACGCGCCACCACCTGGCCGCTCGGATCGATCACCGACAAGGTGTTGTAGGTACCGCTCTCGGTGCGTTCGAACATGGAGCCGGGAATCAGCCAGATACGGTACTGCTCGGCGAGCTGGCAGAAGAACTGCTCGACATGGCTGGGTAACGGGTGGGCATGGTGTGGCGAAGCGCCGAGCGGCATCAGCTCGCTGAACAGAACCATCTGCACCTGGGGAAAGCGACTCATCAGCGCGTCGACCCGGTGGCGCATGGCCTCGGTATTGTCACCGTGATGCAGGGCCTGCATCTGCACCCCGGCAATGGTGAAGTAGGACATGGGCATCTCTCTACGTCAGGCGATCTTGTCTCTGGGCGCTAACCAACTCGTCCGGCACCGCGATGACATGCCGGAAGATCGCCCGGCTGAGTGAGCCGTCGGCTCACTCTCGCTTTTAGCTTATGCCATGATTCTCCCCAGAGCATCAACGTTGAGTTCGCGTTGGAGGCCTCGCCGCCAGCGGCTCCAGCCTAAATCAACTGAGAAAGTCGCCCCGCGCCAGGCCCGGCGCGGGGCGTTTGACCGCCTTGGTCACGATGTAGGTGAAATAGCGCTCGATGCCGACGTCCGAGGTGAGCCAGGCGTCGATGAGACGCTGATAGGCATCGACGGAGTCGGCCTCCACCTTCATCAGGTAGTCGACCCCGCCGCCCACGGCCACGCATTCGGTGACCTCGGGGGTTTCGTGGACCAGCGCCTCGAAGCGGGCGAAGCTCTCGGCATTGTGCTGCTTGAGCTCGATCTGCACCCACACCGGGGTGCGCTTGACCAGCGCATCGGGGTTGATGCGTGCACCGTAACCCTCGATGATGCCGGCCTTCTCCAGCCGCCGCACCCGCTCCCAGCACGGGCTGACCGAGAGGTTGATGGCCTCGGCCAGCTTCGACTTGGTGATGCGTCCATCGCGGGACAGGATCTCGAGAATCTTCAGGTCGTATCGATCGAGCTTCATCGTTTTCTCTTGTTATCGGCGGAGCGGCCTTGTCATCGGCAGAGCGACGCGGATTCAGCCGAGGGAGTCGACCACGTCGGCAATCACGGCAATGGTGTCACCCATGTTGACCAGCGCGGGGAAACGCCGCGCTGCCAGGATGCCGTCACGCCCGGCATGGTACTCGACCGGTGCCGCACCGCTGCGGGTCATGTCGTAGACGCGGGCGATCACCTGGCCCTTCTCCACCCTGTCGCCCAGCGCCAGGGTCAGCTCGAGCAGACCGCTGTGCTCGCTCTGCACGTAGCAACTGGCGTCGGGCATGTCGAGATAGACCTGCGGCTCGGCGGGCATCTCCACCTTGCCCTGAAGCAGGCCGAAGTGGATCAGGAAATTGCGCACGCCGCGCTCGGTGAGGGCCAGACTCTCGGGGGTCGAGGTGCCGCCGCCGCCCAGCTCGGTGGCGACGAAGATCTTGCCCTGACTCTCCACCGCGGTATCGAACAGCGCCGCGGCATCGAGTTCGAACATCATCATGGCGTAGGGGGCGCCGAACGCCTTGGCACCCTCCAGCGCCTGGCGCTGCTGCTCGGGATCGTCGAGCACGTGGGAGGCGCCGAAGGGAATGATGTCCAGGGTACGCCCGCCGGAGTGCAGGTCGAGCACCACGTCGCACATCGGCGTCATGACCCGGGTGAAGTAGTCGGCGATCTTCTCGGTCACCGTGCCGTCGGGGTCGCCCGGAAAGCTGCGGTTGAGATTGCCGCCATCCATCGGCGAGGTGCGCTTGCCGGCCGTGGCCGCTGGCATGTTCATCATCGGCACGATGATCACGCGACCGCTCACGTCCTCGGCACGCAGCGAGCTCGACAGCTTCAGCAGCGCAGTGATGCCCTCGTACTCGTCGCCGTGGTTGCCGCCGGTCAGCAGCGCCGTGGGGCCCTCGCCGTTCTTGACCACGGTCACCGGAATCATCACCGCGCCCCAGGCCGACTCGTCGGTGGAGATCGGCAGCTTGAGGAAACCGTGCTGGACGCCGTCGGCGTCGAAGTCCACGGTGGCGCTGATCGGGCTGGGTCGCTTGCTCATCTTGTTCTCCTTGACTTGACGAACGCTGGCCTTACTTGACGAAAAGCTGGCGCGGAAAATTGGCCAGCGCTTCGCAGCCGGTCTCGGTGATCAGAATGCTCTCGGTAATCTCGAGCCCCCAGTCGTCCTGCCACAGGCCCGGCATGAAGTGAAAGGTCATGCCCGGCTCGAGAACGGTCTCGTCGGAGGGACGTAGGCTCATGGTGCGCTCGCCCCAGTCCGGCGGGTAGCTGATGCCGATGGGGTAGCCGCAGCGGGCACCGCCGCGGTCGAAGCCGTACTTGTCCATCGCCGCGCCCAGGGCCATGGCGATGTCGGCGGTGCGATTGCCGGGCTTGGCCACGGCCAGGCCGTTCTCGATACCCTCGAGCAGCGCCGACTCGGCGCGCACGAAGTCCCGCGGCGGACGGCCCAGGAATACCGTGCGCGACAGCGGCGCATGGTAGCGCTTGAACACCCCGGCGATCTCGAAGAAGGTCCCTTCCCCCTTGCGGAACGGCGTGTCGTCCCAGGTCAGGTGAGGTGCCGCCGCATCCTTGCCGGTGGGCAGCATGGGCACGATGGCGGGGTAGTCGCCGCCGTGCACCTTGCCGTTCTCGTCGACCCAGCCCTCGATACCGACACGGTAGATCTCCGAGACCAGCTTGCTCTTGGGCAGGCCGGGCTCGATCACCTCGAGAATGCGAGAGTGCATGCCCTCGACGATCTTGCCCGCGACCCGCATGTAGGCGATCTCCTGGGGCGACTTGATCGCACGGCACCAGTTGACCAGCGAGTTGGCGTCCATGAAGCGCGCATGGGGCAGTTCGCGCAGCAGGCTCTGGTAGGCCTTGGCCGAGAAGTAGTAGTTGTCCATCTCCAGCCCTACCACGCCCTGATGCCAGCCGCGATCGGGCATGATCGACTGGGCCAGGTAATCCATGGGGTGCATGTCCGGGTTCTGGACGTAATAGTCGGGGTAGTAGGTGATGTTGTCCGGATCGATCCAGCAGGTGCGCAGCGCCCCATTGGCGTCCATGCGCCGGCCGTACCACACCGGTTCGCCCTCCAGCCCCACCAGCACACACTGGTGCACGTAGAAGGACCAGCCATCATAGCCCGTCAGCCAGGCCATGTTGGACGGGTCACTGATCACCAGCACGTCGATCCCTCGACTGGCCATTTCGGCCCGCACCTTCCACAGCCGGCTGGCATATTCCTCACGAGTGAAGGACAGGGATACCTGAGTCATGGGCCACTCGCCATAAAATCACCAAGAACCGGCCCTCTTCGCTGCAGAAGAAAGCCGGGCCATCGGATAGTCGGTCATCGCGGTCAGGGGTGAAAGGACCGGCCCAAAATTGTCATGATCGATTTTGGCGGAAAACATGACAATCCCAGTTCAATGCCGCTAAGCTGATAGTAGCATCCCCCCTTGGCTGGCGGTCAAAGGCTTTATTGAATCATGACGATTGACCTAACCCCGTACCTGACGGATACGGGCCCCAAGTATTTGGCCATCGCTCGCGCTCTCTCGGAAGCGGTGCGCCAGGGTGAACTCGTGCCCGGCACCCGGTTGCCGCCCCATCGCCAACTGGCCGAGAGTCTGGGGGTCAGCGTCCAGACCGTGTCACGGGCCTATGCCCAGGCCGAGAGGATGGGACTGGTGCAGGCCCGGGTGGGCAGCGGCACCTGGATCAATGCGCTGGACGACGCCCGCGAGTCGGCCTATCTGCGTGGTCACGAAGCACGTCACGAGAGCCCGCTGATCGATCTGTCGATCGCCCACCCGGTATGCCCACCGAGCCATCATTTGCGTTTTCGCCACACCCTGGCCGAGCTGGCCGAACTGGCCAGCCCCGAAGTGATCAGCGCCTGCCGCCCCATCGCCGGCCTCGCTCACCAGCGCGAGCGCGCCAGCGCCTGGCTGCAGTCGCGCCTGCACGTACCCGGCGAGATGGACGACCGCATTCTCTGCAACGGCGCCGCCCACGGCCTGATGCTGGCGATTTCCAGCGTAGTGCAGCACGGCGACCTGGTGCTGACCGAGGCGCTCACCGATCACGGCCTGATCGCCCTGTCGCGCACGCTGGGGTTCCAGCTGCGCGGCATCGCCATCGACGCCGAGGGCATCGTGCCGGAAGCGCTGGAGCTGGCCTGCCAGCGCTTCAAGCCGCGCGCGCTCTACCTGACCCCGACCCAGCTCAACCCCACCGGAGCGACCATGAGCGAGGCGCGCCGCGACGCCGTGGCCGAGGTGCTGGCGCGACACCGGGTGTGGCTGATCGAGGACGACGTGCATGCACTGCTGGAAGCCCCGGGATTCACCCCCGTCGCGGCGCGCATCCCGCAGTTGAGCTTCCACGTCACCAGCCTGACCAAGGTCACCGTGCCGGGCCTGCGTGCCGGCTACCTCACCGTGCCGCGCGGCCAGCTGCACCATGTGCTGCCGCGCATGCGTGCGACCACCTGGATGGCAACGCCGCTGATCTTCGAGATCGCCGACCGCTGGCTGGCCGACGGTACCGTCGAAACCCTGGCTGCCGAACAGCGCAGCCTGCTGGGCGAACGTCAGCAGCTTGCCCAGCGCCTGCTCGGCCATCATGCCCTGGAGTCACGCCCCACCAGCCTGCACGTGTGGATTTCGCTGCCCGACGCCTGGCGCGCCGAGGAGCTGCAGCAGCAGGCGGAACAGGAGGGACTGGCCATCACCACGGCGGTGCCGTTCATGGTGGAGCAGACCCCGCCGCCCAGGCGCATCCGGGTGAGTCTTGGCGCCGAGCAGGACATTGCCCGCCTCGAAGAGGGGCTCAAGCGTCTGGCCGTGCTGCTCGACGAGGCGCCGCCGCCCATGATGCAGATCGTCTATTGAGAGCCATCGTCTACCGAGAAAGGAGCCGTCATGCGCATATTGCTTCACATCGACGACATCGAGGCCTGGCGCGATGCACTGGCCGAGCGCCTGCCCGGTGCCGAGATCGTCACCGCCGACGACCCTGCCGACAAGCGCCGCGATGCCGACTACCTGGCGGTGTGGAAGCCCCCCGAGGCACTGCTCGCCGAACAGACCCGCGCCCGCGGCATCGTCAACCTGGGAGCGGGCGTGGATGCCCTGCTGAGCAATCCGGCGCTGCCCGCGGGCGTACCCATCGTCAAGCTGCGCGATGCCGGCATGGCCGAGCTGATCGGCGACTACGTGCGCTATGGGGTGCTGCACTTTCAGCGCGACTTCGACCGCTACCGCCGCCAGCAGGCGAGTCGGGAATGGCATGAGCATAACGTCACTGCCAAGCGCGACTGGCCGGTGGGCGTGCTCGGCCTTGGCGCCATCGGCGCCAGGGTGGCCGCCATGATCGCCGCCGACGGTTTTCCCGTGCACGGCTGGAGCCGCTCGCCCAAGTCGCTCGAGGGCATTACCTGCCACCACGGCGACGAGGGCCTGGTCGAGCTGCTCGGCCAGATTCGCACCCTGGTGCTGCTGCTGCCCGGCACCAACTCGACCCGCCATATCATCAATGCTGCGGCACTCGCCGCCCTGCCCGAAGGCGCCAGCCTGATCAACCCTGGCCGCGGCAGCCTGATCGACGAGGCGGCACTGCTCGCAGCGCTGGGTGACGGCGAACGGGAAGGCCGGCTGCGTGGTGCCATCCTCGACGCCTTCCCCGAGGAGCCGCTGCCCGAATCGAGCCCGCTGTGGCGGCATCGGCGCATCTGGGTGACGCCGCACATGGCCGGGCCGACCCCGCTGGACGAGGCCGTCGATCAGGTGGCCGAAGCGATCCGCGCCTTCGAGGCCGGCGACGAAGTGGAGAGCGTCGACCCCGAAGCGGGCTACTGATATCGACGCCGGCCTGCGCCGGCAGTAACTGAAACGGCGGGCCCTTGGCCCGCCGCTGCTATCGTCGCTGCCGGTTCAAGCCGGCTGGAGCAAGCGCTCCATGCCGCGATACTCGAGCCGCGATACATCCGAGACTTCCATCATCGACGCGGGCTGCCCCAGGCTGTCGCTGACGCGGAAGCGGGAGATCAGCCTGGCCATCTCTCCGGCCTGGTCGTCCAGCGAACGGCTCGCGGTGGCGACCTGCTCGACCAGCGCCGCGTTCTGCTGGGTGGTGGCCTCGAGCTGGGCCACGGCCTGATTGATCTGCTCGATACCCGCCGACTGTTCGACGCTGGCCGAGGAGATCTCCGCCACCAGATCGGAGACTCGGCGCACGTCCTGGGAGATGGCGGTCAACGCCTCGAAGGTACGCCCCACCAGGCCGTTGCCCGCCTCCACCCTCTGAGTGGTGTTGCCGATCAGTTGGCGAATGCGCTCGGCCTCTTCGGCGCTGCGGCTGGCCAGCTTGCGTACTTCACCGGCCACCACGGCGAAGCCGCGCCCGTGCTCGCCGGCGCGGGCGGCCTCGACCGAGGCATTGAGCGCCAGCAGATTGGTCTGGAAGGCGATGCCGTCGATGGCTTCGACGATGGCCGTGACCTGCCGGTTGGCCTCGAAGATCTGCTGCATGGCCTGGCGCGCCTCCTCGGCCACCCGGCTGGCCTGCTCGGCCTGGGCCACTGCCTGCTCCGTCATGCTGTTGGCCTGGCGCGCATTGTCGGCGGACTGACGCACGGTGGAGGTCATCTGCTCCATGCTGGTGGCGGTTTCCACCAGCGAGGCGGACTGCTCCTCGGTACGACTGGCCAGATCCTCGTTGCCCTGGGCGATCTCGCCGCTGGCCGAGCCTACGCCGCGTGCCCCCTGCTGAATCGAAGCCACCAGTGCTTCCATGCTGTCCGTTGAGTGATTGAAGGCAGCATAGAGCCGCGACAGCTCGTCGCTGCCGGGTACTGCCAGCCGCTGGGTCAGATCGCCGCCGCGCGACTCGATCAGGGCAAGCGCCCGGCGCAGGGGCACGACCATGCTGCGCACCAGCAGGATGGAAAGCACGACGGAGACCAGAATGGCCGCCAGGGCCAGACCGGCGAACGTCCATAGCCCAATGCGAGCCTCGCTTGCCAGACCATGGGCACGGACCTGTACATAGTCGGCCAGCGCCAGCTCCACTGCGCGCAGCCGCTCCAGCTTGCCGGTCTGGGCGTCAAACCAGCGTTCCGCGCGAATGCCATAGCCGCCGTCGATGCCTTGACGCATGGCGATCTGGCGCATCATGGTCAGCTCGCCATTGGCCTCGTTTTCGGTGGTGGCGGCACGATACCGAGCCCACATCTCGGCGTCGGCCTGGATGAGGAAGCTCTCCTCGAACGCTTCCTCTTCGCCGAGCAGGCGGAGAAAGCGGAAATAGACATCCTGTGACATGCTGTTGGCGGCGAAAGCGCTGGCCAACAGCGCCCGCTCTATACCCGCCGTCTCCTTGAGCTCGAGCAGGGAGTAATAGGCACCCAAGCCACGGGAGAGCTCGCCGGCATTGCTCAGCGAACTCAGCCGCCCCACGATCTCGGTCAGGTATGCGTTGATGTCGGTGTAGTAATCAAGGGCATCGAGCCCGCCAATCTCGAGGGCATCTACCTGGCGACGCTTATCGGCCACCTCAGCCAGCAGCGCATCGATCTCCTGCTGTCGCTGGGTAATACCGACGTCGCCACCCACATCGATGCCGGTCCAGGCTGCGCGATAGGCCTCGATCTGCTCGTCGACCAGGCCACGCTGGGCGGCCAGCTGCATGCCGAAGGCCTCGCCGCGGCTACCGATGAAGCCGACCGACAGGCCGCGCTCCACCTGCAGCTCGTGTATCAGACCACCGAGCTGCACCGACAGACCGGTGAAGCGGTCGACCTGCTGCATGTTGTTGGCAACTTGTTGTCTGTCCATGATGCCGCTCGCGGCCAGCCAGACGATGATGCAAAGGGGCAGTGCCAGCACAAGCATGAACTTGCGTGACACTGGAATGCGGTGAAGGAGGTTTTTCATGTGTTGGAACCCTGCCAAGCTCGAAGATATCGGGAGTCGGGACGTGGCTGGCGTAGCATGCCGTTGTAGTTGTGATATCCGTCGGCCGTCGTGGCGCTGCCTGTCGGCGCGCGAAGGCTTCTTCGGCCGCGCAGCGGGAATCTTGAGAACCGGAGTTCGCCACTCGTCCTGGAATTTGACCGTCATCATTCTTTTCGCCGCGCCGCGGAAATTTGCTTGACCTTCCTACAACGAAGACCGCTAAAGGCATACGCTGTCAGTTACCATTCGTGATCTGCTGGAGGTACGTCATGGCCAAGGTGGAGTACGGCCCCGATACCGCACTGCTGGTCGTCGACATGCAGAACGACTTCTGCGAGGGTGGGGCCCTGCCCGTTAAAGGGGGGAGCGCGCTGGTGCCAGGCATCAATGCCGAAATCGATGCCGCCAGGCGCGCCGGTGCGCTGGTGGTGGCCTCGCGGGACTGGCATCCCGTCGACCACATGAGCTTCGTACATCGCGGCGGCCACTGGCCTGTGCACTGCGTGCAGGACACCCCGGGGGCAGGTTTCCACCCCCAGTTGTCCCTGCCCGACGACGTCATACGTCTGAGCAAGGCCACTGCCTTCGACTCCGACGCTTACTCCGCCTTCGAGGGCACCGGCCTGGCCGACTACCTGCGCGAGCGCGGCATCGTACGCGTCGCAGTCTGCGGGCTGGCCATGGACGTCTGCGTCAGGGCCACCGCGCTGGCGGCGCGTCGTGAGGGTTTCTACGTGATCGTGCTCGATGCACTCACGGCGACGGTTGCGCCGGACGCCCGCGGCCACTGCCGGCGCGAGCTAGAAGAAGCCGGCATCGAAGTACGAAAATGAGTGAGGCGACTCCGCTGCAGGTCGAGGACGACGAGCTGGCACTGCTGACCGACCTGTACCAATTGACCATGCTCGAGGCCTACTGGAAGGAGTCGATGCGGGAGCGGGCCACCTTCAGCCTGTTCTTTCGCAAGATGCCTTCCACGCGCCGCTTCATGCTCGCCTGTGGCCAGCAGCACGCCGCGGCAACGATCAGTCGGCTGCGGTTCACCCCAGCGGTGCTGAGGCGCCTCGCTGCGACAGGTCGCTTCCACCCCGAATTCCTCGCCTGGCTCGGCGAATGGCGCTTCAGCGGCGATATCTGGACGCTACCCGAGGGCACGCCGGTGTTCCCCAACGAACCGCTGCTGGAGGTGGACGCCCCTATTGCGGAAGCGCAGTTGATCGAGAGCCTGCTCATGAATCTGGTGCAGCTCGAGACGGTACTGGCCTCCAAGGCCGTGCGTATCGTAATAGCGGCGCGCGGCCGCCCGGTGGTGGACTTCGGCCTGCGCCGCATGCACGGTGTCGATGCCGCCGTGCGTGGCATACGCGCCTACCGCACGGCGGGTCTGTCCGGGACCAGCAACGTGCTGGGCGGCCTGCGGCATGACCTGCAACTGAGCGGCACCATGGCGCACAGCTATATCCTCGCTCACGACAGCGAGACTAACGCGTTCCGTGCCTTCGCCCGGCATTTTCCCGGTACCACGCTGCTGGTGGACACCCACGACACCCTCGAAGGTGTGCGTCAGGTCATCGAACTGCTTCAGGAGGAGCCGGATCTGCGCATCGAGGCCATCCGCCTGGACTCCGGCGATCTCGGCGAACTCGCCCGACGCTCCCGCACGCTGCTCGACGCAGCCGGCCAGACGCATGTCAAGATCATCGCCAGCAGCGGCCTGGACGAATACGAGATCGCCACTCTGCTCGATGCCGACGCGCCGATCGATGCCTTCGGTGTCGGCACCGCCATGGGCGTCTCGGCCGATGCCCCGGTGCTAGACCTCTCCTACAAGCTGGTGGAGTATGCCGGCGTGCCCCGGGTCAAGCACTCGACCGGCAAGGTCAACCTGCCCGGGCGCAAGCAGCTGTTCCGTCGACGGGACCAACAGGGCAACGTCACCGGCGATATCATCGCCCGGCGCGGGGAAGTCATTCCGGATGCCGAGCCGCTGCTGGTGCCGCTGGTGCGCCATGGCCGGCTGGATGAGGCCCACATGGGCGATGCAGGCCGAGCCCGCGAACGGGTCGCCGCCATCTTGCCTCGGCTACCCGAGCGGCTGCGTCGACTGGAGCCTCACGATGACGCCGCCTATCCGGTCATCCTGAGCCCGGCGCTGGAGAGCCTGGCCGCTTTCACCAGGCAAAGCATGGAATAACCGTGCATCACGGAACCAGGTGGGCTGGCGAGGTTCACAGCTACTGTCGCCAACAGCCAAACGGTTCCCGACATGACACCATCATCACGAGCCCTGGCTCGTCTGACTCTCTCCGTTCTGCTGCTGGCCTGGCTTCCGGTCAAGGCCGTGGCGGCCGCGCCCCAGCCCGACGCGCAACTGCAGCCGTTCAGCGCCAGTTACCGCCTGGAAGTGAGGGGCTGGCCCAACGCCACCATCGAGCATGACCTGACTCGGGAGAGCGGCCATTGGCAGAGCCGCATGCAGGCCGCCATCGCCGTGGCCCGAGGCAACGAGCGCAGCCGTTTCATCGTCACGCCTGAGGGCGTGCATTCGGTGAACTACGCCAGCGGCTACTCGCTGTTCGGTGTGGGCGGCAACTATCGTTTGGGCAGCAGCGAACTGGCCGAGCTGCCGGACCGCCAGGCCGCTCTGATCGAACTCTCGCGACGCGCCCTGAACGGCGGCTGCGAGCGCGATACCTGCCGCCTGGTCTACCAGGATCACCGCGGCCGCGAGGAGACCCTCGACTACCGCCTGCTCGGCACCGACGTACTGCAGTTGCCCGCCGGCGAGTTCCAGGCGCTCAAGGTAGAAGTCAGGGAGCCGGACACGCCGGAGCGCAGTATGGTGTTTCACTTCCACCCCGAGTACCCCGGCCTGCTGCTGGCAGTGGACTACCAGCGCGACGGCGAGCGCCGCAGCCGGCTCACCCTGACCTCACTCAGGACCGACTGAGCACGAGACCCGGCACCGGGCACGAAAGCCTGGTAGAGTTGGCGGTTTTCGCCGCCCTGAGCGGCCGGGCTGAAGGATACCGTCATGCTGTCGGGGCTTTTGATCGTGCTGCTGCCACTGGTGCTGGGCTATCTGGTGCCGGTGCGAAGTCCCGACGTTCTGGCCATCATCAATCGCGGCGTCAGCGCTTCGGTCTACGTCATTCTGCTGTTGATGGGCATCAGCCTGGCGGGGCTGGACGAGCTGGGCCGCGAGCTGTCGCGCATGGGCGGACAGGCACTGACTCTGTTCACGGTGATCACCGCCTGCAACCTGCTGGCGCTGGGGTGGCTGTCGCAGCGTCTGGCCCTGCGCATGGGACCCTCTCCGGTGGTGGCCAATGCGCCTACCACCAAACTGGCCGCACTGGCCGGCTCCCTGGCCCTGGTAGCGGTGGTGGCGGGCGGCGTGCTGATCGGCCTGGCGCTTGCCTGGCTGGGCGGCGATGCCATCTTTCAGCATGCCGAGCTTCTGGCCGAATGGGTGCTCTACGTGCTGCTGGCGCTGATTGGCTGTCAGTTGCGCAACTCCGGCATGCCGCTGCGCCAGATCCTGCTCAACCGCCACGGGCTGGCCATTGCCATGACCCTGGCCGTGAGTTCGCTGATCGGCGGCTTGCTCGCCGCTCCCCTGCTGTCGCTGAGCTGGAACGAGGGCCTGGCGCTGGCATCGGGCTTCGGCTGGTATTCGCTCTCGGCGATCCTGGTCGGCGATCAGCTCGGCCCCGTGTTCGGCGGGGTGGCCTTCTTCAACGATCTCAGCCGCGAGCTGCTGGCCTTCATCCTGATCCCGCTGTTCATCAAGCGCCACGCGCCCCTGGCCATCGGCTACGGCGGCGCGACCTCCATGGACTTCACCCTGCCGGTGATCCAGCAGCACGGTGGCGTGGCCTGCGTGCCCATCGCCGTGGTCAGCGGCTTCATCCTCTCGCTGCTGTCGCCGCCGCTGATCCTGTTCTTCCTGTCGCTGTGAGCCGCGGGAGCTATGCTCAGGAAGCAACGGCAAGCGCCAAGCCCACTGTTAGCCGAAAGTCTAGGTTGAACTCTCCAGGCAGAAACGGCTAACTGAGCGGCGAACGATCTTAATCGTTTAAGACCCCTCAGCCGCCATCGATAACAACAAGCCGACAAGGATACCTGCATGTACAAGAAGACATTGCTCTCCACCCTCGTCGTTGCCGGAGCCGCCAGCTTCAGTCACGCCCAGGCCGCCGACCTGACCATTTCCTGCGGTGCCGTGGGCGCCGAACTGCAGCTCTGCCAGCAGGGCGTGCGGGCGTGGGAAGAGAAGACCGGTTACAGCGTCGACGTGGTCTCGACCCCCAACTCCTCCACCGAACGCCTGTCGCTCTACCAGCAGATCCTCTCCGCCAACTCCACCGACATCGACATCATGCAGATCGACGTCGTATGGCCGGGCCTGCTCGCCAACCATCTGCTCGACCTGCGCGAAGTGCTGGGCGACGACGCCGGTGAAGGGCACTTCTCCGCCATCGTCGAGAACAACACCATCGACGACCGCCTGGTCGCGATGCCCTGGTTCACCGATGCCGGCGTGCTCTACTACCGCGCCGACCTGCTCGAGCAGTACGGCTTCGAGCCGCCGGAAACCTGGGAAGAGCTGACTGAAGTCGCCCGCGAGATCCAGAACGCCGAGCGCGAGGCAGGCAACAGCCGTATGCATGGCTTCGTCTTCCAGGGCCGCGCCTACGAGGGGCTGACCTGCAACGCCCTGGAGTGGGTGGCCAGTCACGGTGGCGGCACCATCGTCGACCAGGACGGCGAGATCACCATCAACAACCCGCAGGCCGCCGCAGCACTGGACCTTGCCGCCTCCTGGATCGGCGACATCTCGCCCAACGGCGTACTCAACTACACCGAGGAAGAGGCCCGCGGCGTGTTCCAGGGCGGCAACGCCGTGTTCATGCGTAACTGGCCCTATGCCTGGGCGCTGGCTCAGAGCGAGGGCAGCGAGGTACGCGGCAAAGTGGGCGTGACCCAACTGCCCTACAGCGGCGACGGCAGCACTGCCGCCACGCTGGGCGGCTGGAACCTGGCGGTGTCGCGCTACAGCGAGAACCCTGAGCTCGCCGCCGATCTGGTAGCCTTCCTGGCCGGCGAAGAGGAGCAGAAGCGGCGCGCCATCGAGGGTGCCTACAACCCGACCCTCGAAGCACTCTACCAGGATGACGAAGTACTCGAGGCGGTGCCCTTCTTCGGCGAACTCTACGAGACCTTCGTCAATGCCGTGGCCCGGCCTTCGGCCCCCACCGGCGATGCCTATGGCCGCGTCAGCAACGCCTTCTTCAGCGCCACTCACGACGTGCTCTCCGGCAACCGCAGCGGTGAGCAGGCGATGAGCGACCTGGACCACGAGCTGGCCCGTCTCAAGCGCCGCAACTGGTAACCCCCTTCAGGAGCCCGCCATGTCGACTCCCGTGACCGAAAGCGCGCCGATCCCGGCGCGCCCCCTACCGGCAAGCTATCGCAGTACCAAGGTGAGGCGGCAGCGAGTACGCGCCGCCTGGCTGTTCCTGGCGCCGATGCTGGTGACCCTGGCCATGGTGGCCGGCTGGCCTCTGCTGCGCACCTTCTACTTCAGCTTCACCGACGCCTCGCTGTCGGACATGAGCGATACCCTGTTCATCGGGCTGGAGAATTACCTGGTCTACGACGACGGCCGCTGGTTCGGCGTGCTGGCCGATCCCATCTGGTGGCGGGCGGTGTGGAACACCGTCTACTTCTCGGTGGTCTCGGTGTCGCTGGAAGTGGTGTTCGGGGTCATCGTCGCCCTGGTGCTCAACGCTGAGTTCAAGGGTCGTACCCTGGTACGCGCCGCGGTGTTGATCCCCTGGGCGATTCCGACCATCGTCTCGGCGCAGATGTGGGCGTGGATGCTCAACGACCAGTTCGGCATCATCAATCATCTGCTGATGGCGCTCGGCATCATCGCCAGCCCCATCGCCTGGACTGCCGATGCCAACTACTCCATGTGGGCGGTGATCATGGTCGACGTGTGGAAGACCACGCCGTTCGTCGCCCTGCTGGTGCTGGCGGCACTGCAGATGCTGCCCAAGGACTGCTACGAAGCCGCCGAGGTCGACGGCATCCACCCGGTCAAGGTGTTCTTCCGCGTCACCCTGCCGCTGATCACCCCCGCACTGATGGTGGCGGTGATCTTCCGCCTGCTCGACGCGCTGCGCGTGTTCGACGTGATCTACGTGCTCACCTCCAACTCCACCAGCACCATGTCGATGTCGATCTACGCTCGTCAACAATTGGTGGAGTTCCAGGACGTAGGCTACGGCAGTGCCGCTTCCACCCTGCTGTTCCTGATCATCGCCCTGGCGACCATCGCCTATCTCTACCTGGGCCGCAAGCAACTGCAACTGGGAGGTGACTGATGACCTCGCGCCAGCTTTCCAAACTCGCAGCGCGTGCCGGCTTCTGGCTGCTGGTGGCCTTGATCGTGGTGGTCGCGGTATTCCCGTTCTACTACGCCATCAAGACCTCCTTCACGCCTTCCGGCGACCTGTTCCGGGTCGAGCTGTGGCCCACGCGAGCCACGCTTGCCAACTACGCGCAGATCTTCTCCCAGCGCAGCTTCCTGCAGGCGATCTTCAACTCGATCCTGGTTGCCACCAGCGTGGTGTTCATCGCGCTGCTGCTGGGCATCACCGCCTCCTACGCCCTGGGGCGGGTACGCTTTCGCGGCCGCACCTCGGTGCTGCTGATCATCCTCGGCGTGTCGATGTTCCCGCAGGTGGCGGTGCTCTCGGGCCTGTTCGAGGTGATCCGCGCGCTCAACCTCTACAACAACCCGGGCGGGCTGATCCTGAGCTACACCATCTTCACCCTGCCCTTCACCGTGTGGGTGCTGACCACCTTCATGCGACAGCTGCCCCTGGAGCTCGAGGAGGCCGCGATCATGGACGGCGCCACGCCCTGGGTGACCATCACCAAGGTGTTCCTGCCGCTGATGTGGCCGGCCATGGCGACCACCGGGCTGCTCGCCTTCATTGCCGCCTGGAACGAGTTCCTCTTCGCCCTGACCTTCACCCTGACCGACAGCCAGCGCACGGTACCGGTAGCGATCGCTCTGCTCTCCGGCGGCAGCGCCTACGAGCTGCCCTGGGCGCCGATCATGGCCGCTTCGGTGGTGGTGACGGTACCGCTGGTGGTGCTGGTGATCATCTTCCAGCGGCGCATCGTCTCGGGACTGACGGCCGGCGCGGTGAAGGGATGAATCGGAGCGGCTGAACCTCGACACGAACGAATTGTCCACGGCGACTCGTACTGACGAACAACCCAGCCATCGCGGCTTGACCAAGGGAAAACCATGCAAGACAACACCTTCTGGTGGCGCGGCGGCGTCATCTACCAGATCTACCCGCGCAGCTTCATGGACAGCAACGGCGACGGCGTCGGCGATCTGCCCGGCATCACCGAGCGACTCGACTACGTCGCCTCGCTGGGCGTGGACGGCATCTGGCTGTCGCCCTTCTTCACCTCGCCGATGCGCGACTTCGGTTACGACATCAGCAATTATCGCGACGTCGACCCCCTGTTCGGCACCCTGGCGGACTTCAAGGCCCTGCTGGAACGCGCCCATGCACTCGGCCTCAAGGTGATCATCGACCAGGTGATCAGCCACACCTCGGACCAGCACCCCTGGTTCCAGGAGAGCCGCATGAATCGCGACAATCCGCGTGCCGACTGGTACGTGTGGGCCGATCCCAACCCGGACGGCACCGCGCCCAACAACTGGCTGTCGATCTTCGGCGGACCGGCCTGGACCTTCGACAGCCGGCGTCAGCAGTACTACCTGCACAACTTCCTGTCGAGCCAGCCCGACCTCAACTTCCACAACCCGGAGGTGCGCGCCGCCCAGCTCGACAACATGCGCTTCTGGCTGGAGCTGGGGGTCGACGGCTTCCGCCTCGACACGGTCAACTTCTACTTCCACGACCAGCACCTGCGCAGCAACCCGGCGCTGACCATCGACGCCACCCGCACGCTGGGCGCGCCCAAGGAGAACCCCTATACCTGGCAGCGCCACATCTACGACATCAGCCGCCCCGAGAACGTCGAGTTCCTGCGCGAGCTGCGGGCGCTGATGGACGAGTACCCCGGCACCACCACGGTGGGCGAGATCGGCGACGACACGCCGCTGGAGCGCATGGCCGAGTACACCTCGGGCGGCGACAAGCTGCACATGGCCTATACCTTCGACCTGCTCAACGCACCGCGCTCGCCGGACTACATTCGCGGCGTGCTCGAGCGCTTCCAGCAGTTCGCCGGCGATGCCTGGCCGTGCTGGGCGCTGTCCAATCACGACGTGGTGCGCAGCGCCACCCGCTGGGGCAGTGAGGAGTGCGCCTTCGCCTATCCCCGCGTGGCGCTGGCCCTGCTCTTCTCGCTGCGCGGCAGCGTCTGCCTCTACCAAGGCGAGGAGCTCGGCCTGCCCGAGGCCGAGGTGCCCTTCGAGCGCATTCAGGACCCCTACGGCCTGCCACTGTGGCCCGACTTCAAGGGCCGCGACGGCTGCCGTACGCCGATGCCGTGGGACGATACCCCGCTGGCCGGTTTCTCTGACGTGGAGCCGTGGCTGCCGGTGGCCGAACCGCACCTGGCCATGTCGGTGGCACGCCAGCAGGATGAGCCGGACTCGATGCTCAACGCCACCCGCCGCCTGCTGCGCTTCCGCCACCAGCATCCGGCCCTGTTCGACGGCGACATGACGCTGCTCGACCTGGGCGAAGCGCTGGTCGCCTTCACCCGTCAGCGTGGCAGCGACAGGCTGCTGTGCGTCTTCAACCTCACCGGCCAGCCCCAGAGTGCCACGCTGCCCGAGGTGCGCGAGGCGCTGCAGGAGCACGGCTTCCAGTACGAGGTGAGCGGCGGCAGGTTGCATTTACCACCGTACCAAGCCGCCTATTTCCGGCTCTAGGAGTGCCTTTTCAGGCTGCGTAGTGGCAATGTCTTGACAACAACGACCGGCCGTATAGCGGCCGAGGATGAATCGAATGGCAAGCGTCACCCTCGACAAAATCAACAAGGTCTTCGGCAGCACGCACATCATCAAGGATGTGGACCTGGCGATCGGTGAAGGCGAATTCGTGGTCTTCGTCGGCCCTTCGGGCTGCGGCAAGTCCACCCTGCTGCGCCTGATCGCCGGACTGGAGTCGATCACCGATGGCGAGCTCTCCATCGGCGATCAGGTGGTCAACGAGCTGCCGCCGCGGGAACGCGGCGTGGGCATGGTGTTCCAGTCCTACGCACTCTACCCGCACATGACCGTGTACGAGAACATGGCCTTCGGCCTCAAGCTGGCCAAGACCGCCAAGGAGACCGTACATGAGCGGGTGATGGCGACGGCACGCATCCTGCAGCTCGAGGAGCTGCTCGAACGCAAGCCCAAGGCGCTCTCCGGCGGCCAGCGCCAGCGCGTGGCCATGGGCCGCGCCATGGCCCGGGAGCCGCGCATCCTGCTGTTCGACGAGCCGCTCTCGAACCTCGACGCCTCGCTGCGGGTACAGATGCGCAACGAGATCGCCCGTCTGCACAAGCGGCTAGGCTCGACCATGGTCTACGTCACTCACGACCAGGTCGAGGCGATGACCCTGGCCGACAAGATCGTGGTGCTCAATGGCGGTCGCGTGGAGCAGGTGGGCAGTCCGCAGGAGCTCTATCAGCGCCCGGCAACCAAGTTCGTGGCCGGCTTCATCGGCTCGCCGACGATGAACTTCCTGCCCGCACGCCTGCTCGGTGCCGATGCCACCGGCTGCCGGATCGGCGCCACCGGGCTGACCGAGCTGGCGCTGCCCCAGGATGCCTCAGGGCATGCCCAGGGGGCGGCGCTGACGCTGGGCATTCGCCCCGAGCACCTGCGCCTGAGCGAGGCCCAGGGCAGCGAGGGCTTCGAGATCGTCAACGTCGAATACCTGGGCAACGAGGTCTACGTCTACCTCGAGCCCAAGGAGGGCGAGACCCTGCTGATTCAGCGCGGCGAAGCACCCACGACGTGGCGGGTCGGTCAGCGCGTGACGCTGGCTCCCGACCCCGAGCACGTGCACCTGTTCGACGCCGGCGGCCGGGCGCTGTCGGTCAAGGCGGCGCGTGCCGTCGCTTGATGACAGGCCGAAATCCCTCAGGAGAAGAGCATGGCGATACGACAGCTTGGCGGCGACCCTGACTGGTGGCGAGGCGCAGTGATCTACCAGATCTATCCGCGCAGTTTTCAGGATAGCCGTGGCGCTGGCATCGGCGATCTCCAAGGGGTCATCGACCGGCTCGATTACATTGCATCGCTGAACGTCGACGCCATCTGGCTGGCCCCCTTCTTCACCTCGCCCATGAAGGACTTCGGCTACGACGTCAGCGATTATCGCGGTGTCGACCCGACTTTCGGCACCCTCGATGATTTCGACCGACTGGTAGAGGCCGCGCATGCCCGCGGTCTGAGGGTGACCATCGACCAAGTGCTCTCCCACTCCTCGGATCAGCATCCTTGGTTCGCCGAAAGCCGGTCGAGCCGCGACAATCCCAAGGCCGACTGGTACGTCTGGGCCGATGCCCGCCCCGACGGCTCGCCCCCCACCAACTGGCAGGCGATCTTCGGTGGCTCGGCCTGGCAATGGGACACTCGTCGCTGCCAGTACTACCTGCACAATTTCCTGGTGGAACAGCCTGACCTCAACTTTCGCAACCCCGAGGTAGTGGAGGCAATCCTCGAGGAGGTACGCTTCTGGCTCGAGCGCGGTGTCGATGGTTTTCGTCTTGATGCCGTCAACTTCTGCACGCATGGTCCGCTCAAGGACAATCCTCCCCGGGAGAAGATCGTCGAGGGCTTCATCGGCGTGCGCCCTGACAACCCCTACGCCTTCCAGAGGCATCTGTACGACAAGACCCAGCCGGAAAACCTGGCCTTCCTGGAGCGGCTGCGCGCGTTGCTCGACGAGTACCCCAGCACTACCACTATCGGCGAAGTAGGCGACGACGACTCGCTCGGCGTAATGTCCGAGTACACCCAGGGCGGCAAACGCCTACATATGTGCTACTCCTTCAACCTGCTGACCGACAAGGCTACTCCCGCGGACCTGCTCGCCCCTCTAACCGAAATGGAAGCGCGCATCGGCGACGGCTGGCCTTGCTGGGCGGTGGGCAATCACGACATTACCCGTGTCGCCACGCGTTGGAACGTTGCTAGCGATATGGCAAAGCTGCGCCTCTATCTGGCCTTCCTGCTCACCCAGCGCGGCAGCATCTGTCTCTATCAGGGTGAGGAACTGGGCCTCACCGAGGCCGAACTCACCTTCGAGCAGTTGGTGGACCCAGCCGGCATCACCTTCTGGCCAAGCTACAAGGGCCGAGACGGATGCCGCACCCCCATGCCCTGGGTAGCCGATGCACTCCACGGCGGTTTCACTACCGCGACGCCCTGGTTGCCGGTACCTGAGGCGCACCTCGCCCTGGCGGTGGATAGGCAGGAGCGCGACCCCGGCTCGCTGCTCAACGCCTATCGGGATTTTCTGCTCTTTCGCCGCAATCAGCCTGCCTTGGTCAAGGGCGATATCCACTACCACCCGCTGCAAGGTGACGTCATCTGCTTCGAGCGCCTGCATGGCGATGATCGCCTGCTGGTAGCACTGAACTTCGACAATGATCCCTGCACCCTAAGCGCTCCGCTCGACGCCAGGCCGCTGGCGGGGGCGCCATCCCTGGTCAATGGCCGCTGGACGGCGGAACGGCTCGAGCTGCCTGCCTTCGGTATTGCCATCGCCCGCTGTCCAAGTGATTTGCCCTGGCAGCCCTGATGCCTGACCGCGTTGCGCTGTCGCCTTGTCCAGAGCCAGATCACCACAACAAGCACAATCCAAGGACCCCACTCCATGACTTGCTTTTCCCGCACTACCCTTGCCCGACAGGTGCTGTTCGGCGCCTTGGTGGCCAGTGGTCTCACGCTTGTCACTACCCAGGCGCAGGCTGCCACAATCACCATTGCCTGCGGTGACGGTGGCAGCGCCGACTTCTGCCCGGAGCTGGCCCGGCAGTGGGCCCAAGAGACCGGCCACGAGGTGGCGGTGGTCACCACTCCCCAGTCGGGCACCGAAACGCTCTCCCTCTACCAGCAGCTGCTCGGCAGCAAGTCCAGCGACATCGACGTACTGATGGTGGATACCGTCTGGCCTGGCCTGCTCGCCGCCCATCTGATAGACCTCGCCGACTACCTGCCCGAAGATGCCTCTGAGGGCTTCTTCCCGGCAATGATCGACAACAATACCGTGGATGATCGTCTGCTTGCCCTACCCTGGTATTCCGACGCTGGCCTGCTCTACTACCGTCGCGACCTACTCGAGAAATACGGCCACGACGTTCCCGAGACCTGGGAGCAACTGACCGAGATCGCCCGCGAGATCCAGAACGCCGAGCGTGAGGCGGGCAACGAGCGCATGCACGGCTTCGTCTTTCAAGGCCGCGCCTACGAGGGCCTGACCACCAATGCCCTGGAGTGGATCGCCAGCTACGGCGGCGGCACCATCGTCGACGATGACGGCAACATCACCGTCAACAATCCTCAGGCCGCCGAGGCGCTGACACTGGCCGCCAGTTGGGTTGGCGACATCGCACCGCGGGGCGTGCGCAACTACATGGAAGAAGAGGCCCGAGGGCTCTTTCAGTCGGGCAATGCAGTGTTCATGCGCAACTGGCCCTATGCCTGGGCACTAGGTCAGGCCGACGGCACTGCTATCCAAGGCAAGTTCGGCGTCGCCCCTCTGCCACACGGCTCGGCAGGAGAGTCGGTAGCCACCCTGGGCGGCTGGAGCTGGGCGGTGTCGCGCTATTCAAAAAATCCCGACCTGGCTGCCGAACTGGTGGCTTACTTGACCGCCGAGGCCCAGCAAAAAGCTCATGCCATCCGCTTCGGCATGAACCCCACTCGGGTAACGCTCTATCAGGACAAGGAGGTACTCGAGGTCCAACCCTTCATCGGCGAGCTCTACGACACTTTGGTGAGCGGCGTGCCGCGCCCGGCCAACGTCACCGGTGAGCACTACACGCGAGTCTCCAACGCCTTCTTTAACCGCGTTCACGACGTGCTCTCCGGCGACCTAACAGCGGAGCAGGCTCTGGGGCAGTTGGAGCGCGAACTCAACCGCATTAGCCGGCGCGGCTGGTGAGTCATCGCGCACACCACAGTCTCTCCCCCTTTCCTCTACGAACAGGTGGGGCCAACCGGCCCCACCGTACACAGGTAAAGTTGAAGACGCTGGCATAGAGGCCTGGCAAACCACTGGTCGACAGGTTATGCTAGGCTGCTAACTAAATCGATAAAGCATTCAAAATGGAGACGCTTTCCTCGTGTCCGCACATCGCCGTATCACACTCAAGGATCTGGCCCGCGAGCTCGGCGTCTCCACCGCCACCATATCCAATGCCTTCAACCGGCCCGACCAGCTCTCGCCCGGTCTGCGCGAGCGCATTCTCGCCGAGGCCAAGCGGCTGGGCTATCGCGGTCCCGACGCCAAGGCACGCAGCCTGCGTACCGGGCGTTCGCGCATCATCGCGGTGATTCTGGCCGAAAGCCTCACCTACAGCCTCAACGATGCGGTTTCCAGCGAGTTCCTCTCCGGCGTGGCCGAGGTGCTCGACAGCCAGGGCCATACCCTGCTGCTGCTCTCGGCGCGGCAGGTCAATTGCCAGCTGGTCGACTCGGCAAGCATGGCCGACGGCTTCATCGTCTACGGCCTGATGCCCTCCGCCGAGCTGTTCGACTCGCTGCCCCTGCACGCCGCGCTGGTGGCGGTCGACTTCAACGTGGCGGGCCATCCTTCGATTCATGTCGACAACGAACCTTCCTGCTTCGAGATCGCCGACCACGCGCTGACGGCCGCCCCACGCAAGCGACCGGGCATCGTCAACCTGCGCCTCACGGCGGAACCCTGCAATGGAAGAATCGATCCGCAGTACACCCTGCTCTCGGCCGAACTCACCATTACCCGCTCGCGGCTGGCCGGCTTTCATGCCGCTCTGGAAAAGCACGACTTCGACCTCGAACGGATCCCGATGTGGAACGTGGAGGAGAATACCTTCGAGGTGTGCGCCCCGGTGATCGAGGAGATTCTCGATCTGCCCGACGCCGAGCGCCCCGACCTGCTGCTGTGCATGTCGGACCGTATCGCCCTGACCGCTCTGACCCTGGCCGAGCAGCGCGGCCTGCGCATTCCCGACGACCTGTGTCTGATCGGCTTCGACGGTATCGCCGAGGGCCAGTATCGGGCTCCGCGGCTGACCACGGTGCGCCAGGAGAGCAGCGAGAAAGGACGCCTGGCGGCGCGCATGATCCTGGGCCTGGAGCCGAGCCATTCACGCCTGCTGACGACCGAGATGATACTGGGCGAGACCTGCCCCTAAGGGAACCACTGCACAAATGCCTGCGCGAGCGAATCGCTGCGTTGCGCGGTGCTCGGAATCCTCACATATACCCCATATGCTCCGGTTGACTCGAAGCCTGGGGCTTCTCGCCCCTTCGGGGCCAGCCTACGGCTGTTTGTCGCTTCGCTCGGTACTGCGCTCCGTGCGCCTTGCGCTTCATCTCGCTCGCCGACTTGTTCAGCGCTTCCTAGGAGCTGGTCATCAAATAGCAGGCTCGCTTGCACGTTGCTTGCACACTTCATGACCATTGGCTGCATCGCCTTGCGAGATGCTGCATGGGCCCACCCTTCGCCACGAGCCCACGATGCCAGCCTTCCCTCTGTCCTCCATGTCTACTCCCGGTCGCACCGGCCGCCGCCAACGGGGGCGCTTGACCTTGGGCGCTCTGCTGGCCGTGCTGGTGCTGGCGGCAGGCGCGGCCGGGGCCTGGTGGCTGGTCTCGCAGCCGCCCCGCATCGAGCGCCGGGCACCGGTCGAACCGCCCGCCCCGCTGGTGGACACCGTACTGGCACAACGTCAGGCGGCCGCGCCAGCGCTGTACGGCTTCGGTCGGGTGATCGCCGAGCGCGAGGCGCACCTGGCCAGCCGCGTGAGCGGCGAGCTGCTCGAATTCACTGACGCAGCGCTACCCGGCCGCGTGGTCGAGGCCGGCAGCGTGCTGGCACGACTCGACGATGCCGACCTGCGTCTGGCTCTGCGCGAGGCCGAGGCCGCGCTGGCCCAGGCCGAGGCGGCACTGGCCATGGAGCGCGGCGAGCAGCAGCGCGCCGAGACGGAGTATCGCAGCTTCGGCCGCGAGCTCTCCGCCGAGCGCCGCGCGCTGGTGCTGCGCCAGCCGCAGCTGCGTCAGGCCGAGGCCGAAGTGGAGCGCGCCCGTGCCGCCCGCGACCGGGCGCGGCTGGAGCTGGAGCGGGCCACCCTCACCGCCCCCTGGCGGGGGATGGTGCAATCGCGTCTGCTGGGCAGCGGCAGCATGGTGAACAACGGCACCGAGCTGTTGCATCTGGTCGACGTCTCGCGCTTCTGGGTTCGCGTCTCGCTGCCCGGCGAAGCGCTGGGCTGGCTGCACGCCGCCGACGCCAACGGAGCTGGCAGCGGCGTGACGCTCTCGACACGCACCTGGCCCGGCGGCGAGACCCGCCGCGGCGAGGTGATCGCCGTCCTGCCGGCGCTGGAGGAACAGGGCCTGCAGGCCCAGCTGCTGGTGGCGGTCGATGACCCGCTGGGGCTCGACAACGGCGCACCGGCCCTGCGCCTGGGCGACGTGGTGCGCCTGGAGTTCGAGGCGCGCGCGCAGGACGGCCTGTTCGTGCTGCCTGCCGCCGCCCTGCGTCCGGGTGACGAGCTGTGGCTGCTCGACGAAGAGGAGCGTCTGCGCCGCCGCACGGTGAACGTGATCCATCGCGGCGAGACGCGGGTGCTGATCGCCGACGGCCTCGAGGACGGCGAACGAGTGGTCACCTCGCAACTGGGCCAGCCGCGTACCGGCATGCGCCTACGCACACGCATCGCCGACAGCGAGCGTCCGGCCGGTGAACGTCGGGAGTCCCGTTCATGACGCGCCGTGGCCCCATCGCCTGGATGGTCAATCACGGCGTCGCCCCCAACCTGCTGATGGTGCTGCTGATCGTCGGTGGCCTGCTGGCGTCGATGACGATCAAGAAGGAGGTGTTCCCCGAGTTCGAGCTGGAGATCGTCCACGTGGCGATCGGCTATCCCGGCGCCACGCCCGAAGAGGTGGAGCGCAGCCTGCTGCTGCCCATGGAAGCGGCCCTGGCCGACGTCGACGGCATCGACGAGATGACCGCCACCGCCAACGAGGGCGCCGGGCGCGTCTCGCTGAGCCTGATCGACGGGGTCGACGTGATGCGCGCCTATCAGGACATCCAGCAGGCGATCAACGCCATCACCAACCTGCCCGCTGCCGCCGACCCGCCGCGCTTCAGTCTTGCCGGCCGCTCGCGCAGCGTGATGAACCTGCAGGTGCACGGCTGGGTCGACGAGCGGCTGCTGCACGATGTGGCCGAGGATCTGCGCGCCGAGCTGCAGGCCGCCTCCGGCATCTCGCGGGTGGAGCTGGCGGGCAACCGCGAGCGTGAGGTGCAGATCCTGCTCGACGAAGAGGCCATGCACCGCCATGGCCTCGACCATCGCGGGCTGGCCTCGCGCATCGCCGACGAGGCACTGGATCTCGCCAGCGGCCGGCTGGCCACCGCCGAGGGTGAATGGCTGATCCGCTACCAGGGACGCCGCGACGATGCCCGCGAGTTCGCCGAGCTGCCGCTGGTCGGCACCGCCGACGGCGGCCAACTGCGCCTGGGCGACATCGCCCGGGTGATGGACGGCTTCGCCGAGAGCGATCGCGAGGTGTTGTTCAACGGCGCCCCAGCGCTCAGCCTCGACGTCTACCAGATCGGCAACCAGACACCGATCGGCATTTCCGACGCCGTGCACGCCCAGCTCGAACGGCTGCGGGCCGGCCTGCCCGAAGGGGTCTATCTGAGCGTGTCCCAGGACACCTCGGAGATCTATCGCGACCGCCTCGACCTGCTGCTGAAGAACGCCTGGCTGGGCCTGGCCCTGGTGCTGGTACTGATGGCGCTGTTCCTCGAGGCGCGGCTGGCGTTCTGGGTCACCCTGGGCATCCCCACCGCCTTCCTCGGCGCCATGCTGTTCCTGCCGTGGCTGGGCGTGTCGATCAACATGATGTCGATGTTCGCCTTCATCATCGCGCTGGGCATCGTCGTCGACGACGCCATCATGGTGGGCGAGAACATCCACAGCTATCGCGAGCAGGGCCACTCCCTGCGCGAAGCCGCCGTGCGTGGCGCCCGCGAGATGGCGGTGCCGATCTCCTTCGCCATCCTCTCCAACATCGTCGCCTTCATGCCGCTGCTGTTCCTGCCGGGTTTCCTCGGCATGATCTTCGCCGTCATCCCGGTGGTGGTGGTCACGGTGTTCCTGGTGTCGTGGCTGGAAGCGCTGTTCATTCTGCCCGCGCACCTGGCCCATCGCGCCGGGGGCCGCGAGCCGGCGCCCTGGCTCAGGCCGCTGGACCGCCTGCGCCGTACCCTGCAGAACGGCCTGACGCATTTCACCCAGCAGCGCTTCGAGCCGTTCCTGCAGCACGCCCTGAATCAGCGCCTGCTCACCGTGAGCCTGGCCGTCGCCGTGCTGACCCTGGCCATCGCCTGGAGCATGAGCGGTCGCATGGGCTTCTCGCTGATGCCGCGGGTAGAGTCCGACCGGGTTCAGGCCACGGTGACCCTGCCGGTGGGCAGCCCCATGGCCGACGATCGCCGCATTCGCGATCAGCTGCTCGATGCCGCCATGGCGCTGAGCGAACGCGATGACGGACCGCGCTTCGCCGCCAGCCGCGCCCAGATCGATGGCGACCGTCTGAACGTGCGCCTGACCATCGAGCGCGACACCCTCGACGCCTGGCCGCCGTCGCGAGTCGCGCGGGAGTGGCGCGAAGAGGCCGGCGACATCATGGGCGCCCAAGCGGTGCGCTTCGAGTCGGATTTCGGCGGCCCGGGCGCCGGCGCCGGCCTCACCCTGCGCCTCTCCCACCCCGACAGCCGCGCGCTGGAAGCCGCCGCCACCCGGCTGGCCGACGAGCTGACCGAGTTCGAGGGCCTGACCGACATCGACAGCGGTCTGGCCGACGGCAAGCCGCAGCTCGAACTGCGCCTGGCGCCGGAAGGCCGGGCGCTGGGTCTCACCGGCGCCGACCTGGCCGCGCAGCTGCGCGGCCCGCTGCAGGGCGTCACCGCCATCGAGCAGTTCGTCGGGCGCCACGAGATCAGCGTGGCGGTGCGCCTGCCCAGCGAGGAGCGCGACAGTCTGGGCCACCTCCACCAGTTGCCGATTCGCACGCCGGATGGTCAGGTGGTGCCGCTTGCACGCATCGCCGAGATCCACCTCGGCCGCGCAGCGACCACGCTGCAGCGCGTCGACGGCAGGCGTCAGATCAGCGTCACCGCCGATACCGACAGCGACGCGCAGATCAACCAGGTGGTGGCTACCCTGCAGGCGGACGTCTTCCCCGCCCTGCAGGCGGCCTGGCCGGGACTCGAGCTGACATTGGGCGGTCGCCAGCAGGAAACCGCCGAGAACGTCTCGGCCCTGACCCAGGCTACCTGGCTGACGCTGATCGCGCTGTACGCGCTGCTGGCGATACCGTTTCGCAGCTACCTGCAGCCGCTGCTGGTGCTGGCAGCGATTCCCTTCGGCGTGATCGGCGCCATGGCCGGCCATGCCATCATGGGCTTCGGCCTCTCGGTGATCAGTCTGATGGGCATGCTGGCGCTTTCGGGGGTGGTGATCAACGACGCCCTGGTGCTGATCGACTACGCCAACCGGCGCCGGCGCGAGGGCTTCGGCGCCCGCGAGGCGATCGTCGCCGCGGCGACCCGGCGTCTGCGTCCGATCATGATGACCACCCTGACCACCTTCCTGGGGCTGGCGCCGATGATCTTCGAGACCTCGCGCCAGGCCCGCTTCATGATTCCCATGGCCATCTCGCTGGGCTTCGGCATGCTGTTCGCCACCGTGATCCTGCTGGTGCTGGTACCCTGTCTCTATCTGATGCTTGAGGGGCTGCGCGAGCGATGGGAACGCCTGACCACTACCGTTACCACTCAGGAGACGACCCGATGAGGCCGCGTCTGCTCCGCGCCCCGTTCTCTCGTCTGGGCGTCAAGCTGTTCGTCATCATCCTGTCGGTCAACGTGGCGATCGCCGGGCTGGTCTTCCTGTCGGTATCGCGCAGCCTCGACCGGGGCTTTCTCGACTATCTCGAGACCACCCAGGCGCAACGTGCCGAAACCCTGGCCGAGGGGCTGGGCCAGGAGTGGGCGCGTCGCAACGGCTGGCAGTGGCTGCGCGACTCGCCGCCGGCCTGGGAGCGGCTGGTGCGCCAGCAGCTGTGGCCGGGCGAGCGTCAGCCACCCCAGGGGATCGAACGTCGCCTGGGCGATGCCCGCGACTTCGTGCTGCACGATGCCGAGGGCCTGCCGGTGATCGGCCTGCCCCCGGACGACCAGGAAATGGCCTCGGAGCTCCACTGGCTGCCCATCGAGTACCGCGGTCAGCGGGTCGGCACCCTGGGCTACCGTCCGCCGCAGCAGTTGATGGCGCGCATGGACCGTATCTTCCTCGCGCGCCAGCAGCGCAATCTGGGCATCATCGTCGCCTCCCTCGGCCTGGCCTCGCTGCTGCTGGCCGGTGGGCTGGCCTGGTGGCTGGGCCGTCGCACCCGCAGCATGGCGCTGGCCACGCGCAGCCTGATCGAAGGCGACTACAGCGCCCGCCTGCCGGAGCGCGGCCGCGACGAACTCTCGCGCCTGGCCCGCGACTTCAACATGCTGGCCGCCACCCTGGAGGCAAGCCGTGAGGCGCGCTCGCGCTGGGTGTCGGACATCGCCCACGAGCTGCGCACGCCGCTGGCGGTGCTGCGCGGCGAGATCGAGGCCATGCAGGACGGCATCCGTCCCTTCAATGAAGACAACCTTCACTCGCTGTCCCAGGAGGTGGGTCAGCTCGAGCGCCTGGTGGCCGACCTGCGCCTGCTCTCCCAGAGCGATGCCGGCGCCCTCGAGGTGCAGCTGGCACCGCTCGACCTGGCAGCCAGCCTGGCCTCGCGCCTCGAGGAAGCCGGCGGCTGGCTCGGGGATTGCGGCATGACGCTCACCACCTCGATCCAGGGCCCGGCCTGGATCCGCGGCGACACCCGGCGCCTGCGCCAGCTGTGGACCAATCTGCTCGACAACAGCTGTGCCTACACCACTTCGCCGGGCCAGTTGGACGTCAGCCTGACCCAGGATAGCGAGCGAGTGCGGGTGATCTGGCAGGACAGCCCGCCCGGCGTACCCGAGGCATCGCTGGAGCGACTCACCGAACGCCTCTACCGGGTCGAGGGCTCGCGCAGTCGCGCCAGCGGCGGCAGCGGGCTGGGACTCTCCATCGCCAGCGCTCTGGTCAAGAGTCACGGCGGCACCATGCAGGCCTCACCCTCGCCGCTGGGTGGGTTATGCTGGACGCTCGAGTTTCCGGCCCTGATGGCCGACGAGCGAACCCCATGAGGAAAGGCGCCCATGCATGACTCCGACGCCCCACGTGACACCCTGCTGATCGTCGAGGACGAACCCAAGATCGCCCGTCTGGTAGCCGACTACCTGGAGGGCAGCGGCTTTGCCACCCGCCACATCGACCATGGCGACCAGGTGCTGCCATGGCTGAATGAGCAAGCCGGCGAGGAACGGCTGCCCGCCCTGGTGCTGCTCGACCTGATGCTACCCGGCACCGACGGCCTCACCCTGTGTCGCGAGATTCGCCAGCGCTGGCCCGGCATTGCCATCATCATGCTCACGGCGCGGGTCGAGGAGGTCGACCGCCTGCTGGGCCTGGAGCTCGGCGCCGACGACTACATCTGCAAGCCCTTCAGCCCGCGCGAGGTGGTGGCCCGGGTCAAGGCGGTGCTGCGGCGCAGCCAGGCGCTGCGCGACCCCGCCGCGGCCGGCGGCAGCCAGCTCACCCTCGACGACGAGGGCTGGCGCGCGCTGGCCGACGGCCAGGACCTGGGGCTTACCGCGGTGGAATATCAACTGCTCAAGGTGATGATGCAGGCCCCCGGCCGCATCTTCACCCGCGACCAGCTGATGGACCGCATGTACCGCGATCATCGCATCGTCTCCGAGCGCACCGTGGATAGCCACGTCAAGAAGCTCCGGCGCAAGATCGCCGACATCTGGCCCGAGCGCGAGATCATTCGTTCTGTCTACGGAGTGGGCTACAAGTATCAGCCTGAAGAGTGAGCGTCCCTGCCTGCCCATTCGGCCGACGATGGAATCCAAGCCAGGTTGTCCTGTCGAACGACGACGAGCCTTTGTAGTTGCACGATTGCTGCAAGTTGATTGCACAGGGCCGTACGACACTGCAAGCATCCACTCAACGTGAAGGAGTCACTCGCATGCGCCGTACCATTACCCGAAACATGCTGATGCCCGCCCTGCTCGCCGTCGCCATCGCCCCCATGTCGCTGGCTGCGGTGGCCGCTCCCGGACAGGGCGAAGGCGGCTGGCACGAGCAACGCCAGGAACGTTTCCAGGAGCGGCGCCAGGCGCTGTTCGAGCGTGCCGGACTCGACGAGGAGACCCGCAGCGCCCTGGAAGAGGCCCACGATGAGCACATGCAGGCGCTGCGCGAGCTGCACGAGCAGCACCGCGAGCGCATGGACGAGATCCTCGACGAGGAGCAGCGTGAAGCCCTGCGCGAGGCCAAGCGCGAAATGCGCCAGGAGCACCGCGCCGAGCGTGGCGGTGAGCGTCGTCAGAGCATGCAGCAGCGCCTGACCACTCTGGTCGACAGCTGGGAGCTCTCCGACGAGGAGCGCGAGCGGCTGACCGAACTGCGCGAATCCCTGTATGCCGACATGCAGGAGCTGCGCGGCCAGGAGTTCGACTCCCGCGAGGAGCGCCGCGAAGCGTGGCAGGAACTGCGCGACGAACATCGTGAAGCCCTGACGGAAGTGCTCACCGAAGAGCAGATCGACGCTCTCGAAGCGTTCATGAAATCAGGCAAGCACAAAGGCCACAAGCATCACGGCCGCGGCTGATCGCCAAGCCGCACCAGGTGCGATACGAACGGGCCCGGCATTGCGCCGGGCCCGCTGCGTTTCTTCTGGCATCTTCGCTATCAGTTGTAGAGCACCCCCGGCAGCCAGAAGACGATACTCGGCACCATGTAGAGAATGAACATGGCCACGAACACCAGCAGCAGGAACGGGGCGATGCCGATGAAGATGTCGTTGAGCTCGATGCCCTTGGGCGAGATGCCCTTCAGGTAGAAGGCCGACATCGCCATGGGTGGCGTCAGGAACGAGGTTTGGATGTTGAGCGCCACCAGCACGCCGAAGAACAGCGGGTCGATGCCGAACAAGTGCAGCAGCGGCAGGAAGATCGGCACGAAGATGATGATGATCTCGGTCCATTCCAGCGGCCAGCCGAGGATGAAGATCAGCAGTTGCGCCAGCAGCAGGAACTGCAGCGGCGTCAGCGACATGCCGCTGATCCAGTGCTCGATGAGGGAATGGCCGTCGAGCAGCGAGAACACCGAAGAGAAGATCCACGAGCCGACGAACAGCCAGCACACCATGGCGCTGGTACGCGCGGTGAGAAACACCGCCTCGCGCAGCCGCGCCAGGGTCAGCTGGCGGTAGGCCGCCGCCAGCAGGATGGCGCCCAGCGCACCGATACCCGCAGCTTCGTGAGGCGTGGCCAGGCCGAAGAGGATCGCCCCCAGCACCGACATGATCAGCACGAACAGCGGCACGAAGGAGGTCAGCAGGCCCCGGTAGACCTCTCCCAGCGGCACGTCGAGCTTCTCCGCCGGCAGCTTGGGCGCCACCTTGGGGTTGATCATCGCCCGCCCCATCACGTAGACGATGTACAGCCCCGCCAGCAGCAACCCGGGAATCAGCGCCGCGGCATACAGACGTACCACCGAGACGCCGGCCATCGCCCCGTAGAGGATCAGCATGATGCTCGGCGGGATCAGAATACCGAGGCAGCCCCCGGCACAGATCACGCCGCTCGACATGCGCTTGTCGTAGCCGGCGTTGAGCATGGCGGGCAACGCCAGCAGCCCCATCAGCGTGACCACGGCACCGACGATGCCGGTGGCGGTGGCGAACAGCGCACAGGTGATCAAGCTGGCCACCGCCAGCGAGGCGGGCATGCCGCGAGCGGCAAGCTGCAGGCTGGCGAACAGCCGGTCGAGGATGTTGGCCCGCTCCACCATGTAGCCCATGAACAGGAACAGCGGCACGGCGATCAGCACGTCGTTGGACATCACGCCGTAGGCACGCTGCACCAGCAGCGAGAAAATGATGTCGCCGATGGCGAAGTAGCCGAAGCCGATGCCCATGGCGATCAGCGTGAAGGCGATGGGAAAGCCGAGCATGATCAGCACGATCAACATGCCCAGCATCAGGATACCGATTTCCGGCTCGCTCATTGGCGGGGCTCCCCTGACTGTTCCTGGGCGGCCTTGATCTCCGCCTCCTTGTTGATGGGAATGGCGATCTCCTCCACGTCACCCAGCCGGCGCGGCCACTTGCCGTGCATGAGGCACATCACGCAGCGGGTCACTTCCGCCACCCCCTGCAGGGCCAACAGCGCCGCGCAGGCGGGAATCACGAACTTGTAGGGCCAGATGGGCGGGCCACCGGGCGTATAGGAGCTGTGCTCGTTCTGACGGTAGGAGATGGCGAAGAAGTCCCAGCCGTAGAACAGCAGCGCGAAGATGCCGGGGTAGAAGAACAGCAGGTAGAGCGCGAGCTCCAGCCCGGCCTGGACGCGGGTGGGGAAGTAGCGCGACACCACGTCGGCCCGCACGTGGGCGTTGTGAGCCAGCGCATAGGCGCCGCTCATCATGAACAGGGTACCGTAGAGCATGTAGCTGGTGTCGTAGGCCCAGGTGGTCGGCGCCCCCATGGCATAGCGCATGAAGACCTCGTAGCTCACCACCAGCGTGAGGATCAGAATCGCCCAGGCAAAGGTCTTGCCCACCCAGGTGCTGAGATGGTCGATGAAGAACACGAAACGCATGGTCACCTCTCACCATCCCTGCGCCACCCACCGGGGTGGCGCAGGACGGAACATGAACCCGGCAACGTCCTGCTCCGGGGCAACATGCCGAACCGGGCCCGCAGGCCCGGCGGCTCACAGGATGGTTGAGGTGTCGGTTGGCGACTTGCCGTAGAAGTGCACGTAGGCCGGCTCCTTGGGGGTGGTGTGCTCGAGGTGGTAGCCCACGACCCGCTCACAGTACTCCCGCTGGTGGTCCACCACCTTCTTGAAGAACTCGTCGCGGGACTCGTTCTCGATCACCTTGTCCCACGCTTCGAGCTGGGCCTGCAGCACCGAGTCGGGTGTGATGTAGGTCTGTACTCCCTGCTGTTCGCGCATACCGTTGAGATCGCGCGGATAGCGCTCCATGGCCTTCCAGTACATCTCGGAAGAGGCCGCCTTGGCGGCATACTGCAGAATGGCCTGGAACTCCTCGGGCAGGCTGTCGTGCCGGTTCCTGTTGAAGATGATCTCGAAAGCCTCGCAATCCTGGTGATAGCTGCGCAGCATCCAGGTCTTGCTGACGTCGGGGAAGCCGAGCAGCCGGTCCGACGAGGGGTTGTTGAACTCGGCGCCGTCGAGCAGGCCGCGGTCCATGGCCGGCACGATGTCGCCCCCGCCCATGATGGTCACGGCCGCGCCGAACTCGCGCATCAGGTCGGCCGCCAGGCCCACGGTGCGGTACTTGAGACCGCGCAGGTCGTCGGCGCTGCGAATCGGCTCCTTGAACCAGCCCAGTGCCTGGGTAGGCATGGGGCCGGTCTGGTAGCCCACCAGCGGCAGCTCGAGCATCTCCAGCAACTCGCCGTAGAGCTCCATGCCGCCGCCGGTCCAGTACCAGGCAAGGAACTGATGGGCATCCCAACCGAAGGGTGGTGGCGTGCCGAACAGCGAGAAGGCCTTGTGCTTGCCGTACCAGTAGGCCGTCACGCCATGGCCGCCGTCGAGCGCGCCGGAGATCACCGCATCCTGCAACTGCAGCGCTCCGACCACGGCACCGGCCGGCAGCAGGTTGAGCCGCAGGCGACCGCCGGACATCTCGTTGACGATGCGCACGTAGTCGGCAGCGAACTCGTGGAAGATATCCTGGTTGGGCCAGGTGCTCTGGAAGCGCAGCGTAGTGGTCTGAGCCACGGCGATACTGGGGAAGCCCACCGCGGCGGCCGCCCCGGCCCCCACGGCCGCTGCCGATCCCGTGAGGAAACGACGACGCGAGGTGTCGGTGGTGGATTTGCTGTCGCTGGCGCTCTGCCCGCCGGCCTGGGCCGCGGGCGTTTTCTTTTCTTGAGCCATCAGATACTCCGGAAACAAGCGTTATCGTTGTACTTCTTGCCCGCACGAGCCGGCACCGGTCCGAGCGGTCTTCCCGAAAGCATCCATGCCGATACTGGCATAGCGTGCATGTTCCCTGACTTGCAGTCGGTTACATCAGGTATAGCTGGGGTAAGTAAGCCTGCAAGCTAACTTTGCGTAGACTCGTTAACGTTTTGCCCGAATCTGTTAACGCAGGGTTGAAGGGCACAGGCAAAGCGCGTATTTTATTTGAACGTTCATTCAAAAATAAGAGCGGCTTTCCGCCATGAAGTTGTCAGCCCTGACGCCATCATTCCAATTCCGCCGCAGCGGCGTACGAACGGTCTCCTTTCGGCTTCGGTAGTCGCCGACGGTTCCGTCAGGTCTGAAGCATTGAATGGTCCTCAGGCGTGCTTTCGATTGTTGCAAAACAATCCAGAGCACGTCTCGACAGGGATTGGCGGAAAGGTTCATTCACTTCGGAATGGAGTTCGCCTACATGGCGCAGAACCTACCCAGCGAGCGTCGCGATCGGCTCAACCCCGTGGTCTTCCACGGCTCGATGGCCGGCATTCTGGTCTTTCTCGTGCTCACCATGACCTTCACCGAACAGGCCGGCGCCTTCTTCGATGCCGGCCTGGCCTGGGTCAGCGAAACCTTCGGCTGGTACTACATGCTGGCGGTGCTGGCCTACCTGGTCTTCGTGATCGCCATCGGCATGTCGCGCTTCGGTCGCATCCGTCTCGGTCCCGACCACTCACGACCGGAGTTCTCGACGCTCTCCTGGGCGGCCATGCTGTTCGCCGCCGGCATCGGCATCGACCTGCTGTTCTTCAGCGTCGCCGAGCCGGTGGCCCACTACCTGATGCCGCCGGAGCTGACTCCCGAAAGCCAGGAGGCCATGCGCGCCGCCGTGGTCCAGACCTTCATGCACTGGGGGCTCTCCGGCTGGGGGCTCTACGTGCTGATGGGCATGGCGCTGGCCTACTTCAGCTATCGCCACCGCCTGCCGCTGGCCATCCGCAGCGCGCTCTACCCGCTGCTGGGCAAGCGCATCCACGGCCCCATCGGCAACGCCGTGGACATCACCGCGGTGATCTCCACCGTATTCGGCATTGCCACCAGCCTCGGCATCGGCGTGATGCAGCTCAACTACGGCCTGGCCTACATGTTCGACGTGCCCGAGAGCCTCTCGGTGCAGATCATCCTGATCGCGCTGGTGGTGGTGCTCGCCACCATCTCGGTGGTCAGCGGGGTGGAAAAGGGCATCCGCCGGCTGTCGGAGTTCAACATGCTGCTGGCGCTCGCGCTGCTGCTGTTCGTGCTGTTTCAGGGCCACACCCTGCAACTGCTCGACATGGCGGTGAACAACGCCGGCGACTACCTTTCCAGCTTCGTGGCCATGAGCTTCAACACCTATGCCTTCGCCGGTGAAGAGGCCAACGAATGGAAAATGTGGTGGACGATCTTCTTCTGGGGTTGGTGGATCGCCTGGACGCCCTTCGTCGGCCTGTTCCTGGCGCGTATCTCCCGCGGCCGCACCATCCGTCAGTTCGTCGCCGGAGCGCTGGGCATTCCGCTGGCGTTCATGATGGTGTGGATGTCGGTGTTCGGTAACAGCGGCATCGAACTGGTGGCCAACCAGGGCGTCGTCGAGCTCGGCGAACAGGCCCTGAACACTCCGCAGACCACCATGTACACGCTGCTCGAGTACTACCCCTGGGTCGGTCTCACCGCCGCGGTGGTGACGATTCTCGGCATCGTCTTCTTCATCACCTCGGCGGACTCCGGCGCGCTGGTGCTGGCGAACTTCACCTCTATCCTGTCCGACGTGAACCACGACGCCCCGATCAAGCTGCGCATCTTCTGGTCGGCGGTGATCGGCCTGGTGACGGTGGCACTGCTCATGGCAGGCGGCCTGGCGGCGCTGCAGAGCGCGGTGGTGATCACCGCCCTGCCCTTCTCGCTGGTGATATTCGCCATCATGCTCGGCATGTACAAAGCGTTGAAGCTGGAGGGCAGCAAGGCCGAAGCGCGCCGTCGCATTGCCGGCACCGCCCCGGGCGGCGACTGGCGCGAGCGTCTCGACCGCGCCCTGGATACCTCCACCCGTGCGGGCGCCGCCGCCACCCTCGAGCACGCCATTCGCCCGGCGCTGACGCAGTTCGCCCAGGAACTCGAAAGCCGCGGCCAGGAGGCCAACGTGAGCGAGGAGCAGCTCGAAGGCGAGGCGCTGCCCTGCCTGACCCTGCAGGTGGACCTGGAGAATGCTGCCAGCTTCGTCTATCAGGTGTGTCCGCACCGCATGCGCACGCCGAGCTTCCTGCCGGCGGACGACGACTTCTACGTGCGGTTGGACGTCTATCTGGCCGAAGGCGGCCAGGAGAAGGATCTCAACGGCTTCACCCGCGGCCAGGTGATCGCCGACGTACTCTCGGAGTACGAGCGCCATCTGCACTTCCTGGCCCTGGCCGGTCAGGGCGGCAGCGTGCAGGCCATGCCGGGAGCGGTGGGCGAACCGCCGGCGGACGCCAGCCCGGCCTGACCGGCTCGCTTGACCTAGCGCGGCGACACCTTCGGGTGTCGCCGCTTTCTTTTGCAACTTGGGCATAGTCTGAAAAGTCGGCGAGCGCTGGCCGGATAAGACATAGACGTTTGCCGCCTTGTGGCGACGCAATATGCAGGAGTAACGTTATCGTTACCTTGCGCCTCTCTCGGTATCGCCATGGCCCGCTCCCGCTTCCCATCCGGTTTTCGATTCCCCCTGCCCGGCAGCGCGCTGCTCGCCGCCTGGCGAGAGGGTTACGGCCTGGCCGAGCTCAAGCGCGACCTGCTGGCCGGCCTGACCATCGGTATCGTCGCGGTGCCGCTCTCCATGGCCCTGGCCATCGCCACCGGCGTGCCGCCGCAGCACGGTCTGTATACCGCCATCGTGGCCGGCGCCATCATCGCCCTCACCGGCGGCTCGCGCTTCAACATCTCCGGCCCCACCGCCGCTTTCGTGGTCATCCTGTTCCCCATCGTCGCCAGTCATGGTCTCGGTGGGCTGCTGATCGCCACACTGATGGCGGGACTGATCCTGGTGGCGCTGGGGCTGGCGCGATTGGGCAACCTGATCCAGTTCGTGCCCTATCCGGTGGTGCTCGGGTTCACCGCCGGCATCGCCGTGGTGATCGCGCTGCTGCAGCTGCCCGACTTCCTCGGGCTGGACGATGTCGCGCTCGGCGACAGCACGCTGCACAATCTGGTGACCATCCTGCATGCCCTGCCCTCGCTGGCGCCGGCCGAGCTGGGTATCGGCCTGATCACGCTGGGCACGCTGATCCTGTGGCCGCGCTCGAAGCTGCCGGTGCCGGCCCCGCTGGTGGGCCTGGCGGTGGGTACGCTGGCTGCCCTGGCCGCCACCTGGTGGGGCATGGAAGTCGAGACCATTGCCTCGCGTTTCAGTTGGGAATACCAGGGCCAGAGCGGCAGCGGCATTCCGCCCTTCGCCCCGGGGCTGGTGCTGCCCTGGCGCCTGCCGGGGCCGGACGGTCTGCCGCTCACGGTGGATTTCGCGCTGATCCGCGAGCTGCTCGGCCCGGCCTTGGCCATCGCCATGCTGGCTGCCATCGAGTCGCTGCTCTGCGCGGTGGTGGCCGACGGCCTGACGCGCACCCGCCACGACCCCAATGCCGAACTGATCGGCCAGGGGCTGGGTAACATTGCCGCCCCCTTCTTCGGCGGCATCACCGCCACCGCGGCGCTGGCGCGCACGGCCACCAACGTGCGCAGCGGCGCCTTCTCGCCGCTGGCCGCGGTGATCCATGCGCTGGTCGTGCTGCTGGCGGTGGTGGCGCTGGCGGGCGTGCTGGCCCTGGTGCCGATGGCGGCGCTGGCAGCGCTGCTGTTCATCATCGCCTGGAACATGAGCGAGGCGCGCCACTTCATGCACACCTTGAAGAGCGCGCCGGGCAGCGACGTCGCCATCCTGGTGATCTGCTTCCTGCTCACGGTGGTGTTCGACATGGTACTGGCGGTGGCGGTCGGCATCGGCCTTGCCGCGGCGCTGTTCATTCGCCGCATGGCCCATCTGACCCATGCCCGCCGCCTGGAGCCGGGCCACGACGAGGAGAGCCGCGACCTGCCGCGCCAGGTAGCGCTGTATGACATCAACGGGCCGCTGTTCTTCGGCGCCGCGGAGAAGGCCGTATCCTCGCTGCGGGTGGTGGACCCCGAGGTGCAGGTGGTGATGCTCGACATGCGCGACGTGCCGAGCCTGGATGCCACGGCCATCGTTGCCCTGCAGTCGCTGGTCGAGGAACTGAGTGCGCGCCAGGTGGGGTTGATCTTCATCGGCATGCCGGCGCGCATGGTACTCAAGCTCAAGCGCGCCGGCGTCAAGCGTCAGGCCGGGCGCCTGGCCGCCGTGCGCCAGCCCGCCCAGGCCCGCCGGCTGGCCGAGCAGTGGCTGGCCGCGCCGGCCGCTTGAAACGCGCTACTCGCCCTGCAGCGTGGCGATCAGCCGCCGCGCCCCGCCGTGGTCGCGATGCTCGCCGAGCCAGATGCCCTGCCAGGTGCCCAGCGCCAGGCGACCGTCGCGCACCGCCAGGGTCAGTTGGGTGCCGAGCAGACTGGCGCAGACGTGGGCGGGCATGTCGTCCGGCCCCTCCAGGGTGTGGCGGAAATAGGGCAGATCCCCCGGGATGCGTTCGCGCAGGAAGGCGTCGAGGTCGTGGCGCACGTCCGGGTCAGCGTTCTCGTTGAGGGTCAGCGAGGCCGAGGTGTGCAGCAGCTGCAGATGCAGCAGGCCGACCTTTACCTCGCGCAATTCGGCCAGCGCTGTGGCGATCTCGTCGGTGATCAGATGAAAGCCGCGCGAGCGCGGCGCCAGGCGCAGTTCCTGCTGATGCCACATGATGGCGTTCCTCGTGCGGGGTTTCCGCCATGCTAGCGCGCTATCTCACGACTGCAACAGCACCGCCCCGACGGGCATCACCCTGCACGTTACCATCCAGTGCAGTTGTCGCGGGGTCGCCTCCCCCGCGACAACTGCCACAGCGGTCACTCGCTGGCCACCGTGGTGGGCTGCCCCTCCGCTGCGGCGAACACCACCAGAATCCTGGCATCGCTGTCGCTCACGTTGAAGAGCTGGTGATCGCGGTTGAGCGCTTCGACATAGGCCTCTCCCGTACCATATACATGAGGATCGCCACCCTCCGTGCGCAGCTCCACCTCACCTTCGAGCACGAAGACATAGACGGGCACCGGGTGTTGATGCAGTGGCGTCCTGCCGCCCGGCTCGATGGTACCGATCACGGAGACGATCTCGGGCGTCCCCTCCGGCCAAGCGATGGTATCGCCATCGCGGGTCACGGTCGTCTTCAACACCGGTGAGGTCGCGAATCCCTCCGGCAAGGCGTTGTCCTGGGCGAGTGCCCAGAGAGGAAGGACCGCAGCCAATCCAAAGGCCAGTGCGATGGGCGTGATGATCGTTTTCATGGTTTCACTCCTCTTCGATATGAAGATCCCGCTACTCAGTGCTTGATCGCCAGCAGCGAGATGCTCTTGACCCCGTAGGTAGCGCAGGCCGCCTGGGCCGATGCGGTCAGGAAGCGGTACTCGGGATGCTCGCGCCAGACCTCGATCTGCAGCCCGGCCGCCTCGATGGCTGCACGATAGGCATCCTGCTGCAGGGCGCCACCGATGCAGGCGGCCCAGAGCGTGGCATTGCAGGAGACGCTCTCGGGCAGCGCCGTTTCGGTGACGATGTCGGCCAGCGCCAGGCGTCCACCGGGGCGCAGCACCCGCGCCGCCTCGGCAAACACCTTGGCCTTGTCGGCGGAGAGGTTGATCACGCCATTGCTGATCACCACATCGACGCTGGCATCGGCGAAGGGCGGCGACTCGATATAGCCGGCATGAAAGGTGACCTGCTCGAAGCCGGCTTCGCGCGCCAGCCGCTCGGCCTTTCCGCGTTGGGCCTCGGTCATGTCGAGCCCCAGCACCTGTCCGCCCGGCCCCGTGGCCAGTGCCGCCAGCAGGCTGTCCATGCCGGAGCCGCTACCGAGGTCGAGTATCGTCTCGCCGGGCTGTATGGCAGCCAGATCGTGAAAATGGCCCACCCCTGCGAAGGAGGCGATAGCCGCCGCCGGGATCCGGTCCAGGCCGAGCGGATCGTATCCGAGCCGCTCGGCCAGAGGGCGCCCCATCTCGAAATGGAACTCTCCTGCGGGCGCTTCGGCCACCTCGCGATACATCGCCTTGACGCGCTCCTCCAGCTCCCGGCGGTCCACGCTGGCGGCCGCTGTATTTGTCGTGTCACTCATTACGCTTGCTCCTGTTCGGCTGATATGGACGGCACCGCCTGGTGCCGTACGGCCAGGACGCAGCGCACGGAGAAAGGGTTCCCATGGGAACCGAACGTGGGGATGACGCGTCCTGGCGATGTGCGCTTGCCCAGCAGGGGCGAGCGAGCCAAGCTTCAAGAGGTATCGCCATGACAGTGGCCGGTTCCTTGCCCTGCCAGCCGGGGGCTTCGCCCATCGCCGGAAGCCCGCTTGCCACGGGAACGATCATGCGCTTCGACGATACCGCCAGTCGGCGGGAGTGGTTCGAGCGGCGCCTGGCGCCGCTGTTGGACCGTCTATACGGCACGGCGCTGCGCCTGACCCGCAACCCCGCCGATGCCGAGGATGTCGTTGCCGAGGCCGTGGCCAAGGCCTGGAGCCAGCTCGGCCGGCTGCAAGACCCCGAGCGCTTCGAAGGCTGGCTGTTTCATATTCTCACCAACACCTTCATCAGCGAGTGGCGCCGGCGTCGCTGCCGCCCGCAGAGTGCCAGTGCCGACATCACCGAACCCAGCGAACTCGACAGCGCCAGCTTCACGCTTTTCCAGCAGCTGCATCAGCCCTTTCTGCTGTGGTGGGGAAGTCTCGAAGAGCAGTTCTTCAACGGCCTGCTGCAGGAGGACCTCGAGCGGGCCCTCGATGCGCTGCCCGATGCCTATCGGGTGACGATTGTGCTGGTCGAGGTGCAGGGCTATACGTATGAAGAAGTCGCGAGACTGCTCGGTATTCCGGTAGGCACCGTGCGCTCGCGATTGAGCCGGGCACGCTCCCGTTTGCAGAAGATGCTTTGGGACCAGGCCAGGGAAGCAGGCGTTGTGCTCGGCAAAAAAGAGGGAGGGACACGAGAATGAATCCCAGGGCAATGAGCTGCGAAGAGGTCATCGAACGACTCTTCGACTACCTCGACCGGGAGCTCGATTCCCAGCAAGCGACCGATATCGAATGGCATCTGGCACGCTGCCGCGATTGTTTCACGCGTGCCGAATTCGAACGTCGACTGCGTGCCCGGGTGGCAGCCACCGCCACGGCGAAAGCCCCGCCTCGGCTACACCAGCGCATCAGGACCCTGCTCGACGGCTTCGACGAACCCGACCCCGGCAGGAACCCGTGAGGAGAACGCAGCATGGTGGCCATACTCGGTTACTCCCGCCCCCAGATCCTGACCGCGGTGCAGCAGATGTACACCGCCGTGGCGGATCGACCCGCCTCACCTTTTCACTTTCCGGTCGGTGCCGACGCCAGCCGCCGGCTGGGATATGCCCCCGAGCGGCTGGCCACCCTGCCCACCGAGGTCAGCGATGCCTTTGCCGGCGTCGGTTGCCCGTTTCGCGCCGAAGCCATCCGCCGCGGCGACCGGGTGTTGGACATCGGCGCCGGGGCGGGCGGTGACGCCCTGATCGCGCGCCAACTGACCGGCCCCCAGGGACATGTCATCGCCCTCGACCTGACGGCCGCCATGACCCGCCGGCTTCAGCAAGCCGCCGAGCGCCACGCCATCGATCACCTGGCCGTGGTTCAAGGCTCCGCCGAACAGCTGCCGCTACCGGACGCCAGCATCGACAGTATCACCAGCAACGGCGCGCTCAACCTGGTGCCGGACAAGCGCCTTGCCATTGCCGAGATGTTTCGCGTCCTCAAACCCCACGGCCGCGTACAGCTTGCCGACGTGGTGATCCATCGCCCGGTGTCGGTGGACTGCCACGAAGACCCGCGGCTGTGGGTTGAGTGCGTGGTGGGCGCCACGGTGAAGGAGGAACTGCTGGCACTGTTCGAGGAAGCCGGCTTCGAAGACGTCACCATCGTCGGCAGCCACGACTACTTTGCGCTGAGCCCCAGTGCCCAGACTCGAGAGATCGCCGCCGGCTTCGGCGCGCACTCCGTCGAAATCGGCATGCGCCGCGGTGCGCACAAACCCGCCTGGCTTCAGCGCTGGTGGCGTCGTCTCGATCCGCGACGCTGGCTGCGGCTGTGGTATCGCCGGGGCCTGTTCGGCATGCTGGCCTGGCTGCTGGCCCTGTTGAGCTGCTACGGCACCCTGGCACTGGTGGCCCTGCTGCCGCTGCTGGGCGTTCACCTGACCCTCGACGAAGGCCTGTGGGCCGGTACCATTGCCGCCTTGGTGTTGCTGACCCTGGCCATGGTAGCGACGGGCATTCGCCGGCATCATACGCCGTGGCCCGCTCTGACGGCAGCCGGCGCAGCGTTGCTGGTGCTCTACGCTTTGTTTATCGATTACGACATGGCATTGGAGCTGAGTGGCTTCGTGCTGCTGGCAGTCGCCGTGGGATGGGACGTGCTCTTGCGTCGTCGAAGTGAAGCCGAGCTGCTAGGGGTGGAAAAAAAATGGCGCGACCGGAGTCGCGCCTGAACGCCGCCAGCTCAGGCGACGAGAGAGCAATCGAGTCGCCGCCCGGCGGGGCCGGGCGGTGTGGTTCACGACATGCAGGCTCAGAAGAAGCCGAGCGGATTGATGTCGTAGCTGACCAGCAGGTTCTTGGTCTGCTGGTAGTGCTCGAGCGCCACCTTGTGGGTCTCGCGGCCGACGCCGGACTTCTTGTAGCCGCCGAAGGCGGCGTGGGCCGGGTACTGGTGGTAGCAGTTGGTCCACACGCGGCCGGCCTGGATGCCGCGACCCATGCGGAAGGCGACGTTGATATCGCGGCTCCACACCCCGGCGCCGAGACCGAACTCGGTGTCGTTGGCGATGGCCAGGGCCTCGGCCTCGTCCTTGAAGGTGGTCACCGCCACCACCGGGCCGAAGATCTCCTCCTGGAACACGCGCATCTTGTTGTTGCCCTTGAGCAGGGTCGGCTGGATGTAGTAGCCCTTGTCATAGGCCGGGTCGAAGCTCTCCTTGTCGCCGCCGGTGAGGAACTCTGCCCCCTCTTCGCGGGCGATGTCCATGTAGGACATGATCTTGTCGAACTGCTCCTGGGAGGCCTGAGCGCCGACCTGCACGTCGGTGTCCAGCGGATTGCCACGCTTGATCTTGCCCACCCGCTCCATGACCTTGGCCATGAAGGCGTCGTAGATGTCTTCCTGGATCAGCGCCCGCGACGGGCAGGTACACACTTCACCCTGGTTGAAGAACGCCAGCACCAGACCCTCGGCGGCCTTCTCGATGAACGCCGGCTCGGCGTCCATGATGTCGGCGAAGTAGATGTTGGGCGACTTGCCGCCCAGCTCCACGGTGGAAGGAATGATGTTGTCGGCGGCGCACTTGAGGATGTGCGCACCCACCGGGGTGGAGCCGGTGAAGGCGATCTTGGCGATGCGCTTGCTGGTGGCCAGCGCCTGGCCCGCCTCGGCGCCGTAGCCGTTGACCACGTTGACCACGCCCGGCGGCAGCAGGTCGCCGACCAGCTTCATCAGCTCGAGCACGGAAGCCGGGGTCTGCTCGGCGGGCTTGAGCACCACGCAGTTGCCGGCGGCCAGGGCCGGGGCCAGCTTCCACACCGCCATCAGCAGCGGGAAGTTCCACGGGATGATCTGGCCCACCACGCCCAGCGGCTCGTGGAAGTGATAGGAGACGGTGTTGGCGTCGATGTCGGCGGCGGTGCCCTCCTGAGCGCGGATACAGCCGGCGAAGTAGCGGAAGTGGTCGATGGCCAGCGGCAGGTCGGCGTTGAGGGTCTCGCGCACCGCCTTACCGTTGTCCCAGGTTTCGGCAACGGCGAGTTTCTCCAGGTTCTGCTCGATACGGTCGGCCATCTTGAGCAGGATGTTGCTGCGCTCGGTGGCGGAGGTCCGGCCCCAGGCGGGAGCGGCGGCATGGGCGGCATCCAGCGCCTTGTCGATGTCCTCGGCGGTGGAGCGTGGAATCTGGCAGAACACTTCGCCGTTGACCGGGCTGACGTTGTCGAAGTACTGGCCCTTGACGGGTGGGACGAACTCGCCGCCGATGTAGTTGCCGTAGCGCTGTTCGAAGGTGATGACGGAACCGGGCTGACCGGGATTGGCGTAGATCATGATGCTAGCTCCTGATTGAGTTGTTCTTGCTCGGCAATGCAGAGAAAGGCTGCTTGCTTTCGGGCCGTCGGTGCTGTCGGGTACTGCCCCGGCTCACTCGACCGACCCGCCAGGAAGCGAGTCTTGTAGCCAGTGTAGATACCCTTTGAAGGCCTGCCCCATACTTCATTTGAAGGAGGATGGGGTGGCCTTTGGTAGTAGCCTGCCGGGCCCGGTTGCGGCCCGGCGGGCAACGCTTTCGCCCCCTCTTACTGCGCGTACTCACGCGGCAGCTTGAAGGTCCACAGCATGCCACCCTGGTTGAAGTTCTTGATCACCTCGGCCACCTCGCCGCCCCACAGTGGCACCGCACCGCCCCAGCCGGATACCACCGAGACGTACTGCTCGCCATCCATCTCCCAGGTGATGGGCGTACCGACCACGCCGGAGCCGGTGTTGAAGCCCCACAGTTCCTCGCCGGTGACGGCATCGAATGCCTTGAGATAGCCCTCCGGCGTACCGGTGAAGACCAGGTTGCCGGCGGTGGTCATCACGCCGCCCCACAGCGGGGCGCGATTCTCATGCCGCCAGACTTCTTCGCCAGTGCGCGGATCGACCGCCCGCAGCACACCGATGTAGTCGTCGTTGGCGGGCCGGATGGTGAAGCCCGCGCCCAGGTAGGCCGCCCCCTTGCGGTAGGAGACCGGTTCGTTCCAGATATCCATCATCCACTCGTTGGAGGGGATGTAGAAAAGGCCGGTGTCCTGGCTGTAGGCCATGGGGTTCCAGTTCTTGGCTCCCAGGAAGGCCGGATAGGCCTGCACCGACTCGCCTCGCTCATCCGCCACATCCGCCGGATTGCCCGGTCGCCCTGCGGGGTTGAAGATCGGCCGGCCGTTCTCGTCCAGGCCTTCCGCCCAGGTGATCTTGTCGGCGAAGGGGAAGCCGCGAATGAACTCGCCGTTTTCACGGTTCAGCACGTAGAAGAAGCCGTTGCGATCCGCCGTAGCGGCCGCCTTGATCACGCTGCCGTTCTCCTCGTAGTCGAAGGAGATCACCTCGTTGACGCCGTCGTAGTCCCAGCCGTCGTTGGGCGTGGCCTGGAAGTGCCACTTGATGCTGCCGTCGTCGGGGTCGATGGCCAGCCGCGAGGAGCTGTAGAGGTTATCGCCGGGACGCAGGTGAGAGTTCCACGGCGCCGGGTTGCCGGTGCCGATCAGCAGGGTATGGGTGTCGGCGTCGTAGAAGCCGCCCAGCCAGGGGGCGCCGCCGCCCTGCTGCCACATGTCGCCCGGCCAGGTCAGTCCGGCCTCGCCGCCGGTGATGCCGTTCTCTACCGCTTCGCCGTTCTCGTAGACGTAGCCCATGTGGCCCTCGATCACCGGTCGGGTCCACAGCTCGTCGCCGGTCTCGGCATCGAAGGCGAAGATCGTGCCCACCACGCCGAACTCGCCGCCGGCCACCCCGGTGATCAGCTTGCCGTCGATCACGATGGGTGCCGCCGAAATCGCGTGGCCCGCCTGGTAGTCGGCCACGCGCTTGATCCACTGCACCCTCCCGGTCTCGCGGTCCAGCGCCACCAGACGTGCATCCAGGGTGCCGAAATAGACCTTGTCGCCATAGATGGCGGCACCGCGGTTGACCACGTCGCAGCAGGGCATGATCCCATCCGGCAGACGCGCCTCGTACTGCCAGATCTCCTCGCCGGTATAGGCATCCACCGCCCAGATACGCGAGTAGGAGCCGGTCACGTACATCACGCCGTCCTTGACCAGCGGCTGGGACTCCTGGCCCCGCTGCTTCTCGCCGCCGAAGGAGAAGGCCCACACCGGCCTGAGTTGATGAACGTTGTCGGTATTGAGTGTCGTCAGCGGGCTGTAGCGCTGGCCGTGCAGGCCCATGCCATTGGTAACCACCTGATCGGTGGTGAGATGGTCGTTGAGCATGTCGTCGAAGGTGACGGCCTGGGCCTGGGCGGAAATGGCCAGGGCAAGGGCCGTCAGGGCAAACGGTCGAGACAGCTTGCCGATGGGAAATGACTGAGTCATGACGCTCTCCGGAGGGGCAGTAGGTCAACAGGATTGTTATTCGCTCCAGCGCCGCTCCTGCCAGGCGCTTCACGACTCAATGTGTGTCATGTGTTACGGGCCAGCCATGGCCAACAGGGACGACATGCTCTCCTCACTTGGTCGTAATACTCCCCGGCTCCTGAGTGAAAAATGACCCTGAGAATGCAAAAAAGCCACCCGCCTTCCTGCTGACAGGAAGAGAAGTGGCAAGAGCCATGCGCGACAAGAAACGGCAATGAATCGGGGTCGGTGTGGTGTCATCCCCCTTCGGAAATCAGTTCGAGAGCCTCCAGCTCATAGCGCCCGTAGAGGTGCACCACGCTGCGCATCAGCTCGTGGCGAGCCACGGCAATTTCATCGAATCGTTCGGGAATCGGCAGTGCCATGACCTCGCTTGCGGTCATGCCGGCGCCGGCGGCACTGCGCAGGGTGTCGTCCAGCCAGGCGAGATAGTCGTGCATCTGCTCGAAGGGTTCCGTTCCCTCCACCACCGGCCCATGACCGGGCACCAGATAGCGGAAATCGAGCGCTTCCAGCGTACGCAGCTCCTCACGCCAGACATCGATCCCCGGTGTGTGCGGCGTGGTCGGTGCACGTTGGTAAAACACCATGTCGGCGGCCAACAGCACACCGGTCGTATGATCCAACAGCACCAGATCGGCGCCCGAATGCCCGCTCATGGCGATCAGCTCGATCTCCCGGCCGCCGATCGTCACTCGCCCGGGGGTCACCGCTTGCGTGGGCAGTACGACCTCAGTACCGCGCATCCAGTCGCCCAGCGCGCGGTAGAGGTTGTCCGCGAAGTCGTCGCCCTGCACGGCGAGACGCTGGATGGTGCCCTCCAGGGCATGGAGGATGTCGGCATCGAAGGCCTGATTGCCGAAGACGTGGTCGGGATGGTGATGAGAGAGAAACACATGGGTGATGGGCAGCGCGGTCACCGCCTCTATCGCTTCGCGCATCTGCTCGCCGTAGCGACGCGATGGTCCGGTATCGAACACGACCACCCCTTCCTCGGTGATGAGGAAGGCGGTATTGACGATATTGCCGCCATTGGTGCGGGCAAAATCCTCCCTGGCGCCTTCGAAGATCCACACGCCCGGGGCGATCTCCAGCGGCTCGAGAGAGTAGCGATAGGCATCGGCATAGGCGGTGAAATTCCCCACCATCAGACAGCCCAGCAGTAGCAGGACTTGGCGCATGCTCATCCCCCCAGGCGGCTTTCGATGAGGTTGCCGCCATTGTCGCGCAGCAGCAGGGTGATGCCGGCCGGGGCGTCGTCGTGCTCCAGGTCGAAGACGAACAGCGGGTTCTCCGAGGCGGACTCCGACAGCGACATGCTGGCTAGGCGCTGTTGGCTCGCCGTGTGGCGGAGCTCCACGCTCTCGATGTTGAAGCGGGGAATGTTGGCCACCATGCCGGAATCCATGGGGTGCATCACCTGGGCCTTGAGCCGGCTACCGGCCATGCCGTCGGCCGGCGAGAACAGGGCGCCGCGCACCTGGCCGAAGCTGTTCGCCCAGTCGGGATTGCTGGCGGTGGCGCTGGGCGCAGTGCACCCGCCGCCGGCAGCCTCGACGTGAACGCTGCCGATGTGCCAGGTGTCCTGGTCGTCACGCACCGCGGCGCGCACGGTGGACGCCTGCTGAATGCGGAAGTTGAGCGCCACCGTGCGGATGTCGGCCGCCTCTGGGCGCAGGGTGAAGAGATGCGGCACCGGGTTGAGGTCCACCCAGGCGATCACCTCCTGGACGGCATGGGGAAACGCCGACAGATCGACGGTCAGCGGCACCTGGGTGGCATCCTCGGCGAAGGGCGGCGCCTTGAGTACCACCGTGTCGCTGTGGCGGATGTCGGCCCCCTCACCCAGGTAGCGGGCCAGGTTGTAGTCCCACATCGGTGAGCGAAAGGGATCCTCCGGCACCTCGGCGGCCACCGGCGTGACCGTTAGCCAGGCCAGGGCCAGCAGCCAGACGCAGCGGCACGATTCGGGTAGCAAGCGGGGCATCGCCGTCACTCCGTCTGGCCGAGTATCTCGGCGTAGAAGTCGGGCATGCGGTAGACCAGTGCATGGGCCTGGAAGATGTCGCCCAGGCTGCCCTCGCGCAGCGCACGGTCGACGATCGCCTCGACGGCATAGCCCAGCTGGCGATGGCTTTCGCGCACCGCCATGCCGATGTCCCATTGCTGGCGGGAGATGCCCGGAAACACCGCCTCGGCGAGGCGGAAATCATGCTGCGGATACTGCGCCAGATAATGTTCGAGCTCGCCGCGCATGGCCATGACCCCGGCCACCTCGCCGCGGGCCATGGCGGCGAAGGCATCTCCCACATCGCGGTAATGGCGTACGCCATCGCGCAGCTGGCCGCCCATGGTGGCCGTCAGATAAGTGGCCGGCAGGGTGTCGTACTCCGCGCCGATGCGCTGTTGGCGGAAGCTGCCCAGGGTGACCTCGCCCTCGAGCCGGCCGGCATCGTAGGCGATGTCCCACTGCTCACGCTGATAGGGGCCGAACATCACCACGCTCTTGTTGATGTACTCGCCGGTGGAGTCGCGCATGTAGGAGAAGTCGCGGTCGTAGGGCACCCGCATCATCACGTCGGCCACCTGAGTGGGACGCAGATAGTGGCCGCGGGAGACACTGTTGCCAAGATCCCGCCCCAGGCTGCTGCCTGGCTTGATCCAGAAAGGCCGAAACTCCACGCCCAGCCCGGCGGCGATGGCCCGGCCGATCTCGGCATCGATACCGCGCGCCTCTCCCTGCTCGTCGCGATAGGCGTAAGGGGGAAAGTCCTGGTAGAGCCCGATGTTGATGTGCCCCGATGCCAGGACCTCATCCAGATCGCGCAGCGCAGGGCGCCGCAGCAGCTCGGCGCTGGCTTGGCTTCGCGTCACCTCGTGGGCGGTTTCGAGTGCTGCCGCCGAGAGTTCGCCCGCACCGCTTGGCGGTGCCAGCAGCAGCCAGCCGGACGCCGCCAGGACGCTGATCCAGTTGCGCTTGCCCATGATGCGCTCCTCCTTCCCGGAAAATCGGTCGGCGGGCGCCCCTCAGGGGGTCACCGATTCGATATAGGTCTTGATCGCCCAGATGGCGGTCTGATCGAGGTTGGACTTGAACGACGGCATCCCCCGCTCGGTGCCATTGACCACGCGCTGCAGATAGAACTCGTCGTCCCACTCCTCGAGGTTGCGCAGATCGGGGGTCAGACCGCCCGACATGGCCTGGATGCCGTGACAGACGGCGCAGTTGCCGGCGTAACCGCGCTCGCCGACTGCAACCGCCTCGTCGTAATGGTCAGCGTGCTGGTTGCCGGAACGGAAGGGGTTTTCCATCAGCGGCGCCTCGCCCAGGTCGGGCAATCCCTTGGTGTCGACCTCCTGGGGCGTGACGTCGCCATGCCCCAGGGCAGCGCTGGCGGCGCCCAGCGACAGGGCCAGCAGCGCCACACCGGCGAGGCGTCGGGAGACGTGAACGGCGGAAGAAAGGGCAGGAAGGGGCATGCGGTTCATGGGAGCACCTGTTCTTGTGGTGATTGACTCGTTGTCGTGACTGGCGGGTGGTGACTAGCTGAGTCGAGTCTGGTCACAACGCAGCGCAGCCGCATCGCCACTTTTTGCCCCTTCCCCCTCCTTCCTTGGTCGTAGTTCGCTTTTCCCGCCCTGCTCCCGTCGTAAGCCCTTGGGAGGAGCACAAGGGCCCCATGGTGGCATGGGCCATCTGCGGGTGAAGTGCTGAACTGCTCCACACCCTCACACGAACGATCGTCACGACAACCCTCATCACGACAACTCTCATCATGACAACAAGGACAACGAACATGACTGACGCCCCCCTTACCTCACCGGTCGCACGCCCCACGCGCCCTACCCACCGTCAGCTCGGCCTGGCACTGCTCGCTGCGGCCCTGGGCCTCTCCTCGACCCTGGCCCTGGCGGCCGGAGATCTCGCCACCCGCCCCGAACGCCTGGAACGGCTGGTGATCGGCACCGGCGAGAGCATGCTCGGCGTATCGGTACGCGAACATCACATGGAGACCGGGCAGTCCTACCGCCTGGTGATCGAGGCCACCGGCATGCAGGAGTGCGCCTGGGTGGCGCCCGGCTTCTTCAAGAACGCCTGGCTGCGCAAGATCGAGGTGGGCAACGTCGAGATCAAGGCGCCCACCCTCACCGAGCTGGAGTTCGAGCGGGAGGGCGAGGCGGAGCTGTTCTTCGTGCCCATTCGCCCTGGCACCTACGAATGGGCCTGCGCCGGTCTGGAAGAACGCGGTGTGACCGGCACCTTCATCGTGCAGTGACCTGACCTTCCACTGCCCCACAGGAGCCGATCATGAAAGAGTCCCCGCTTAGCCGTTGCCTGGCCGGCGGCGTATTCCTCGCTACCTGCCTGCTCGCCCCACTGACTCAGGCCGATACGCTCGAGGTGCGTTTCGGCTACCTGCAGTGGCAGCCCGACCGCGGCCCGGCGCTGGCCCGGCTGACCCCCGAGCCCGAAGACGCCGGCCTGCAGGGGGCGCAGCTGGCGATCAACGACAACCTGAGTACCGGCCGCTTTCTCGGCCAGCACTATCAACTCGAGAGCGCCATCCTGGGCAGTGAGGACGCCCTGCTGGAAGCGCTGGCCGCCATGCTCGACGCCGACATCGAGTTGATCGTGCTGAACGTGCCGACGACGACCCTGCGCAAGGCGAGCGAGATCGGCGGCGAGCGCGCCCTGCTGTTCAATGCCGGCGCGCGTGACGTGTCGCTGCGCCTCGACGAGTGCTCCCCCTATCTGCTGCACACCGTCCCCAGCCACGCCATGCTCACCGATGCCCTGGCCCAGTGGTTGAACGTGCGCCGCTGGCGCTCGGTGTTTCTGATCAGCGGAACGACCGACGACGACCGGGCCTGGGCCGAGGCCTTCCGCCGCTCGGCGCAGAAGTTCGCCTTGAACGTGGTCACCGACAAGGAGTGGACCTTCGAGGCCGACATGCGCCGCAACGCTTCCGCCGAGCTGCCGCTGTTCACCCAAGGGCCCGACTACGACGTGGTGGTGGTGGCCGACGAGCGCAACGACTTCGGCGACTTCGTGCCCTTCAACACCTGGCTGCCCAGGCCGGTGGTAGGCACCCAGGGCATGTCGCCGGATGCCTGGCACCCGGCCATCGAGGCGTGGGGGGCAGCGCAGTTGCAGAACCGCTTCGCCAAGCAGGCCGAGCGCCCCATGACCGGCACCGACTACGCCGCCTGGGCGGCGGTACGCGCCGTGGGGGAAGCCGTGACGCGCACCGAGAGCGCCGACATGGAGATCCTGCGCGACTACCTGCTCGGCGACGACTTCGAGCTGGCCGCCTTCAAGGGCCGGCCGCTGAGCTTCCGCGACTGGAACGGCCAGCTGCGCCAGCCGGTGCCGCTGGCCCACCCCAACAGCCTGGTGGCCATGGCCCCGTTCGAGGGCTTCCTTCACCAGCACACCGAGCTAGACACCCTGGGCTACGACCGTCCGGAAAGCCGTTGTCGTCTGCGCGACTGACGCCTTGCCCGCCGATCTCCTTGCCTGCCGATCTCCTTGCCTGCCGAACTACAGGAGCAGAACAATGAAACTCCCCATCCGTCTTGCCGCCGCCGTGTTGATGTTTGGCCTCTCCTCTTCGCTGTGGGCCCAGAGTCTGGCCTACGTCTCCAACGAGCGCGATCACACCATCTCGGTGATCGACATGGCCACTCTGGAGGTGGTGGACACCTTCCCCGTCGGCCAGCGCCCGCGCGGCATCCTGCTCTCCCCCGACGAGAGCCTGCTCTATGTCTGCGCCAGCGACGACGACGCCGTTCAGGTGGTCGACCTGGCCACGCGCCGCGTCATCGATACCCTGCCCTCCGGCGAGGACCCGGAGCAGTTCGCCCTGCACCCCAACGGGCGGCATCTCTACATCGCCAACGAGGACGATGCCCTGGTCACCGTGCTCGACGTGGAAACCAAGCGCGTGCTGGCCCAGATCGAGGTCGGCATAGAGCCCGAGGGCATGGGGGTGAGCCACGACGGCCGCTGGGCGGTGAACACCAGCGAGACCTCCAACATGCTGCACTGGATCAACACCGAGACCTTCGAGATCGAGAAGAACATCGTCATCGGCTCCCGCCCGCGCCACGTGGAGTTCACCCGTGACGACGCCCTGCTGTGGGCCTCGGCGGAAATCGGCGGCACCGTGCACATCATCGACGTCGAGAGTCTCGAAGAGATCCACACCATCGACTTCCGCATCCCCGGGGTGAATCAGGACCGGGTCCAGCCGGTGGGCATCCAGCTCACCTCCGACGGTCGCTACGCCTTCGTCGCCCTGGGCCCGGCCAACCATATCGCCGTGGTGGATGCCCAGACCTTCGAGGTGCTCGACTACCTGTTGGTGGGCGCCCGGGTATGGCAGGTAGCGCTCAGCCCGGATGAAAAGACACTGCTCACCACCAACGGCGTGAGCGGCGACGTCTCGGTGATCGACGTGGACAAGTTGGAGGTGATCAAGACCATCGACGTGGGCCGCTTCCCCTGGGGAGTGAAGATCACCTCGGGATCCCGGTCATGAACGTGCAAGCCCTCGATATCGGCTATCGCTATCGGCACGATCCCGTCCTGCAGGAGGTCAGCTTCACGCTGGCCTCCGGCCGTTTCCACGCCCTGCTGGGGCCCAACGGGGCCGGCAAGTCGACCCTGTTCGGCCTGCTCACGCGCCTGCTTGCGCTGCAGCAGGGCGATCTGCTGCTGGGCGGCCGCTCGCTCCGGCGCCAGCCAGCCGCGGTGATGCGCCATATGGGCGTGGTGTTTCAACAGAATGCCCTGGATCTGGACCTCAGCGTGATGCAGAACCTGCTCTATCATGCCGCCCTGCACGGCATGCCGCCACGCGAGGCCCGCTGGCGCTGCGCGGAAGAGCTCGAGCGCCAGCGGCTGGACATGCACGCCCGCACGCCGGTGCGCCGGCTCAACGGCGGCCACCGCCGCCGCGTGGAGATCGCCCGTGCCCTGCTGCACCGCCCTGCCCTGCTGCTGCTCGACGAGGCCACCGCCGGGCTCGATCTCGACAGTCGAACGGCACTCAATGCCCACGTGCGGGAGCTGTGCCGCGAACGGGGGCTCACCGTGCTGTGGGCCACCCATCTCATCGAGGAGGTCGGCGACGGGGATCGAGTGCTGGTGTTGCACCGCGGTCGGCTGCTGGCCGACGAGACCGGCGAGGCGCTGTGCCGCCGCCATGGCGGCACCAGCCTGACCGAGACCTTCCACAGCCTGACCCGGGAGGCCGTGGCATGACACCGCGCGATTACTGGTACTGCTTTGTGGGCGTGCAGAAGCGCGAATGGCTGCGCTTCTGGCAGCAGCGTACGCGCTTCGCCAGCGCCCTGGTCCGGCCATTGCTGTGGCTGGTGGTGTTCGCCGCCGGCTTTCGCATGGTGCTGGGAGTGTCCATCATCCCGCCCTATGTGACCTACATCACCTACGAGACCTACATCGTGCCCGGGCTGTGCGGCATGATCATCCTGTTCAACTCCATGCAGGGCGCGCTCTCGATGGTCTACGATCGTGAGCTGGGCTCCATGCGGGTGCTGCTCACCAGCCCGCTGCCGCGCCCTTTCCTGCTACTGACCAAGCTGCTGGCCATGGGTAGCGTCTCGGTCGCCCAGGTGTACGTCTTCCTGCTGATCGCCCGCTGGGGCGTCGGCGTGCGTCCGCCGCTCGAGGGCTACCTGGCGGTGCTGCCCGCGCTGCTGCTGGCATCGCTGATGCTGGGGGCGCTGGGGCTGCTGATCGCCACCTGGATCAAGCAGCTGGAGAACTTCGCCGGGGTCATGAACTTCGTCATCTTTCCGATGTTCTTTCTCTCCTCGGCGCTCTATCCGCTATGGCGCATGCAGGAAGCCAGCCCCTGGATCTATCAGCTGTGTCTGCTCAACCCCTTCACCCACGCCGTCGAGACGCTGCGCTTCGCGCTTTATCTGCAGTGGAACGGCGAGGCGGCCACCATCACGCTTGCCACCACCCTGGTGCTGGCCACGCTGGCAATCGGCGGCTTTCGGCCGCAGCGGACCAGGCTACTTGGCATGCGCATCAACTAAGCCTGGGGCGAAGAGCGCCTAACTGTCGATAGAGTCGATCGAGAGGGGCTCTCCGTTCGCCTGGCCGGACGCCTGGCGCCCCAGCGCATCCAGGCGCCGGGCCAGCCCGGCGTGGGCCTCGGCATCGAGCCGGGCATCGTAGCGCAGGTGGGCGGGGCGCCCCGCCAGATACCAGATGCGATTGGCCAGCGCCTCGGCGTCACGCGCCTCGTGGGTCACGCAGATCATGGCCATGGCGGGAAACTGCTTCAGCAGCATGCGGATCAAGCCTTTCAGCTCGTCGGCGCGGTGAGGGTCCAGAGAGGCGAAGGGTTCGTCCAGCAGCAGCAGATCGGGGCGCATGGCCAGGCAGCGTGCCAGGGCGGCACGCCGGGCCATGCCCAGCGACAGCTGATCGGGGTAGCGGTCGGCGGCCTGCTCCAGCCCGACCCGGGCCAGCAGCGGCTTCACCTGGTCGCGGCCGACCCCGACCAGGCGCAGGTTGTCGCGCAGCGTACGCCAGGGCAGCAGGCGATGCTCCTGAAACAGATAGCCGATGCGCAGCGTCGGCCGCGGCTGGCCCCGCTCCAGGCCGGCCAGGCGGTTGAGCAGAGTGGTCTTGCCGATACCGGAGGGGCCGAGCAGGCAGATATGGTCTCCCGGCGCCACCTTGAGGCTCATGGGTGCCAGGATGGCGTGGCCGGCCGGCACGTCGAACTCAGCCATGTTCGGCTCCGGCATGCTCGACTCCGGCATGGCGCCAGCGCGTGGCGCGGCGCTCCAGCGGCTGCAGCAGACCGAGCTCGATCAACTGCACGATGGCGATGAACGCCAGGCTGTAGGCCAGCAGTCCGGCCACGTCGAAGACCTGGAACGCCAGATGCAGTTGGAAGCCGACGCCGTCGGAACGCCCCAGCAGCTCGACCACCAGCACGATCTTCCAGATCAGCGCCAGCCCGCCGCGGGTCGCCGCCATCAGGTAGGGAAACAGCTGCGGCAGCCACACGTGCCACAGGCGCATGGGGGAAGAAAAACCGTAGACACGCGCCATCTGCTCCAGCCTCGGATCGAGACTGCGCGCCCCCTCGCGCAAGGTGACGGCGACGTTGGGTACCTTGTTGATGACCACTGCCAGGATCGCCGCGGCCTCCACCAGACCGAACCAGACGTAGAGCAGGATGATCAGCACCAGCGCCGGCAGATTGAGCAGCAGCACCAGCAGCGGGTCCAGCAGGGCATCGAGCCAGGCCAGGCGTCCCATGGCGATGCCGATCAGGCTGCCGAAGGCCATCGCCAGCAGGAAACTGAGCGCGACCCGCTGCAGGGTCACGGCCAGGTGGCGCTGCAGCTCGCCGCTGGCCGCCTCCCGTTGCAGGGTGTTGAGCACCGCCGCCGGCGAGGGCAGTAGGGAGGTGTCGAGCTGCCAGGCCAGCACCCCCCACAGCCCCACTAGCAGCGGCAGGACCACCCAGCAGGCGAGCGCCGAGCGCCTCATGGCACGCCGCCTGGATCGAGCACGAAGAGCCGGGCGGGCATCACCTCCTCCGCGGCACTGCCGGCCATGACCAGCAGCCGTTGCAGCGCCGCCACCCGTGCCTCGTCCAGCGGTTCGGGAATACCCTGCAGGTAGCCTTGGCGCAGCGCGGTGAAGTGGGCGTCGTCGTTTACGCGCATCAGCGGGCGCAGCGCCTCCCAGTGGTCGGGGTCGTCGCGCAGTTGCCGTTTGGTGCGCGCCACGGCGCGGGCGAAGCCGGCCACCAATGCCTGATGGTCGTCGGCCCAAGGGTCATGGAAGACGTAGCCCAGAATGGGCAGGCCGGTGGGAATGTCCAGGCTGGCCAGTAGCGAGTCCATGGGCAGCGCCACGTCGGCCTCACCGGCGGCGGTCAGCTCGGCCGCGAAGTGCCAGAAGGTCACCAGCACGTCGAACTGCCCGCGGCGAAAGGCCTGACTCAGCAGCGGTGGCGCGCCGAACTGCACCTGCGCCTCACGCTCCAGTGCCATGCCCCGGGCCTGTGCCGCCCGGGTCAGCAGCACCCAACCCTTGCTGTCGGGGCCGCCGGCCACGCCGATGCGCTTGCCGCGCAGGTCTTCGATGTCGTGAATGGGCGCCCCGGGGGCGGCCAGCACGTCGCCCATCTGCGAGGAATAGGGTAGATAGCGGTAGGAGTGTCCCGCCACATGCCGCGCCTGGGCCCAGGTCAGATCGACCACGGCACCATCCACATCGCCGCTGGAGACGGCGATGCGCGAGGCCGGCAGATTGGCCACCAGGCGCACGTCGAGCACGAAGCCCTCGTCCCGGTCGAGGCCGTGGCGCTGCAGATGGTCCAGCTCCCAGTGGGCGGTGCCGAACTGCAGCACGCTGAGGCGCAGCAGCGGCGGCTCGGCGCGCAGGCTGTCGGCGGCGACCAGCAGCGCGAGCAGCAGCGCAGCGCGGGCCAGCGGCAGGAACTTGGCAAGGCTCGGTGTCTTCATGTCTTCAGACTAAGGAGCTGCCTGTCGCGGCAGAATAGTACTTTCGTGCTTTACGCTTCGCGACAAAGGTGCAATTCCGGCTTACGACAAAAGAGAGTCCCATAGCGCTATGAGGCTAGTTCCAAGAGGCCACGGGAAGCACGCCATGAGGATAGCGAAGCGGATACTGGCCGCCCTGCTGCTGGCGGCACTTTGCCCGGCCACTTCCGGTGCTGCCGCCCCGGGCGAGGATCCGCTGCTGTTCTCGGAGCGGGGCTATCGCATCGACCGCTATCGCAGCCCCACTCCCGCCACCGCACCGGGCGCGGAGACGGTGGACACCGCGGCGGTGGTCGAGCTGCTCGGCGCCAGCCCGCCCGCGCTGGCCATCGACGTGATCAACCTCACCTTTCGCCATGGCCGCTTTCTGCAGAGCGAGCCGCACCGCTCCGTCCCGGGCGCGCTGTGGCTGCCCAACACCGGGCTCGGTCATCTCGACGACGACTGGTACTACAGCCGGCACGATTGGGTGGGCTACCTGCTCGACGAGGTCGGCGCGGCCAGCGGCGGCGACCCGCACCATCCCATCGTGGTGCTGTGCCGTTCGGATTGCTGGCTCTCCTGGAATGCGGTGAAGCGCCTGGCCGAGGCGGGTTACCAGCGTCTTTACTGGTATCGTGACGGTATCGACAGCTGGGAGGCGGACGGCCAGCCGCTGGAGAGCGCCGCCCCGCGCCCGCCGCCATTCGCCGCTACTGGGCGCCAGGCCCCACGACGTACGACTACAAGGATAACGACAAGATGCACGACCACGCCCCCAGCTACCGTATCCTGATCGCCGACGATCATCCGCTGTTCCGCGAGGCCATCGCCCGGGTGGTCGGCGACGGCTTTCCCGGCAGCGAGCTGCTGGAAACGGCGGACCTCGACGCCACCCTCGCCGTGACCGCCGACGAGGAGGACCTGGACCTGATCCTGCTCGACCTCAACATGCCCGGCATGAGCGGCCTCACCGGTCTGCTGCAGCTGCGCAACGAGGCGCCTACCATCCCGGTGGCGATCATCTCCGCCGAAGAGGACAAGAACGTCATGCTGCAGGCGGTCTCCTGCGGGGCGGTCGGCTTTCTGACCAAGTCCTCGCCCAAGGAGCAGTTGATCAAGGCCATCGCCCAGATACTGGAGGGCAACATCTACCTGCCCTCGGAGATCATGCGTGCCAGTGCCGCCCGGGCTCATGAGCCGAACGAGCGCAGCATCAGCACCGAACAGCTCGAGACCCTGACCCGCAAGCAGATCCAGGTACTCGAACGCATGACCCGCGGCGAATCCAACAAGATGATCGCCTACAACCTCAACATCGCCGAGACCACGGTCAAGGCCCACGTTTCGGCGATCCTGCGCAAGCTCGGCGTAAGCAACCGGGTCCAGGCGATTCTCTCGGCCAGCGACATCGACTTCAGTCGCTATCTGCGCAAGCCCTGATCCGCTCCCTCGACGAATTCGAGTGGAGTCTCCGCCAGCAGCTGCTGCAGCGTGGTTCTCAAGCGCAGCGGCTTGACCGGCTTGTTGAGCAGTTGGAAGCCCAGCTCGCGCACCCGCTGGCGCAGCTCGCGACTGTGATCGGCGGTGATCACCAATACCGGCAGCGGCTCCTGACGTAGTGCGTTGATGCGCTCCGCCAGCGCCACCCCGCTGCGCTCGTGGTCGAGGTGATAGTCGACCACCAGGGCATCGGCCTCGCCGTCGGCCAGGTTCACCCGCGCGGCGAGACGCTCCTCACTCTCGGCGACCACCACCTGACAGCCCCAGCGTTCCAGCAGGTGGCGCATGGCCAGGCAGATGGAAGGATCGTTGTCCACCACCCACAGCCGCCGTCCGGCGAGTTCGCGACCGGCCACGCAGCCTACGGGCTGACGCCGCTCGCCGGCCTCGACGCGCTGGGCGTAGGGCAGCGTCACACCGAACAGGGTGCCGTGCCCGACCCGCGACGCCACCCGCACCGGCTGCTGCAGCATGCGCGTGATCTTGTCGACGATGGAGAGACCGAGACCCAGGCCGCGATCCCGCGCGTTGGCCGCCGCCGGCAGACGCCGAAACTCCTGAAAGATCAGCTCGCGCTCCTCTTCGGCGATGCCGCAGCCGGTATCGAGTACCTGGATCTCGAGCCCCTCCCGGCGCCGCCGACAGCCCAGCAGCAGGCGGCCGCGAGGGGTATAGCGCACGGCGTTGCTGAGCAGGTTGCGGATCACCCGGGCGAGCAGCGAGATGTCGCTGCTGACCAGCGCCGACGACGGCACGTAGTGGAACTCCAGGCCCTCGCTGGCGGCCACCTGGCGATACTCCCGCGCCAGGCCGTCGAGCAGGTCGCGAATGGCGAAGGGCGCGACCTCGGGGGTGATCACGCCGGCATCCAGCTTGGAGATGTCGACCAGGGTGCCGAGCAGCGCCTCCACGTCCTTCAGCGAATGGCCCACCTGCTGGATCAGCTCCTGATTGGCCGGCGACATCTCCTGCTCCACCAGGGCACCGACGAACAACCGGGCCGCATTGAGAGGCTGCAGCAGGTCATGGCTCACCGCTGCCAGGAACTTGGTCTTGGAGAGGTTGGCCGCCTCGGCCTCGGTCTTGGCCTCGCGCAGTTGGCCTTCGGCGGCCAGCCGCTCCTCGATCTCCTCGCGCAGTTGGGCGTTGACCCGGGTCAACTCCGCGGTACGCTCCCGCACTCGCTGCTCGAGGTTCTGATAGGCATGGTGCAGCGCCTCGGAGGTGCGCCGCTGCTCGGTGATGTCACGGATCAGCACGAAGAAGCCGATCACGCTGCCGTCGCTGTCCCGGTGCGGCACGTAGGCCCGCAGCAGCACCCGGTGCTCATCCTCGGCATTCTGCTCGGGTAGTTCGAAGCTGATGCGCTCCCCCGCCAGCACCCGCTGCAGGTAGGGCATCAGGCGCGCGCAATGCTCCGCCGAATGGAGGTCGCCGAGCGCCGAACCCAGCAGCAGGTCGTGGGGCCAGCCGTACCACTCCTCGTAGACCCGGTTGGTGAACACGTAGCGCAGCTCGCGATCCAGGTAGGCGATCATCGCCGGCACGTGGTCGGTGATGGTACGGATCCAGCGTTCCCGCTCGGCCAGCGCCTCGGCCTGGCGAATGCGCTCGGTGATGTCGGTGTAGGTCAGCACCTGACCACCGCCCGGCATGGGGTGGCCGCGTACCTCCACCACGCGGCCGTCGCTGAGCCGGCGCTCGCAGGCGGCCAGCACGGCCTGCCCATCGGCGGGGTCGACCAGTTCGCTGGCGCGGCTCAGCTCGGTCAGCGCCAGCGGCAGCGTCAGCCCCGCGAGACCGGTGAGCTGAGAGAAGCGCTGGTTGTGCATCTCCAGCTGGCCCTGAGGGGTGACCACGGCAACGCCCTGGGAGAGGCTGTCCAGGGTGGCCTGCAGCAGGCGCGACTTCTGCGCCAGGGCATGCTCGCGCTCGGCGTGCTCATGGCGCTTGAGCTCGGTGATATCGACGTAGAGGAATACCCTGCCGCCGCCGCGAATCGGCCGCTGGTTGACCTGCACCCAGCGCCCGTCGTGAAGCTGATAGACGGTGCGCCCCTGGCGCTGCTTGAGCTGCTCGCTGACCACCAAGCCCGAGCTCAGCGCCAGCCGGCGCAGCTCCTCCAGGGTCATGCCGGCATGCACCTCGATGCCTGCCGGCCGCCAGAACTCGGCGAAGCGGCTGTTGTAGTGACGAATGCGCTGGTCGGCACCGAACAGCACGAAGGCGTCGGTGATGCTCTCGATAGCATCGACCAGGTACTGGTTGGCCTGCTCGGCCCGCTCCCGCGCCTCGCCCAGCAGGCGGTTGCTGGCACGCAGCTCATGCAGGGTCTGGTTGAGCGCGCGGGTTCGCTCGCGCACCTGCTCGGCCAGCAGGGCGGCATGCTCGAAGGCGGCATAGGGCGCGGTACGCGGCAGGTTGCTCGACTCGACCCGCTCGATCAGCGCCGCATTGATGCGCTGAAGCTTGGCGACCTGGCGCTCCAGTTCGCGTTCGCGCTCAGTGGTCGCCACGGGAGCGTCCTATGTAGACCCCGCTGAAGGTCTGGTTGAGGTGCAGGCCGCTGTAGTGCTCGCCGTAGGTGTTGAAGCCGAGGATGCGGCGCTGGCGGTAGAACTCCCCGGCCGCCTGCTGCCGCCCCACCTGCTCGAGCTCCAGGCGGCGCAGGAAGCAATCGCAGCCGAGGATGCACTCCGCCGGCCCCAGGCGCCCTTCGATGTCGGCGATTTCGCGGTCGAGATCCGTCAGCAGATCGCTCGCCTGCATGGCCGTCAGCACGATGCCGGTCTCCACGGCGCAGTAGAAGCTCAGGCTGAGGTCGGGATTGACGCTCTGGATGGCGCGTACGTAGGTCTTGTCGTGGAGCCTCACGGCGAGCGGATGACGCGCGAACACCTCGGGGTTCAGTTCTTCCAGCGTACAGCCCACCAGTCGCGCGTACTCCAGAGCCGCCGGCTCGGCGTTGAGCTCCATCACCCGGCGCTGCTCCTGGTCGGCCGCTGTGACCACCAGCTTCTCGCCGCTGGGGCGCAGGTGGTGGGTCGAGAACACTTCGAAATCCAGCGCGGTGTTGACCATCAGCACCACGGCGGCGCGGTCATGAAAGGCGCCCTCGCCGTACACGTGCGTGCCGGTGAGGCGGTTGTCGTCGCCGGCGCTGCCACCGAAGTGAGGAATCCCGGCCAGCACCGAGGTCAAGGTCAGCAGCACCTGCTCCTCGCAGGTCGAGAGCCCGTCGAGCAGGGTCATGGCGAAGGTGTGGCCCTTGAGCGACGCCAGCCCCGAACGGGTACAGTGCTCCATCAGCCGGTCGGTGATGCGCTGGGCGTCGAGCAGGGTGAAACGGTCGAGATCGCGGATCAGCCGATAGTCGAGAGCAAAGGCCCGGCGGTCGAAGCCCACCGCCACGATGGAGCCTCGCGAGTAGCCGTCGCTGCCAAGTTCGCCCGCGGTGGTGCAGCCGCACAGCTTGACGCCCCCCAGATGCGCCTCCAGGGCCGTGGCCAGGGCCGGCAGGTCGTGCTCGGCGGAACAGAAGAACAGCACGCCCTCGAGGTCGGGGTGCAGCAGTCGGCTGGCCAGGTACTGAGCCGCCAGCTCGGGGTCCCTGGCGAAGGAGTGCGCCACGCGCAGGGGCTCATCCGGCAAAGCCTGGTCACGGTAATGCGACTTCGCTAATGGCAACATGGCACTCCTCGAGCAAGACAGGGATCCTGCTTTCAGTCTAGGGCTTGATGCAAAGCAGCAACATAGGACTTGAGTGCCGGGGCACGCTCACACTGCTACGACCAAGGTTGTAGCTTCGCTCATCCCTTCTCTTGGCGCGCGATCAGTTGACTGAGCACGGCACGCAGCTTGCCGGGTCGCAGCGGCTTGTGCAGCAGCGGGATACCGCACTCCGCCAGGGTGCGGCGCCAGGCCTCGGAGCGGTCGGCGGTGATCACCACCGCCGGCAGCTGCGGCTGCCGCCAGTGCCGCCGCAGCTTCTCCACCAGCCGGTCACCGGTCTCTCCGGCATCGAGATGCAAGTCCACCAGCAGCACGTCGGGCGCCGCGAGCCGCTGCTCCTGTACTTCGTCGAAATCGTGGGCGGTATCGCACTGCATGCCCCACTGCTCGAGCAGGGCCTGCATGCCCATCAGGATCCGGCTGTCGTTGTCCACCACCAGCATTCGCCGCCCCGTCAGCGGGCTGTCCGGCTGAGCGGCGGCCGACGAGGCAGCCTGGGCAGGCGCCGGGCGGCAGATCGGCACCTGGACGGCAAAGCTCGAGCCCCGCCCAAGGGTGGAGGTCACCGACACCGCCAGCCCCAACCGCTGGCAGATGCGCTCGACGATGGCCAGCCCGAGCCCCACCCCCTGACGGTTACGCGCCCGCTCGGCGTTGAGCTGGTGATACTCCTCGAAGATCGCCCGCAGCTGATCCGGCGGGATGCCCGGCCCGCTGTCGTGCACCTCGATGGAAACGACGTCGCCGCGGCGCCGCACGCCCAGCAGTACGCTGCCGGCGTCGGTGTAGCGGCAGGCATTGGAGAGCAGGTTGCGCAACACCCGCCCCAGCAGGCGGTGGTCACTGTCGACGTACAGGCTGCTCTCCACGCAGCGAAAGCGCAGCGCCTTGCGCTGGGCACGCGGTGCATATTCGGCCACCAGGCCGCACAGCATCTGCGCGAGCGGGAAGCACTCGCGCTGCGGCTGGATGCGCTCCTGGTCGAGCCGGGCGATGTCGAGCAGGTCGGTGAGCAGCTCCTCGGCGCCCTCGAGGGAGAGATGGATGCTGTCGACCAGGCGCTGGGCGTCAGCGTCGAGGGCACGCTCGCGCAGCGTGGAAACCAGCAGCCGGGCCGCATTGAGCGGCTGCAGCAAGTCGTGGCTGGCTGCCGCCAGGTAGCGGTCCTTGCTGCGGTTGGCCTCCTGGGCCAGGTCACGGGCGGCGCGCAGCTGCTCCTCGATCAGGCGGCGTTCGGCCACCTCGCCGGCCAGATCGTCATTGAGCTGCTCGAGCCGCTGGGTGCGCTCGCGCACGCGAGCCTCGAGCCGCGCATTGAGCGCCAGCAGCTCCTGGCGCGCGCGTTCGCGCTCGGTGATGTCGGCCACGAAACCCTCGACCAGGATCTCGCCGCCCCGGTCCGGCTTGCGCAGCAGGGTCAGGGCCACCGGTACCCGCCTGCCGTCGCAGCCGGCCAGCCAGGTGGTATGGCCTTGCAGGTGGCCCTGCCTGTGCAAAAGGCGGGAGACCTCGTCGAATCCCTCGGCATCGGCGAACAGCGCCTCCAGCGACGTGCAGCGTGCCAGCGTGGCGGCCACGTCGGCATCGCCGAGCATGGCCGCCAGCGCCGGATTGGCGGCCAGCAGGCGTCCGCCCAGCGAGGCCTGGAAGATACCGTGCAGGGCGTTCTCGAACAGCCATTTGTAGCGGTTGCGCTCCGCCTCGAGCTCGGCCATGCGCGCCGTCAGCTCGGGGTAGTAGCTCTTGCGCGCCGACTGCTGACCCAAGCCCAGCAGCTGACTGACCGAATAGCCCTCGGGGTCGCCGGCCTTCTTCATCGGCTACCTGTCGCTTGGCGCGTCACATCGCCTCCTCGTACACCACCTGGACGTCGCGGGGGCTGGAGCGGCGCGGATTGGTCAGGATGCAGGGGTCCTCCAGTGCGTGGCGGGCCAGGAACGGCACGTCGCTGGTGTGGACACCGAGCCTGCCCAGGCTGCCCGTCAGGCCCACGGCCCGCTTCAACTCGATCAGGTGATCGATCAGCCGCGCCTTGACCTGTGTGCTGTTCAACCCGCGACAGTCGATGCCCAGGGTCTCGGCAATGCGGGTGAAGCGCTCCGGCGCGGCTTCGAAGTTGTAGGCCACCACGTGCTCGAGCAGCAGTGAATTGCACAGCCCATGGGGCAGGTCGAGGAAGCCGCCGAGACTGTGTGACATGGCATGTACGGCGCCGAGTATGGCGTTGGAGAACGCCAGCCCCGCCTGCATGCTGCCGAGCATGACCTGGGAACGCAGTTCCAGGTCGTGGGGAGCCTGTACCAGCGCCACCAGATGCCCATTGATCAGGCGCATGGCCTCCAGGGCATGGGCATCGGTGAGTGGTCCGCTGCCGGTGGAGACGAAGGCCTCGATGGCATGCACCAGGGCATCGACGCCGGTGCACGCCGTGAGGAAGGGGCTCATGGTCAGGGTGACCTGGGGGTCGATCAGCGAGACGTCCGGTACCACCGACTTGCTGACGATGGAGAATTTCATGCGCCGCTGCTGGTCGGAGATGATCGCGAACTGGGAGATGTCGGCCGAGGTGCCCGCCGTGGTGGGCACGAAGATCAGCGGCGGGATGGGCACCCGCAGGGTGTCGACGCCTTCGAAGTCGATGATGTGGCCGTCGTGGGCGACGACGATGCCGATGCCCTTGGCGCAATCCATGGGGCTACCGCCGCCGATGGCGACGATGGCCTGGGCGCCCATCTCGCGGTAGGCCATGGCGCCCGCCATGACCTCCTCGGCCCTCGGGTTGGGCGAGACCGAGGTGAAGCGCTGGCTGAAGATGCCCTGCTCCGCCAGATCCGCCTCCACCTCCTCGACCCAGCCGGCCAACACCACGCCGGGGTCCGACACCAGCAGCACCCGCTCGGCGCCGAAGGTGCCCACGAAGTTGGCCACGGCGCGCCGAGCACCGTCGCCGAAGATGATCTCCGGAGCCACGAACTTGCGCAGCTCGTTGATATTGGATGCCATACCGGGTCTCCGCTTGGGAAACACTGCACAAATGCCTGCACGAGCGAATCACTGCGTTGCGCGGTGCGCGGAATCCTCACATATACCTCATATGCTCCGGTTCCTGTGCTCCGGGCGCCTTGTGCTTCACCTCGCTCGGCGATTTGTCCAGCGCTTCCCTTGACGCTGACCGGCAAAGAGGCGCGGCCGAGATCAGCGGTTTCTTGTTATGTCGTCGCCTCGCGCGGGCGCATTACCGTCATGGTACGAGCCGGCCTGCCCCAGCGCCCTTCGCCCTTGGTCGGGTATCCTCTCAGCCGCGCCAGAAGGTGCGCGAATGCCTTGCCTGCCTCGGCACCAGCGCCGCGATGTCGCCGGCCGACTCGGCGGCCTCGGCCACGGCCCGGTCGATCAGCTCGCGCCGGGGCGACTTGCGGCACACCGGGTCGGCGGCCGCCGGGTCGCCGGTGAGCAGGAACGCCTGACAGCGGCAGCCGCCGTGGTCCTGGTGACGCTCGCTGCAGCTGCCGCAGGGCTCGGGCATCCAGGCGTCACCGCGAAAGCGGTTGAACGCCTCACTGGCGTACCAGATCTCTTCGAGCGAGCCGTCGCGCACATGGGGAAAGGCCATGGGCAGCTCGCGGGCGCTGTGACACGGCAGCACGCTGCCGTCCGGCGCCACGGTGAGAAAGATCGCCCCCCAACCGCCCATGCACGCCTTGGGGCGCTCGGCAAAGTAGTCGGGCACCACGAACAGCAGACGCATCTCCCGCCCGCGCTCGGCGAGACGCTCGCGCCAGCGCTGCGTCACCGCCTCGGCGCGCTCGACCTGGGCACGGCTCGGCAGCAGACCGGCGCGGTTGAGCTTGGCCCAGCCGTAGTACTGACAGCTGGCCAGCTCCACGGCGTCGGCCCCCAGTTCGTCGCACAGGGCGATCAGCCGGTCGGTGTCGTCGATGTTGTGCCGATGCAGCACCACGTTGAGCACCATGGGATAGCCGGCCGCCTTGACCGCCCTCGCCATGGCCAGCTTGGCGGCATGGGCCTTGGCCGAGCCCGCCACGGCGGCGGCCAGCTCGTCATCCGCGGCCTGCAGGCTGATCTGGATGTGATCCAGCCCCGCCTCGCGCAGCGCCTCGATCCGGGTACCATCCAGCCCCACCCCGGAAGTGATCAGGTTGGTGTAGAAACCGAGCCGCCGCGCCTCGGCGACCAGCACCTCCAGATCGCGCCGCACCAACGGCTCGCCCCCGGAGAAACCGAGCTGCACGGCGCCCATGGCCCGCGCCTGGCGCAGCACGTCGATCCAGGCATCGGTGTCGAGTTCGTCACGGTAGCGGGCGAAGTCGAGCGGGTTGGAGCAGTAGGGGCACTGCAGCGGGCAACGATAGGTCAGCTCGGCCAGTAGCCACAGGGGCGGGTCGATCGCTTGCGGGGGCGCGGCATGGCTCATGGGCCCACCTCCAGCCAGCCCTGGCGCCCGGCCTCGGCGAGAAACGCCGCCACGTCGTCGGCGATTTCCGCGGCACCGGGGAACTGCGCCTCCAGCTCGGCCACGATGTCCTCCTCATGGCGCCGACCATCGACCAGCGCCAAGATGGCACCGGCACTCTCGTTGAGCTGCACCATGCCCTCGGGGTAGAGCAGCACGTGGCGCTGCTGAGCGGGCTCCCACTGCAGCCGCCAGCCGCGGCGCAGCGCCGGAGCCACCTCCGGGCTCATGCCAGCCCCCGATGGAACACGGCCCGCTCGGTCACGCTGTGGTAGGGCGGACGGACAAGCTGATAGGCCAGGGTCATGGCGTCGAGCATGCTCCACAGCACGTCGAGCTTGAACTGCAGGATCTCCAGCGCGCGCTGCTGGGTTTCCACGGTGGTGCACACCGTGAGCGCCACCTCCAGGCCATGCTCGACGTCACGGCGCGCCTCCTTCAGGCGCTTGCGGAAGTAGCCGTAGCCGGCCTCGTCGATCCAGGGGTAGTGACCCGGCCAGGTATCGAGGCGACTCTGGTGCGCCAGAGGGGCGAACAGCTCGGTGAGCGAGGAGATCGCCCCCTCCTGCCAGCTCGCTCGGCGCACGAAATTGACGTAGGCATCCACCGCGAAGCGCACGCCGGGCAACACGTGCTGCTGCGACCACAGCTCGTCGCGGGTCAGGCCCACCGCTTCGCCCAGGGTCAGCCAGGCCTCGATGCCGCCGGCGTCGTCATCGCGTCCGTCGTGGTCGAGCAGGCGCTGAATCCAGCGCCGCCGGGTGTCGGCATCCGGGCAGTTGGCCAGCAGCGCGGCGTCCTTCTGCGGGATCATCACCTGATAGTAGAAGCGGTTGGCCACCCAGCCACGGATCTGCTCCGGCGTGGCACGCCCTTCTGCCATGTCGATCTGATAAGGATGATGGATGTGGTAGTAGGCACCCTTGGCCAACAGAGCCTCACGAAAGGCCTCGGGCGAGAGTGCGGCGGCCAACGGTGATGGTGTTTGCACGGCGTTCATGGCGAGCCCCTCTTTGTTGTTCTGTTTTGTCTTGTCGTCGTCTGTGACGTGGGACGACTCTTCCAGTGGCTACAGGATGAGCTGCATGCCGTCGTGGGCCACCTCGATGCCACGCCGGTTCAGCACGGCGCGCTCCGGGGAGGCCTCGTCCAGCACGGGATTGGTGTTGTTGATGTGAATCAGAATGCGCCGCGTCGTCTCCGGCAGCGCATCGAGCTCGGCGATCATGCCCGCTTCGCCGGCCAGCGCCAGATGCCCCATGTCGCGCCCGGTGGCATGGCCGATGCCGAGGCGTATCATCTCGTCGTCGTGCCACAGGGTGCCATCCACCAGCACGCAGTCGGCCTGCTGCATCAACTCCCGTGCCGCCTCGCTCGGCTCGCCCAGGCCAGGCCCGTAGAACAGCGCGCCGCCCGTCAACGTGTCGCGCAGCAGCAGCCCCAGGTTGTCGCCGGTGGCCGGTGCGCCACGGCGCGGAGAATAAGGCGGCGCATTGGAGCTCAACGAGAGTGCGGTTATCTCGAGCCCGGGGCAGCTCGGCACCTGGAAGGTGCAGCGCTCACGCTCCCCTACCAGCGGGATCTCGCGCCAGTTGAGCCCACCGTTCCAGTGGCGCAGCATGGGGAACAGCGGAAAGCCGGTGGAGAGGTCGTCATGCACGCTGGGCGTGCACCAGACGTCGAGCGGACACCCTTCACGCAACGACAGCAGCCCGCTCACGTGATCGATCTGGGCATCCACCAGCAGCACCTCGGCAATGCCGGTGTGGCGCAGGCCACGCCTGGGAAAGAGCGCCGGCGAGGCACCGAGCTGGGCGCGGATGTCGGGTGAGGCGTTGCACAGCAGCCAGCGCTCGCCGTCCATGCTCACCGCGATGGACGACTGGGTTCTCGCCACCAAGCCGGGTTGGCCGAGACGCACGTCGCGGCAGTTGCGACAGTTGCAGTTCCACTGCGGGAACCCACCGCCCGCCGCCGAGCCGAGTATCAGCACCTGCATGGCACTCTCCTGGAGCCGAAACACGGGACCTCTCGGCCCCGTGGCATCGATCGATCAGCGGTTGGCAATGTACAGGGTGACTTCGAAGCCGAGGCGCAGGTCACGAAAGCTGGGCTTGGTCCACATGGCGGTTCCTCCAGGGTTGTTGTCGTGTCGAGTGGCACCGCGCCGATGGGCGACGGCAACCTCAGTAAAGCACTGGTGAGGTCTCGCCAAGACGGTACTTTGGAGGGAGAAACGCCCCTTCATTGGGCCCGGTTCCCAACTTGAGGAGCCCGGTGGGTTTTCCTACGCTGGCTAGGGACCGGCGCTTCACGGCGTCGCTTCCCCTGGGGAAGCGCTGAACAAATTGGCGAGCGAGATGAAGCACAAGGCGCACGGAGCACAGGAACCGGAGCATATGGGGTATATGTGAGGATTCCGCGCACCGCGCAACGCAGTGATTCGTTCGCGCAGACATTTGTGCAGTGTTTCTCTCTGTCTCGCCTGCAAGGAGCAATGCGACATGAGGCTATACGGATCCCCTTCCCATCCACGCTTTACGCGTACCCCGCTCGCCCTCGCCGTAACCGGCGGCATGGCATTCGCCGGACTCGCCCACGCCGACGTCCAGGTCACCAATGAAGAGGTGGCCTCCGGCGTGGAGAGCGAAGAAGCCACCCTGACCGTGACTCAGGTGGTGGGCGGTATCGAACACCCCTGGGCCGTCGCCTGGCTGCCGGACGAGCGGATGCTGATCACCGCGCGTCCGGGCCGCCTGTACCTGGTCGACGGCGACGAGGTGACCGAGGTCGGCAACCTGCCCAAGATCGATGCCGAAGAGGATCAGCAGACCGCTCCCGAAGGTGGCAACCAGGGCGGCCTGCTGGATGTCGTCGTGCATCCCGATTACGAGAACAACGGCTGGATCTACTTCACCTACTCCAGCCCCGGCGACGACGACTCGGTCATGGGCGACGACGAGTACGGCACCGGCACGGCGCTGGCCCGCGCCCGCCTGAGCGACGACGGCAGCGAGCTGACCGACCTCGAGACCATCTATGCCCAGGTGCCGCGCACTGCGCCCGGCCGTCACTACGGTTCGCGTATCGTCTTTCCCGGCGACGGCAGCGTGATGTTCTCCATCGGCGACCGCGGCATTCGCTACCCCTCCCAGGATCTCACCGATCCGGGTGGCTCGATCATTCGCCTGCATGAGGACGGCGGCGCCTTCGAGGGCAATCCCTTCATCGAAGCGGAGCCGGGCAACCTGCGTCCCGAGATCTTCTCCTACGGCCACCGCAACAATCAGGGGCTGGCACTGCACCCCGAAACCGGCGAGCTGTGGGCCATCGACCATGGCCCTTCCGGTGGCGGCGAGCAGCTCTACGTCGCCGAGGCCGGCAGCAACCACGGCTGGCCTCAGGTCTCCTTCGGACGGGAATACGATACCGACGAGTTCATCGGCATCGGCGAGGTGGCGCCCGGCGTCAAGCCGCCGGTACACGTGTGGGAAGACACCCTGGCGCCCTCGGGGCTGACGTTCTACACCGGGGACGAGTTCCCGGGCTGGCAGGGCAACCTCTTCATCGGGGCGCTCTACGCCGAACGCCTCCATCGCGTGGTGCTGGATGGCGAAGCCATCGCCCATGAAGAGATCCTGCTGGAGAACGAGCTGGGTCGTATTCGCGACGTGCGCCAGGGCCCCGACGGCCTGCTCTACGTGCTCACCGACGAGAGCGACGGCGGGCTCTATCGCATCGAGCCCGAGGCCTGAGGCCCGGTATCGAAAGACGCCGCATCAGTCTTGGCAGGCACTCAGCCAGCTCTCCAGCGCCTCTAGGGTAACGGGGATGCTGGCCTGCAGGACCCGAAGCTCGACGGCCGCCTCGTCATGCCGCTCATCGCGCGCGGCAAGTTCGAGGCGCCGTGCCGAGTCGGCAAGCCTGCGCCCGCCGAGACTGCCCGACTCCCCCTTGAGCCGGTGTGCACGCGCGGCAAGTGCCGCCAGATCCCCCTGCTCGAATGCCTGCTCCAGGCTCTCGGTATGCTGCTGCAATTGCTCGCGGTGCACCGCAAGCAAGGCGGCCAGCGCCTCCAGCCCCAGCGACTCGCGCAACTCCCTGAGTACCCCTTCATCCAGCATGTCGGCACTCGCGCGCTCTTCCGCACCCTCGACCTGCTCCTTCCCGGACAGACCCTGGCGCAGCGCCGCTGCCAGCTCAGCGCGTCGCAGCGGCTTCGCGAGATAGCCGCTCATGCCGACCGTGAGGCAGCGCTCGCGCTCGGCTCCCGGCCCCCCTGCCGTCATCGCCACGATGGGCACTTCGGCAAGCCAGCCTTCCCTCGAGCGCAGGCGACGAGTCGTTTCCAGGCCGTCCATGCCGGGCATCTGCACGTCCATGAAGATCATGTCGAAGCGCTCACGGCCAGCCATTTCCAAGGCCTTTTCGCCGCTGTCTGCAACGCTGACCGTACAGCCGTGGCGTTCCAGCATCGCCACAGCCACCTGCTGGTTGACCGGGTTGTCTTCGACCAGCAGCACCTTCCCGCCAGCAGCAGGTTCCAGAATCGGTTGGAACACCGGTGACTCAGGTTCGCTGGAAACCACCGTTTCCAGCGGCAGAACGACCCAGAAACGGCTGCCCTGGCCGGGGGTGCTGTCGACCCCGATTCTGCCGCCCATGGCTTCCGTCAGGCGACGGCAGATGGCGAGGCCCAGCCCGGTACCGCCGTAGCGCCTGGCGGTCGAAGCGTCTGCCTGTCGAAAGGGTTCGAAAAGCCAGTCCTGCTTCTCCGGCGCGACCCCGGGCCCCGTATCCCTCACGGCGAGCACCAGTTCCCCCTGTTCGCTCAGCGCCGCCTCGACGCAGACCTCACCGTGTTCGGTGAACTTGATGGCGTTGGAGAGCAGATTGAGCAGCACCTGGCGCAGCCGGGCCGGATCGCCCATCACGTGCTCAGGCAGCGCCGAGGACACCGCCGTCGCGAGCTTGAGCCCCTTGGCTTCGGCGTGCGGTCCGAACAGCCGACAGGCCTCGCCGATCAGCGTGGTCAGGCGAATCGGGCGCCGTTCGAGCTCCAGCTTGCCCGATTCGATCTTGGAGAAGTCGAGTATGTCGTTGATCAGTTCCAGCAGCCGTGCGGCGCTGACATGCAGGGTGCGGGCGTACTCTCTCGATTTCGGATCGATCGGCTGGTCCATGAGCAGGTCGCTCATGCCGATGACGCCGTTCAACGGCGTACGAATCTCGTGGCTCACGGTGGCCAGAAACTCCGATTTGGCCTGACTGGCAGCCTCGGCACGATGCGCGGTGGCTTGCAGTTCGCGGCTCAGCGACTCCAGCGAACGCCGGGCCTCGGCATTGTCGCGTGCCTCCCGCACCAGAAACACCACCACCATCAGCGCCGCCAGACTCATGGCCATGATCAGCGCCAGCAACAGCGCATACAGCGTCTGCAGCGCCTCCCGGTCGCGGGTGGCCGCTTCGGCGAGGTGGCCATTGACGGCGATGATCAGCTGCTCGGTCAGTCCCCCGACCCGCTCCAGCCGGTCGGACAACACCCAGCGCTCTCCCTGCCCCAACTGGTCGATTTCGTCGAGCAGGCTGTCGATGTCGGTCATGAGCACGACGAGGTCCGGCAGCAGCCGCTTGGCCACCGGGATCTGCTGCAGCAACTGATTGACATCGCCACGCTGCAGCAGGTTTACCCGGCTGTAGATCAGCTCGAAGCGCAGCCGCAGGGCATCCAGCGAGCGGGCGCTGCCGACCTGCTGCACCAGATCGCTGCGCAGCTGGATGATGTCGCGATCGAGCTTGTAGGCATGCCAGGCGGCATCGCCGATGACGCTCTGATGCAACTCCTCCTGACGCCATGCCGCCAACCCTACGACTACCAAAGCGGCAGCGAAGAACAGCAAGGCCGCCACCGCCCCCAGCTTCAGTCGCAGCGGATAGCGCAACATGCTTCAGCGCCCCGTACTGAGGCTTCGCCGCGAGACCTCACTGCACATCGACGGTACCCACATGCCAGACGGAGCGATGGCGAATGGTTTCGTTGAGCAGTTCGGGGTGCTCATCGAAGGGGTAGAGCACCAGCACGGGCCCCAGGTCGCGCACCGCGATGGGCTCGCCGTCGCGCATGACGGCGAGAATCACATCGTAATCGTACAGGTCGGACCAGGGTATCTCGATCTCGTACTCGTTCAGCGACGTTACCCGGACCCGCTCGCCCTCAGCGCCAGCCGCTTCCAGCACGGCACGAAACAGCGGCCCCTCGAAGCGTCCGACGCCCTCCGTCCAGGGCGTGGCCGTCTCGATGACGTGGGGAGAAAGCGTCATCAGTTGGTCCAGGTCAAGCTGCAGCTCGCCGTCCACATTCGAGTGTTCGATATTGCCCGTCACTCTGAGCAGCACCTCACCTTCGGGTGGCGGCAGCGTCGCAGCCTGCGCAGACAGCAAGGTGGAGGAAAGGAACAAAGCGGCTGCAGCCATTGCACAGCTTGGCCATGATCGAGGCATAGTGGACCGTCCGAGTCATTGGGATGGGCCAAGCGTACGCGAAACTGAAGAAAAGTTCAGGTAGGGAAAGCGTATTCTGGACAGGCAGGAGGCACCGGCCTCCTGCCTGTGGGCGGATCACGATTCCAGCTTCTCCACCGGCTCACAGCGAACCAGATCCTCATAGGCGTGCCAACTGGCATGCCCCAGTACCGGCAGGATCAGCGCCAGGCCGATGTAGAACGTCATCATGCCAATCAGTACGCTGCCGGTCAGGATGACTGCCCACAGCAGCATCGGCTTGAAGTTGCGCGCGACGGTGCGCACGCTCGCTTCGATGCCCTCCATGAAGGTCAGGTCCTGGTCCATCAGCGTCGGAATGGCGACCACACTGATGGAAAAAGCGCCGAAGGCCAGCACGGCTCCCGCCGCGGTGCCTACCGCGATCAGTCCGAGCCCTTCCGGGGTGGTCAGCAGCGAAGCGTAGAGCTCCGCCACGCCCGGCGCCTCGAAGCCGAAGAAGAGCGCAAAGAGCAGGGTCGCCAGGCGAATCCAGGCCAGGAAGAAGATCATCATCATCACGCCCATCATCGCCAGTTGCCCGGCATGGGGGCGCCAGGCGCCGAAAGCGTCGCCGAGGTGCGGCACGCGGCCCTCCTCGAGCGCCCGGCTGATCCCGTAGGAACCCACCGCGACCAGGGGGCCGATGAACATGAAGCCGGCCACCAGCGGCAGCAACCAATGCCACAGGTCGAGGACGATGGCCCCGGCCGTGACGGCGATACTCAGGCCGACCCAGAACATGCCGTAGGCAAGACTGACGGCCGTGGCCCGACGGAAATCCTCGAAACCCGCAGCCAGCCAGGCTCGCGGTCTGTCCATGCCAATGGGGTTGATGGTGATCTTGACGTTGGGTGCGGAGCTCTGCCCTGAGGATTTGGTCGCTGCATTCATTGTCGTACCCCGTTTGGTCGCCATGGTAGGGACTGGCAAGCGTCTTTCCGGTCGGGAGGTTCGGACGACGTCTTGTTGTCTTCGTAATTTCCACTCTAGTTGACCGCGCACAAGAGTGCCGAGCAAAGTTGTCAACGCTGCGCGCGAAACCGCATCGGTCCTTCCACGCTGCCGCGCCCGCCCGGGACGTCGTGGCGGTTGCTGGAATGCTTCAAGGTAATAACAACGGCCGATTGTTGTATATTCAGTCATAAGGGAATGCCGAAGTGTTCCTTCTGAGGGGCTGTCCTTTGGCTTTAACATTCCGCTTAGCTTCCCTTACGGATATTCGAACAACAGACAACGCAATCAGGAGCCTGACGATGAAACGGTTCTTTCGCAGGGCGGCCGCACCGGTGCTGGGGGTGCTGCTGTTCGGGGGCATCGCCGCCAAGGGTCTCGCCGAACCCATCTTCTCTTCCGAGCAGGTTGATCTCATGGCCGCCGCCTGCGCCAACTGCCATGGCACCGACGGTCGCCTGGTAGGCAGCGTGCCGGCCCTCGCCGGGCGGCCCGCCGAGGTTCTCGAGGCGCGGTTGCTCGCGTTCAAGCACGAGGAGCAGAGCGATACCACTATCATGGATCGTATCGCCAAGGGCTTCACCGACGAGGAGCTGGCCGCCCTGGCTGCCCATTTTGCCGCCATCGACCCAGACGGCGATGACGATTCGCAAGCAGAACAAGAACCGCAGGAGTGAGGCGCGCCATGACACAGCATTCCCAACGTTCCGGCATCAATCGTCGGCAACTGATCAAGGGCCTGGGTGCCGCCTCGCTGCTGCCCCTGGTAGGCGGCGTTACGCCCTTCGCCATCGGCGGACAGCACGCCGGTAAGGTCGTCGTCGTGGGCGGCGGCTTCGGTGGTGCTACGGCGGCCAAGTATCTCAAGCGAGCCAATCCGGCCATCGAGGTGATCCTGGTCGAGCCGGCCGAGACCTTCTACACCTGCCCATTCAGCAACCTGCACCTGGGCGGGCTGCGCAGCATGGATGAGATCGCCCACGGCTACGACGAGCTGCAGGATCGCTATGGGGTTCGCGTGATCCATGCCAGGGCCGAGGATGTCGATGCCGCCGCGCACAAGGTCACCCTCTCCACCGGCAGCGAGCTCGACTACGACCGGCTGGTACTCTCCCCGGGGATCGACATCCGCTGGAATGCCCTGGAGGGCTACGACGAAGCGGCTGCCGAGAAGGCGCCCCACGCCTGGAAGGCCGGCAGTCAGACGGAAAAGCTGCGCGCTCAGCTGGAAGCCATGGAGGATGGCGGCACCTTCGTCATGGTAGCCCCGGAGAACCCCTTCCGCTGCCCGCCCGGCCCCTACGAGCGCGCCAGCCTCGTGGCCAATTACCTGGCCCAGTACAAGCCCAAGTCCAAGGTGTTGATCCTCGACGCCAAGGACAACTTCTCCAAGCAGGGGCTGTTCATGGAGGGCTGGGAGCAGCTCTACGGCGACCGTATCGAGTGGGTGGGACTCTCCAACGACGGCCGTGTCACGCGGGTGGACGCCGAGCGCCTGGAGGTGGAAACCGAATTCGGCACCGTGCACAAGGCCGACGTGCTCAACGTCATCCCGCCACAGAAGGCCGGCTGGATCGCCGAACGTGCCGGCGTCACCGACGACTCCGGCTGGGTGCCGGTCAAGCCCGAGACCTTCGAATCGCGGCAGGTCGAGGACATCTACGTGATCGGCGATGCCACCGTCGCCGCGCCGATGCCCAAGTCGGGCTTCTGTGCCAATGCCCAGGCCAAGGTCGTGGCGGCCGCCATCGCCGCTTCGCTCGAGTCGCGCCCGGCGCCCGAGGCCTACTGGACCAATACCTGCTACAGCCTGGTGGGCCCCGAGTACGGTATCTCGGTGGCCGGGGTCTACCGCGTGGTGGACGGCGCGATTGCCGAAGTGGAAGGTTCCGGCGGCGTGAGCCCGACCGGCGCTCCCAGCGCTACGCGGGCGCTGGAAGCGCAGTATGCCGTCGGCTGGTACAACGCCATCTGCCAGGATACATGGGGCACTCAGACCTGAACTCCATCGCGGCAAGGCGCTATACTGCTCGGCCACCCAAGGTGGCGTCATCGAAGGGCCGCCCGCGGGCGGTCCTTTTCATTACATCGCATTTCTCGAGGAGCCGCGCACCATGAGTCATACCGAGCTGGTCGTTTGGGCGGGGTTGGCGATCGGCCTTGTCTTCGGCGCCGTCGGCCAGCTCTCCGGCTTCTGCCTGCTGCGCGGTGTGGTCAACGCCACGACGCAGGGCGATTCACGCAAGCTGCGGGCCTTCGCCGTGGCCATGGGCGTGGCCGTGCTGGGCAGCCAGGGCCTGGTCGCGACCGGGCTGGTCTCGCTCGACGCCTCGCTGTACGCGGTGGACAGGTTCTCCTGGCTGGCCGTGCCGCTGGGCGGCCTGCTCTTCGGTTACGGCATGGCCCTGGCCAACGGCTGCGGGGCCCGCGCCCTGGTGCTGCTCGCCAGCGGCAACCTGCGCAGCTTCGTGGTGCTGGTGTGTCTGGGTCTGGCAGCCTTCATGATGCTGTCGGGCGTGCTTGCCCCGCTGCGGCTGTGGCTCGAGGGCGCTACCACGCTGCGCCTGCCCGCGGCCACCCTGCCGAACCTGATCGGTCTGCCGGGCTGGCTGCCGGCACTGCTGGTGGGTGGCGGCCTGTGCGCCTGGGCCTTCACCAGTCCGGCCTTTCGCCACACTCCGCGGGAGTGGGCCAGCGGCCTTGCCATCGGCACCCTGGTGCCTGCCAGCTGGTACACCACCGGCGTGCTCGGCTTCGACGACTTCGAACCCGTGCGCCTGGCCAGTCTCACCTTCGTCGCGCCCATCGGCGAGTCGCTGCAGTACCTGATGCTCTCCACCGGCACCCGCCTGGGCTTCGGCGTCAGCGTGGTGGGCGGTGTCGTGCTGGGGGCGCTGGCCACGGCGCTGCTGCGGCGGGACTTCCGCCTGCATTCGTTCGACTCGCCGGCCCATATGCTGCGCAGCATGACGGGGGGCGCTCTCATGGGCATAGGCGGCGTGATGTCGCTGGGCTGCTCCATCGGCCAGGGCCTGTCGGGCTTCTCGACGCTGTCGCTCGCCTCGTTCCTCGCCGTGGCCGGCATCGTGCTGGGTGCGCGTCTGGGAATCCGCGGGCCGTTGGCGCTGTCAAAGCATTGATCAACTGGAGGAGTCCATGCATCCGTTCCGTCAATCTCGTCACGACGCCTCTCGCCGCCGCCTGCTGCGCGGGCTGGCCCTGGCCTGCGCCGGCCTCGGTCTGGCCGGTCTGGCCATGCCCGGGTTCGCCAACGAGCCCTGGCAGCGCCTGGAAGCCGCTCAGAGCGTGCTGGGCGAGAGCGAGCCCCGCACCGAGGGGCTGACGCTCGACCTGCCGCACGTGTCCGAAGACGGCTCTGCCGTGCCGCTCACGGTCAGCTTCGACGGTGAACTCGCCGAGGGCGATTACATCGAGCGCATCGACCTGTTCGCCAACGGCAACCCCTACCCCGAGGTAGCCACCTTCCGCCTGACGCAGCTGAGCGCCAAGCCGGAGATCTCCACCCGGGTGCGTCTCAACGAGACCCAGCAGGTCATCGCCATCGCCACCAGCCACCAGGGCGAACGTTTCGCCACCTCGCGCGAGGTGCGCATCACCGTGAGCGGCTGTCTGATGCGTAACGGCAACGATGCCAACGACGCGCTCTCCAATCCGCGCGTCAGCGTTCCCTCGGGGCTGTCCGCCGGGGAACCTGCCGAGGTGCGCACGCTGATCAATCACCCCATGGAGACCGGGCTGCGCGAAGGGGACGACGGAGAAACCCTGCCCCGCCACATCGTCGAGCGTTTCAGCGTCTCCATCGATGGCGATGTGGTGTTCGAGGCCGACCTGCACCAGGCGGTTTCGGCTAACCCCTACCTGCGCTTCTTCCTCACTCCCGCAGAGAGCGCAGAGGCGGAGTTCCTGTGGCAGGACGACACGGGGGAAACGGCCCGCCATGTGGCCGAGCTGGAGCTGTCCTGATACCGCTCGACGAGCACGCCTGAGCGCAGAAGCCCCGGCCAGTGGCCGGGGCTTCTGCGTTTCCTGCAAGACGACTCGACGCACTCAGCGCACGATCATCACCGACATCTTGGTGTGATGCACCACGTGCTCGGCATTGGGGCCCAGCACGTAGTCGGCGAACTTGCGCTTGTTGTGCGACGCCATGACGATCAGATCGACCTCGAGCTTCTTGGCCGACTTGACGATCGCCTCCCAGGGCGAGCCGTCGACGATCACCGACTGCACCTTGATGTCGTCGGGCACGTGCTCGTCGATGAAACGATGCTGGGCCTGGGAAATCGCCTCGTGAGCCTTCTTGGCGAAATCGCGCGGGAAGTAGGAGCCCACCAGCGGCATGTGGTAATCCGGCAACACCGTGACCACGTGCAGCGACGCGCCGAAGGTGCGGCACAGGGTCACCGCCGTGGGCAACGCCTTGGCCCACGACGACTCCTCGTTGAGATCCACAGCCAGCAGAATCTTGTCGTACATCTCTGCACCCTCCTCAGGCAGCGTGAGCGGTAGACGACGGCTGCTGAAGCTTACGCCGACGCTGCAACAGCACCACCAAGCCGAACAGCAGGAAGCCGGGGATCCACATCCACTCCTTGGCCCAGCGATCCACCGGCGCCAGCACCTCGATGATCTCCTGATCGAAGTCGAAGCCGATGTCCGCCGCCAGGCTGCCGAACTCGACGAAGTCGACCGTGGCCTGATCGCCATCGATCCACAGCTCCATGCCCAGTCGCTCCATGCGCTCTTCGGCCGTATCGCCACGCGGCACCGGCACCAGCAGATAGGTGGTCATGGGATCGCCGAAGGCGTCCTCACCGGCAATCTGCACGCGCAGCTGGCTGCCGTCCTCGACCTGGCCCAGCGCCTGAGCGAACTCGGCCGGCGGGATCGACTGATAGGGATCGTGGATACGATCCATCCAGTAGCCGGGGCGGAACAGGGTGAAAGCCACCAGCAGCAGCAGAATCGACTCGTACCAGCGGCTGCGTACCAGCAGGTAGCCCTGGGTTCCCGCGGCGAAGATCAGCATGGCGATGGTCGCGATGATGAATATCACGATGCCCTGAAGCCAGCCGACGTCGATCAACAGAAGATCGGTGTTGAAGATGAACAGGAACGGCAGCGCCGCGGTACGCAGGCTGTAGTAGAACGCCTGGAAGCCGGTGCGCAGCGGATCGCCGCCCGACACCGCGGCCGCGGCGAACGATGCCAGCCCCACCGGCGGCGTCACGTCGGCCATGATGCCGAAGTAGAACACGAACAGGTGCACCGCGATCAGCGGCACGATCAGCCCGTTCTGCTGCCCCAGCATCACGATGACCGGCGCCATCAGCGCCGACACCACGATGTAGTTGGCGGTGGTGGGCAGGCCCATGCCGAGGATCAGGCTGAGCACGGCGGTGAGCAGCAGGATCAGCATCAGGTTGCCCATGGCCAGGATCTCGACCACATCGGCCAGTACCAGGCCGACACCGGTCTGCGAGACCGCGCCCACCACGATGCCTGCGGTAGCCGTCGCGATACCGATGCCGATCATGTTGCGGGCACCGGCGACCAGGCCGTCCCACAGGTCGAGGAAACCTTCCTTGATGTCGGCAACGATACGGCTGCGACCACGGAAGAAGGCAGTGATGGGACGCTGAGTGATCATGATGAAGATCATGAACACCGTGGCCCAGAAGGCCGACAGCCCGGGCGACAGACGCTCCACCATCAGGCACCACACCAGCACGATCACCGGCAGGATGTAGTGCAGCCCCACCATCACCGTGGGCTTGGTACGAGGCAGCGTGACGACCTTGGAAGTCGGATCGTCGAGCTCGAGCTCGGGATAGTACGAACCGAGCTTGAGCAGGCCCACGTAGATGGCGGCCAGCCCCACGCCGACGACCCAGGGAGTGGCATCGCCCAGCACCGGCTTGAGCCAGCCCAGGCCGTAGTAGACGGCGAACGAGAGCGCCATCAGCAGGATCAGGCCGGTCAGGAAACCGATCACCTTGTTGAGCAGCGGTCGCACCGGGTTGCTGGAAGGCAGCCCCTTCATGTCGGCCTTGAGCGCTTCCAGATGCACGATGTAGATCAGCGCGATATAGGAGATCACCGCCGGCAGGAAGGCGTGACGAATGACTTCCACATAGGGAATGCCGACGTACTCCACCATCAGAAAGGCCGCCGCCCCCATGACCGGCGGCATGATCTGCCCGTTCACCGATGAGGAGACCTCGACCGCCCCGGCCTTCTCGGCGGAAAATCCCACCCGCTTCATCATCGGAATGGTGAAGGTTCCGGTGGTCACGGTATTGGCAATGGAGGAGCCGGAGATCAGGCCGGTCATGCCCGACGCCACCACGGCGGCCTTGGCCGGCCCGCCCTTGTAATGACCGAGCAGCGAGAAGGCGACCTTGATGAAATAGTTGCCGGCACCGGCCTTGTCGAGCAGCGCGCCGAACAGCACGAAGAGGAAGACAAAGCTGGTCGACACCCCCAGGGCGATACCGAACACCCCCTGGGCCGTGAGCCACTGATGGTTGACCAGGCCGTACAGGCTGACCCCGCGATGGGCCAGAATGCCCGGCATGTAGGGGCCGAAAAGCGAGTAGAGAATGAATATCGAAGCAACGATGGCCAGCGGCGGCCCCAGGGCACGCCGGGTCGCCTCGAGCAGCACCACGATGCCGACCACGCCGACGATCACGTCGCGCAGAATGGGCGAGCCGGGCCGGTCGGAGAGCTCCGCGTAGAAGAGAAAGATATAGGCGGCGCAGAACGCCCCCACCAGCGCCAGCAGCCAGTCCTGCAGCGGTATGCGGTCGCGCGGCGAACGCTTCAGCGCCGGATAGGCCATGAAGGCCAGGAACATGGCAAACGCCAGGTGAATGGAGCGCGCCTCGGTGGCATTGAACACCCCGATGCGGAAGATATAGGGCAGCGGCGAGGCGATCCAGAGCTGGAACAGCGACCAGGCGGCAGCCACACCGACCAGCAGCTTGCCGGGCGCCCCCAGCGGCTTGCGCGCCCCGGTATCGCTGGAGGCGACCATGTCCTCCAGGTCGGCCTCGGGTTTTCGTGGATTCGTCTTTTCGTCAGTCATTACCGTCGTGCCCCATTGGCTTGACTCCTGGGTGCAGCCGCTGCGGGTAACGTCTCGGCAGCTGACCCAAACAGATGCGCGGACCCCGTGGGTCCGCGCATTTTACCGAAGGGAGTGGCTACCCCCTGCCTCTCACTCGATCCAGCCACGCTCACGATAGTAGCGAGCGGCGCCGTCATGCAGCGGTGCAGTCAGACCCTCGGAGATCATGTCCTCTTCGTTGAGGTTCTCGAAGGCCGGATGCAGACGCTTGAAGCGATCGAAGTTCTCGAACACCGCCTTGACGGTCTCGTAGACGACTTCTTCATCCACGGCAGTGGAGGTCACGAAAGTGGCCGCGACGCCGAAGGTCTCGACGTCTTCGTCGTTGCCGCGATAGAGGCCGCCGGGGATCACCGAACGGGTGTAGTAGGGATACTCCTCGATCAGGGCGTCGATCTCATCACCGGTCACCGGGATGATGCGCGCATCGATGGTGGTGGTGGCTTCCTGGATGGAACCGTTGGGGTGACCGACCACGTAGACCATGGCGTCGATGTTGTTGTCGGACAGCGCCGCAGCCTGCTCGGCGGCATCCAGCTGCGACGCCAGCGAGAAGGTACCGGTATCCCAGCCCATGGCCTCCATCACCACGTTCATGGTGTTGCGCTGGCCGGAGCCCGGGTTGCCGATGTTGACGCGCTTGCCGGGGAAATCGGTGAAGTGCTCGATGCCGGAGTCGGCACGCGCGACCACGGTCAGCGGCTCACCGTGCATGGTGAAGACGGCACGCATCTCTTCCCAGGCGCCATCTGACTCGAAGTTGGCCTCACCGTGATAGGCACGGAACTGCACGTCGGACTGCACCACGCCCATGTCGAGCTCGCCGCTCTTCATGCCGTTGACGTTGGCCACGGAACCGCCGGTGGAGGGGGCGTTACAACGGATGTTGTGCTCGTCGCTGCCGCGGTTCACCATGCGGCATACCGACTGCCCCACCACGTAGTAGACCCCGGTCTGGCCGCCGGTGCCGATGGTGATGAAACGGTCCTGCGCCACGGCCGGGGCAGAGAACATGGCAGCGCCCAACAGGGCTCCCGAGAAGGCGGCTGCGGAAAAAGCATGGCGTTTCATTAACACACCTCTTTAGACGTTATTGGCTAGCCGGTTGTCACCAGCTGCTTTGGCTGAAGCAAGATTCCCTGGTGGCCAAGACGCACGATCCTTGGCCAGCGGTTTCCACCGCTCTCATCTACTTTAGCGAAAAAAACGCCGTCATGATGGTCTTTTTCAACTGACTCAATTCTAGTAGGGATTTACGTTAAGTGTACGTTAATTCCTAAATTGCATGACTCATGAAATAGGGGTCTGCTCCTTGCCATGGGCAGCATATGAATGGCATGCGCAACCGTTGCGAACGTCAGGTCGCACTGGCGATCAGCTCCCGCTTGGCACGCTTCATGGCGACGAACTCCGCCTCGTAGAAGAACTCGCTCCCCCCCAGCGCAGGCTCGAGGTGGTTGAGCCAGGTAGCGGTCTCGTCGTACCTGGCGAAGAACGGCCGCTGCACCCAGCCGGCTTCCCTGCCCTGAATGAAGCGCAGCACGAAGACCTTTTCGCCGTGGATCTCAGTGACGCCCTGGATCTCCACCTTGCCCGGGTCGGCGGACATCGACGGCCCCCGGGCGGTACGCGCCAGGCCGGGCACCCGCTGCATGGCCTCGCGGTAGATCTCCCAGGCCCGCACCAGCGGCACCTCGAAGTAGTGACGGGCACCGGTGTCGCGCTCGACGAACATGTAGTAGGGAATCATCCCCAGGCGCACCTGCGTCGTCCACATTCTCGCCCACTGGTCGGCATCGTCGTTGATGTGGCGGAGCAGCGGTGCCTGGGTGCGAATCTCGGCGCCGGTAGCGCGGATACGGCGTATCGCCTCGCGGCAAATGGGGGTGTCCATCTCCTTCCAGTGATTGAAGTGCGCCATGAAGGCGACGTGCTTGCCGGCCGCGGTCAGCTCGCGGAACAGCGCCAGGACGTCATCGGCATCCGGGTCGGTGACGAAGCGATAAGGCCAGAAGGTCAGGCTCTTGGAGCCGATGCGGATGTCCTGGACGTGATCGAGCTCCGGCGCCATCAGCCCTTCCAGATACATCCTGAGGTGCTTGGCCTTCATCACCATGGGGTCGCCGCCGGTCATCAGCAGGTCGGTCACCTCGGTATGCTCGGCCAGATAGCGATGCAGCGATTCGGCTTCGCTGGCGGCGAACTTGAGCGTCTTGTCGCCGACGAACTGCGCCCAGCGGAAGCAGAAAGTGCAGTAGCTGTGGCACACCTGCCCCTGGCTGGGAAAGAACAGCACCGTCTCGCGGTACTTGTGCTGCATGCCGGGCAGCGGCTCGCCGTCGAGCAGCGGCAGATTGAGATCCATCTGGCCCGCCGGATGCGGGTTGAGCTCGGCACGAATGCGCTCGATCACCGGTTTCATCTCGGCGGCGTCGGCGTCGCGGCGCACCAGCTCGGCCACCGCGTCGTAGTGCTCCGGCCTGAGCATGCCGCGCTGGGGAAAGGTGAGCTGGAAGACGGGGTCGGCCGGTACGTCGCTCCAGTCGATCAGCTCCTCGATGACGTACTCGTTGACCCGAAACGGCAGCACCTGGCTGACGACCCGCATGTCGAAACGCAGGTCTTCAGGCAGATTCTGAATCGCCTCGATCTTGTCCAGCTGACGGTGGGTGTAGACCTTGAATTGGCGGGCCTCGATGACCTCGGCCCCTGCATCGCCGAGCTCGATGTTCACACGCTGGTTCATCGTCTCCTCCTGTTGTCGTGGGTCACGGCGGCGCCTGCGCGACGGCGCAAACACGCCGTTACGCCGACCTGAGGTCGGCGAGTCGTGACTTATCGGGGGAGCACATTGGTACCGTTCAGCGCCGCGACTTGCAAGTTTTTGCGTCTATTTGCAACGAATGTCACGAAAACCGAGCGAATACGCAACGATTCGTTCTTTTCTCGCATACGCTGAACCGGCGCGGGAACTTGCCGACCGGCGACCCTTGCCACCAGACTGAAATGACACAGCAGAGGAGATAGCGACCATGTCCGCTCGCCTGGAATGCCTGCAGGGAGACATCGCCAATCAGCCGGATATCGACGTCGTGGTCAACGCCGCCAACGCCCAGCTGCGCACCGGCGGCGGCGTGGCCGGCGCCCTGCACCGGGCAGCCGGCCCGGAGCTGGAGCGTGCCTGTCGGCCACTGGCGCCGATCGCACCCGGTCAGGCGGTGATCACCGAAGCCTTCGGCCTGCCCAACCGACATGTGATTCACTGCCTGGGGCCGGTCTACGGTCGCGACAGGCCGGAAGCGGAGCTGCTGGCGGACTGCTATCGCAACGCCCTGGAGCTGGCCGAGCGGCACGGCCTTGCCAGCATCGCCTTCCCTGCCCTTTCGGCCGGCGCCTTCGGCTATCCCCTCGAAGAGGCCGCCCGGGTCGCCCTTGCCACGGTGCGCGAGACGCTGCCTCGCTGCCCCGGCATCGAACGGGTGCGCTTCGTGCTGTTCGATGCCGGCAGCGCCAAGCTCTTCCAAGACACCCTGGAGAGCCTACAAACGGCCTAAGACCAGGAAAAGCTCTGATGCGCGTCGCGAGCGAAGAGAGGTTGGCCGCCGCCGGAACGCAGCGACCGGAGTTGACTGACTGCTCAATGAGGATCGCGACGGTCCGACGCTTCGGTACCGCCGGCGGTCAAGATATCGAGCGCAGCAGGGCATCAGAGCTTTTCAGACGTTGTAGCCGAGAGTGCGCGGTAACCACAGGGCAATTTCCGGGAAGATCGCCACCAGCGCCAGGGCGCTGGCCATGGCCAGCACGAACAGCAGCGCCCAGCCCACGGTCTGCTCCAGGCGTATCCTGGCGATGTTGGTGGTCACCATCAGATTGACCGCCACCGGTGGCGTGAACTGGCCGATGGCGATGTTCATCGCCAGCAGAATGCCGAACCACACCGGGTTCCAGCCGAAGTGCTGCATCACCGGGAGCAGGATCGGCATCATGATCAGATAGATCGAGATGGCGTCGAGCAGCATGCCGGCCAGCAGCACCGCCAGCATGATCAGGATCAGCAGCAGCACGCCGTTGTCGGTGAGCCCGATGATCCACTCCGCCAGGTGGCGGAAGGTACCGAGCATGGTGCCGGCCCAGGCGAAGATACCGGCCAGGGCGATGATCAGCATCACCACACCGGAGATCACCGCCGCCTCGCCGAGCAGGCTCCACAGATCGCGCCAGCCAATCTCGCGAGTCAGGAACAGCCCGACCAGGGCGCCGTAGGCCACCGCCACCACCGCCGCCTCGGTGGGCGTGAACAGGCCCGAGCGCAGCCCGCCCAGGATCAGCACCGGTGCGAACAGCGCCGGCAGCGCCTGCTTGAAGGTCTCGCCCACCTTGAGCCGTTCCGCTCCCTCCACCGGCGTGCCGCCCTCCCAACCATAGCGCTTCGAGACCAGCAGCGCCGGCACCAGCAGCGCCAGACCGGCCAGGATGCCGGGAAACAGCCCGGCCGCGAACAGCGCCCGCAGGTCGACCCCGGGCACCACGATGGAGTAGAGAATCAGCGCCACCGAGGGCGGAATCAGGATCGCCGTCGAGGCCGACGCGGCGATCAGCGTGGCCGAGAAGGGCTTGGGGTAGCCGGCCTTGGTCATGCTCGGCAGCATCACCATGGCCACTGCCGCGGCGTCCGCCGGCCCGGAGCCGCTCATGCCGCCCATGATCATGCACACCAGCACCGCCACCAGCGCCAGGCCGCCGTGACGCGGGCCGATCAGGGCCTGGGCGAAGCGCACCAGACGCAGCGCGACCCCGGCGCGCTCGAAGATCAAGCCGGTCATGATAAACAGCGGGATGGCGATCAGCGGATACTTGGCGATGCTGTTGTAGGTGTTGGTACCGAGGGTGGCCAGCATTTCCGGGGTGAGGCCGACGAGGATGCCCACCGCGCCGGCCAGGGCCAGGGAGAACGCCACCGGCACGCCGGCGATCAAGAGCCCGGCGAAGGCCAGGATCATCCACAGGTCAGGACTCATCGTCGAGCCTCCCGCGCAGGCGGTCGACGGTCTGCTGCACCAGGCGAACCAGCATCGCCGCCGACAGCAGCGGCAGCCACAGCAGGTACCACCACTGCGGCAGGCCGAGCCCCGGCGACAGCGACTCCCACTGGTACTCCTCCCAGGTGAGCTTGGCGCCGAACCAGGTGATCAGCCCCAGCACGATGGCGCCGCACAGCCCCTGGAACAGGATCAGCGCACGCCGTGGCGCAGCCGGCAGGGCCCGCTCGAGCAGGCCGATACGAATGTGGCCGTTGCGCCGCAGCGCCACCGAGGCACCGGCGAAGGTGAGCACCACCAGCAGGAACACCGAGAACTCCTCGGTGAAGGCCAGCGAGCCGCCGGTCACGTAACGCGTGATGACGTTGCCCAGGCTGATCAGCGAAATGATCGCCAGCGCCAGCGAGCCCAGCCAACGCTCGGGCCTGGCATCGGGAGAGAACTTCATGGAAGCCTCGCAATGAAGGCCCGACTCCGCACACGGAGCCGGGGCTAGACGTTTGCCTGAACGTTGATGAGGCTCAGCGAGCCTCAATGGCCTGACGCGCGGCTTCGACCAGCTCCGGGCCGATGCGCGGAATCCACTTGTCGTGCACGCTGCGGGTGGCATTGACGAAGGCGGTATGCTGCTCTTCGGTCAGCTCGGTGACCTGCACGCCACGCTCCTGAATGGCGGCCAGCCGCTCGCTCTCCTGCTCGCGGGTCATGGCGATCTCCCACTCGCCGGCCTCGACGGCGGTCTCACGCAGGATCTCGCGATGCTCTTCGGAGAGCGAATCCCATACGCGCTGGTTGACGGCGAAGATCAGCGGATCGTTCATGTAGTTCCACAGGGTCAGGTGCTCCTGGCCCACCTGATCGATGCGCGCCACGTCGAACACCGACAGCGGGTTCTCCTGACCGTCCACGGCACCGGTGGTCAGCGCCGGCTGGGCGTCGGTCCAGCTCATCTGGGTGGGGTCGGCACCCAGTGCGGTGAAGGTGTCCTGGAACAGCGGCGAGCCGACCACGCGTATCTTCAAGCCGTTGAGGTCGCTGGGCTCGCTGATCGGACCGCGCGAGTTGGAGAGCTGGCGGAAGCCGTTCTCGCCCCAGGCCAGCGGAATCACGCCGCGGGATTCGATGGCCTCGAAGACCATCTCGCCGGCCTCGCCGCCGGTCACCGCATCGACCGCCGCCTCGTCGGGCATGAAGAAGGGCAGCGAGAAGAGGTTGAGCTCCGGCACCTGGGGCGACCAGTTGATGGTCGAGCCCACGGCCATGTCGATCAGACCGGAACGCATGGCGGAGAACTCACGGGTCTGGTCGCCGGCCACCAGCTGCGAGTTGGGGTAGACGCGCAGGGTCAGCTCGCCACCGGTGCGCTCTTCCACCAGTTCGGCCCACTTCTCCGCCGCCTGGCCCCAAGGGAAGGCGTCGGAGAGCACGGTGGAAACGGAAAGCTCCCGCGCCTGCGCCGAGAGCGAGGCCGTGAGCACGGCGGCACCGGCCAGGGCCGCGGCGATACGGGTGATACGACGTGGTGAATTCATGACGTGTCCTTGCAGCAGGGGCCGGCTCCGACAGGGCCAGCCGTGATTATCGTTCTGGCGGGCATCGACAATTTCGCCTCGCCTCGACATTCTACGATGTCGGGCGTTGAATGGTAGTCCGTTAACGATATCGGCGACGCACGGCACCGGGCTGCCATCCTCGCCGGGGCGAATACGACAAGGAGTCAGCCGTGCCAGTGCGCGACCTGCTGCTGGGCCTCTCGATCGTGGTGATCTGGGCCTTGAACATCATCGTCATCAAATGGGGGGTGACGGAACTGCCGCCGCTGCTGCTCACCACCCTGCGCTTTCTTCTGGTGGCGGCGCTGCTGGTGCCCTTCCATCCGGTGGCGCGTCGTCATCTGCCCTTCCTGCTGCTGCTCTCCGCCACCTTCGGCACCCTGCACTTCGCCCTGTTGTTCATCGGCCTGGGCCAGGCGGAAGCCGGCACCGGCGCCCTGCTGGTGCAGATGGGCACGCCCTTCGCCACGCTGCTGGCGGTGCTGTTCCTGGGCGAGCGCCTGAGCGTCAAGCGCGTGGCCGGCCTCGTGCTGTCGTTCGGCGGGGTGGTGGTACTGGCCGGCGGCCCCAGCCTGCCTTCGGCGCTGCCCATGACGCTGCTGCTGCTCAGCGCCTTCGGCTGGGCCGTGTCGCAGCTGCTGATCAAGATGGGGCCCAATATCCCACCGCTGGCACTGGCCGGCTGGACGGCCCTGCTCGCCGTGCCCCAGGTGGCCATCGGCTCCTGGTGGTTCGAAAGCGGCCAGGTCAGCGCCATGGCCACCGCCGGCTGGTTCGGCTGGGGCGCGGTGTTCTATACCGCGGTGATGTCGTCGATCGTCGCCTACGGCATGTGGTACGGCCTGCTGCGGCGCCACCCGGTGAGCCGACTGGCCCCGCTGAGCCTGATGGTGCCGATGGGCGCGGTCGTGCTGGGCATCGTGCTGCTGGGCGAGAGTCTCAACGCCCATGTGCTGATCGGCGGCGTCATGGTCATCGCCGGCGTGGCACTGATCGTGATTCGCTTTCGCGCCCTGCTCGGCCGCTGACGGTCGAGACGGCGGCCCTTTTCACTCTGTCTCCGATGCCGCTTCCGCCCCGGCACCGCCCGGCCTGCGCGTGCTTCCTCTCAGCATCGGCGTCACCGGCAGCATGATGTGCTCGGGCTCGGTATCGGCGTGAGCGATCTGCTCGAGCAACAGCTCCGTGGCCTTGACCACCATCTGCTCGACCGGCTGCTGCAGCGTCGTCAGCGAATGGCTTGGCCAGGTCGACATGGGGATGTCGTCGAAGCCGACGATCGACACGTCTTGCGGCACCGCAAGGCCGAGTTCATGGCGCAGCGTCTCCATGGCGGCAATGGCCATGAGGTCGTTGGCGGCAAACAGCGCATCCGGCACGCTGGGCGCAGCGAACAGGCGCCGTGTGGCCTGGCAGGCGTCGAGGTAGCGGTAGTTGCCGACCTCGACGGCGTGGCACTGCTGCCCCCGCGACGCCAGGCCCGCCACGAACCCCGCGTAGCGCTGCTGGCTGGTCGAGGAGTCCTCCAGGCCGGCCAGGTAGGCGATGCGCCGATGCCCCAGGCTGGCCAGGTAGCTGCCCGCCCAGAACCCGCCGCGGTGATTGTCGCAGCCGACCTGGCTGATGCCGGCGTAATTGACGGTACGGTTGACGATCACCACGGGGATGCCGAAGTCCGCCACCGTTTCTGCCTGCTCGGTGTCCAGGGTGATGGCGAGCATGAGCACCCCCTCGACCTGGCTTCTGATGATCTCCTCGATCACCGAGTCGAAGCCCCGATCGGAGGGGGCGAAGAACAGCAGCAGGTGATACCCCTGCTTCTGGAAGAAGCGCGACGCCCGCTCCAGCACGAAGGTATAGAACGGGTTCTCGAGGCTGTAGGTCACCACCGCGATGGTGCGGCTCGAGCGCGTGATGAGCGAGCGGGCGATGGTGTTGGGGCGATAACCCAGCTCGCGCGCCGCCTCCATCACCTTCTTGCGGGTCTTGTCCGAAACACTGGCATTGGGCGAGAAGCTGCGACTGACGGCCGACTGCGACACGCCGGCCAGTCGGGCCACATCGCGGGAGGTTACGGATTTCCTTTTCATGCATGGAGCTCGCAGCGGGCGGATACCGAAATGACGGGAATCGTACCACTTTGCCACGGCAGGCGCCGGTAGCGGCTCAGAAGCCGACCCGGTCGCCGCCCTTCAATTCCAGAATCTCGCGCGCCTCGTCCGCTGTGGCCACGGCCAGCGAGAGCCCTTCCAGCAGCTCGCGCACCTTGCGCACCTGGCTGGCATTGCTCTCCGCCAGCCGCCCCGGCCCGAGCCACAGGGAGTCCTCCAGCCCCACCCGCACGTGCCCGCCCATGGCGGCGGCCTGGGCCGCGATGCGCATCTGATTGCTGCCCGCTCCCAGCACGGACCAGGCATAGCCGTCGCCGAACAGCCTGTCGGCGGTGCGACGCATGTGCATGACGTCCTCGGCGTGGGGGCCGATGCCGCCCAGAATGCCGAACACGCTCTGCACGAAGAGCCGCCCACCGACGACGCCGCGATCCACCAGGTTGCGCAGATTGTAGAGATGGCCGATGTCATAGCACTCGCATTCGAAACGCGTGCCGTTGCGCGCCCCCAGGGTCATGGTCTTCTCGATATCGGCAAAGGTGTTCTTGAACACCAGGTCGCGGCTGTTCTCCAGGTGCTCGCGCTCCCACTCGTGCTCGAACGCCTGGAAGCGCTCAAGCATCGGGAACAGCCCGAAGTTCATCGAGCCCATGTTCATCGAGGCCAGCTCCGGCTGGAACTCGATGGCGGGCCGCATGCGCTCCTCCACCGTCATGTGCGGGCTGCCGCCCGTGGTGAGGTTGATCACCGCATCGGTGGAGGCCTTGATCCGCGGCAGGAACTTCTCGAACACCGCAGGATCCTGGGTCGGCCTGCCGGTGCTGGGGTCGCGGGCATGCAGGTGCAGAATGGCGGCACCCGCCTCGGCGGCGGCGATGGCCGCCTCGGCGATCTCCTCGGGCGTCACCGGCAGATGGGGCGACATGGAAGGCGTATGGATGGCGCCGGTGACGGCACAGGTGATGATGACTTTGCGTTGCGTCGCCATGAAAGACCTCGCTGTTCTGATTCAGGAATCGTGGAGCCGCGCCACGCGCCAAGCCCTTACAGCGACTCGACGTTGGCGCAGACGCTGAGCGCCTGACCGGAAATGTTGGCGCCCCCGGGGGAGGCCAGGAACAGGGCCATGGCCGCGATGTCGCTGGGCTCGACCATCTTGCGCATCGACACCTTGGCCAGGTTCTCCTGCTCCATCTCGTCGCGGCCGATGCCGCGCTGCGCGGCGCGGTCGGCGATCACCCGCTCGATGCGCGGGCCGCGTACGATACCCGGCAGGATCGCGTTGACCCTGACGCCCGCCGGGCCGAGTTCGCAGGCCAGGCTCTTGGTCAACCCCACCACGCCCCATTTGCTGGCGGCATAGGGCGTGCGATAGGCGAAGCCGAGGCGTCCCGCCACCGACGCCATGTTGAGCAGCACGCCCCGGCTCTCGCGCAGAGCGCCGGCGGCCCGTTTGGCCACGTAATATTGACCGTTGAGATTGATGTCGATGGTCTGTCGCCACGCTTCGCTCTCGATCTCGTCGATCCCGGCCGTCGGCCCGGCGATGCCGGCGTTGTTGACCACCACGTCCAGCCCGCCCAGGCCGGCCGCCTCGTCGAACAGACGCGCCACCTCCGCCTCGCGGCTGACGTCCGCCCGGGTTGCCGCGATGCCCTCGGGCAGCGCAGCCAGGGCGGCTTCGTCGACGTCGCACACATGCACGCGCGCCCCGGCCTCATGGAAGGCCTGGGCAATGGCCAGGCCGATGCCGTTGGCGCCCGCCGTCACCAGCACTCTCAGGCCCTGCCGCGGAATCAGGCTGTCTACCACTTTCATTGTCGTGTCTCCCGGATGGGTGGAACGGCCGTCGCCCCGCTAGCGCAGCGAGGGCAGCCAGGTGGAGAGGAAAGGCACCACGCTGATGATGAAGAGATTGACCAGCACGATGGCGACGAAAGGCAGGATCGACCAGGTCAGCCGGGCCACGCCGACCTTGGAGATCTGCGACGCCACGAACAGGTTGAGGCCCACCGGCGGCGTGAACATGCCCATGGCCAGGTTGACCACCATGATGATGCCGAAATGCACCGGGTCGAAGCCGAAGCTCACCGCGATGGGCAGCAGGATCGGCACGAAGATCAGGATCGCCGCGGCGGCCTCGATGAACATGCCGGCCATCAGCAGCAGCACATTGACCAGCACGATGAACAGCAGCGGGCTGTCGATGGCGCCGATGACGAAGTTGGAGAGCATCGACGGCACCCGCAGGCTCTGCAGGATCCTGCCGTACAGCCCGGCGGCGCCGATGATGCTGAGCACCACGGCGGTGGTGACGGCGGCCTCCTGGAGGATGCCGACGATGTCCTTGAGCGAGATTTCGCGGTAGATCACGAAGCCCACGAGGAAGGAGTAGACCACGGCGATCACCGCCGCCTCCGTCGGCGTGAAGATACCGCCATAGATGCCACCGAGGATGATCACCGGCATCAGGATCGCCAGCAGCGCCTTGCGCCCCGCCGTGAACATCTCGCGCCAGGAGCTGCGCTCGCCGCCGCCGTGGCCGTGGTAGCGGGCGTAGCCGTAGGCGAAGAGCAGCAGGCTCAGGGTGATCATGAGGCCCGGCAGGATGCCGGCGACGAACATGTCGCCCACCGAGACGTTGGCGGCGATACCGTAGAGGATCAGCGGAATGCTCGGCGGGATGATCACCCCCAGCGCCCCGGAGGCCGCCTGATTGGCCGCCGCGTAGCCGGAGGCATAGCCCTTGGCGATCATCGCCGGGATCAGGATCGCGCCGATGGCGGCGGTGGTGGCCGCCCCCGAGCCCGAGATGGCGGCAAAGAACAGCGAGGTGACGATGGCCACCATGGCCAGCCCGCCGGTCATGCTCCCCACCATGGTGTTGGAGAAGTCCACCAGCCGCCGGGAGATGCCGCCGCTCTGCATCAGATAGCCCGCCAGGATGAAGAACGGAATCGCCATCAGCGGGAAGGAGTTGACCGAGGTGATGTACTGCTGGGCCACGATCAGCATCGGCATCAGCTCGCCCTGCCACACCGTGATGGCCGATGCCAGGCCCAGCGAGAAGGCGATCGGCACGCCGATGACGAACAGCACGATCAGCAGCAGGAAAAGCAGCAGCGCCATCAGCCCCTCTCCTCTTTTTCGTGGTCCGTGACCTCGTCGATCAGCAGCGCCACCGAATTGACCAGGATGACGATCCCGCCCAGGGGCACGGCAAGGTAGGGCCACATCATCGACACCCGGGTACTGGGCGCCGTCTGGTTGGCGACCCGGCCCACCATCTCGAAGCCGTACTTGACCAGGATGAAGGCGAACAGCGCCGAGGCCAGCACGACCAGGACGCGCATCACGCGCGCCAGCCTCGGCCCGGCGAACTCGAGCACGATGTCGACCGAGATCATCAGCCCCTTGCGATAGGCGTAGCCGGCGCCGATGAAGGTGAGCCAGATCATGGCGAAGCGGGCGATCTCATCGGAGAAGTAGAGCGGTCTTCCCACCACGAATCGCGCGAAGACCTGCCAGAAGATCAGCACGGTCATGACCAGCAACAGCCCGGCGAGCCCCCAGCCGATCAGGCGATTGAACAGGTCGATGCCCCTGTTGGTTTGCCGCAATAACGTCTTCATGACTGCCTCGTGTCGCTAGTTGACGGCGCGGGCGGCAGACCGCCGCCCGCGGGCCACACTCAATACTCGAAATTGATGGCAGCCTCGACGAGGTCCTCGCCCACGGTGGGAGCCCACTTCTCGATGACCGGCTGCACCGCCTCGCGGAAGGGCTCCAGGTCGGGCTCGGTGACGGTCATGCCCAGCTCCGCCAGCTGGACCAGGTAGCGCTGCTCGAGCTCCTGGCTGGCCTCGCGCTGAACCGGCAAGGCCAACTGCGCCGCTTCCAGGATGATTGCCTGGTCCTCTTCGCTGAACGAATTGAACAGGTCCAGCCCCATCATCAGCGGTGCCGGCGAATAGACGTGCTGGGTCATGTTCAGGTAATCCTGAACCTCGTAGAAATTGACGTCGTAGATGGTCGGCAGCGGGTTTTCCTGGCTATCCATGACCCCCTGCTGCAAGGCGGTGTAGACCTCGGTCCAGGCCATCGGCGTGGCATTGGCGCCCAGCGCCTCCCAGGTGTCCACCTGGACGCGGCTCTCCTGGGTGCGGTGATTGATGCCGCGCAGGTCGTCCGGGTGATTCAGCTCCCGCACCGAATTGGTGTTGTGGCGAAAGCCGTTCTCCATCCAGGCCAGGATCTTGACGTTCATGCCCTCCTCGGCCAGCTGAGCGAGATGCTCGCCGTGCTCGCTGTCGAGAAAGGCATAGGCGTGGTCGTGGTTCTCGAAGACGTAGGGAAGATCGAAGAGCAGGAACTCGTCGACGAAGCCGCCCATGGGGCCGGTCGAGGAGATGCCGGCGTCGACGATGCCGAATCCCATGCCCTCGACGACCTCGCGCTCGGCACCCAGGGCATTGTCATAGTGGGGGTCGATGGACAGGCGGCCCTCGGAGAGGCGCTCCAGCTCCTCACCGAACTTCAGCACGCCGATGCCCTGCTGCGAGTCGGGCCCCAGAGGCAGGCTGACGTCGATGACACGCTCCGTGCCGGCCTGGGCAGCGGCAACCATGGCAAGTGACAGCGCCATCGCCAACGGCGCCTTGAGGAAAACGGGGTGGGTATTACGCGTCATGTTGCGGCTCCTTTCGAGTTGTCGTTGTGGTCATCCAGGAATTCGTATGCATCTCCTTTCGCTCCCGCTATCAGAAGCGAGCTGCGTAACGTTTAGATCAAAATAGACTACGTATGCAAATCGGTTGAATAAAATCCACCGAAACCAGGCCACAAGTGTATGATCGAAAAGAAAATATACTTTAGTATTAGAAATAGAATACGTATGCCAAAAATTGCAGGCATCGTCGTGCCGCGAGTACTCGCGCAGGCGCAGCTCAGGCTCGCAGCGAGCGACGCACTGTCATGCAAATGCGCTGCAACGATAGCGGCGGCGTAGCGATTGATCTCAGGGGTCGCGACGATCTCAGGGGTCGCGAAGGTGGGCGCACTCCGAGGCACTGCCGGGCCAGATGACGCAGTCGCCCACCCCGATGTCGTGCGCCTCGAAATAGCCGGCGTTGACCTCAAGCGCCGCGTGGTAGGTCACGCCCGCCAGGGTGACCGGGCAGTCGTAGGGGTTTTGCGACGGGCAAGGCTGCATGGTGGCCTTGGCCGCGATACGCCCTTCGGCGTCGATGAAGGCAATATCCAGCGGGATACGGGTGCGGTACATCCAGAAGCCGCCCTGGGGCGGCTGAGGCTCCGTGTAGAGAAACAGCATGCCGGCTTCCGCCGCCAGATGGTCGCGATCCATCAGCCCCTTCTGGCGCTCGGCCGAGCTGCGCGCCAGCTCCACCTCGAGCCGATGGCGCTCGTCCTCGGTCACGATCTCCAGCGGTGCCCGTTCGAGCGTGGACGGCTCCCCGGCGCCGGCCGGCCACTGCCAGACGAGCAGCAGGCCGCCGAGCAGGGCCAGAACGGCAGCCTGGCTCCTGCGCGTACCGAGCGTCAGGTCTGCCGGGGGGTTCAAGGTATCGCACCCTCACGCTGACCGAGAATCGCCATCAGATCGATGCGCGTCTCTCGTGTGCTGAGGTCCAGCAGCCCTTCCAGTGCCTGAAGATGCTCGTGGATGCAGCGCCGGGCCGCCTCACCGTCGCCGCTGCGCAAGTGGGCGAGCAGCGCCGGATGGTCCTCGGCCAGGTAGCAGCTCGCCAGACCGGCCCGTTTGTACAGGGCAATGACGATGGAGGTACGCAGGATCAGGTCGGTGAGCATGGCGCCGAGCACCCGGTTGGGCGAATGCTCGGCGAGCAGGTGGTGGATCGCCAGGGAATGCTCGATGCGGGCCGCCTCGTCGCCTCGGGCATGGGCCTCGGCTTCGCGTTCGACGCGCGCGGCGATCTCCCCCAGCAGCTCGGCGTCGAGGCGGCCGGCCAGCAGTGCCGCCACCTCACCCTCCACCAGGCGTCGTGCAGCGAAGGTCTCGCGGGTCTCCTCGATGCTCGGTGCGCGCACCCGGGCGACCTGGTTGGGCTGCTGGCTGACGACGTGGTCGGCAGCCAGCCGGGTCAGCGCCTTGCGCACCACCGAGCGGCTGACGCCGAAGATCTCGCCCAGCGCCACCTCGGGCAGGCGCGTACCCGGCGGCAGACGCTGGGTCAGCACCGCCGCGCGCACCTTGTCGACGATGAAACGATCGCTGATCCTGCCGCCTGCCCGGGTTTCGGCGGCAACCTCGTCCTGCCAGGTGGTGCTCATGGCCTGCCCTCTCGCCTTGTCATGGGCTTACCTTCGCACGTTTCCTTCATTCTGACCACAGGAAAGCAGGCTTCCTGTATACAAAAACCGAGCGATACCAAATCAAGCCTGGTGCTTCTCGGAAACATCGAGAATCTTCAGGGTATTGGTTCCACCGTGGGCGTTCATGTGATCGCCCCGGGTCAGGATGACATGATCCCCCGGTTCGGCAATCCCCTGTTGCACCAGCAGCGCCAGCGCCCGGTCGTTGAGCTCGCTGGCGGCCATCGCGCTGGTGTCGAACGGCAGCGAGACCACGCCGCGGTAGAGCGCCATGCGCCGCTGGGCGATGGGGCTGTGGGCCAGCCCGACGATGGGCAGCCCCGAGCGGATGCGCGAGGCGATCAGCGGGGTGTAGCCGGTCGAGGTCATGCAGGCGATGGCGGCCACCCCGGTGAGGTGGTTGGCGGCGTACATGGCCGACAGCGCGATGGTCTCGTCGATGCGCGAGAAACCCTCGTGAATGCGGTGGCCCGACTCCTGGGCGATGCGTTCGCGCTCGGCGCCGAGGCACACCCGGCGCATCGCTTCCAGCGTCTCCACCGGGTAGTCGCCGGCGGCGGTCTCGGCGGAGAGCATCACCGCGTCGGTGCCGTCGAGCACGGCGTTGGCGACGTCGAACACCTCGGCGCGGGTGGGCAGCGGCGAGCCGATCATCGACTCCATCATCTGGGTCGCGGTGATCACCGCGCGGTTGAGGGTGCGGGCGCGCTTGATGATGCGCTTCTGCATGCCGATCAGCTTCTCGTCGCCGATCTCCACGCCGAGATCGCCGCGGGCCACCATCACCGCCTCGCTGGCCTCGATGATGCCGTCGAGGGTGGCCTCGTCGGCCACCGCCTCGGCGCGCTCGAGCTTGGCGACCAGGCCGATCTCCTTGCCCGCTTCGCCGAGCAGGCGACGCGCTTCGCGCATGTCCTCGGCCGAGCGCGGGAAGGAGACGGCGAGGTAGTCGACGCCGATCTCGATGGCGGTCTCGAGGTCGGCCTTGTCCTTGTCGGTCAGCGCCGGGGCCGAGAGGCCGCCGCCCTGCTTGTTGATGCCCTTGTTGTTGGAGAGCTTGCCGCCGGTGACCACGGTGGTGTGAACCTGCTGCCCCTCGATGCGCTCGACGTCGAGCACCAGGCGGCCGTCGTCGAGCAGCAGGCGGTCGCCGGGGGCGACGTCGTCGATCAGCTGCTTGTAGTCGCAGCCGACGCGGCTGGTGTCGCCGGCGTCGCTGTCCAGCGCCATGTCGAGCACGAAGGGCTGGCCCGCCGCGAGGGTCACGGCGCCGTCGCGAAAGCGGGCGATACGGATCTTGGGCCCCTGCAGGTCGCCCAGGGCGGCGACGCTGCGCCCCAGACGGTCGGCGATCTGACGCACGGCGATCAGGCGGCGGCGGTGATCGGCGGCGCTGCCGTGGGAGAAGTTGAGGCGCACGACGTCGACGCCGGTGCGGATCATGGCTTCCAGCACGCCCTCGCGGTCGCTGGCCGGACCCAGCGTGGCGACGATCTTGGTGCGGCGGATGGGGGTGTGTAGCGGCTGGGGCGACATGGAGGTCCTCCGGCGAGGTGGCATATTGTTCGTATACGGTAACGCTAACAAGGTAATATTACTACAAAAAAGCAGCGGGAAAAGAGGCTCTGCTTTGGCGGACAAAGGCGACTGCCAGGTCGTTTTCGCCAACGAGAAAGCGAAAACGGTGTGGTTCTTCAGTGCCATAGCGAACGAGGAGATCGTTCTTTATGTTGTAAAGTTACTAAAAAAATCTTGAGTCTGTCGCCCTGCTGCGTCACATTTGGAGTTATCACCTATGCCTCGACTCCATACCGACAAGACTGCTTACGGAGGACACCCACCATGACGCTCAAGATCGCCATCAACGGATTCGGTCGCATCGGCCGCAACGTGCTGCGGGCTCTGTACGAGAACGGCTACCGCAAACAGGTCCAGGTGGTGGCCATCAACGACCTGGGCGATCCCGCGCTCAACGCCCATCTGCTGCGCCACGACACGGTGCACGGCCACTTCCCGTTCAAGGTGGAGCACGACGAGGAGAGCCTCAGCGTGGACGGCGACCGCATTGCCATCTTCTCCCAGCGCGATCCGGCCGCACTGCCGTGGAAGACGCTGGGCGTGGACCTGGTGATGGAGTGCACCGGCCTGTTCACCAAGCGCGAGGCCGCCGCCAAGCACCTCGAGGCAGGCGCCAAGCGCGTGCTCATCTCGGCGCCCAGTCCGGACGCCGACGCCACCATCGTGTTCGGGGTCAACGAGCATGTGCTGAAGCCCGAGCACAAGGTGGTCTCCAATGCCTCCTGCACCACCAACTGCCTGGCGCCGGTGGCCAAGGCGCTCAACGACACGGTGGGCATCGAGAACGGCCTGATGACCACGGTGCACGCCTACACCAACGATCAGAATCTCTCCGACGTCTACCACAGCGACCCCTACCGGGCGCGCAGTGCCACCCACTCGATGATCCCGACCAAGACCGGCGCCGCCGCCGCCGTGGGGCTAGTGCTGCCGGAGCTGAAGGGCAAGTTCGACGGCCTGGCGGTGCGGGTGCCGGTGATCAACGTCTCGCTGGTGGATCTGGTGTTCACCGCCGGACGCGACACCACCAGGGAAGAGATCAACGAGATCCTCGCCAAGGCCGCCGAGGCCTCGCCGGTGCTGGCGGTCAACGCTCAGCCGCTGGTGTCGATCGACTTCAACCATGACGCCAACTCTTCGACATTCGACGCCAACCACACCCGGGTGAACGGTCGCCTGGTCAAGGTGATGGCCTGGTACGACAACGAATGGGGCTTCTCCAACCGCATGCTCGACACGGCGCTGGCCATGCACGCCGCGGGCGATGCCAAGCGCGAAGCGGCCTGAAGCGCCGATACGGGCCGAATGGCCGGAGCCGTGAGCGCCGGAGCGAAGATTCGCTCCGGCGCTTGCCCATGCATACCTCACTGCCCACCGTTTCGCTTGGCTTCTTACCGGGACCATTGACTACGGTTAAGGGGTACATCCATGGAACAGGAGGTAAGTCATGAGCCGTTATGGAATGCGTAGCGCTCTCGTGGTCTTTGCCGCATCGCTGATGCTGGGCTTGGCGGGCTGCGGTACCGGCACCGGCGAGCGTGCCGCCAGCGGCGCCGGTGTAGGCGCAGCCACCGGGGCGGCGGCAGGTGCCGCTACTGGCGGCAGCCCGGTCACCGGGGCGGCGATCGGCGCCGGCGCGGGTGCCGCGACCGGGGCGGCCACCGACGAGGACGATATCGACCTCAGCAATTGATTTCGCTGCCGTCAGGCAACGACCGATAGGCCGCGCATCCGGACATGCGCGGTCTTTTCGTGTCTGTGCCTGCCTTAGTCGGGAATGTGCCAGGTCTCCGGGCACTCCCGGCTGCGAAACAGCCGCTGGGCGGTGGTGGCGTTGCGGCGCTCGGCAAGCGCTTCGCGCCCCTCGCTGAGCGTGTCCAGCATACCGGGTCGGGGGTGGCGCACGGTGAGCAGCGTCAGTGCGTCCTCGCGGCCGACCTCGTAGTCGCCACGCAGGGACTCGATGAGGGACTCGAGCCGCTCGGGCTTGTCGTCGAGGCAGAAGGCGAAGCGCATGGCGCCGCTGTCGACCAGGTTGGCGTGAAGGCCGGCCTTCACCAGCCTGCCGAGAATGTCGTGCTGGCGCGGCTCGTCCATGAAGGAGAAGTCGCGCGGTCTCACCTCCACCCACACCTGCGCTTCGCGCAGGATGCAGCTGGCCACGTCGCTGTCGAAGCGCCGCTCGGCGTCGATGACCGTGGGCTCGGCATCGGGCGTCTCGAAGGAGCGCACCGTCAGCGGAATCGACTTCTCCTGCAGCGGCCCCAGGGTCTTGGGGTGGATCACCTTGGCGCCGTGCCAGGCCAGCTCGGTGGCCTCGGCGTAGGAGATCCGCTCGAGCTGTACGGCGTTGTCGAAGCGCCGTGGGTCGGCGTTGAACAGCCCGGTGACGTCTTTCCAGATCACCACCTCGCGGGCATCCAGGCAGTGGGCGAAGATCGCTGCGCTGAAGTCCGAGCCCTCGCGGCCCAGGGTGGTTGCCTCGCCCTCCGCGGTGCCGCCGATGAAGCCCTGGGTCAGGATCACCTGGTCGCTGCCCGCCAGGCGCTGGCGTACGGTCTCGGCGGTGGTGGACCAGTCTAGATTGGCGGCCTGGTGGCAGGCGTCGGTGCGCACCAGTTCGCGGGCGTCGTGCCAGTCGGTGGCGATGTCGTTGTGGTTGAGCCAGGCCGCGACGATGGTGGTGGAGATCAGCTCGCCGTAGCACACGGTCTGGTCGTAGTGCTTGGCATGGTCGCTGTCGCGATGCCGGCGATGCTGGGCGTCGAGTTCGTCGAACAGGGCGTCGACGCATTCGCGCGGTGAGTCGGCGGCGTCGCCGAACAGCGCCTCGATCGCTTCGCGGTGCTCGGTCTGCAGGGCCTCGAAGCAGCGGCGGTACTCGTCGCCCTGCGTCCCGCCCTCGCCGCGGGCGGCGGCCAGCAGCGCTTCCAGCTTGTTGGTGGTCTTGCCCATGGCCGAGACCACCACGACCAGCGGGCGGTCGCGATGCCGCTCGAGCAGTGGGGTCAGGTGGCGTATCGCATCGGCATCCTTGATCGAGGCGCCGCCGAACTTGAATACGGTCGTCATGTCGGGCTCTCCCTGTCTGGTGACGTCGTGCCCTACACCATGGGTCATAACGGCGGCCAGTGAAAGGGGAACCCGCCGCGCCGTGCAAGTGGCGGTGCAGATACGAAAAAGCCCCCGCAGGGGCTCTCTTCGTGCAGCGGTGTCTCAACTCAACCGCTGCATGTAGTCCTCGTAGCCGAAGGTCTTCACCGTGCGTACCTCGCGGCTGCGCTCGTCGACCCGGCAGATCGACGGCAGGCGAATGCCGTTGAAGGTGGTGGTCTTGACCATGGTGTAGTGGGCCATGTCGGTGAACACCAGGCGGTCGCCGATGGCGAGCGGCTGGTCGAACGAGTAGCGGCCGATCACGTCGCCGGCCAGGCAGGTGGTGCCGCCCAGGCGATAGGTGAAGGGCTTCTCGCCCGGCTCGCCGGCGCCGATGATGTGCGGCCGGTAGGGCATCTCCAGCACGTCGGGCATGTGCGCCGTGGCCGAGGTGTCGAGGATGAGGTTGGGGCCGTCGTTCTCGATGATGTCCAGTACCGAGCACACCAGGTAGCCGGTATTCAGCGCAATCGCCTCGCCGGGCTCCAGGTAGACGGTGAGGTGCGGATGACGCTCACGGAAGCCGCGTACCACCCGTACCAGCCGCTCGATGTCGTAGTCGGCGCGGGTGATGTGGTGGCCGCCGCCGAAGTTGACCCAGCGGAGCCCGGTCAGGTAGCGGCCGAACTTCTCCTCGAACGCCGCCAGGGTCTCCTCCAGGGCGTCGCTGTTCTGCTCGCACAGGGTGTGGAAGTGCAGCCCCTCGAGGCCTGCCAGGTCGCCCTCGGCGAGATCCGACACCCGCGTGCCGAGCCGCGAGCCGGGCGCACAGGGGTCGTAGAGCGGCACCGCACCGGTGGAGTGCTCGGGGTTCACCCGCAAGCCGCAGGAGACCTGGCGCGGCGCCGTCGCGACGCTGTCGCGGAAGCGGCGCCACTGGCCCGGGGAGTTGAAGCTGATGTGGTCGGCATACTGCAGCACCACCGCCATCTCCTCGGGGGTGAAGGCCGGCGAGTAGACATGCACCTCGCCGCCGAAGGTCTCCGCGCCCAGGCGCGCCTCGTCCTGCCCGCTGGCGGTGGTGCCCACCAAGTACTGGCTGACCAGCGGGAAGGTATCCCACATGGCGAAGCCCTTCAGGGCCAGCAGGATCCTTGCGCCGCTCGCCTCCTGGACCTGCCGCAGCAGCTCCAGGTTCTTGCGCAACAGCTTGTCGTCGACCACGTAGGCCGGCGACGGACAGGCGTGGATGTCGAAGTCGAGACTCGTCATGCCAGCGGGTCGTGTTCCGGATCGAGTTCGACCATCTGCCACGGCAGGCCCATGTCACCGATGCGTGCCATGAAGGGGTCGGGGTCGAGCTGTTCGACGTTGAACACGCCAGCGCCCTTCCAGATGCCTTCCAGCATCAGCATGGCGCCGGTCACCGCCGGCACGCCGGTGGTGTAGGAGATCGCCTGGGACTTGACCTCGCGATAGCAGGCCTCGTGGTCGCAGATGTTGTAGATGTACACCTTGCGCCGCTTGCCGTCCTTGACGCCGTCGGCAATGATACCGATGTTGGTCTTGCCCTTGGTGCGCGGGCCCAGCGAGGCCGGGTCGGGCAGCACCGCCTTGAGGAACTCCAGCGGGGCGATCCTGGCGCCGCCCACTTCGATCGGCTCGATGCTGGTCATGCCGACGTTCTCGAGCACCTTGAGGTGGGTGATGTACTTCTCGGAGAAGGTCATCCAGAAGCGAATGCGCTCCAGCCCCTTGATGTTCTGGCTGAGCGACTCGAGCTCCTCGTGGTAGAGCAGGTAGATGTCCTTCTCGCCGATGCCGTCGAAGTCGAACTTGCGCTTCACCGCCAGCGGGTCGGTCTCCTTCCACTCGCCCTTCTCCCAGTAGCGACCCTTCGCGGTAATCTCGCGAATGTTGATCTCCGGGTTGAAGTTGGTGGCGAAGGGGTAGCCGTGGTCGCCGCCGTTGGCATCGAGGATGTCGATGCGGTGGATCTCGTCGAACAGGTTCTTCTGGGCGTAGGCGCAGTAGATGTTGGTCATGCCCGGGTCGAAGCCGCAGCCCAGGGTGGCCATGTTGCCCGCCTTGACGTAGCGGTCGTGGAAGGCCCACTGCTCCTTGTACTCGAACTTGGCTTCGTCCGGGTGCTCGTAGTTGGCAGTGTCGAGGTAGGGCACGCCGGTCTTCAGGCACGCCTCCATGATGGTCAGGTCCTGATAGGGCAGGGCCACGTGGATCAGCACGTCCGGCTTGAACGACTCGATCAGTGCCACCAGATCGTCGACGCTGTCGGCGTCCACCTGAGCGGTCTGGATCGGGCGATCCAGTTGAGCGGCGATGGCCTTGCACTTCGCTTCGTTGCGACTGGCCAGGCAGATCTCGCTGAACACTTCGGGGTGCTGGGCACACTTGTGGGTGACGACGCCTCCGACGCCACCGGCGCCGATAATCAGGACTTTGCTCATGGGCCTCTCGAATCCAGATCGGGGATGTGTATGAAAGCGTAGGGTCTTATCGGAGTTTCGGCCATCTCGCATGCCCGTGCCCGATGCCACCCCGGTCTCGCTCGTCGCTTGCGCGCAGATAATGGCCCCCAGCGCAGCCGGGGGCAAGTGATTTTGTCGTGATGACTTAGACCAAAGGAGGGGGTGGCGCCGCTCGGAGCCCGAGAACGGCGGGCCGTTTTGGCATTATTTCTCGTCTATAACCTGCGTTATGAATCTCTATATAAGCTTGTGTTTTAGTATTGCGCAGAATCAACCATAAGCCGGAGAGGCAGAGCGTGACCCTACTGGACAGTATAGTGATGCAGGGCTTGGGCAGACACGGCGCTTTGACGGCAGAAGACAAGACCCTGCTGCTGGACCTGGAGCTCAATCCTAGACGAGCCGCTGCCGGCGAGGTGCTGTGGCAGGAGAGCGCTGACGTGGACCTGTTCTGCGTGGTCAAGGAGGGGTGGGCCTACTCCTACCGCAACCTGGGCAACGGCTCGATGCAGATTCTCAAGGTCTACCTGCCCGGTGACATCATCGGCATGCGGGATTTCGGCTTTGCGCGGCGGCTGGCGGGTGTCGCGATGATCAACGACGGCGTGATCAGCCCGTTCACGCATCAGCAGCTGTTCGAGCTCATCGGGCGCTCGCCGGCGCTGGCGGCGGGTATCATCGCCACGGTGGTGCGTCAGCAGGCGATGCTCACCGAGCGGCTGGTCTATCTCGGTCGCTACGCGGCCCACGAGAGGCTGGCGCACTTCCTCTATGAGCTCTATCTGCGCCTGAAGCGGATCGGGGCGGTGGCGGAAAACGGCTTCCTGATGCCGCTCTCCCAGGAGCAGATCGGCGATGCGCTGGGATTGAGCGCGGTGCACGTGAGCCGCACCTTCTCCATGCTGCGCGACGAAGGCCTGGTGGTGCGCGACCGCCAGCACGTGGTGCTGCCCGACCCGCAGGCGCTGGCGCGGCTGGTCGAGTTCAACGACACCTATATCGACGAAACGCTATCCTCCGCGTTCCACGGCTTTCATTAGCCCAAGGCTTCCATTGGCGACCAGGTCGCGTGAGCCGCGGTGAGTCTTGACGTGCCGAAACGAAAAAAGCACCCCAAGGGTGCTTTTTTCGTACTCGATTGGTGGAGGCGGCGGGGATCGAACCCGCGTCCGCCGACACTCGCTCTTCGGCTCTACATGCTTAGGTCCGTTTTTTGGTTTAACGCATCTGGCTCCAACGGGCAGGATCCAGCTACGCGATTCCTCTAAAGTTTAGCGATTGGCGAGAGGACACCACCAACCGCGATCCCATCAGTCTTGGCTCATATCCCCTCCGCGATGAATGGGCACATCGCTTTGGGGCCGGACTAGAAGCTAACAGCTATTAAGCTGCCAGCGCGCCCTGAGCGTAGTTGTCGTCGTTTGCGACTATTTAGTCGTGATGTTGGATTTACGAGATACATCACGCTCTCGGCATGCACCTAGGAGGTTGTCATCGGCGTCGAAGCCATGTCGCCCCCGTAGCAGACCCATCTTAGCAGCATGGGTACGTCTATGACACCCGTTGGCAGGGCTGGTTCCCTCGTTTCCCCGATTCTTGCCGTTTTCGGGGAGCCAGCCGATATCTCCTACGCTATGACGTCTCAGGCCTTGGTATGTTCCCGCATGATGCGGCCCTTCTGCCGCTGCCAGTCGCGGTCCTTCTCGGTGGCGCGCTTGTCGTGCAGCTTCTTGCCCGTCACCAGGGCCAGCTCGCACTTCACCTTGTTGCCTTTCCAGTAGAGCTTGAGCGGCACGCAGGTGTGGCCCTTCTCCTGGGAGCGCGAGAAGATCTTGGCGATCTCCTTGCGGTGCAGCAGCAATTTGCGGGTGCGGGACGGATCGGCGATCTCGTGGGTGCTGGCGGTGTTGAGCGGGGTGATGTGGCTACCCAGCAGCCAGGCCTCGCCATCCTTTATCAGGATGTAGGTGTCGGTGAGCTGGGCCTTGCCGGCGCGCAGGCTCTTCACCTCCCAGCCGGCCAGCACCAGGCCGGCCTCGAAGGTCTCGTCGATGTGATACTCGAAGCGAGCTTTCTTGTTCTGGGCGATGACGCCGCCGCCAGGGCCCTTGCCCTTGCCTTTCTTGTCGGCCATGGAACCTCTTGTCACGTTCTGCTGATGGCACCCTTCCTTCGATATGAGGGGAAGCGTGTTACCATTCAAGGCATGAAATAACCGCTCATGATACGCCCTGGGCACTGTGAAGTCAGCGGAGAGCTCAATGCCAATGGTCAATCGGTCCGCCCTGGTGCGGCACACCCCTCAGGACATGTTCGAACTGGTCAACGACTTCGAGCGCTATCCGGAATTCCTGCCCGGCTGTCGGCGGGCGCGGCTGCTCGAGCGCGACGAGTCGCACCTGATCGGTGAGATGACCCTGGGGCGGGCGGGTATCGAGCAGAGCTTCACCACGCGCAACGACCTGATCGAACCCGAACGTATCGAGATGTCGCTGGTCAGCGGCCCCTTCAAGCGGCTGCGAGGGCGCTGGCTGTTCCTGCCGATGGGCGAGGGTGCCTGCAAGGTATGCCTGGAACTGGAGTTCGAGTTCGCCAACCGGCTGCTGGGCATGGCCTTCGGCAAGCTGTTCCAGCAGGTTGCCGGTCAGCTGGTGGACGCCTTCACCCGGCGCGCCGACGAGCTGTACGGGCGCTGAGGTGGGGCTTCAGGTAGAGGTCGCCTTCGCGCTGCCCGAGCGGCAGCGTATCGTGGCGCTGGAGGTGCCTGCGGGCACCACGGCGCGCCAGGCCGTTGCCCTGGCCGAGCTGGAGAAGCACTTCCCGGAACTATCGGCGGCGCACTTTGCCGAGGCGGATCTGGGCATCTTCGGCCAGCTGCTGCGCGACCCCGACACCCACCGCCTGCGTGCCGGCGACCGGGTCGAGGTCTATCGCCCCCTTGAGATCGATCCCAAGGAGGCGCGGCTCCGGCGCGCCGGGCGCTGACCCGGCCGCGCGTTACTGTGCCAGCGGTTCGGTCGTCGCCGGCTCGCCGCCCCGGGGCAGGGTGCCGCCGGCGTCAGGCGCGGCCTCGGGAGCGGCTTCCGGCTGGGTGACCGGCAGTTCGCCCATGGGGTCGGCGCCTTCGATGGCCGGGCCGACACCGTTTTGCGGCCGCAGCTCGATATCCTCGGAGAAGTCGCCTTCACGCTGCACGTTGACCAGCCGCTCGCCGTCGAAGGTCAGCGTGACCCGGCGCTGCTGTACGCCGCCGTACGCCTCGTCGAGGCGGAACACGTAGTCCCACTGGTTGGCATTGAAAGGCGCTTCCAGCAGCGGGCGGCCCATCACGTCGACGACCTGGGCGCGGCTCATGCCGGGCTGGAGCTGTTGCACCATGCCTTCGGTGATGTAGTTGCCCTGGGGCAGATCCCGCTTGTAAACGCAGCCGCCGACCACGGTCAGGGCGATGACGAGAGGGAGGGTTTTGATCAGCTTTTGCATTTGTGTCCGTTCTTCACTATCGTGGATTCGGTCGATCATACCCGACCCTACCTGATACTGCGAAGAGCGAACATGGCCGACCAGAACCATGAACTGCGCAAGGCAGGCCTGAAGGTCACCTTGCCCCGAGTCAAGATCCTGCAGATCCTCGAGAATGCCACGGGTCAGCATCACCTGAGCGCCGAGGATGTCTACAAGACTCTGCTGGAAGCCGGAGAGGACGTCGGTCTGGCGACCGTTTATCGCGTGCTGACCCAGTTCGAGTCGGCAGGCCTGGTGATTCGCCACAACTTCGACGGCGGTCATGCCGTGTTCGAGATCTCCCAGGAGGAGCATCACGACCACATGGTGTGCCTCGACAGCGGCGAGATCATCGAATTCTTCGACGAGACCATCGAGCGGCGTCAGCAGGAGATCGCCGAGGAGCACGGCTTCGAGCTGGTCGATCACGCACTGGTGCTCTACGTGCGCCCGCGTGGCTCCAACGCCACGCGCCAGGACGGCCTGCCGCGCAAATAGCCCGACGAAGCAGGCGTTCGAAACAGCTCGGCTGGCACGATCATGACAGCGGCCCCGGTCAGCATTGACCGGGGCCGCTGGCGTATGGGCTGAGGGCTGCCCGAGCGTCCGGCTAGTGGGCGGCGCCCTGCTGGCTGGCATCCAGCATCTCGCGCGCGTGGGCCAGGGTGCGATCGGAGAGGTTGACCCCGCCCAGCATGCGCGCCAGTTCGCTGACCCGGCCGGCCTCGTCGAGCAGCGCCATGCGGGTCAGGGTGGTGTCGCGCTTGGCCTGCTTCTCGATGTGCAGATGGTGGTGCGCCTGCGCCGCCACCTGGGGCAGGTGAGTCACGGTCATCACCTGGCCCTGCTCGCCCAGGCGGCGCAGCAGCTGGCCGACGATCTCGGCGGTGGCACCGGAGATGCCCACGTCGACCTCGTCGAACACCAGGCTGGGGATGGTCGAGTGGCGTGCGGCGACCACCTGGATCGCCAGGCTGATGCGCGACAATTCGCCGCCTGAGGCGACCTTGGCCAGCGGGCGTGGCGGCTGGCCGGGGTTGGCACTGATCAGAAAGCGCACCTCCTCCATGCCGTCGACCTGCGGGCTCTGGCGCGGCGAGACTTCCACCTCGAAGCGTGCCTTGCCCATGGCCAGGAAGGCGAGCTGCTCCTGCACCGCCTTGCCGAACCTGGCCGCCGCCTGCTGGCGAGACTCGCCAACGCTTCGTGCCTGCTCGCGCCAGCTGTCGCGCAGGCTCTCGACCTCGGCGCGCAGCGCCTCGAGATCGTGTTCGCCGCCCTCCAGGCCGTCCAGCTCGGCCTGCAGCCGGCGGTGCAGGGCGGGCAGCTCCTCGGGCATGACGTGGTGCTTGCGGGCGATGCGATGCACCTCGCCCAGGCGCGACTCGACCCAGGCCAGGCGCTCCGGATCCAGCTCGGTGGCGTCGGCGAAGCGATGCAGTTCGCGCACCGCTTCCTCGACCTGGATGCGCGCCTCGCCCAGCATGGCGAGGATCTCGGCCAGTGCGCCGCGGTCGCTGCCCGGCAGCGGATCGAGCCGATGCATCGCCTGGTTGAGCAGGGTCAATACGCCGCCTTCGTCGTTGTCGCAGCATTCGGCGGCGTGCTGTGCCTCGCGCAGTGTCTCCTCGGCGTGGGCGAGCTGCTCCTGTTCGTGCTCCAGGGTGGCGAGCTCCTCGTCGCCCAGCGCCAGCAGGTCGAGCTCCTCGACCTGATAGCGCAGCAGCTGGCGGCGCGCCTGTACCTCGTCGCCGCTCTCGCTCAGCTGCTTGAGGCGTTTGCGGGTCGCCTGCCAGCGGCGGAACGTCTCGCTGAGTGCGTTCACCGCGGCGCGGTTGCCGGCGAAGTCGTCGAGCAGACGCAGGTGGGTCTCCTCGCGCAGCAGCAGTTGGTGGGCGTGCTGGCCGTGGATCTCGACCAGGTGCTCGCCCAGCGCCTTGAGATCGGCCACGGTGGCCGGCTGGCCGTTGATCCACGCCTTGGAGCGACCGCTCGCGGTCACTACCCGGCGCAGCAGGCAGTCGTCGGCGGGCAGCTCGCGCTCCGTGAGCCAGGCGCGGGCGGCGGGCAGCGCGGCGATGTCGAAACGCGCCGAGAGATCGGCACGCTCGCAGCCATGGCGCACGCTGGCGGCGTCGCTGCGCTCACCCAGGCACAGCCCCAGGGCGCCGAGCAGGATCGACTTGCCGGCACCGGTCTCGCCGGTGATGGCGGTCATGCCGCCGGCAAGCTCCAGATCGAGCGTATCGACGATGGCGTAATCGCGAATGGCAAGCTGAGTCAGCATGGGACCTCCCGGCGGCCGGTATCCTGGTGAGCTGGATATCCATACACGTTATTGCGTTTTTATACAGTAGTCGAGGTTCGCTCACAACACATGCGCGAAACAGTCGCCCTCGTTGATGCCCGATCACTTGAGTTTGCGGCGAGGACCCCCATATAGGCGGCAGACCTTCAAGGCATTCGCCGATTCGAAATCTTTCCGGCCTCGCTGGGCCGGTGTTGCTTCAGGAGATGCGCATGGCTAAAGAACCCCAGACCCCGCTTGACGACGAGCTGGCGCGGCGCGAGGAAGAGGCCCGGCCGGAGCCGCTGGAAGGCGAGCTGGACGAGGCGGCCGGCCTCGTGGAGGACGACGCCGCGGCGCCCGAGGAACCGACGGAGGTGAGCGACAACCCCGAGGCCGACATGCTGGCGGCCCAGGTGGAGGAACTGGAGCAGAGCCTGGCGGAGGCCAAGGACCAGGCGCTGCGTGCCGCCGCCGAAGCGCAGAACGTGCGCCGCCGCGCCGAGCAGGAGGCCGAGAAGGCGCGCAAGTTTGCCCTGGAGCGCTTCGTCAAGGAGCTGCTGCCGGTGGTCGACAGCCTCGAGAAGGCGCTGGACGCCATGGGCGAGGACGCCAGCGACGCCCATCGCGAAGGCGTGGCCATGACGCTGAAGATGCAGCAGGACGTGCTGGCCAAGTTCGGCGTCGAAACGGTCGAGCCGGCCGGCGAGCCGTTCGACCCGCAGTTCCACGAGGCGATGGCCATGGTGCCGAACCCCGAGCTCGAGCCCAACAGCGTGATGGAAGTGATCCAGAAGGGCTACCTGCTCAACGGGCGCCTGGTGCGCCCGGCCATGGTAGTGGTCAGTCAGGCCGCCGGCTGAGGCCTCACGAATGAAAACGGGGGCGGGGCTTGAAAAGCCACCCGACGCCCCCAGATAGACGTCAACCGCGGCAGCTGCCGCAGCGATGGATTCAAGGCAAACGAATTTTCGAGGATTTCCTATGGGACGCATCATCGGTATTGACCTGGGGACCACCAACTCCTGTGTGGCCGTGCTCGACGGCGACAGCGCCAAGGTGATCGAGAACGCCGAAGGTGCCCGCACCACGCCCTCCATCATCGCCTATACCGATGATGGCGAGATTCTGGTGGGGCAGTCGGCCAAGCGCCAGGCGGTGACCAACCCGCAGAACACCCTGTACGCCATCAAGCGCCTGATCGGTCGTCGCTTCAAGGACGACGTGGTGCAGAAGGACATCAAGATGGTGCCCTACGGCATCGTCGAGGCCGACAACGGCGACGCCTGGGTGGAAGTGAAGGGCAAGAAGCTGGCACCGCCGCAGGTCAGCGCCGAAGTGCTGAAGAAGATGAAGAAGACCGCCGAGGACTACCTGGGCGAGACCGTTACCGAGGCGGTGATCACCGTACCGGCCTACTTCAACGACAGCCAGCGTCAGGCCACCAAGGACGCCGGCCGTATTGCCGGTCTCGAGGTCAAGCGCATCATCAACGAGCCCACCGCGGCGGCGTTGGCCTACGGCATGGACAAGGCGCGCGGCGACAAGACCATTGCCGTGTATGACCTGGGCGGCGGTACCTTCGACATCTCCATCATCGAGGTGGCCGATGTCGACGGCGAGACCCAGTTCGAGGTGCTGGCCACCAACGGCGACACCTTCCTCGGCGGTGAAGACTTCGACATGGCACTGATCAACTACCTGGTCGATCAGTTCAAGGCCGACAGCGGCATCGACCTGTCCGGCGACAACCTGGCCATGCAGCGCCTCAAGGAAGCCGCCGAGAAGGCCAAGATCGAGCTTTCCAGCGCCCAGCAGACCGACGTCAACCTGCCCTACATCACCGCCGACAACACAGGGCCCAAGCACCTCAACGTCAAGGTGACCCGGGCCAAGCTGGAGTCGCTGGTGGAGGAGCTGGTGCAGCGCTCGCTGGGGCCGTGCAAGACCGCGCTGTCCGACGCCGGCCTGTCCGCTTCCGAGATCGACGACGTGATCCTGGTCGGCGGTCAGACCCGCATGCCGCTGGTGCAGAAGAAGGTTGCCGACTTCTTCGGCAAGGAAGCGCGCAAGGACGTCAACCCGGATGAGGCCGTGGCCGTGGGTGCGGCGATCCAGGGCGGCGTGCTGGGCGGCGACGTCAAGGACGTGCTGCTGCTCGACGTCACCCCGCTGACCCTGGGTATCGAGACCCTGGGCGGCGTGATGACGCCGCTGATCGAGAAGAACACCACCATCCCGACCAAGAAGACCCAGACCTTCTCGACCGCGGATGACAACCAGACCGCCGTGACCATTCACGTGCTCCAGGGCGAGCGCAAGCAGGCCGGCCAGAACAAGTCGCTGGGTCGCTTCGACCTGGCCGACATTCCGCCGGCGCCGCGCGGCGTGCCGCAGATCGAGGTGGCCTTCGACCTCGACGCCAACGGCATCCTCAACGTCTCTGCCAAGGACAAGGCCACCGGCAAGGAGCAGTCGATCGTCATCAAGGCCTCCAGCGGCCTGACCGATGAAGAGATCGAGCAGATGGTGCGCGACGCCGAGGCTCACGCCGACGAGGACAAGAAGTTCGAGGAGCTGGTGGCCCTGCGCAACCAGGCCGACGGCATGGTCCACGCCGCGCGCAAGACCGTGCAGGAAGCCGGCGAGCATGGCACCGACGAGGAGAAGCAGGCCATCGAGGCGGCCGCCACCGAACTCGAGGAAGCGCTCAAGGGCGACGACAAGGACGACATCCAGGCCAAGCTGGACAAGCTGACCGAGCTCTCCGGTAACCTGGCGCAGAAGATGTACGCCGCCCAGGCCGAGGCTGCCCAGCAGGCCGGTGGCGAGGGCCAGGAGGCCGGCGCCAAGCAGGAAGACGACGTGGTCGACGCCGAATACGAAGAAGTCAACGACGACCAGAAGAAGCAGTAATCGCCACGGCGATGCCACGGACGACGGTAGCGCGGGGGGACGACTCCCGCGTTGCCGTTTCCGCGGATCGGGCAGCACTGCCTAGACCAGGAGGCGCATGGACCCATGTCCAAACGCGATTATTACGAGGTGCTCGGCGTCGAGCGAGGGGCCGACACCAAAGAGATCAAGAAGGCCTACCGACGGCTGGCGCAGAAGTACCATCCGGACCGCAATCCGGATGACGACAAGGCCGCCGAGAAGTTTCGCGAGGTCTCCGAGGCCTACGAGATCCTCTCCGACGGCGAGAAGCGTGCCGCCTACGACCAGTTCGGCCATGCCGGCGTAGATGGCCAGGCCGGCGGTTTCGGTGCGGGCGGCTTCGGCGGCGCGGGTGCCGGCGGCTTCAGCGACATCTTCGGCGACGTGTTCGGCGACATCTTCGGTGGCGGCGGCGGCCGGCGCAGCCCCCATGCGCCGCAGCGCGGCAGCGACCTGCGCTACAACCTCGAACTCGACCTCGAGAGTGCGGTGGCCGGCACCACGGTGGACATCCGCGTGCCGCGTCACGTGGAGTGCAGCCGCTGCGACGGCGAGGGCGCCGAGCCTGGCTCCACCAAGGAGACCTGCCCCACCTGTAACGGCCTGGGCCAGGTGCGCATGCAGCAGGGCTTCTTCGCCGTGCAGCAGACCTGCCCCACCTGTCACGGCAGCGGCGTGCACATCAAGGTGCCGTGTCACAAGTGCCACGGCGAAGGCCGCGTGCGCGAGACCCGCACCCTGTCGGTGAAGATTCCCGCCGGGGTCGACACCGGAGACCGCATTCGTCTCAACGGCGAGGGCGAGTCCGGCATCAACGGCGGCCCGCCCGGCGATCTCTACGTGCAGGTGGCGATCAAGCCGCACCGCATCTTCCAGCGCGACGGCAAGCACCTGCAGTGCGAGGTGCCGATCAACTTCGTCGACGCTGCGCTGGGCGGCGAGCTCGAAGTGCCCACCCTGGACGGCCGGGTCAAGCTCAAGATCCCGCCCGAGACCCAGACCGGCAAGCTGTTCCGCCTGCGCGGCAAGGGCGTCAAGCCGGTACGCGGCGGTCCGCCCGGCGACCTGCTGTGCAAGGTGGTGGTGGAGACCCCGGTCAACCTCAGCGAAGACCAGAAGGCGCTGCTGCGTCAGTTCCAGGAGAGCCTGGGGGGCAGCAACAGCGCCCACCACTCGCCCAAGAAGAGCGGCTTCTTCGACGGCGTGAAGAAGTTCTTCGAGGACATGAAGCCGTAAGGCGGAACTGCGCCACGCAAGCCCCCGAGCCCTTGCGGTGTCGGGGGCTTTTGCGTTTTCGGCGTGGACGGTTCCTTCGAACCCGGCGTTCCGCCCTGCGCTGCGCATCGGGGCTGGCGCCAACCCGCTCCGGCATCTTAGTCTGTTGGCTCAGATACGAATGGAGATCGTTGCTATGCCGATGTCGCGTGCCGAGATCGCCACCGAGTCCGGGGCGAGGGTGATGAAACGGCTGTGCAAGCACTGGGCGCACAAGCTGGAGGTGGAGCAGGGCGAGGAGCAGAGTCGCGTGGCGTTCGAGGGCGGCTCCTGCGTCATGTGCGTCGAGCCGGGCAAGCTGCTGGTGGCCATCGAGGCGCTGGACGATGAGGTACTCGACCGCTTGGAGGGCGTGGTGGATTCCCACCTGCAGCGCATGGCGGGCGACGAGGAACTGGCCATCGTCTGGGAAAATTGAGCACCCCGCTGTCGCCCCGCCTGGCCCACCTCGGCATGCTGCTGTGGGCCCTGCTGGTGGGGCTGTCGTTTCCCGCCGTGGGGCTGATGAGCGAGCTGCCGCCGCTGTCGCTCACCGCGCTACGTTTCGCCATCGCCTGTGCCGGGCTGTGGTGGCTGGCGCGGCGCTCGTCCGACTTCCTGCCCACCTGGCGGCTGCTGCCGCTCTACACGCTGATGGGGCTGTGCCTAGCCGGCTTCTTCGGTGCCATGTTCTGGGCCGCCCATCACGCCACCGCGCTCTCCATGGCCACCCTCTACGTCACCGTGCCACTGCTGGCCTACCTGCTGGGGCTGGGCTTTCGCGTCGAGCGGCTGGGCTGGCAGCTGCCGGCCATTCTCGCGCTGGGCGCCGCTGCGGCATTGGCGCTCGCCTTCGCCGAGGCCCGCAGCCACGGTGAAGGCATGCGGGTGGGAGTCGGCGAGGCGGTGTTCTTCCTCGGCTGCGTGTCGTCGGCGCTCTATCCGGTGCTGAGCAAGTGGGGGCTGGCGCGGCAGTGGCTGCCCGAGTCGGCGGCGGTGCGCACCTTCTGGAGTCTGGGGCTGGGCGGGATCGCCATCGGCCTGCTGGGGCTCGCCATCGAGCCGGCTACCCACCTCGTCGCCATGCGCTGGCAGGATCTGGCCCTGGTGGTCTATCTCGGGCTCTTCTCCAGCGCGCTTACCTTCTGGCTGATGCAGCGCGCCACGGCGGTGCTCACCCCGGGCGCCGTGACCGCCTACGGCTACATGGTGCCCTTCGTCTCCATGCTGCTGCTGTTCGCCACCGCCCCCGAGCAGCTCGGCTGGCACTGGCTGCCGGGCAGCGCGCTGGTGCTCACCGCCATCGGGCTGCTGCTGCGCCAGGACGGCAGGCGGGAGACGGGCTAGCCTTCCACGTCGTCGTGCTGCTCGTCGTTGCTCTCGCTGCCCGGCGTGGCGGCCAGCCGCGGAAAATGGCGGCGAATCTCGGCGTAGAGCTCGCTCACGTCCTCCACGTGACGGCGCGAGAAGTGGAACGGCACCAGCTGGCCGACCCCGGCCGCGGCGGCGATCTCGCCGCAGGCGCGGGCGGTCAGATGGCCGGTACGCCGGGCCTGCTCGGCCTGGTCTTCACGAAACGAAGCCTCGCAGAACAGCACCTCGGCGCCGTGGGCAAGCGCACACAGGCGCTCGCGGTTCTCCGCTGTGTCGCCGAAGTCGGTGGCATAGACCAGGCGCTGGCCCGGCTGCTCGAACAGCAGTTGCTCGGCCAACCCGGCGACGGGCTGACGGCTGCCGTCGGGCAGGGCGATCTCGCCTGCGTCGCCGCCTTCCTGCGCGCGCTGCTTGAGCTCGCCGAGCCAGGGGCCGGGCGCCCAGCCGTGTGTGTTCAGGCGCTCCTTGCGCACCTTGAGCTGGGTCGCCGGCTCATAGGCGAAGGCCAGTACCGGGGTGCCGTGGTCGAGGGTGACCGCTCTCACGCGAAAGCTGGGCTCGGCGTGGATCACGCCGTCGTCGACCTCGCGCGGTGAGCGCGCCTGCATCGGCTGGCCGGCGACGAGCCGATAGTGGGCCAGGCGTTCACCGTGCAGCTCGAAGACCTCGAAGCGAGGTGCCTTCTGCTCGACCCGGTCCCACAGGATGCCGCGCAGAAAGCCGTCCAGGTGAGCGGCGAGTCCGGGCGGGCCGTAGACCCGGCAGGCCGAGTAGTCGCCGATGCGCGAGCGCAGCAGCCACAGGAAACCGCCGATGTGGTCGACATGGGCATGGCTGATGAACACGTCGCTGATCTGGTGGGCCAGCCGCGCCGGCAGCCGGCCGGGGTCGCCCAGGTCGAACAGCAGGCTGCGCTTGCGGTGGCGCAGGCGCAGATGCAGCAGCGGGTCGCCGAACACGCCGTTGACCAGTGTGGCGCGCAGGCCATCGAGGCGCAGCGTCGGGCGGGGGCCGGTGGCGCTCTCCTGAGGAGTGTGCGAGAGCGCCGGCGCTTCACCGGATGCGGCCGAGGAGCGAGGATGAGGGCGCGCCGTGCCGAGCTGTCCTTCGGCGCTGCGCCGGGCATCGCGAATCACCAGGGTACGCGGCGTGCCCGTCAGGGGCGGAGTGCGCACGCTGAGCCGATCCCCCACCAGAGCGAACACTTCGCCCATGGCCAGGGTCGCCCCGCCGGCATCGAGCAGGCCGATCTGACGCCCTGGCCAGGCATGAGGCGCGTCGCCGGGCGGCGGGGCGCCGACGATGGTCAGCGCCGACAGCTCGAGCTCCCGCGCCTCGGCGCTGTGGAGATACTCATCCCAGGCGGCGGTGCGCCACTGGCGGCGCAGCTGCTTGCCGGGGTGGCGCGCCTGAGGGTGCGCAGGCAGGCTCAGCGTCGCCAGGCCGAGGGCGGCGCGCTCATGCGGATACGGGTCGCTCACCTGCGCCGGCGCCAGGCGTACCACGGCACTCACCCGGCCGGCGCCGGCCAGTGTCGGCAGCAGCTCGGCACCGCCGATGCCGCGCTCTACGCCGGGGGCGTCGATGAGCAGCGGCCCCTCGACGACCTGCGCGGCCATGCGGCGTACGGCTTCTGTCAGCGGCAGGCGGAAGCGGGCGCTGTCCAGGGTGGCGAGCGCCTCGATGGCCGCCAACTGCCAGTCGCCCAGGCGCTCGTCCCAGCGCCCCAGGCACACGGCGCCGGGCGGGCCGAAGCCGGGCAGGCCGGGGTCGGCGGCCAGGCAGTGGCACACCTGGCCGCGCTCGGCCAGGGCTGTCGCCGTACTCCGCGCCAGGGTGCTCTTGCCGCTGCCGGGCGGGCCGGTGAGCAGCACGCGCGGATGACGTTCGAGCAGCTCGAGCAGGGCGGCTGCACGGGTGGTGTCGGGCGGCATCGACTCAGACATGGCGTTCCTTGAGTGGTGTCGTCATGCCCAGTGTGGGCGATTCCGCCGTCGCTGCCCAAGCGCTCGGCCAGGCGGGCTCTGGCTCTGATATACTGCCTCGATCCCCACTCGTCAGATTTCGCAGGAGTCCGCATGACCCGTATCGCCATCGTCGGTGTCGCCGGCCGCATGGGCCGCACCCTGGTCAACGCCGTGCAGGAGGATGCCGGCGCCACCCTGGCCGGCGGTATCGTCGAGCCGGGCAGTTCGCTGGCCGGGGCCGATATTGGCGAGCTGGCGGGGCTCGGCAAGCTGGGCGTCGCCGCGGTGGACTCCCTCGACGCCATCGTCGACGACTTCGACGTGTTGATCGACTTCACCGCGCCCCGGGTCACGCTGGCCAACCTGGCCTTCTGCGCGGCGCACGGCAAGCGCATGGTGATCGGCACCACCGGGCTCTCCGACGACGAGCTGGCCGAGCTCGACGGCTACCGCGAGCGGCTGCCCTTCGTCTTCGCCCCCAACATGAGCGTGGGGGTCAACCTGACCCTCAAGCTGCTCGAGACCGCGGCCCGGGCGCTGGGCGACGAGGGCTACGACATCGAGGTGATCGAGGCCCACCACCGCCACAAGGTCGACTCGCCCTCCGGCACCGCGCTGAAGATGGGCGAAGTGGTGGCCGAGGCGCTGGGGCGCACGCTCAAGGAGCACGGCGTGTTCGAGCGTGTCGGCCAGTGCGGGCCGCGGGACCCCAAGGAGATCGGTTTCGCCACGGTGCGCGCCGGCGACATCGTCGGTGAGCACACGGTGATGTTCGCCACCGAGGGCGAGCGCATCGAGATCACCCACAAGGCCTCTAGCCGCATGACCTTCGCCAAGGGCGCGGTGCGGGCGGCGCGCTGGGTGGCCGACCAGGAAAGCGGTCGATACGGTATGCAGGACGTGCTGGGTCTCTGAGTTGCCCCGGGGCGCCCCTGAGGTGCGGCGGAATCCAACACTTCTGGGGCAGTAGGGGGTGGTCGAAGTTGGGAGAATCCTGTAACATCTCCAAAATTTTGGCCGGGCGCCTGAAATACAGCAGTCCAACTGCGCGCTTGTTGCGTGGCCAGCCCCGAGCAAACAGAGACAACAAGCGGGATGAAACCGGTTCCATCGGCTTCGTCCCGCTTTTTTACGAGCCAAATCTGTCGCCGCGACGATAGCCGCCGAGCCTGCGCCCCTCAGGCTCGCATCAGCATGGGAGGACCTTGTCTTGAACAGCCCCGCATTGAGCAGACCCGCGATACTGGCCCTGGAAGACGGCAGTGTGTTTCACGGCACCGCCATCGGCGCCGATGGGCAAACCAGCGGCGAGGTGGTGTTCAATACGGCCATGACCGGCTATCAGGAGATCCTCACCGACCTCTCCTACACCCGACAGATCGTGACCCTGACCTACCCGCACATCGGTAACACCGGCGTCAACGCCGAAGACGTCGAGTCGGGCTCGATCGCCGCCGCCGGCCTGGTGATTCGCGACCTGCCGCTCATCGCCAGCAACTTCCGCTCCGAGCAGTCGCTCTCCGACTACCTCAAGAGCCAGAACGTGCTCGGCATCGCCGACATCGACACCCGCCGCCTGACTCGCATCCTGCGCGACAAGGGTGCCCAGAACGGTGCCATCCTGGCCGGCGCCGAGGCCGAGGGCGAAGACGCCGTCGAGCGTGCGCTGGCCGCGGCGCGGGCGTTTCCCGGGCTCAAGGGCATGGATCTGGCCAAGGAAGTCAGCTGCAAGCAGGCCTATGAGTGGAACGAGGCAGAGTGGGTGCTGGGCCAGGGTAACGTCGATGCCAGTGGCAGCGAGCGCCCCTTCCACGTGGTGGTCTACGACTACGGCGTGAAGTACAACATCCTGCGCATGCTGGCCTCCCGCGGCTGCCGCCTCACCGTGGTGCCGGCACAGACTCCGCCCAGCGACGTGCTGGCGCGCAACCCGGACGGCATCCTGCTGGCCAACGGCCCCGGCGACCCCGCGCCCTGCGATTACGCCATCAAGGCGATCCAGGAGATCCTCGAGACCGACGTGCCGGTGTTCGGCATCTGCCTCGGCCACCAGCTGCTGGCGCTGGCCGCCGGTGCCAAGACGGTGAAGATGAACCACGGCCACCACGGCGCCAACCACCCGGTGCAGGACCTCGACAGCGGTCACGTGATGATCACCAGCCAGAACCACGGCTTCGCCGTCGACGAGGCGAGCCTGCCGGGCAACGTGCGCGCCATTCACCGTTCGCTGTTCGACGGCACGCTGCAGGGCATCGAGCTGACCGACCGCCCGGCCTTCAGCTTCCAGGGCCACCCGGAAGCGAGCCCCGGACCGCGCGACGTGTCGCCGCTGTTCGACCGCTTCGTGACGATGATGCGCGAGCGCCGCTGAGCGGCTCCCATCGTCTTATCGCCTGATTTCAACGAATCCAGCCGCGGGAACCGACATGCCCAAGCGTACCGACATAAACAGCATCCTGATCATTGGCGCCGGCCCCATCGTCATCGGCCAGGCGTGCGAATTCGACTACTCCGGCGCCCAGGCCTGCAAGGCGCTGCGCGAGGAGGGCTACCGGGTCATTCTGGTCAACTCCAACCCGGCCACCATCATGACCGACCCGGTGATGGCCGACGCCACCTACATCGAGCCGATCACCTGGCAGGCGGTGGAGAAGATCATCGAGGCCGAGCGCCCCGACGCCATCCTGCCCACCATGGGCGGCCAGACCGCGCTCAACTGCGCGCTGGCGCTCGACAAGCACGGCGTGCTGGAAAAGTACGGCGTGGAGATGATCGGCGCCAACGCCGACACCATCGACAAGGCCGAAGACCGCGACCGCTTCGACAAGGCGATGAAGAACATCGGCCTGGAGTGCCCGCGGGCCAAGGTCGCCCACTCCATGGAAGAGGCCTGGGAGATCCAGGCCGAACTCGGCTTCCCAGTGATCATCCGCCCCTCCTTCACCATGGGCGGCTCCGGTGGCGGCGTGGCCTACAACAAGGAGGAGTTCGAGGAGATCTGCGATCGCGGCTTCGACCTCTCGCCCACCAAGGAGCTGCTCATCGACGAGTCGCTGCTGGGCTGGAAGGAGTACGAGATGGAGGTCGTTCGTGACAAGAACGACAACTGCATCATCGTCTGTGCGATCGAGAACTTCGACCCCATGGGCGTGCACACCGGCGACTCCATCACCGTGGCCCCGGCGCAGACGCTGACCGACAAGGAGTACCAGATCATGCGCGACGCATCGCTTGCGGTGCTGCGCGAGATCGGCGTCGAGACCGGCGGCTCCAACGTGCAGTTCGGCGTCGACCCCAAGACCGGGCGCATGGTGGTCATCGAGATGAACCCGCGGGTGTCGCGCTCCTCGGCGCTGGCCTCCAAGGCCACCGGCTTCCCGATCGCCAAGATCGCCGCCAAGCTGGCGGTGGGCTACACCCTGGATGAGCTCTCCAACGACATCACCGGCGGCCGCACCCCGGCTTCGTTTGAGCCCTCCATCGACTACGTGGTCACCAAGATTCCGCGCTTCACCTTCGAGAAGTTCCCCCAGGCCAACGACCGCCTCACCACCCAGATGAAGTCGGTGGGCGAGGTGATGGCCATCGGGCGTACCTTCCAGGAGTCGCTGCAGAAGGCGCTGCGCGGGCTCGAGACCGGCAACGACGGCCTCGATCCCAAGGTGAGCGAGTTCACCGAAGAGGCCATGCAGCACATCAAGGGTGAGCTGCAGGCCGCCGGCGCCGAGCGCATCTTCTACATCGCCGACGCCATGCGCGCCGGTCTGAGCGTGGAAGAGATCTTCGCCCTGACCAACATCGACCCCTGGTTCCTGGTCCAGCTCGAGGAGCTGGTGCGCATCGAGCACGACGTGGCCAAGCGCTCGCTCTCCGAACTCAGCGCCCAGGAGCTGTTCCGCCTCAAGCGCAAGGGCTTCTCCGATGCGCGCCTGGCCAAGCTGCTCGGCGTCTCCGAGAAGGAGTTCCGCCGCACGCGCCAGAAGGCCGGCATCCGCCCGGTCTATAAGCGCGTCGACACCTGCGCCGCCGAGTTCGCCTCGGACACCGCCTACATGTACTCCACCTACGAGGAGGAGTGCGAGGCCGAGGTCAGCGATCGTCAGAAGATCATGGTGCTGGGCGGCGGACCCAACCGTATCGGTCAAGGCATCGAATTCGACTACTGCTGCGTTCACGCCGCCTTCGCCATGCGCGACGACGGCTACGAGACCATCATGGTCAACTGCAACCCGGAGACCGTCTCCACCGACTACGACACCTCCGACCGCCTCTACTTCGAGCCGGTGACCCTGGAGGACGTGCTCGAGATCGCCGACAAGGAGAAACCGGTCGGCGTAATCGTGCAGTTCGGCGGCCAGACCCCGCTCAAGCTGGCCCGCGAGCTCGAGGCCGCCGGTGTGCCGATCATCGGCACCACCCCGGACGCCATCGACCGCGCCGAGGACCGCGAGCGCTTCCAGCAGATGATCGACAAGCTGGGCCTCAAGCAGCCGCCCAACGCCACTGCGCGCAGCTTCGACGAGGCTTTCGCCAAGGCCGAGGCGATCGGCTACCCGCTGGTGGTGCGGCCGAGCTACGTGCTCGGCGGGCGCGCCATGGAGATCGTCTACTCCGCCGACGAGCTGGAGAACTACATGACCCACGCGGTCAAGGTCTCCAACGACTCGCCGGTGCTGCTCGACCACTTCCTCAATGCCGCCATCGAGATCGATATCGACGCCGTCTCCGACGGCCACGAAGTGGTGATCGGCGGCATCATGCAGCACATCGAGCAGGCCGGCGTGCACTCCGGCGACTCCGCCTGTGCACTGCCGCCCTACTCGCTGCCCGCCGAGGTGCAGGACGAGATGCGCGAGCAGGTCAAGCGCATGGCCGTCGAGCTCGGCGTGGTGGGTCTGATGAACGTGCAGCTGGCGTGGCAGGACGGCGAGATCTACGTCATCGAGGTCAACCCGCGCGCCTCGCGCACCGCGCCCTTCGTCTCCAAGTGCATCGGCACCTCGCTGGCCCAGGTCGCCGCCCGCTGCATGGCCGGCAAGACCCTGGCCGAGCAGGGCTTCACCCGCGAGATCGTGCCGCACTTCTACAGCGTCAAGGAGGCGGTGTTCCCGTTCAACAAGTTCCCCGGGGTCGACCCGATCCTGTCGCCGGAGATGAAGTCCACCGGCGAGGTGATGGGCTCGGGCGAGACCTTCGCCGAGGCCTTCTACAAGGCGCAGTTGGGCGCCGGCGAGGCGATCCCGGCGCTGACCGGCGAGCGCAAGGCGTTCCTCTCGGTGCGCGAACCGGACAAGGCGGGAGTTATCGAGATCGCCCGTTCTCTGCTAGGATTGGGATTCACCCTGTGCGCGACTCGCGGCACTGCCGCAGCCCTCGAAGCCGCTGGCCTCGAGGTGGAGGTCGTCAACAAGGTCTATGAAGGTCGTCCGCATATCGTCGATCTGCTCAAGAACGACGACATCGCCTACATCGTCAATACCACCGAGGGTCGCCAGGCGATCAACGACTCGTCGGTGATCCGTCGCACCGCACTGGCCCGCAAGGTGCCCTATGCCACTACCCTGGCAGGGGCGAGTGCCGTTTGCATGGCGCTGGAGTATGGCAACGAGATCACGGTGCGGCGGCTACAGGAACTGCATGCAGGAGCAACGCAATGAACAAGGTCCCGATGACCGTTGCCGGCGAAGCACGCCTGCGCAAGGAACTCGAGGAGCTCAAGAGCGAGGCGCGCCCCAAAGTGATCGCGGCCATCGCCGAGGCGCGTGAACACGGCGATCTCAAGGAGAATGCCGAGTACCACGCGGCGCGCGAACAGCAGGGCTTCATCGAGGGGCGTATCCAGGAGATCGAGAGCAAGCTCTCCAACGCCCAGGTGATCGACGTAGCCAAGCTGCCGCAGACCGGCAAGGTGATCTTCGGCGTCACCGTGGAGCTGATCAACCTCGGCAACGACGAGGAGGTGAGCTACCAGATCGTCGGCGAGGACGAGGCCGACATCAAGGCCGGCAAGATCTCCGTCACCTCGCCCATTGCCCGTGCCCTGATCGGCAAGGAGGAGGGCGACGTGGTGGTGGTCAGCACGCCGGGCGGCGAGGTCGAGTACGAGATATCCAGCGTCGAGCACCGCTGAGCCGAGCCCAGCCGGCATGGAAAAGCCCGCGACATCATGTCGCGGGCTTGCTTTTTCAGCCCTTGGCTCTTTCTGGGCTTTTCCTCGGCGGCTTGCCGGTTGGTCTCAGTGCCGGCCGTGGTGGTTCTCGAAGCGCTTGATGTTGGAGAGCTTCGGGTTGGCCTGGGGGCTCTTGCGGTAGAGCAGCGCCATCTTGCCGATGGTCTGCACGCGCTCGGCGCCGCTGGCCGCCAGCAGCTCCTCGAGCATGGCGGCGCGATCGTCGCGCTCGGCCAGGGCCAGCTTCACCTTGATCAGTTCGTGATCGGCGAGCGCCCGGTCGAGTTCCGCCAGCACCCCCTCGGAGACACCGTTCTCCGACACCGTCACCACCGGGTTGAGGTGGTGGCCGATGCTGCGAAATGCTTTCTTTTGTGCCTGTGACAAGCTCATGGTATCTTGCGTCTTCCCGGTTGCGCGTAACCTGTCATGGTACGGTGAAATGCGCGTCGGCGAAAGCATGGCAAGGCCCACCGGGCCCTCGTCCAGCTCTGCATCATACCGAACCGGGCCGGCATGTCTGCGCTCTGCTCGGCGTCTTCAGTCAAGGTGATCGTGTGGCTCGATCCACTTCCTCGTCCCGCAACGGCGCATCCGACGGCTCGCGCCGCCAGCAGCCTGGTGCCAGCAAGGGCAGTGCCAGTAAGGGCAGCGCAGGCAAGAGCAGTGCCAGCAAGAGCAGTGCCAGCAAGAGCAGCGCCGGCTGGCTCAAGGAGCACTTCGACGACCGCTTCGTGCAGCAGAGCTGGCAGGACGGCTATCGCTCCCGTGCCAGCTACAAGCTGCTGGCGCTCGACGAGAAGGACCGGCTGTTCAAGCCCGGCATGAGCGTGATCGACCTGGGCGCGGCCCCGGGCGGCTGGAGTCAGGTGGCGGCCGACCGCGTAGGCCCTGAAGGCATGGTGATCGCCTCGGACATCCTCGAGATGGATGCCCTGGCCGGCGTCGAGTTCATTCAGGGCGACTTCACCGAGGAGGCCGTGCTGGAGGCGATACTCGCCGTCCTCGATGGCAGGCCGTTGGACCTTGTTATGTCCGACATGGCCCCCAATATGAGTGGTATGAGCGCCATCGACCAGCCCCAGGCCATGTACCTGGTGGAGCTGGCGCTGGACCTGGCGCGCCAGACCCTGCGCCCCGGCGGTCGCTTCCTGGCCAAGGTGTTCCAGGGCGAGGGCTTCGATGCCTATCTGAAGGAGCTGCGCGAGAGTTTTGCCAAGGTGGTGACACGCAAGCCGGAGGCGTCCCGCGCCCGCTCGCGCGAAGTCTACCTGCTGGCAGACGGATTTCGGGGCTGAGCCGCGGCTCGGCCCGACGACACGAGCCAGGGTGCGGCGGCGCCGGCCCTGGGCGATCGACAATAGCTTTAGACTAATAGCGCTATGGCCAGACATGGCCGCCCAACTGTGCCACAGTGTGGGATGGTGCGGGTACGGCCCGCGAGGCGGAACATGGCCTCTCCATTCGTGGTCTTAGAGCCAGGCATCGTTGGCCGAGAGTAGCTTGCAATGAGGGTAGACCCTTGAATGATATGGCGAAGAATCTGATCCTCTGGTTGGTCATCGCAGCCGTGCTGCTGACGGTGTTCAACAATTTCACCGTCGACACGACACCGCAGTCGATGAACTACTCCCAGTTCGTCCAGCAGGTGCAGAACCAGCAGATCCGCAGCGTGACCATCGACGGCTACCGCATCACCGGTGAGCGGGCCGACGGTTCGCAGTTCCAGACCATCCGGCCGGCGGCGGAGGATCCCAAGCTGATCGACGATCTGCTCTCCAACAACGTCACCGTGGTCGGCAGGGAGCCCCAGGAGCAGAGCCTGTGGACGCGGTTGTTGATCGCCAGCTTCCCGATCCTGCTGATTCTCGCCATCTTCATGTTCTTCATGCGCCAGATGCAGGGTGGCGCCGGCGGCAAGGGCGGGCCGATGAGCTTCGGCAAGTCCAAGGCCAAGCTGCTCTCCCAGGATCAGATCAAGACTACCTTCGCCGATGTCGCCGGCTGCGACGAGGCCAAGGAGGAGGTCGAGGAGCTGGTCGACTTCCTGCGCGACCCCTCCAAGTTCCAGCGCCTGGGCGGCACCATTCCCCGCGGCGTGCTGATGGTGGGGCCGCCGGGCACCGGTAAGACGCTGCTGGCCAAGTCCATCGCCGGCGAGGCCAAGGTGCCGTTCTTCTCGATCTCCGGCTCCGACTTCGTCGAGATGTTCGTCGGCGTGGGTGCGTCCCGCGTGCGCGACATGTTCGAGCAGGCCAAGAAGCAGGCCCCCTGCATCATCTTCATCGACGAGATCGATGCCGTGGGCCGTTCGCGCGGTGCCGGCATGGGCGGCGGCAACGACGAGCGCGAACAGACACTGAACCAGCTGCTGGTGGAGATGGACGGCTTCGAGGCCAACGAGGGCATCATCGTCATCGCCGCCACCAACCGTCCCGACGTGCTCGACCCGGCGCTGCTGCGCCCGGGCCGCTTCGACCGTCAGGTGGTGGTGCCGCTGCCCGACATCCGCGGCCGTGAGCACATCCTCAACGTACACCTGCGCAAGGTGCCGCTGGCCGACGACGTCAAGCCGTCGCTGATCGCCCGCGGTACCCCCGGTTTCTCCGGTGCCGACCTGGCCAACCTGGTCAACGAGGCGGCGCTGTTCGCCGCACGGCGCAACAAGCGCCTGGTGGGCATGGAGGAGCTGGAGCTGGCCAAGGACAAGATCATGATGGGCGCCGAGCGCCGCTCCATGGTCATGACCGACAAGGAGAAGCTCAACACCGCCTATCACGAGTCGGGCCATGCCATCATCGGTCTGGTGATGCCGGAGCACGACCCGGTCTACAAGGTCACCATCATCCCGCGCGGCCGCGCCCTGGGCGTGACCATGTTCCTGCCCGAGCAGGATCGCTACAGCCTGTCGCGCCAGCAGATCCTCAGCCAGATCTGCTCGCTGTTCGGCGGCCGTATCGCCGAGGAGATGACCCTGGGGCCGAACGGTGTCACCACCGGGGCTTCCAACGACATCAAGCGCGCCACCGAGCTGGCCCACAACATGGTCGCCAAGTGGGGCCTCTCCGAGGAGATGGGCCCGATCATGTACGACGAGGACGAGTCGCATCAGTTCCTCGGCGGCCCGGGCCAGGGCGGCGGCAAGCTGAAGTCCGGCGAGACCGTCTCCAAGCTCGACAAGGAGGTGCGCAAGGTCATCGACGAGTGCTACGCCAAGGCCAAGCAGATTCTTGAGGAGAATCGCGACAAGCTCGACGCCATGGCCGAGGCGCTGATGCAGTACGAGACCATCGACGCCGACCAGCTCAAGGACATCATGGAAGGCCGCACGCCGCGTCCGCCGAAGGATTGGGAAGACGGCGACTCCGGCACCGGCGCCCCGGTGACCGGCGAGGCGGAGCCCAAGCCCGAAGCGGAGCCGGCGCCGCAGCCGACCGACAGCGGTGGCGACGGCGGAGATGGCGGAGACCACGGCGACGAGGATGAGGACGACGAGCCTCGCCGCCGCCCCTCCGATCCGTTGGGCGGTCCCGCCGGATCGTGAACCGCAATGCCGACACAGGCGCCCCACCGGGGCGCCTTTGCCGTGGGGCGACCTGACCCGACCCATGTCACAGGATGCATGACATGACAGATTCTCCTTCAGCGATTTGGCTGCCGTGTGGGCGGCATCGTCTGGACCTCTCCTACCCCCGCGTGATGGGGATTCTCAACGTCACTCCCGACTCCTTCTCCGACGGCGGCCGCCATGTCGCCATCGACGATGCCCTGCGTCACGCCGAGCGCATGCTGGCGGAGGGCGCGGCGATCATCGACGTGGGTGGCGAATCGACCCGTCCCGGCTCGCAGCCGGTGTCCACTCAGCAGGAGCTGGACCGCGTGGCGCCGGTGGTCGAGCGCCTGGTGTGCGAACTCGATGCGCTGGTATCGGTGGACACCAGCAATCCTGAGGTGATGCGGCAGGCCGCACAGTTGGGCGCCGGCATGCTCAACGACGTGCGTGCCCTGCAGCGCGAGGGTGCGCTGGAGGCGGCACTGGCCACCGGCCTGCCGGTATGCCTGATGCACATGCAGGGCGAGCCTCGCGACATGCAGCAGGCCCCTCACTATGATGAACCCATCGAAGAAGCGGTGGCCGGCTTCCTCGCCGCGCGGGTGGCGGCCTGCGAGGCGGCCGGGCTGCGCCGCGAGCGGCTGCTGCTCGACCCCGGCTTCGGCTTCGGCAAGACCGTGGAGCACAATCTGCGCCTGCTCAACCGCATGGAGCGGCTGGCCGCCCTGGAGCTGCCGCTGCTGGTGGGCATGTCGCGCAAGAGCATGATCGGCAAGGTGCTGGGCCGGCCGGTGGAGGAGCGCCTGCCCGGCGGGCTGGCGCTGGCGTCGCTGGCGATCGAGCGCGGTGCACGTATCCTGCGCGTCCATGACGTTGGCCCTGCCATGGATGCGGTGAACATGACTTGGGCCGTGCTTAGGGAAGGCTGCGAGAATGACTAGAAAATACTTTGGTACGGATGGCATTCGTGGGACGGTCGGCGAGTACCCCATCACTCCGGATTTCATGCTCAAGCTGGGCTGGGCCGTGGGACGGGTGCTGGCCCGTGAGTCGGGGCGCGCTCGCGTGCTGATCGGCAAGGACACGCGTATCTCGGGTTACATGTTCGAATCGGCCCTGGAGGCGGGGCTCTCCGCCGCCGGCGTCGACGTGGCGCTGCTCGGGCCGATGCCCACCCCGGGCATCGCCTATCTCACGCGCACCTTCCGTGCCGATGCCGGCATCGTCATTTCGGCGTCGCACAACCCCTTTGCCGACAACGGCATTAAGTTCTTCTCCACCGCGGGCACCAAGCTCGCCGACGAGCTCGAAGAGCGTATCGAGGCGATGCTGGACGAGCCGCTGACCACGGTGGCAGCGGGCAAGCTGGGCAAGGCGATGCGCATCGACGATGCCGCCGGCCGCTACATCGAATTCTGCAAGTCGACCATCCCCAACCGGGTCAGCCTGCACGGGCTGCGCATGGTGCTCGACTGTGCCCATGGCGCCACCTACCACATCGCACCCAGCGTGTTCCGTGAGCTGGGCGCCGAGGTCAGCCTGGTCGGGGCCAGTCCCGATGGCCTCAACATCAATCGCGACGTCGGTTCCACCTCGCCGGCCACCCTGCGCGCGGCGGTAATCCAGCAGAGTGCCGATCTGGGCATCGCCTTCGACGGCGACGGCGACCGGGTGTTGATGGTCGATGCCGACGGTCGCGAGATCGACGGCGACGACATCCTCTACCTGATCGCCCGCGACCGTCATCAGCGTGGCCAACTGGTGGGCGGCGTGGTCGGTACCCTGATGACCAACTTCGGCCTGGCCATGGCGCTCGAGAACATGGACATTCCCTTCGAGCGCGCCAAGGTCGGCGACCGCTACGTGGTCGAGCGCCTGCTGGCCAACGACTGGCAGCTGGGCGGCGAATCTTCCGGTCATATCGTCTGCGCCGACGTGCAGAGCACCGGTGACGGCATCGTCTCGGCGCTGCAGGTGCTGGCGATCATGATCAGCGAGGGCAAGCCCCTGCACACGCTGCTTGCCGGGCTGGAGAAGGTGCCGCAGGTGCTGGTCAACGTGCGCCTGACGCCGGGCAGCGATGCCAAGGCATTGATGGCGAGTCCGGCAGTGAAGGATGCCGTGGCCGAGTTGGAAGCGGAGCTGGGCGACGAGGGGCGCGTACTGCTGCGCCCTTCGGGCACGGAGCCGCTGATTCGCGTCATGGTCGAAGGGCGCGCGCACCTCGATGTCGAGGGATTGGCACGGCGCCTCGCCGCTCAGGTCGAGGGCGAGTTGGGTTGACAACCGCTGCAACGGTTGTCTTGACTAGGCACCTCCTATACCATTTCGCTCCACTTTGAAAGAGGACGCAGCATGCGCACGCCGCTGATTGCCGGGAACTGGAAGATGAACGGTTCGGCCGCGCTGGTCGAGGAGTTCGGTCATCGTTTTGCCGAAAAGACGCTCCCGGCGTCGCTGGACGTGGTCGTTCTGCCGCCTTTCCCCTATCTGGACGCGGCGCGGCGCGCCTTCGAGGGCACGCCGATCCGCCTGGGGGCGCAGACCCTGAACCCGCTGCACTCCGGTGCCCGCACCGGTGAAGTGAGCGGGCGGATGCTCAAGGAGTTCGGCGTGGAGTACGCCCTGGCGGGCCACTCCGAGCGTCGTCAGCTCTATCGTGAGGACGACGAGGCCGTGCTCGACCGGCTGCTGGCCGCGCTGAACGTGGGGATCACCCCGATTCTGTGCGTGGGCGAGACGCTGGAAGAGCGCGATGCCGGCAAGACCATGGAGGTGGTGCTGCGTCAGGTAGGCTATGTGATGGCCCGCCTGGAGCCCGATCAGCGTGAGCGTGTCGTCATCGCCTACGAGCCGGTCTGGGCGATCGGTACCGGGCGCACGGCCACGCCCGAGCAGGCCCAGGAGGTCATGGCCGGTATTCGCGAATACCAGGCCGGCTATGATCGTGCTCTGGCGGCGGGCCTGCGTCTGCTCTACGGCGGCAGCATGAATGCCGACAACGCGGCTGAGCTGCTGGCTCAGCCCGACATCGACGGCGGCCTGGTGGGCGGTGCTTCGCTCAAGGTCGACGATTTCCTAGCCATTTGTCAGTCAGCAGGTTGAACTCATGCAAGTTGCCATTCTCATGATCCATGTGGCGATTGCCGTCGCCCTGGTCGTTCTCATCCTGCTTCAGCAGGGCAAGGGCGCCGAAGCCGGTGCCGCCTTCGGTGGCGGTGCCTCGCAGACCGTCTTCGGCTCGCGCGGGACCGGCGGTTTTCTTTCGCGTACCACGGCGGTGCTGGCTGCGGCCTTCTTCGCCACTTCACTGACCCTGGCCTACTTCGCCACCCAGGCCGGGCAGGCGCCGGAAGCGGGCATCCCCGATGCACGCCTGATCGAGCAGCAGCGCGGCTTGCCGACGCTTGACGACGAAGCCCGTGACGTGGATAATACCGCGCCAGTGCTGGAGGAAAGCGACGACTGAGGTCGCGGTTCCGGCAGTCAAGCAAGCCGAAGTGGTGGAATTGGTAGACACGCTATCTTGAGGGGGTAGTGACCTTACGGTCGTGCGGGTTCAAGTCCCGCCTTCGGCACCATCTGAAACGCTGCGAACCCGTTGGGATCGCGAGTCGTCAGAAGCAGGATTGGCACCAGGAAGATTGCAGGCCCGCGTCTAGCGCAAGTCTCCTTGACGCAAGCGCTGTCCACGCCTACAATCGCCGACCTGGAATGTTGCGGGGTGGAGCAGTCTGGTAGCTCGTCGGGCTCATAACCCGAAGGTCATCGGTTCAAATCCGGTCCCCGCTACCATTTTCGGCCAGGCGTCCCTTCGGGGGATGCAGAGTGGCGAAAGTGGTACTACAGGTTTCTTGTGAAAGGCCCCTTCCTGCGAAGGGGCTTTTTGTTAGCAGCTTACTGCCGGCATGGGTCGGCAGGGCTTATCCGGGCAACGCCAATCAGCCACCTAGCTTTCCTGTTCACTCCCGGCCAGGTGCCTGATGCAACGGCTGTAGGAGCTTTCTCTGTGGCACTCAAGGACGCTGCGCTGCATGCGCTGATCGAACCGGTGGTCACCGCCATGGGATTCGAGCTCTGGGGCATCGAATATCGCCCCCAGGGCAAGCACTCCCAGTTGGTGATCTACATTGATCATGCCGACGGTGTGAGCGTGGACCACTGCGCCGACGTGAGCCGTCAGGTCAGTGCCGTGCTCGACGTGGAAGATCCCATCCCGGGCGAGTATCGCCTGGAGGTGTCGTCACCGGGTATGGATCGTCCGCTGTACACCCTCGATCAGTTCGCGCGCTACGCCGGGCACGAGGTGGCACTGAAGCTGCGCGTGGCCTTCGACGGACGGCGCAAGTTCCAGGGGCTGCTGGCCGGTATCGAGGAAGACGAGGTCTTGCTGCAGCTCGACGGCGAGGAGTACTGCTTTCCTATCGAAAGCATCGATCAGGCACGGGTAGTTCCGCGATTCGAGGACTGAGGCGCAGGCCAGGTTCGGTGCACAAGAACAGGTTTTCTGGCGAGGCAAAGGCATGAGTAAAGAAATTCTGATGGTCGTCGATGCGATCTCCAACGAGAAGGGCGTACCGCGTCAAGTGATCTTCGAGGCGGTGGAGGCGGCGCTGGCCAGCGCGTCACGCAAGCGCTTCGAAGGTCGCGAGGTCAGCGTGCGCGTGCACATCGACCGTCAAACGGGCGACTACGAGACCTTCCGCCGCTGGGAAGTGGTGGAAGACGACGAGTTCGAGAATCCCGACGCCGAGATCAAGGAGTCCTTCGCCGCGCGTCGCGAGCCGCCGCTCAAGCTGGGTGACGTGGTCGAGGAGCAGATCGAGAATGCCGCCTTCGGTCGTATCGCCGCCCAGACCGCCAAGCAGGTCATCGTGCAGAAGGTGCGCGAGGCCGAGCGGGCCGAGGTGGTACGGCAGTACGCCGAGCGCGAGGGTGAGCTGGTCGCCGGTATCGTCAAGAAGACCACCCGCGACGGCCTGATCATCGACCTGGGCGACAACGCCGAGGCGTTCCTGCCGCGCAGCGAGATGATCCCCGGCGAGCGCTACCGCATGAACGATCGCGTTCGCGCACTGCTGCTCAAGGTCGATGCCGAGGCGCGTGGCGCGCAGCTGATCCTGTCGCGTACCTGCCCGGAGCTGATCATCGAGCTGTTCAAGATCGAGGTGCCGGAGATCGCCGAGCAGCTCATCGAGATCAAGGGCGCGGCACGCGACCCGGGCTCGCGGGCCAAGATCGCGGTCAAGACCAACGACCGCCGCATCGATCCGGTCGGCGCCTGCGTCGGCATGCGCGGTTCCCGCGTCCAGGCGGTGTCGAGCGAGCTGCAGAACGAGCGAGTCGACATCATCCTGTGGGACGACAATCCCGCTCAGCTGGTGATCAACGCCATGGCACCCGCCGATGTCGGCTCGATCCTGGTCGACGAGGATGCGCATGCCATGGACGTGGCCGTGGCCGAGGACAACCTGGCTCAGGCCATCGGCCGTAGCGGGCAGAACGTGCGCCTGGCTTCCGAGCTCACCGGCTGGCGGATCAACGTCATGACCGAGAGCGAGGCGGAGGACAAGCGCGAGCAGGAAATCGACAGCCTGGTCGAGAACTTCATTCAGCATCTGGAGATCGAGGACGACCTCGCCCGGCTGCTGGTGGAAGAGGGTTTCACCACGCTGGAAGAGATCGCCTACGTGCCCCTCGAGGAGATGCTCGAGATCGAGGAGCTCGACGAAGAATTGGTGGAAGAGCTGCGTGCCCGCGCCAAGGACGAGCTGCTGACGCTGGCCATCGCCTCCGAAGAGGAACTCGACGGCGCTCAGCCGGCCGACGACCTGCTGGAGATGGATGGCATGGAGCGTCATCTGGCCTTCATCCTGGCCAGCCGGGGCATCGTTACCATGGAGGATCTCGCCGAGCAGTCCGTCGACGACTTGATGGACATCGAGGGCATGGACGAGGAGCGCGCTGCAGCACTGATCATGACTGCCCGTGCGCCCTGGTTCGAGAACGAACAGTAAACGGGTCACGGGCTGAGGAGGGTCGAGATGTCGGAAATGACCGTTAAGGATTTTGCAGCGAAGGTAGGGCGCGACGTGCCCCGCCTGCTGGAACAGATGAAAGAAGCCGGGCTCGAGCACAAGTCGGAGGGCGACGCTGTGTCCGAGGAGGACAAGCGCAAGCTGCTCGACTACCTGACCAAGAGCCACGGCGGCACCGGTGCCGGTGCGCGCAACCGCATCACGCTGACGCGCAAGACGCGCAGCAAGATCAAGACCGGCGAGCGCGGCAAGACCATCGAGGTGCAGGTGCGCAAGAAGCGTACCTACGTCAAGCGCGCCGAAGAGGAAGAGGCGCCCAAGCCGGAGCCGATGGAAGAGAGCGGGCCGCGCCAGCTGGTAGGCGACATGGCCGACTCCCAGGCCAAGCGCGAGGCCGAGGAGGCCAAGGCGCGTGCCGCCGAGCAGGCCGCCAGCGAAGAGGCCGCCAAGGCCGAAGCTGCCGAGGCCGTTCAAGCCCCCAAGGCCGAAGAGCCCGAGATTGCGGTGCCCGAGCTGGAGGAGCCGGAAGAAGAGACGGCCGCCCAGCCCGAGCCGCCGGCGCCGCCCAAGGAGGGCCGTACCGACCGTCGTACCGCGCCGCCCAAGAAGGCCTCGGCCAAGAAGGGCCGTCACGACCGCGACGACGACGACCGTGGCGATCGCGAAGAGCGTCGCCGTGGCGGCGGCAAGAAGGTCAAGCGCGCCGAGCGTCGCGGCGGCCGCCGCGGTGCCACCCAGAGCGGCGGCGGCAAGCACGGCTTCCAGAAGCCGACGCAGCCGATCGTGCGTGAGGTCACCATCCCCGAATCGATCAGTGTCGCCGAACTGGCCGACAAGATGTCGATCAAGGCGAACGAGGTCATCAAGACCATGTTCACCATGGGCGCGGCGGTGACCATCAACCAGACCATCGATCAGGACACCGCGGCCATCGTGGTCGAGGAGATGGGCCACAAGCCCAAGCTGATCAAGGACGACGCCCTCGAGACCGAAATGCTCGAAGGCATCTCCTACGAGGGCGAGGAGATCACCCGTTCACCGGTGGTCACCGTGATGGGTCACGTCGACCACGGCAAGACCTCGCTGCTCGACTACATCCGCAAGGCCAAGGTGGCCACCGGCGAGGCCGGCGGCATCACCCAGCACATCGGCGCCTACCACGTCGAGGACGAGCACGGCGGCGTGACCTTCCTCGATACCCCGGGCCATGCGGCGTTCACCGCCATGCGTGCTCGCGGTGCCAAGGCCACCGACGTGGTCATCCTGGTGGTGGCGGCCGACGACGGCGTCATGCCCCAGACCATCGAGGCGATCGAGCACTCCAAGGCGGCCGACGTGCCCATGGTGGTGGCGGTCAACAAGATCGACAAGCCGTCGGCCGACCCGGACCGGGTCAAGAACGAGCTGTCCCAGCACGGTGTCATCTCCGAGGAGTGGGGCGGCGACACCCAGTTCGTCCACGTCTCGGCCAAGACCGGTGAAGGCATCGAGGATCTGCTGGAGGCGATCCAGCTGGTCTCCGAGGTGCTCGAGCTCAAGGCAGTGCCGGAAGCGCCCGGCAAGGGCGTGGTGGTCGAGTCGCGCCTCGACCGGGGTCGCGGTCCGGTGGCCACCGTGCTGGTCCAGAACGGCACCCTGAAGAAGGGCGACATCGTGCTGGCCGGCCTGCACTACGGCCGCGTGCGCGCGCTGACCAACGAACTCGGTCAGCAGGTCGATACCGCAGGTCCCGCCATGCCGGTGGAGATCCAGGGTCTCGACGGCACGCCGGATGCCGGTGACGACTTCATGGTCGTGGCCGACGAGAAGAAGGCCCGCGAGGTCGCCAACTTCCGTCAGGGCAAGTACCGCGAGGTGCGTCTGGCACGTCAGCAGAAGGCCAAGCTGGAGAACATGTTCAGCCAGATGGGCCAGGACGAGGTGGCCAAGGTCAACATCGTGCTCAAGGCCGACGTGCAGGGCTCGCTGGAAGCGATCAAGGGCGCCCTCGAGGAGCTCTCCACCGACGAGGTACAGGTCTCCGTGGTCTCCTCCGGCGTGGGCGGCATCACCGGCACCGACGCCAACCTGGCGCTGGCCTCCGAGGCCATCGTGGTCGGCTTCAACGTGCGTGCCGATGCCGCTGCCCGTGAGATCATCGAGCGCGAAGGGCTGGACCTGCGCTACTACAGCGTCATCTATCAGCTGATCGACGAGGTCAAGCAGGCCATGAGCGGCATGCTGGCACCGGAGTGGAAGGAAGAGATCGTCGGCGTGGCCGAGGTTCGCGACGTCTTCCGCGCGCCCAAGATCGGCGCCGTGGCCGGCTGTATGGTGGTCGAGGGCACCGTCTTCCGTAACAAGAAGATCCGCGTGCTGCGCGACAACGTCGTCATCTACGAGGGCGAGCTCGAGTCGCTGCGCCGCTTCAAGGACGACGTGCAAGAAGTGCGTAGCGGCATGGAGTGCGGCATCGGCGTCAAGAACTACAACGACGTCCAGGTCGGCGACAAGATCGAGGTCTTCGACCAGGTCAAGGTCGAGCGGACGCTGTAATCGCAGCGGGAGTAGTGCATGCGCGAGTTCAAGCGTACCGACCGGGTCGGCGACCAGCTGCAGAAGGAGCTGGCCGTGCTGATCCAGCGCGAGGTCAAGGACCCGCGCCTGGGCATGGTCACCGTCAGCGGGGTCACGGTCAGCCGTGACCTCGGCTATGCCGACGTCTACGTGACCCTGCTGGGCGAGGACAGCCCCGAGCGCATCAAGGAGAACCTCAAGGTCCTCAAGCAGGCGGCGGGCTTCCTGCGCAGTCAGATCGCCCGGCGCATCAAGCTGCGTCACGTGCCGGAGCTGCGCTTCCACTACGACGAGAGCGTGGTGCGCGGCCAGCGGCTCTCCTCGCTGATCGACGAGGCCGTTTCCAGCGACCGTGCCCGCCACGGCGATGACGAGCACGGCCCGGCCGATGGCGACGAGGGAGAGCGCGGCTGATGGCGAGGCGCCGTCGCGGTCTGCCGGTCAACGGCGTGCTGCTGCTCGACAAGCCCAAGGGCGCCTCGAGCAACCATGCCCTGCAGCGGGTGCGACGCCTGCTGCAGGCGCAGAAGGCGGGTCATACCGGCACCCTCGATCCGATGGCCACCGGGCTGCTGCCGGTGTGCCTGGGCGAGGCGACCAAGTTCTCGGCGCACCTGCTCGAGGCCGACAAGGTCTATCGCACCCGGGTACAACTGGGCGCGGTGACCGACACCGGCGACGCCGAGGGCGAGGTGATCGAGCGCTGTGCGGTGCCGTCGCTGACGGCGGCGGACGTCGAGCGCGTGCTCGAGCGCTTTCGCGGCGTGATCGAGCAGACGCCGCCGATGTATTCGGCGCTCAAGCATCAGGGGCGCAAGCTCTACGAGCTGGCCCGCGAGGGCAAGAGCGTCGAGCGTGCAGTGCGCCGCGTGACGGTGTATGATGCCCGGCTGCTTGCCTTCGAGGGCGATGCCTTCGAGCTGGAAGTCCGGGTCAGCAAGGGCACCTACGTGCGTACCCTGGCCGAGGACATCGGCCGGGCGCTCGGCAGTGGGGCGCACATCACCGCCCTGCGGCGTCTGGGCACCGGTCCCTTCGACAGCGAGGGCATGCTGCCCATCGAGGCGCTGGAAGCGCTGGCGGGTCAGGATGAGCGCGAGGCGGCGCTGCTGCCGGTCGACGTGCTGGTGGCGCATCTGCCCAGGCTCGACGTCGACGAGCGCGCCAGACAGCGGCTCGTGCACGGCCAGGCGGCCAGCGTCGATGCCGGCGGCGAACAGGCCGGCAAGCTGGCGAGACTCTACTGCGGCGAGACCTTCATCGGGCTCGGCGTGGTGACGGGGCCACAGGAGGTGGCGCCGAAGCGGCTGCTCAATACGGCAGCCGAGTGAGGGGTGGCGCAAGCGCTGCCCTGGAGGGAGAGACGCCCGAGACTGCAAATATGCGTGGTCTCACACATTCACGTTTCAGGCATATTGCTTACTGGAGATACAGATGGCACTTACCGCTGAACAGAAGGCCGAGATCGTCAAGGAATTCGGCCGTGGCGACAACGACACCGGTTCCCCCGAGGTTCAGGTGGCCCTGCTGAGCGCCAACATCGACGGCCTGCAGGACCACTTCAAGACCAACAAGCAGGATCACCACTCCCGTCGTGGCCTGATCCGCATGGTCAACCAGCGCCGCAAGCTGCTGGACTACCTGAAGCGCAAGGACCTGGCGCGCTATCAGGCACTGATCCAGCGTCTCGGCCTGCGTCGTTAAACGACGCGAAGCTGGAAACGAAACGGGCAGCCCCATGGGGCTGCCCGTTTTGCGTTTCCAGGGGTGAAATCGGTGGTATAGGTGGCTCTCGCGCGCGTCAACCCCTAAAATGGTCGCCGAGTCAAAAACGACCCATACATGAAGTAGAGACAAGTTGAAGGAAGTCGCCGTGAATCCGGTCAAGAAAACATTTCAATACGGTCGCAGCACCGTCACCCTGGAAACCGGGCGCATTGCCCGCCAAGCCACCGGTGCCGTCATGGTCACCATGGACGAAACCGTGGTGCTGTGCACCGTGGTGGCCCGCAAGGACACCAAGCCCGGGCAGGATTTCTTCCCGCTCTCCGTGCACTACCAGGAGAAGACCTACGCAGTGGGCAAGATCCCCGGCGGCTTCTTCAAGCGTGAGGGACGTCCCACCGAGAAGGAGACCCTCACCTCGCGGCTGATCGACCGCCCCATCCGTCCGCTGTTCCCCAAGGGGTTCATGAACGAGGTGCAGGTCATCTGTACGGTGCTCTCCACCGACCGCAACCATGATCCGGACATTGCCGCCATGCTCGGCACCTCCGCGGCCCTGGCGATCTCCGGCGTGCCGTTCAACGGCCCCATCGGTGCCGCCCGCGTGGGCTTCGACGAGGAGAAGGGCTACTTCCTCAACCCCACCGTGGAAGAGCTGGCCAGCTCCGAACTGGACATGGTGGTCGCCGGCACCGAGAAGGCCGTGCTGATGGTCGAGTCCGAGGCCGACGAGCTGCTCGAGGACGAGATGCTGGGTGCCGTGCTCTATGGCCACCAGGAGATGCAGGTCGCCATCCGCGCCATCAACGAGCTGGCCGCCGAAGCCGGCAAGCCCAAGTGGGACTGGCAGCCCCCCGCCGAGAACACTGCGCTCAAGCAGGCCATTGCCGCTGCCTTCGAGGCCAAGGTCGGCGAAGCCTATCGCATCACCGACAAGATGGCGCGTCAGGATGCGCTCGCTGCGCTCAAGGAGCAGGCGGTTGAGCAGCTGGCCGGTGAGGAAGAGGGCAAGTTCGACGCCGACGAGGTCAAGGGTGCCTTCGCCGGTCTTGAGAAGAAGACGGTGCGTTCGCGCGTGATCAAGGGCGAGCCGCGTATCGACGGACGCGATCACAAGACCGTGCGGCCGCTGGCCATCGAGGTGGGCAGCCTGCCCAAGACCCACGGCTCGGCGATCTTCACCCGCGGCGAGACCCAGGCCATCGTCATCGCCACCCTGGGCACCCTGCGCGACGCCCAGCTGATCGAATCGCTGGAAGGCGAGCGCAAGGACCGCTTCCTGCTGCACTACAACTTCCCCCCCTACAGCGTGGGCGAGGCCGGCTTCATGGGCGGTCCCAAGCGCCGCGAGATCGGCCACGGCCGTCTGGCGCGCCGCGGCGTGCAGGCCATGCTGCCCGACGAGGCGGATTTCCCCTACACCATTCGCGTGGTCTCCGAGATCACCGAGTCGAACGGCTCCAGCTCCATGGCCTCCGTCTGCGGCGCCTCGCTGGCGCTGATGGATGCCGGCGTGCCGATGAAGGCGCCGGTGGCGGGCATTGCCATGGGCCTGGTGAAGGACGACAGCGGCTTTGCCGTGCTCACCGACATTCTCGGTGACGAGGACCACCTGGGCGATATGGACTTCAAGGTGGCCGGCAGCGCCGCCGGTGTCACTGCGCTGCAGATGGACATCAAGATCGAGGGCATCAACGAGGAGATCATGGAGATCGCCCTGCAGCAGGCCCACGAGGCCCGCCTGCACATCCTCGAGCAGATGAACGCGGTAATCGGCCAGAGTCGCGCCGAGGTCTCCGAGAACGCGCCCTCCATGGCCACCATCAAGATCGATCCGGAGAAGATCCGCGACGTCATCGGCAAGGGTGGCGCCACCATCCGCAAGATCTGCGAGGACACCGGTGCTTCCATCGATCTCGACGACGACGGCACCGTGCGCATCTACGCCGAGGACAAGGCGGCGGCCAAGAAGGCCATCGACATCGTGCTGTCGATCACCGCCGAGGCCGAGATCGGCAAGCTCTACCGCGGCAAGGTGGTGCGTATCGCCGACTTCGGCGCCTTCGTCAACATCATGCCGGGGACCGACGGTCTGGTGCACATCTCGCAGATCGTGCCCGAGCGGGTCAACGACGTGCGTGACTTCCTCAACGAGGGTGACGAGGTAGTGGTCAAGGTGCTCGACATCGACAACCGCAACCGCGTGAAGCTCACCATCAAGGAGATCAGCGCGGAAGAGAAGGCTGCGTTCGAAGCCGCCGAGGCCGAAGTCGCGCTGTAAGCCGCACCCGACGCCGTAACGCGAACCGCCCCCATGGCCAGGCCATGGGGGCGGTTTTTTTGAGTGCTGCCACGCTAGCGCAGCGGCTTTACCTCTCGATTGCCAGGGCGACGCCCTGTCCACCGCCAATACACAGCGTAGCCAGACCCTTCTTGGCGTCACGGGCGATCATCTCGTGCAGCAGTGACACCAGCACGCGGCAGCCGGAGGCGCCGATGGGGTGACCCAGGGCGATGGCGCCGCCGTTGACGTTGACCTTGGAGGTGTCCCAGCCGAGCTCCTTGTTGACCGACAGCGCCTGGGCGGCGAAGGCCTCGTTGGCTTCGATCAGGTCGAGATCGTCCAGGCTCCAGCCGGCCTTTTCCAGGCAGCGACGGGTGGCCGGGGCCGGGCCGATGCCCATGATCGCCGGGTCGACGCCGGCGTTGGAGTAGGCGGCGATGCGCGCCAGCGGCTCGAGGCCGAGCTCCTTGGCCTTGGCGGCGGAGCAGATCATCACGGCGGCGGCGCCGTCGTTGATCGAGGAGGCATTGCCGGCGGTGATGGTGCCGTCCTTCTTGAACGCGGGACGCATGCCGGCGAGTTTGTCGGCGCTCACTTCGCGCGGGTTCTCGTCGGTGTCGAAGACCACCGGGTCGCCTTTGCGCTGGGGGATCTCCACCGGCACGATCTGGCCCTTGAAGCGGCCCTCCCGGATGGCAGCGGCGGCCTTCTGCTGCGAGGCGGCGGCGAACTCGTCCATCTCCTCGCGAGTGATGCCGTACTTCTCGGCCAGATTCTCGGCGGTGATGCCCATATGGTAGTCGTTGAAGGCGTCCCACAGGCCGTCGTGCACCATGGTGTCGATGGCCTTCCAGTCACCCATGCGCTGGCCGTTGCGCGAGTTGGGCAGCACGTGGGGCGAGGCCGACATGTTCTCCTGGCCGCCGGCGATGATCAGCTCGGCATCGCCGCAGCGGATCGCCTGGGTCGCCAGGTGCAGCGCCTTGAGGCCCGAGCCGCACACCTTGTTGATGGTCATGGCGGGTACGGCCGCGGGCAGGCCGGCCTTGATGGCGGCCTGGCGGGCCGGGTTCTGACCCACGCCGGCGGTGAGCACCTGGCCGAGCAGAACCTCGTCGATCTGGTCGGCGGCCACGCCGGTGGAGGCCAGGATGTCTTTGATCACCAGTGCGCCGAGGTCGCTGGCGGCGATACCGGCAAGCGATCCTCCGAAGGCGCCGATGGCGGTGCGACGAGCGGCGACTATTACCACATCTTGCATTGTAATTCTCCTGAGTCGTTCACTGACGTTATCCGGACCAGCATAGGCGACTATTGTGCACTGCGGCAATCCCCCTTGGAGAAACGCCCGGCTTCGTCGCTCGGTTTCCTGGCCGGTCAGGCAAACTGGACGGGAATGGCGTTGCTGGTATGGCTGACGACGTTGCCTTCCTGCAGGTAGACGAGGCGTGGCTGGTGGTGCTCCAGTTCGGCCTCGCTGTAATGAGCATAGCTGCAAATGATCACGCGGTCGCCGGGGCCGGCGAGATGGGCGGCGGCACCGTTGATGGAGATGACCTTCGAGCCCTCTTCGGCACGAATGGCATAGGTGGTGAAGCGCTGGCCGTTGGCGACGTTGTAGATCTGGATCTGCTCGTTCTCGCGAATGCCGGACATGTCCAGCAGTTCGCCGTCGATGGCACAGGAGCCTTCATAGTTGAGCACGGCGTGGGTGACACGGGCCATGTGCAGCTTGGCCTTGAGCATGACGGTTAACATCCGGGGTTTTACCTCCAGGTAGCGCTGGGAACCGCCTCAGTGCGGCAGGGTCAGGGTCAGGTTGTCGATCAGGCGGGTCTTGCCCAGGCGTGCGGCGGCAAGCAGCACGGCCTCGCGGGTGGTGGCGCTCACCGCTGTCAGGTCGGCGGCGCGCAGCTCCAGATAGTCGGGCTCGAAGCCGGCCGCGCGCAGCCGCGCCAGCCCCGCCTCGAGCGTAGCTGCGACGGGCTCTCCGGCTTCCAAGGCCTCGCGCAGGGCGACCAGGGTGCGCTGCAGCTCTGCTGCCGTGTCGCGCTCGCGGGCATCGAGATAGCCGTTGCGTGAGGAGAGCGCCAGCCCGTCCTCGGCGCGCACGATGGGCACGCCGACGATCTCGATGGGGAAGTGCAGATCCGCCACCAGCTTGCGGATCACCGCCAGCTGCTGGTAGTCCTTCTCGCCGAAGCAGGCCACGTCGGGCTGCACCAGGTTGAAGAGAATGGATACCACGGTAGCGACGCCGTCGAAGTGGCCGGGGCGCGAGCCGCCGCAAAGCCCTTCGCTGACCCCCGGCACGAGCACCTGAGCCAGGCTCTGCAGGCCGCGGGGGTAGAGGGTGGTGTCGCTGGGCGCGAACAGCAGGTCGCAGCCGGCGGCCTCGAGCTTGGCCTGATCGTCGGCCAGGGTACGCGGATAGGCGTCCAGATCTTCGCCGGCGCCGAACTGCAGCGGATTGACGAACACGGTGGCGACCACCACGTCGGCATGACGCCTGGCAGCCTCCACCAGCGCCAGGTGGCCGGCGTGGAGATTGCCCATGGTCGGCACCAGGCCGATGCGCTGCCCGCGGCGGCGATACTCGCCGAGTGCCTCACGCAGCGCCGAAATGTCTCGCAGAGTACGCAACGGCATGACTCCTGGATCTAGAGCGTAGTATCAGAAGCTGTGTTCCTTGGCCGGGAAGCGGCGTGCCTTGACCGCTTCGTGATAGCGGCGGAACGCATCGGGGATGTCGTCGGCCTCGGCCATGAAGTTCTTGACGAAGCGCGGCGTGCGTCCATGAGTGACGCCCAGCACGTCATGCATGACGAGGATCTGGCCGTCGGTGTCGGGGCCGGCACCGATCCCGATCACCGGCACGTCGAGGGCCTCGGTGACGGCACGGCCGAGGCTGGCCGGCACGCACTCCAGCAGAATGACCGAGGCGCCGGCATCGGCCAGGGTGCGGGCATCCTCAAGGATCTGCGCCGCCCGTTCGGCATCGCGTCCCTGCACCTTGTAACCGCCCAACTGGTGCACGGTCTGCGGCGTCAGGCCCAGGTGGGCGCAGACCGGTACCCCACGCCGGGTCAGCTCACGAATACCCTCGGCCATCCAGGCTTCGCCCTCGACCTTGACCAACTCGGCGCCGGCACGCATCAGTTCGCCGGCGTCGTTGAGCATGCGCTCGGTGGTGGCATTGCTCATGAAGGGCAGGTCGACCATCAGCAGGCTGGCGCCCTTGGCGCGCGCCACGCAGCGAGTGTGGTAGCAAATGTCGTCGAGGGTCACCGGCAGCGTGCTGTCATGCCCCTGCAGCACCATGCCGAGGGAGTCGCCGACCAGCAGGACCTCGATACCCGCCTCGGCTGCGGTGCGGGCGAAGGTAGCATCGTAGGCGGTCAGGCAGCTGAAGGTCTCTCCAGCGCGCTTGTAGGCCTGCAGTGTGCTTAGCGTGACGGTTTTCATGGCGTGCTCTCGTTGTGTCTCGGGCGAGCGGTCTGCAGCCGCCTGCACCAATGCTGCGCATGATTGTTACCAGAATAAGGCAGTCGTGTCGACTGGTAACACTTGGCCCCTCACTCGGCGCTACCCGGGTAACACTTCAATCTCATCGCTTGTCGCAAGAGCGTTCGCCAGGGCCGCCACTGAGCGTCCATCCGGCAGCTGCAGCTGTGGCGACAGCTCGGCGAGCGGCAGCAGGACGAAGCTACGCGCGGTCATCTCGGGGTGCGGCACCCGCAGGCGCGGCAATTCCAGGCGCTCGTCACCGTACAGTAGCAGGTCGAGGTCGAGAGTGCGGGGGCCCCAGTGGCGCCGGCGCACCCGGCCATGGCGCTGCTCCAGGGCCTGTAGCTGGTCGAGCATGGCAAGAGGGGAGAGACGGGTACGCAGGTGGGCGACGGCATTGATGAAGTCGGGCTGGTCCTGTGGGCCAACCGGACGACTGGCATACAGCCGTGAGACGGCGACGCGCTCGGTCAGCGGCAGTCCGCCGAGCGCTTCGAGCGCCCGGCGCACCTGGGCGACGGGGTCTTCGAGATTGCTGCCCAGCCCGACATAGACGTCGACGAGAGGCGTCATGAGGGGCCGGAGGAGCTGCGCCGACGACGTTTGCGTGGGCGCCGGCGACGCGAGTCGCCGCCGGGGGCGGCATCGGCGCCGGCCTTCTCGAGCAGACGCCGCTGCTCATGTTCGTCGCCTTCCTGGTAGGCGGTCCACCATTCGCCGAGTCCTGCCTCGATCTCGCCGGCGGCCTCGCGCAGCAGCAGGAAGTCGTAGGCGGCGCGGAAGCGTGGATGCTCGCGGGTCTGCAGAGCGCGCTTGCCACGCCGCTGAGGCAGGCGTTGCTGCAGGTCCCAGATGTCGCGCATCGGCATGCTGAAACGCTTGGGAATGGAGATATGCTGCAGCTGGCGCGACAGCACCTGCTGCGAGGCCAGCTGCAGTGCCGGAACGGGTGGCATGCCGTCGGCTTGCAGCGCGGCCTGGCGGCGCTGTACGGGCCCCCACAGCAGAGCGGCGAAGAGGAACGCCGGCGTGACCGGGCGCTCCTCGTGGATGCGCTTGTCGGTGCTGGCCAGGGCGTGCTCGATGAGCGGCTCGGCCCAGGGTTGCTGTGCCATCGCCTCATCGGTTTCGGGAAAGAGCATGGCGAACAGGCCGTAATGACGCAGCAGGCGGAAGGTCACCACGCCATAGCCGGCCATGAACAGCTTGAGGACTTCATCGAACAGCCGTGCCGGCGGAATCTGCAGCAGCAGCGGTGCCAGCTCGCCGATCGGCGCTTCCGAGTCGGCGGCGATATGGAAGTTCAGCTTGGCGGCAAAGCGCACCGCGCGCAGCATGCGTACCGGGTCTTCGCGGTAGCGCACGGCCGGGTCGCCGATCAGGCGCAGGGTGCGCGATTCTATGTCGCGCATGCCGTCGGCAAAGTCGTGAATCGAGAAGTCGGCGATGCTGTAATAAAGAGCGTTGACGGTGAAGTCGCGTCGGATGGCGTCTTCCTGGACGCTGCCCCACACGTTGTCGCGCAGCAGCAGGCCGTGCTCCGATTGCTGGGCGATATGATCGTCGTGGTCGTCGCCGTGGGTGCCGCGGAAGGTGGTGACCTCGATCACCTCGCGGCCGAAGCGCACGTGCACGATGCGAAAGCGGCGGCCGATGATGCGCGAGTTGCGAAACAGCTCGCGGACCTGCTCGGGCGTCGCATCGGTGGCGACATCGAAGTCCTTGGGCATCTTGCCCAGCAGCGAATCGCGAATGCAGCCGCCGACCAGATAGGCCTCGAACCCGGCATTGTGCAGGCGATAGAGCACCTTGAGTGCCGGTTCGCTGAAGTGCTGACGCGACACGGGGTGCTGATCACGGGGAATGATTCGAGGGCCTGCGTGCCCCCCTGAGGCATCCTGGGGGCCGAAAAGTGTCCTGAAATGCGCGCCAGGGCTCTGCAGAAAGCGGGTAAATCCTTTGAACATGCGGCGATATCGACTCGCAGTGTGCGAAAGTACTAGAGTGTAGCGGACCGCCGACACCTTGCAAAGCGGCGTGCGGTTTCTCGCGAGGGCATCGCAGCAGGGACATGTTAAAAGAGGAGGCCCGTGGGCCTCCTCTCACAAGCTAAGGTGATGCTGCGTCCTTGCGGCTGTTTCTTCTTCGTGATGGCGCATCGCCTTGAATACGCACCACAGTCACCAAGAGTCACAGGCAAACAGTGTTGTTGTGATTGTTGACGTTCCTGGTTATGCGACCGCCTCGTATTCAAAACAATAATCCAACCACGACGGCATGAAAGATATGCCTCCCTTCGGCTTGTTGGCATTGTTGCCGAAGGTGCGCGTTTGCGGCCGTTGTTCTTGTTGGAGGCCGGGGTTGGCGCGTCGCGTCCTGATGGATCCGGTGCTTCGCTCGTGTCTTGTTGTTGTTGCAGTCGAGGCGAAGGGCGGCGTTCTCCGGGGCATCTTGTTCTTGTTGCCCCTCGCCGCGTCTCTATCACAGCCTGCCATTGTTGTTGTTGGCGCAGGCCCTGCTCTACCGATGCCTTGTTTTTGTTGTTGGCTCGGGATGCAGCCGGATGTTGTTTTTCTTGCCATGAATGTTGCACGGCATATGCCAAGCTTTTTTTAATTCATGAAAAACAGTGGCTTGTCTTGGCGTCTCGGATGCGCCCCGGCGTGCCATGGCGAATGTGTTACCTCGGTTGCGCCATGAGGGGGCAGGTTCTGGGTGGGAAGGTAACACCTGGTGCATGAGCGTATGGAAGGGCACAAAAAAGCGCCTTGGCGAAGCCGCACGAGACGCTTGGACATTAGTCGTAGAAAGGGGCGAGGCGGTCAGGCGCTGCTGCGGCGGGCCTGCTTCTTGCGTGGAATGCCCAGGCGCTGACGTCGCTCCCACAGGCACTTGCGGCTGATGCCGAGCTTCTGGGCGAGCTCCGTCTCGCTCATGTGATCCTGGTGCTCGAGCACGAAGTGCTGGAAATAGTCCTCCAGCGAAAGGTCCTCTTCGGCTTCCAGCGCTTCGCTCTCGATCTGGGCGGTGGCCGGCTGGGATTCGACGATGCTGCGGGGCGCCGGTGCCAGGCTCGGCCTGAGGCCCAGATCGTCGGGGTGAATGAGATGGCCCTCGGCGAGGATCACGCCGCGTTCGAGCGCGTTCTCCAACTCCCGCACGTTGCCGGGCCAGGGGTAATCGCGTATTTCGCGCCGCGCCGCGCGCGACAGGCGCAAGCCGTCGCGATGGTGGCGCTGGCAGGCCTTCTCCAGCAGTACGTCGGCGATCAGCAGGATGTCGTCCTCGCGCTCGCGCAGCGGAGGCAGGTCGATCTGCATCACGTTGAGCCGGTAGTAGAGATCGAGGCGGAACTCGCCGGTCTTCGACAGTGCGCGCAGGTCGCGATGCGTGGCGGCGATCAGACGCACGTCGACATGGCGGGTCTCCACCGAGCCGATGCGACGGATCTCGCCTTCCTGCAGCACGCGCAGCAGGCGCGCTTGGGCATCCAGCGGCAGCTCGCCGATCTCGTCGAGAAACAGCGTGCCGCCATCGGCGGCTTCGACCAGGCCGGTGCGGGCGGCGCTGGCGCCGGTGAAGGCGCCCTTCTCGTGGCCGAACAGCTCCGACTCGATCAGGGTTTCGGGGATGGCCGCGCAGTTGACGCAGATGAGCGGGGCGTGGGCGCGTTGGCTCTGCTGGTGAATGGCGCGGGCGACCAGTTCCTTGCCGGTGCCCGACTCGCCCTGGATCAGCACGGTGACGTCGGCCGGAGCGGTCTTGCGGATGCGGGTGTAGACCGCCTGCATGGCGGCGCACTCGCCGATCATCGGCTGGCGTGCGCCGCCGGCATCGGTGATGTCAGGCGGTGAGGTGCTGTGTGTCGACCGCTGATGGAGCACCCGGGCCACGGTCTCCAGCAGCTCGTCATGGTCGAAGGGCTTGGCCACGTAATCCACGGCGCCCTGCTTGAGCGCCTCCACCGCGGAGCGCATGCTGGCATAGCTGGTCATGATCAGCACCGGGGTCGGCGCGGCGTGCTCGATCAGGTCGGTGCCGGGCTCGCCGGGCAGGCGCAGGTCGCTGATCACCAGGTCGAAGCCGCGCGGCTCCAGCGCGAGCGCCTCGTCCACGCAGCCGGCCTCGCTCACCTGGTAGTCGTGACGCTCCAGCAGCCGGCGCAGTGCGGTGCGGATGATGGCTTCGTCTTCAACGATCAGAATCCGGCTCATCGGTATGTTCACCATCCTCTCGTTCGGTGGGCAGCCACAGACAGATGCGAGTGCCCCGCTCAGCCCCCGGGGGCGGCGATTCGATTTCTATCCTGCCATGATGCTCGGCAACGATGCTGTAAACCAGGGGCAGGCCGAGTCCCGTGCCTTCGCCCGGCGGCTTGGTGGTGGTGAAGGGCTCGAAGAGGTGCTCGCGAACCCGGTCGTCGAGCCCATGCCCCTCGTCGGTCACGGTGACCTTAACCGTGTCGCCATCCGGCTCGGCATCGATGTCCACCTTGCCGCCCGGCTTGCTGGCGTCCCGTGCGTTGCTCAGCAGGTTGATCATCACCTGCTGCAGCCGCTGGGTGTCGCCGAGCACCTTCAGCTCGGGAGGACAGAGATTGCGGTACCGGACATCCTCGCCCGAGCGTGCCAGCCGGATCAAGTGCAGCGCCTCTTCGGCGATGGCGGCAATTGAGACCGACGCCAGGGTGGTGTCCTTCACGTGACGACCGCCATGGGCGAAGCCCACCAGTGAGCTGACGATGCGCGAGATGCGGTCGGTCAGCTGCTGGATCTGCTGGGCGGTTTCCAGCACTTCGGGGTCGTCGGTGTCGTAGCGCAGGTTCTGGGCCAGCGAGGAGATGCCGGTCACCGGATTGCCGATCTCATGGGCCACCCCGGCCGCCAGCTGACCGATCGAGGCCAGCCGGGCGGCGTGCACCAGCTCGTCCTCGAGCCACTTCATCTCGCTGTGGTCCTCGACCAGGATCACGGTGCCGCCGCGCACGTCGTCGTCGGCCTGCAGTTCGGCGCGATGGAAGGTCAGGTAGCGGGTGTTGCCGCGCAGTTCGACCGGCTGCTTGTAGAGGTGGTCGTTGGGCTCGACCAGGGCGCGGCCCAACAGCTCGGACCAGGGCGCCGGCAGGCCGTCGCGTCTGGCCCCCACGACGCTGCCGCCGTCGATGCCGGAGAGCTCGGCCAGGGCGTCGTTCCACATCAGCAGTTCGTCATCGACGCCGAAGGCACACAGGCCCACCGGCAGGCGGGTGAGGATGCGCCGATGATAGCGGCGCAGGCCGTCGAGCTCGCGGGCCAGGCCGGTGAGCCGCGAGCGGTAGGCCTCGAGGCGGCTTTCGACGAAGTGGATGTCGTCGGTGGGCTCCTGGCCGCTGCGGCGATAGGGCAGGTAGCGGTCGACGATGTCCTGGGCCACCGAGGGCCCCATCAGGCCGGAGAGGTTGGCCTGGATACGATCGCGCAGCCGGCGCAGGGCATAGGGGCGGCCATCCAGCGGCGACATGCCGAGATCGGTCAGGGCGCGCTCCACCTCACGCTGGGCGACCTCCTCGCCCAGCGCCTGGGCCAGCGGCTGCTTGAACTCCTCGCCGGTGGCGGCCAGCAGCTGCATGCGCTTGGGCCGGATCACGGCATCCACCGAACAGGCTTCGGCAGCGGCGCGCTCGCCCTCGGAGGTCCGCGTGGCCAGCGAGACGATGATGAAGACGAGCACGTTGAGTGCCAGCGACACCAGGGTGACCACGTACCAGTCCGGTTCGCCGTCGAGCAGCTCGAGTCCCGGTGGGATCAGGATCAGGGTGGGCAGGCCGGTGAGCAGCGGCAGCCACAGGCCGACGAGCCAGATGAGCACGCCGACGACCAGCCCCGAGACCATGCCCTTGCGGTTGGCCCCGGGCCAGTAGAGCAGTGCCAGTAGCCCCGGCAGACACTGGGCCATGCCGACGAAGGCGGCCAGCGCCAGGGTGGTCAGGTCGTGGTTGACGCCGACCGTACGATAGAACAGCCAGCCGCTGAGAATCACCGCGGCCATCAGCGCCCGGCGCAGCCAGCGCAGCCAGCGGTAGAGATTGGGCTGGGCCTCGGGTGGGTGGGCCACCAGCAGCACGTGGTTGAGGATCATGCCGGACAGCGCCATGGCGATGATGACCATGGTGCCGCTGCTGGCGGCCAGGCCGGCCAGGAACGCCAGTGCCTGGACCCAGAAGGTGTCGGAGAGGCCGAAGGCCAGATAGGCGGCGCCCACCAGTTCGTGGCTGCCCAGCCGCTGGCCCGCCCACAGGATCAGCGGTACCGGAATCGCCATCAGCAGCAGGAACAGCGGCAGCGACCAACTCGCCTGCAGCAGGGTGTGCCGCGACAGGGTCTCGGCGAAGGTGATGTGAAAGATGTGCGGCATCAACAGCGCGGCGGCGAAGAACAGCAGCAGCAGGGTGCGCCAGTGGGCGGCATCCGGCTGCACCACGCCGGCCTGGTAGAGCTGGCCGGGGCCGTCGAGCCAGTGCTGCAGGTCGGCGGGGCCATCGAAGACGACGAACAGGGCGATGGCGCCCAGTGCCAGCATGGCGAAGAGCTTGACCACCGAGGTCAGGGCGATGACCGCCAGCAGGGTGTCGTGTCGCGCCGGGCCCTTGCCGTGGCGGGCGCCGAAGATCATCGCGAACAATGCGATCAGGGCGCACAGCGCCAGGGCGAGCAGCGACGGTGAGGCGGTACCGGTCATCAGGAAGATGGCATCGCCCAAGGTCTGCACCTGCAGCGCCAGCAGCGGCATCACCGCCAGCAGGCTGATCACGGTGATCATGGTGCCGACCCAGCGCGAGCGGAAGCGGAAGGCGAACAGGTCGGCCAGCGAGGCGAGCTGGTGGGTGCGGGTCATGCGCTGGATGGGCACCAGCAGTACCGGGGCCAGCAGAAAGGCGCCGGCCACGCCCAGGTAATAGGCGAGATAGCCGTAGCCGGCGCTCGAGGCCAGCTCCAGGCTGCCGTAGATCGCCCAGGCGCTGGCATAGACGCCCAGCGCCAGGGTGTAGACGGCCGGATGACGGGTCACGCGGCGGCTCAGCCAGCCCCGCTCCACCGCCAGGGCGCAGAGAAACATCAGCAGCAGGAAGCCGGTACCTAGGGCGAACACGCTGATCAGGCTAGCGTTCATCGAGCTTCCTCTTCTGCTCCAGCCACAGCGTCAGGGCGATCAGTACGCCCCAGATGACGAAGGGGCGGTACCAGGCGACTCCGGGGCTCGACCAGCCGCTCATCAGCAGCGGCGACAGCAGATAGCCGGCCAGAACCAGGAACAGCATGATGCGGTAGACGTACATGGACGCTCCTCACTCCTGGCGGTGGGCCTCGGGGCGGATTCGGCTCGGTTCCCAGTGGTCGATGGCCCAGGCCAGCTGCTCCTGCACCGGCGCCGTGCCCAGCTCGGCGGGCGGCGCCTGGTCGAGTGCCGCCAGGGCGCGGTACAGCAGCGGCCGTACGGCGCTCTCCTCGCACGGCAGCGCCGGGGCCAGATTCTGCTTGGAGAGCTTCTGGCCGTCGCGATTGACGATCAAGGGCAGGTGCAGATAGCGCGGCTCGGCCAACTCCAGCGCCTGCTGCAGCTGGCGCTGCCAGGGCGTGTTGTCGAGCAGGTCGAAGCCGCGAACGATATCCGTGATGCCCTGATCGGCGTCGTCGACAACCACCGCCAGCTGATAGGCCCACAGGCCGTCCTTGCGCTTGAGCACCACGTCGCCGAGCTCGGCCGGATCGAAGCGCTGCTCGCCGAACAGGCGGTCCTGCCATACCACCGGACGCAGGCCGAGGTCGCTGCGCAGGCGCCAGGCAAGCGGCTTGTCCGGCTCGCGCGGACCGCCACGGCACCAGCCGGGGTAGACCGAAAAGTCACGCCACTGCTTGCGCGAGCAGCTACAGGGATAGGCCAGCCCCAGCGCCTCGAGCCGCTCCAGTGCCGCAGCATAAGCCGAGTCGCGTGAGTGTTGCCACAGCACGGGGCCGTCCCAGTGCAGGCCGAACGCCTCGAGCTGGCGCAGAATGGTGTCGGCGGCACCCGCCGGGCAGCGCGGCGGATCGATGTCCTCGATACGCACTAGCCATTCGCCTCCGGCCCGGCGCGCATCGACAAAGCTGGCCAGGGCGGCAATCAGCGAGCCGAAGTGCAGGGCGCCCGAGGGGGTCGGGGCGAAGCGACCGCGGTAGCCGGTCATGACGCGCTCCCGGGGATGACGACCGACATGCGAACGGGCACCCAGGGGTGCCCGTTGCGAAGTGAAGCGACCCACACGGCAGAGACCTCAGCCGCCGAGCTGCTTTTCCTTGAGTTCGGCCAGGGTCTTGCAGTCGACGCACAGCGTAGCGGTGGGGCGAGCCTCCAGTCGGCGAATGCCGATCTCGACGCCGCACGCCTCGCAGTAGCCGTAGTCCTCCTCGTCGATCTTCTCGAGGGTCTCGTTGATCTTCTTGAGCAGCTTGCGCTCGCGATCGCGGGTCCGCAGCTCCAGGCTGAACCCCTCTTCCTGGGTGGCTCGGTCCGCAGGGTCGGCGTAGTTGTTCGCCTCTTCCTGCAGATGGCGCACGGTGCGATCGACTTCTTCCATGAGCTCCTGTTTCCAGCCCAGCAGGATCTGTCGGAAGTGCTCAAGCTGCTGCTCGTTCATGTACTCTTCACCCGGTGCCGACTCGTACGGGGTGAACTTTTTGGGCGCTTCCGCTTTCTTGTCTGCTACTGGCATGGGACTGCCTCATTACTTGAGTGACTGCTGATCAATACCCGCCGCAACCTGGTGCAAGGTATCTCACGCCAAAGGCATGCTTGTTTATCGGATATTGGCCAACTTTGCAATACCTGGCAGCAACGCCTGGCATCCCCAGGTGAGTCAAATCAATGGTATGGTTTTTTGACCGTGGGAACGGGAAAAGTGCCCAACGTCGGTCATCTATCTTTGTGTTTCAGGAGTCAGCCATGTCGTGGAATCCGCGCGTTGATCGCGTCGCACCCTTTCGTGTGATGAGCCTGCTGGAGGCCGCTCAGGCGCGCGAGGCGGCCGGCCACGACGTCATTCATCTCGAGGTGGGCGAGCCCGACTTCGCCACCCCCGAGCCGGTAGTGGCGGCCGGACAGGCGGCCCTCGCGGCCGGACTCACGCGCTACAGCCCGGCGGCGGGGTTGCCGGCTCTGCGCGAGGCGATCGCCGGCCACTACGGCGAGCATTTCGGTGCCGACGTCGACCCCAGGCGGGTTCTGGTCACGCCCGGGGCTTCCGGCGCGCTGCTGCTGGCCAGCCAACTGCTGGTCGGGCCCGGCGACCGGGTGCTGATGGCCGACCCCAACTACCCCTGCAACCGCCACTTCATGGCGCTGGCGGGTGCCGAGGTGGACACCGTGCCCATCGGCCCGCAGAGCGGCTGGCAGCTCGATGCCAACCTCGTCGCGCGGCACTGGCAAGAGGCGACCCGGCTGGCGATGCTCGCCACGCCGTCCAACCCCACCGGCCATATGCTCGATGCGGCACAGCTGAAGGCGGTGGCCGACACGGTGGCCGCACGCGGCGGTCATTTGCTGGTGGACGAGATCTACCAGGGGCTCAGCTACGACATCGCGCCGCTGTCGGTGGCCTCGCTGACCGCGGATGCCTTCGTCGTCAACAGCTTCTCCAAGTACTTCGGCATGACCGGCTGGCGCCTGGGCTGGCTGTTGGCGCCCCAGGCGGCCGTGGAACCCTTGACCCGGCTGGCGCAGAACGTCTTTCTGGCGGCACCCACCCCGGCGCAGCATGCGGCGCTCGCCGCCTTCACCCCCGCGTGCCGGGCGCTGCTCGAGGCCCGCCGCAGCGAACTCGGCCGTCGCCGCGATGCGCTGCTGGCCGGGCTCGCCCGTCTCGGGCTGGCCCCCTCGCTGCCTCCCCAGGGCGCCTTCTACCTGTGGCTCGACATCTCGCGCTACAGCCGCGACAGCCAGGCCTTCTGTCAGCGCCTGCTGGAGGAGGAGAACGTCGCCATCACGCCCGGCATCGACTTCGCCGTCACGGGCGGCGAGTATCATGTGCGGATTGCCTTCACCACCGGGATCGAGCGTCTGGAGGAGGCGGTGAGCCGGCTCGAACGCTTCCTGGCGCGGCAGTAGGGGAGAGGCATGGAGTACCCGTCGCTGGTTCCCGGCGTGCTGCTGCGCCGTTACAAGCGTTTCCTGGCCGACGTGCGTCTCGACGACGGCCGCGAGGTGGTGGCGCACTGCCCCAACACCGGCTCGATGCGGGCGGTCAACGTGCCCGGCTGCCGGGTGTGGCTGGCACCGAGCGACAACCCGGCGCGCAAGCTGGCCTGGACCTGGGAGCTGATCGAGCTGACCCAGCCCGACGGTAGCGTGGCGTTGGCCTCGGTGCATACCGGGCGCACCAATCGCATCGTCGAGGAGGCGCTGGAAGGGCAGCGAATTGCCGCGCTGGCCGGCTATGCCGAACTCCGGCGCGAGGCCAAGGTGGAGGGGGCGCGGCTCGACTTTCGCCTCGACGATCCCGAGCGCGGCACCGCCTTCGTCGAGGTCAAGCAGGTCACGCTCAAGGAGAGCGATGGCCACGGTTACTTTCCCGACGCGGTGAGCGAGCGCGGGCGCAAGCACCTGCTGGCGCTGGCGGCCCTGGCCGAGCAGGGGCAGCGTGCGGTGCTGCTGTTCTGCATCGCCCACGCCGGCATTCGCGACGTGGCGCCGGCAGCACACCTCGATCCGACCTACGCCGCCACGCTCGAGGCCGTGGCAGCGCGGGGAGTGGAAGTGCTGGCCTACGGCTGCGAGTTCGGCTGGCAAGATTCACGGCCGGTGTCGGTGGCGCTGGGTGGCCAACTTCCGGTGTCACTCACTCGCCAAGTGAATGTTGCCCTCGGCGTCGATTGAGATCGCCAGCGGCTCCAGGAAGCGGCCCTGGCAGGGGCCGAACACGCACTCGCCGCTTTCCGGCAGGAACAGCGCGCCGTGCATGCCGCACTGAATCAGTTCGCCGCCTGCTTCGAGAAAGTCGCCATCCGGCAGGTTGAGCGGCACCTGCTGATGCGGGCAGCGATTGACGAAGGCGCTGACCCGGCCGTGAACGCGCACCAGGAAGGCCTGACGCCCGTCGGGCAGCGCGACACCCCGCGACGGCGAGGCATCGAACTGCTGCAGGTGGGCGATAGGCTGGGGCATGGGCTCAGCGGTCGATGTGGAAACGCTGCACGAAGCCCACCTCGGCCGGCTCCCGGTTGCGGTCGTAGCGCACTTCCAGATCGAAGCGCATGGGCTCGTCGTCACGAATGCGGAATACCGCCACCTGCGACTGCGTATCTCCCTCGCGCAGAGTGCGGAACTCCAGCGGCGTGCGATTCTGCCCCTTGAGTTCTCCCACCGTACCGCTGACCGGGGCATTGACCGGCCGCAGTTCGTTCCCGACCTCCTGCAGCACGCTGACGTTGAGCAGCGCCATGGCCGGGCTGCGCTGGATGCCGTGGGTCTCGGCCACGGCAGCGGGCAGGAAGTCGGTGCTCACCGCGCTGTAGTGGATCTGGTAATCGCCGACCTGTTCGTACTGCTGGGCATGCGCCGACAGCGACAGCAGGCCCAGCGCCAGCAGCAGGCCGGCGGCAAGGTGACGAAGCGGCAGGATGCGATGGCTCGACATGGCACTCTCTCCTTGAAGTGGCGGGCCTGCCTTGAAATGGCGGACCCGCGATTCGGCCTCAGCGGCGCTCCTGGCGTGCGACGCGAAAGATCGCGATCTCGCCGAACAGGTTGGGCCGCAGCCGGGTGGCCCAGTGGCCTTCGTGATCGCCGATGCCCACGGCACGGTCGGTGATGTGCACCCCCTTCTCGCGACACAGGTGCTCGAAGTCGTTGAAGGTCGAGAGATGGATGTTGGGCGTATCGTACCAGGCATGGGGCAGCGACTTGGAGACCGGCATGTAGCCGCGAATGCCCAGGTGCACCCGGTGGCGCCAGTAGGCGAAGTTGGGGAAAGTGATGATGCACTCGTTGGCCACCCGCAGCATCTCGTCGAGCATGCGGTCGGGGCGGCGCAGGGCCTGCAGCGCCTGGGTCATGACCACCAGGTCGTAGGTGTCGTCCTCGAAGTGGACCAGCCCCTCGTCGAGGTTCTGCTCGATGACGTTGACGCCCTTGGCGATACAGGCCGTGATGCCGGCCGGGTCGATCTCCAGGCCGTAGCCGGTGACGCCCTTGTCGCGCGCCAGGGCTTCGAGCAGGGTGCCGTCGCCGCAGGCCAGGTCGAGAATGTGGGCACCCTCGGGCACCCAGCGATGAATCAACTCCAGGTCGGCGCGCATCATGCGGTCTCCTCCAGGCCCAGCTCGCGGGCGACGCGAGACATGAAGGCGGCGAACACCGCCTGGTAGCGCGGCTCCGGCAGCAGGAAGGCGTCGTGGCCGTGGGGCGAGTCGATGTTGACGTAGCTCACCCGCTTGCCGGCGCGAATCAGGGCATTGGCCAGCTCGCGGGAGCGTGACGGCGGGAAGCGCCAGTCGCTGGTGAAGCTCACCACCAGGAACGGACACTGACAGGGAGCGACGGCTTCGGCCAGCACGCCGCCATGCTCCGCTGCCGGGTCGAAGTAGTCCAGCGCCTTGGTCATCAGCAGGTAAGTGTTGGCGTCGAAGGCGGTGGAGAAGGTGTCGCCCTGGTAGCGCAGGTAGGACTCGACCTGAAACTCCACGTCGTAGCCGAAGTTGAGGTCCGTGCTGCGCAGGTCGCGGCCGAACTTGCTGCCCATGGCGTCTTCCGAGAGGTAGGTGATGTGCCCCACCATGCGTGCCAGCTTGAGGCCGCGTCGGGGGGCGGTACCGTGCTCGGCGTACCAGCCGTCGTGGAAGTCCGGGTCGGAGCGGATCGCCTGGCGTGCCACCTCGTTGAAGGCGATGTTTTGCGCCGAGAGCTTGGGCGTGGCGGCAATGATCACCGCGTTGGCGACCCGCTCGGGATAGAGGCGGGTCCACTGCAGCACCTGCATGCCGCCGAGGCTGCCGCCGATGGCGGCGGCGAAGCGCTCGATGCCCAGGCGATCGGCCAGGCGCGCCTGGCTGTGCACCCAGTCGCTCACCGTGACCATGGGGAAGTCGGGCCCCCACTGGCGCCCGGTAGCGGGGTTGGTGCTGATCGGCCCCGTGCTGCCGTGACAGCCGCCCAGGTTGTTCAGCGACACCACGAAGAAGCGGTTGGTGTCGATCGACTTGCCCGGGCCGATATGGGCGTCCCACCAGCCGGGCTTGCGCTCGTCGGCGTCATGGTAGCCGGCGGCATGATGGTGTCCCGACAGGGCATGGCAGATCAGTACCGCATTGGAACGCTCGGCGTTGAGCGTGCCATAGGTCTCGTAGACGAGATCGTAGGCGGGCAGGGTCCTGCCGCAGGCCAGGGCCAGGGGGTCGTCGAAGTGCGCCGTCTGCGGCGTCACCAGACCGACCGAGTCATCGGGAAGCTCGGGCATCTTGTCTTTTCATGTCCAGTCGTTGAGGTCCGTCACTGCGACAGTGGCTCACAGCCCCACCAGAGCGCCGGCAATGCCGGCGGCACGGGTCAGCGCGCCCACCACGATACCATCGACGATGCTGATGGCGATGAAGACCACGATCGGCGACAGGTCGATCATGCCCAGCGGCGGAATGACCTTGCGCACCGGCGCCATGATCGGCTCCACCAGCTGCATCACCAGCAGCGCCCCAGGATGGCTGGCGTTGGGCGCGACCCAGCTCAGGATGATCATCACGATCAGGGCGAAGAAGTAGATCTTGAGAATGGCGTTGGCGATGGCCGCAATGGCGCCGATCGCCACCTGGGTGAGCGGCGGCATGCCGATGCCGGCGATCTGCAGGATCGCCACGATGCTGACCGCCTTGAGCACGAAGGCCGCGGCCAGGGTGGCCATGTCGAAGCGTCCCAGCACCGGGCCGAGGAAGCCCTGGAAAGGGCGCACCACCGGCTGGGTGATCTTCACCACCGACTGGCTGATGGGGTTGTAGTAGTCGGCCTGGGATGCCTGCAGCAGGAAGCGCAGCATCATCAGGAACAGGTAGATGTTGATCAGGGTGTTGACCAGCAGCAGGCCGGCATTTCCCATTTGGCCCATGTGGGCTCCTCCATGTCGTCGAGATGGCCGCTCCGTCAGCGGGAGCGGCCTGAAAGACTATCGTTGGCCGAGAAGACTATCGCTGGCCGAGCTCTTCGGCCATCTCCCGGGCGCGGGCGGCGCAGGCGTCCATGGCGTCGGCCACGATGCCGCGCAGGCCGGCCTGCTCCATGTGCTCCACGGCACGCTCGGTGGTGCCGCCGGGAGACATCACGTTGCGCTTGAGGCGGTCCGGGGTGAGCTCGCTCTGCTGTGCCATGCGCGCCGCGCCGAGCGCCGTCTGGATCGCCAGTCGCCGCGCCGTCTCGGCCGGCAGACCGAGCTTGACGCCGGCCTCCTCCATGGCTTCGAACATCAGGAAGAAGTAGGCCGGGCCGCTGCCGGAAACGGCGGTCACGGCATCCAGCAGCGCTTCCTGCTCGACCCACTCGACCAGACCCACGGCCTCGAGCAGCTCGGTGGCCTGGGCGCGCTGCTCGTCGCTCACTTCGGCAGTGGCGTACAGGCCGGCGGCGCCGGCGCCGACCAGCGACGGCGTGTTGGGCATGCAGCGCACCAGCGGCAGGCCGCCACCCATCCAGGCCTGCAGCGACTCGGCGGTGAGTCCCGCCGCCACCGAGATGATCAGCGGGCGCTGGCGCTGCAGGGTGTCGCGCAGTCCTTCGCAGACCTCGCGCATGACCTGAGGCTTCACTGCCAGCACCACGATGTCGGCATCACGCACCGCGGCCTGGTTGTCGGTGTTGGTGCGAATGCCGTAGCGCTCGTGCACCGGCGCCAGGAAGGCATCGCTGGGTGAGGTGGCGGTGATGGCGGTGGCCGGGTGGCCGTTGTCGATCATGCCGCCGATGATGGCGCTGGCCATGTTGCCTGCGCCGATGAAGGTGACTCTGCTGGCCATTGCGATTCGTCCTTCTTCTGTTATCCAGCGACCGGCCGTGTGCCGGTGCGAGTGCGTCTAGCGACGCGATGTGTCCCGTGCGCCGAAAATGGCCGTGCCCAGTCGTACCAGGGTGGCGCCCTCGAGAATGGCGGCTTCCAGGTCGTCGCTCATGCCCATCGACAGGGTGTCCAGCGGGGCCTCGGGGAAGCGCTTGCGTAGCGCTTCCAGGGCCTGGCGCAGGCGTGCCAGCGGGGCTCGCTGCGCGGCCATGGTTGCCGCCGGGGCCGGAATGGCCATCAGCCCGCGCAGACGCAAGCGTGGCAGTGAGACCACCGCTTGCGCCAGGCTTTCCAGCTCGTCGAAGGCCACGCCCGACTTGCTGGTCTCGTCGCTGACGTTGACCTGCAGGCAGACCTCGAGCGGGCCCAGTGCCTCGGGGCGCTGGTCGTTCAGGCGCCGGGCGATCTTCTCGCGGTCGACGCTGTGCACCCAGTCGAAGTGCTCGGCCACCGCGCGGGTCTTGTTGGCCTGCAGCGGGCCGATGAAGTGCCACACGATGCCCTTCAGGTCGGCCAGTTCGGTCTGCTTCTCCAGTGCTTCCTGGACGTAGTTCTCGCCGAATTCCCGCTGGCCGAGCTGCCACGCTTGGCGAATCATGTCGGCCGGCTTGGTCTTGCTCACGGCCAGTAGCCGGGCCGCATCGGGTGCGCGTTCAGCCGCCGACAGGGCGGCGGCCAAACGTCGCCGAGCGCTGGCCAGCGACTCGGAAAGCATGGTATCCGTCATCTCAGCCACATGAAGTCCTTCATGTCCGCAAGGTCTGTCATACTCGCTGGAACCTTAATCGGGAGCAGGGGAATCGCATGGATATTACCGAACTGCTGGCGTTCTCGGCAAAACAGAACGCCTCCGATCTGCACCTGTCGGCCGGCCTGCCGCCGATGATTCGCGTCGATGGCGACATTCGCCGTCTCAATGTGCCGGCCATGGACGACAAGGAGGTCCGCAAGCTGATCTACGACATCATGGGCGACCGCCAGCGCCGTGACTACGAGGAGTTCTTCGAGACCGACTTCTCCTTCGAGGTTCCGGGGGTGGCGCGCTTTCGTGTCAACGCCTTCAATCAGGCGCGTGGCGCCGGCGCGGTATTCCGTACCATTCCCAGCGAAGTGCTGACCATGGAGGACCTGGGGCTGGGTGAGGTCTTCCGCCGACTTGCCCTGCTGCCCCGCGGACTGGTGCTGGTCACCGGCCCTACCGGCTCGGGCAAGAGCACCACCCTGGCCGCCATGATCGACTATATCAACGATCACCGTTACGACCATATCCTGACCATCGAGGACCCGGTGGAATTCGTCCATCGCAGCAAGCGCTGCCTGATCAACCAGCGCGAGGTGCATCGCGACACCCACGGCTTCGCCCAGGCGCTGCGCAGCGCCCTGCGCGAGGATCCCGACGTGATCCTGGTGGGCGAGATGCGCGATCTCGAGACCATCCGCCTGGCGCTCACCGCCGCCGAGACGGGCCATCTGGTGTTCGGCACCCTGCATACCACCTCGGCGGCCAAGACCATCGACCGGATCATCGACGTCTTCCCCGGCGAAGAGAAAGCCATGGTGCGTTCGATGCTGTCGGAGTCGCTGCAGGCGGTGATTTCCCAGACCCTGCTCAAACGGCGCAGCGGCGGGCGCGTGGCCGCCCACGAGATCCTCATCGCCAATGCGGCGGTACGCAACCTGATCCGCGAGGACAAGGTGGCGCAGATCTACTCGGCCATCCAGACCGGCGGCAACATCGGCATGCAGACCCTCGACGCCGCGCTGGCCAAGCTGGTGGCGGAGAACGTGGTCAATCGCGATGAAGCCCAGGCCCGCGCCAAGAGCGCGCTGACCGGCTGAGTGTTCGATAATGACGACAAGGGGGTGGGGAGATGAAAGCACAGGAATGGCTGGAGCAGCTGCTCGACATCATGGCCCGGCAGGAGGCCTCGGACCTGCTGATCTCTGTCCAGGCACCGCCTACCATCAAGACCGCCGGCAAGCTCACCGCGCTGGGCGACCAGCGGCTCTCGGTGGAGCAGGTGCGCGAGCTGGTCAACGTGGCCGTGCCCGAAGGGCTCAAGGAGCGCTTCGCGCAGGAGCGTGAGGCCAATTTCGCCCTGAGTCTCAGCGGGCGAGGCCGCTTTCGGGTCAGCGCCTTCCAGCAGCGCAACCAGTTGGCCATGGTCATTCGGCGCATCGCCTACGAGATTCCTCACCTGGAGGAACTCTCGTTGCCGCCGCAACTGGGCGAGCTGGCCAATCTCAAGCGCGGGCTGGTATTCGTGGTGGGCGGTACCGGTACCGGCAAGTCGACCACCCTGGCGTCGATGATCCAGCAGCGCAACGAGACCGTGGGCGGCCACATCATCAGCGTCGAGGATCCCATCGAGTACGTGCATCCGCACAAGAAGGCGATCATCAATCAGCGTGAGGTGGGCATCGACACCGAGTCGTTCGAGGTGGCGCTGAAGAACACCCTGCGTCAGGCGCCGGACGTGGTGCTGATCGGCGAGGTGCGCACCCGCGAGACCATGGAACACGCCCTGACCTTCGCCGAGACCGGCCACCTGTGCCTGGCCACGCTGCATGCCAACAACGCCAACCAGGCGCTGGACCGCATCATTCACTTCTTCCCCCACGAGCGCCACGAGCAGATCTGGCTCGATCTGTCGCTCAACCTGCACGCCATCGTCGCCCAGCAGCTGCTGCCCACCCGCGACGGCGGGCGCTGCCCGGCCATCGAGATCCTGCTGCGCACGCCCCTGATCGCCGACCTCATCCGCAAGGGCGACGTGGGCGAGATCAAGAACGTCATGGGCCGCTCCCGTGACCAAGGCATGCAGACCTTCGACCAGGCCCTGTACGACCTCTACAAGGCGGGCAGGATCAGCGAGGAGGTGGCCATGGTGCACGCCGACTCGGCCAACGAGCTGCGCATGATGATCAAGTACGGCGACGAGAAGAGCGACGTGCTGGCCAAGGCGCAGGAGTCCGCGCAGAGGCTGTCGCTGCGCGACGACGACGACTTTTAGCCTTGAATAAAATTTACGGCGCGTAGACGCCACCGAGGATGCGCGGGCCGGCGGCGCCGGTGACGCTGGGCAGGTTGCCGGGCAATCCCTCCAGGCGACGCCAGGCGAGCCAGGCGAAGGCGCCGGCTTCCAGCCAGTCGGCCGGCCATCCCCAGTCGCTGCTGGGTACCAGGGCGGTTTCCGGCAGGTGGCGGGCCAGGCGGCCGAGCAGATCGCCGTTGTGGGCGCCGCCGCCACACGGGATCAGCGCCGAGGCCGGAGGCGCGCCGGCCAGCTCGCGTGCCATCTCGATGCCCAGGGCCACGCTGGTGGCGGTCAGCTCCGCCAGGGTCGCCTGCACGTCAGCAGGACGCTCCTTACCCGTGAGGTGACCTGCGAGCCAGTCGAGGTGGAACACCTCGCGCCCGGTGCTGCGCGGCGGCGGGCGATGGAAGAACGGCTCGGCAAGCAGGCGCTCCAGCAGGGTGTCGTCCACCTGGCCCGAGGCGGCCCAGGCGCCCTCGGGGTCGTAGCGGCCGCCGCGATGGCGGGTGTGCCAGGCATCCAGCAGCGCGTTGGCCGGGCCGGTATCGAAGCCGATCACCTCGGCCTCGCTTTCCGCGGGTGGCAGCAGGGTCAGGTTGGCGAAACCGCCCAGGTTGAGCACCAGCTGCCACTGTCCCGAACGCCGGAACAGCGCCTCGTGAAAGGCCGGCGCCAGCGGGGCGGCCTGACCGCCGGCGGCCAGATCGCGGCGGCGGAAGTCCGCCACCACCGTGCAGCCGGTCAGCTCGGCCAGCAGGCTGGGATTGTCGAGCTGCAGGGTATAGGCCGGCCCTTCGGCGTGGCCCCAGGGCGCATGCTCGATGGTCTGGCCGTGGCTGCCGATGGCGGCGATCTGCCCGGTGGCGATGCCATTGCCGGCGAGCAGGTGTCCGACCGCAGCGGCCTGGAGCCGGCAGAAGGCATCCTCGGCGCCGGCCAGCTCGGCGAAGGCGATCCGCTCGGCTTGGCATAGCCTCAGCAGGAGCTCACGCAGCGCTTCGGGCATCGGCTCGGCGTGGCTGGCGAGCAGGCGCGCCCTCCCTGCGGCGTCGATCTCGACCAGGGCGGCATCGATGCCGTCCAGGCTGGTGCCGGACATCAGGCCCACGAACAGTGCCATCTCTATTTTCTCCCTTAGGCTGGGGGGACCGCGAGGCATCAAGTCATGCTACCATCGTGCCCCATTCGATGGACCCTGCCCGCAAGGGCGATCAACGTATTTGGAGTGGGAGACGATGAGTGAGGTCGCAAGCGCGCTGGCGCTGCTGAAACGAGGCACCCAGGAGATCCTGCTGGAGGACGAGCTGATCAAGAAGCTCGAGTCCGGCCGCAAGCTGCGCATCAAGGCGGGCTTCGATCCCACCGCTCCCGACCTGCACCTCGGCCACAGCGTGCTGCTGACCAAGATGCGCCAGTTCCAGGATCTCGGCCACCAGATCATCTTCCTGATCGGCGACTTCACCGGTCGCATCGGCGATCCCACCGGCAAGAACGTCACCCGCAAGCCGCTCACCGAGGAGGAGGTCCGGGTCAATGCCCAGACCTACAAGGAGCAGGTGTTCAAGATCCTCGATCCTGAAAAGACCGAGGTGCGCTTCAACTCCGAGTGGTTCAGCCAGCTCACCGCGGCCAAGATGATCGAGCTGGCCGCCCAGAGCACCGTGGCGCGCATGCTCGAGCGCGACGACTTCGACAAGCGCTACAAGTCGGGTCAGCCGATCTCCATCCACGAGTTCCTCTACCCGCTGGTGCAGGGCTACGACTCCGTGGCGCTCGAGGCCGACGTCGAGATGGGCGGCACCGACCAGAAGTTCAACCTGCTGATGGGGCGCGAGATCCAGAAGCACTTCGGCATGGAGCCGCAGGTGGTCATCACCATGCCGCTGCTCGAGGGGCTCGACGGCGTGCAGAAGATGTCGAAGTCGTTGGGCAACTACGTCGGCGTCGACGAGGCGCCGGGTTCGATGTTCAACAAGCTCGTCTCCATGCCCGACAGCCTGATGTGGCGCTACTTCGAGCTGCTCTCGTTGAAATCGAATGAAGAGATCGAGGCGCTCAAGCGCGACGTCGAGGCCGGCGCCAACCCGCGCGACATCAAGATGATCCTCGCCCGCGAGCTGATCGGGCGCTACCACGGCGAAGAGGCCGCGGCCAATGCCCACAAGTCGGCCGGCAACCGCCTGGCCGAAGGCGAGCTGCCCGAAGACCTGCCCGAGGTGGAGGTCGACTTCGAGGGCAGCGCTCAGGCGCCCATCGCTGCGGTGCTCAACCGGGCAGGTCTGGCCAACAACAGCGCCCAGGCCAAGGACATGCTGGGCAACGGCCGGGTCAAGGTCGACGGCGAGGTCGTCGCCAAGGATGCCATGCTCGACACCGGCAAGAGCTACGTGATCCAGGCCGGCAAGAAGCGCTATGCCCGGGTGACGCTACGCTGAGTCATTCCACCGGCTCTCAGGCCAACCGATGACAAGTCAGTTGCTCTACCGACGCCCGCCTCGTGCGGGCGTCGTCGTCTTCGCCCGGGGGAAACCATCCACAGCCCCTCGCTACGAGCGCCTGTGGATAGCTCGTCCGCCCGCGTAGCGTCACCGCTCGGTCACGCCCCTGAAATATTTTTCCCGCCGCCCCTTGCGGGGCTCGGGGGAAAACCGTAAAGTACGCATCCGCTGCCGGTGACGGGCAACGTCGCAGGCGGTGGGAAGAGTGGTAAGTGGTTGTCCCGGTTTGGATTTTTCGGCTCGTTTC
>Ga0213835_100051_pt1 | contig 172179 bp, 139 predicted proteins | sample SWPATP01_FD_160576 | JGI IMG/M metagenome (GOLD analysis project Ga0213835, IMG submission 160576) | Coastal seawater microbial communities from Marineland, Florida, United States - SWPA TP0 #1 | ecosystem: Environmental > Aquatic > Marine > Coastal | place: USA: Florida | collected 2016-08-05
TTTCAGGCTAGCCTCAGGCATACCATCTTCTTCATTGGGCTCATTCGAAGTATAAGCATACATCTTCATTCGCCCGCTTTGAAGCTGGCATACCTGAGACTTTTTCAGCAAGCCCTATTTAGAAGAAGTTATCCTTACATATTGTTTATTGCCTAAAAATTATTGATTTTCATACCGGTCATAATGGTATGAAGCCAATAGTTTTTTATGGAAATTTCATTGGATTGGAAAAATTTTGTTTACCTGAATTCCCAGTTAATAGGATACCTTATTGGTTTAATCCTTATTGTATACGGATACAGGAAAAATCCATCAAATATTATCTTGGGCATCATATTAATTTGCCTGACGTATATTGCCTTTGTAGCATGGCTGACTTATTCCGGAAACTTTATTCATTTTCCTCACTTGTACAGGACGGGAAATCTGGTTTCACTTTTTACTATTCCTTTTATTTTCCTATATGTTCAGACGGTCATACTCAGCAGAAAAGTTAAACCAATTGACCTACTGCATCTGCTACCTGCCTTACTTTTTTTAGTGGATTTTTGGCCGGTTTTTATGTTGAATCCCCAAGAAAAGCTGAAGCTTATTGAAGCTGAAATTTCGGATCCTGTTTTATTTACACAATACCGTCAATCCAGGTTTTTTTCCTTTAATTTCTATAATTCATTCCGTACCATCTTATTGATCATCTATTGGATAGCATCTATAAGCTTGGTTTGGAAATACCAATCTAAAATGAAGAAAACCTTCACCGATTTTGGAAAAACCTGGTTCATTTGGGTCAAAATCTTTTTGGGATTTGAATTGTTGTTGTTTTTGCCATATCTCATCTTTTTCAGGACAGTCGAACCCCTGTTGGCTTTTGAATTACTTCATGGCTTTACGGCTGTGTTTGTCTTGGGTACAGGATTTAGTTTATTGTTCTTCCCTACTATACTATATGGGCTCAATGTAGATAAACATATTGAGCAAAAAATCAAAGAAAAAACAGATACAAAAGATATTTTGACTCAGCAGAAGATTAAAGAAATAGAAGCCAAATTAAAAGTTATATTGGATCAAGAGAAAAATTTTTTGAACAGGGGATATTCTATTCATAATCTTTCTTTGGATACTGGTGTACCGGGTTATTTGTTGACCTTATTTATCAACCATCATTTAGATTGTAGTTTTTCAGATTTTATCAATCAAAAAAGAATTGATGAGGCTTGCCTGCTGATTGATTCCGGTAACTATAATCACCTTTCCATCAATGGATTGGCTGAATTGGCCGGTTTTAATAACAGGAATTCCTTTACCCAAGCTTTCCAAAAATTTAAGAACATCCCTCCCTCAGCGTATATCAAGTCCTCAAAGGAAAAAACAGGCCAATAATATTGCAAAGATTTATCAATTCTTGTCAACTCTACAAAGTAGAAAATAGAAGCAGCCGGTAATTCTAGGGTAATTTGTAATGTCATATCAAATTTATCCGACTATGAATATAATTAATAAACTTCAGCACATTCTATCTTTTTTTATATCAGCATCAATGCTCATTTCCTGTTCATCTGGTGACTATTCAAGTGGTTCCGATGATGCCAATCTTGAGGTAAGCGGTCATTTTGATCCCAAAGGGAAAGGCCCCTCAAGTCACACCATTAAAATCCTGGATGAGGCCAGGAGAACCCTTCCATTTTCTGACACCAGGGATTTTGAAGAAAACGAAAAAGGTTTTATTGCTGCGATGATGGAGCGTCAGATTAAAGCCAATGCCGGGCATATTGCCTGGGATATGGATGCTTTTAATTTTATTGATGAACAGGAGGAATACAGCAGTGTACATCCCTCCCTTCACCGTATTGCCAAACTCAACCAGAACTACGGTTTATATGAAGTCATTCCAGGTATTTATCAAGTGCGTGGAATTGACCTGGCGCAGATTACATTTATACGCGGTAAAAAGGGATGGATAGCCTACGATGTACTGGTAAGTGCTGAGACCGCAGCGGCTTCATGGAGACTTTTCCAGGAGCACATAGGTGGGGGATTGCCGATTACCACAGTAATCTATTCTCACAATCACGGAGACCATTGGGGTGGTGTTAGAGGATTGATTACTGATGAAGATGTAGCTTCAGGGCGTGTACAGGTTATTGCTCCGGATGGCTTTATGGATCACCTTGTTGCTGAGAACGTATTTGCAGGTAATGCTATGAACAGGCGCCTTTTCTATCAGTATGGTCTGTTATTGCCAAGGAGTCCTTATGGCTATGTAAGCCAAGGTCTTGGACATGGATTATCACGAGGTTCAGTAGGACTGATAGCTCCCACCAAGATCATTACCAAGCCTATTGAAGAAGTGATGGTGGACGGTGTGCGCATGATTTTCCAACTCACTCCTGATACCGAAGCTCCGGCTGAAATGAACACCTACCTGCCTGACATGAAAGCCCTTTGGATGGCAGAAAATATAATGCACGGCATACACAATATTTACACCTTGCGTGGTGCGCCGGTCCGCGATGCCCTGAACTGGTCCAAATACATCAATGAGGCATTGTACCTTTTTGGTCAGGAAGCTGAGGTGATGTTTACTTCCCATCATTGGCCTCGCTGGGGAAATGGTCGCATACAGGAGGTACTTCGTGCACAGCGTGATGCATACGCCCACCTTAATAATCAGGTGCTACACCATGCCAATCAGGGTGTAACCATCAATCAGATTCATAATGTATACGAAGTTCCTCATTCTTTGCAACAATCTTGGTACACCCGCGATTACCATGGATCTCACGAGAATAACTCCAGAGCAGTAATACAGCGCTATCTTGGATATTGGGACAACAATCCTGCCACTTTGATACCTCTCTCTCCTGAGGAATCAGCACCTCTCTATGTTGAGATGATGGGAGGTTCCAAAAAGATTTTGGCCAAAGGAAAGGAACTGATTAGGGATGGCAAATACAAGCATGCAACAGAAATTCTCAATCGCCTCGTGCAAGCCGAGCCAAAAAATCAGGAAGCTAAGGATTTGTTGGCAGATGCCTTCGAGCAGATTGGCTATCAACAGGAAAACCCGGGACTTCGTAACAGCTTTCTCGCTGGTGCATACGAACTCAGAAATGACATTCCTGCTTCTGCCATACCGAACTCCAGCAGTCCTGATGTGATCCGCGTGATGACCACAGGTCAGTTTCTCGACTTCCTCGCAATCCGGATGGATGGCCGAAAAACCCAAGGGATGAAGTATGGTATAAATCTTATCACCCCTGACAATGGTGAGAAGTATGCCATCGAATTAAGCAATGAGACGTTGACCAATATAAAAGGCTATGTACTCCCTAATCCAGATTTGGAGATTACCATCAATCGTAAAGACCTTGAAATAGTAATGATGGGCCAGAAGACTTTGGTGGATATGATCAAAGATGGCACGGCAAAAACCCAAGGCGATCCAAGTATCCTTGCTAAAATCGGAGAGGCTATGGTCACCTTTGACCCGAGATTCCCGATCATGCCAGGAACCAAACTGCGTGGCTCAGAAACAGTAGGTAAGGCAGATGCTTACTCAGCAGAGAAGTTGCCTGCTAATAGTCCTGAATGAGGATAAATCTTGCTTTAATAGTTGATCAAAGCCTCTGCGGATTTTTCTCTTTGCAGAGGCTTTGGTTTCAAAATAAATTTTGAAGAGGGTTTGAAATTTATTAATGGGTTCAACTCACAAAAGAGAGTTTGTGTGGATTCATACCAGTGATTGGTTTATTCCACCTAATCCTTATTGCTTGCCATGATTTATCAAATACGGGCAAGGAATAAAAAAAGCTGAAATCTACTTTCAGTACATTTGGTCAATCAAATTAAGTTTAATCTAAAAGAATTATGAAAAAGGGCTTTTCTATAATCTGGATATTTGCATTCTTATTATTTACCCGCTTAACCTTATTTGCTCAAGGTGAGATGGAATCTGGGGAAGAAAGTGGCAATAAAGAAAAAAAAGAAAAAAAAGTAGACATTGCTCTTTTGCCGGTGATTGCTGCCAACCCCACCGTGGGTGTTTTGTTTGGTGTATTGCCGGGTCTAAATTGGAACATGGGTAATGAGGCCGATACGAGAAACTCCACTGCCTTGATAGGTCTTTACTATACCACCTTGAATCAGCTTTTTACTTCCGTTCGCGCCAATGCATTTACCAAAGAGGATAAATTCAATTTGCTGACTGACATCCGTTTTAACCTCAATGCCCAACCTACTTATGGTCTCGGTTCGGTTTTGGATAGAAGTACATTGGTCGGAGGGGAAGATATTCCCTCGGACAATCCTTACCCGCCCTTTCAGCAGCAGGAGATGATGTATTTTAACAATTTCAGGTTGTATCAAACCGTACAAATGAGACACAAGCAATCGAACCTATTTTATGGAATTGGTTATCATTTGGATATTTTTTGGGCAATAGATGACAAGATGCTTGATCTTGATGCTTCCCCTCAAAGAATTACCCATCATTATAGATACCAAGACATAAAAGGAATCAATACTGAGAAATATTCTCAATCCGGCCTTTCGGCTAATGCGACTTTTGACAGCAGGGATAATGTAGTGAATCCTTATGAAGGACATCTGGCTGCATTCTCATTTAGAGCTTTTCCGGAATTTTTGGGCAGTACTACCAATGCTTCCCAATTATGGATGGAATACCGTACCTATATTAACTTAGTTGAATCGCGTCCAAGAAATGTCTTGGCTTTTTGGACTTATGGATGGTTTGTAACAAGTGGAACTTCTCCCTATTTGGCCTTGCCCGCCCTCGGTTGGGATATGTTTGCCCGGTCTGGAAGACCCTATACCCAAGGAAGGATAAGAGGGGAAGATCTGGTTTATGGAGAGGCGGAATGGCGATTTCCTTTACAAAAGACGAAGGATAAATGGGGAGGAGTATTGTTTCTGAATACCACTACAGCAAGTAGCAGAACTGAAAATATCAATGCATTTAGCAATTTTGTTTTTGGATATGGAGGAGGGTTGAGATTTATGATCAATGAAAAGAAACGTGTAAACCTTGGTCTTGACTATGGCTTTGGCGCTAATGGAGCTCAAGGCTTGTTTGTCAACTTAAACGAATATTTTTAATAATTTGGAAGTAAATTAATTGAGGATTACAATTATGGATTGATTAAGGTGGAAAAGGTGAAAAACAGACAAAGGTCTAGGTTCATTTCGTTTTTTTGGATTTCTAAGTCAAGGCAGATTAACAATTTTGCAGCAGCAATTGAAGCCAAAAACCTGAAAAGTACCATTATCAAATCGGACTGGAGGAAGTTTTTCCCTTTTTTTATGTTGATTTTTTTGAGCCTTCCCAGTCAAGCCCAGTTTGCCAAACCCCAATGGTGGTTTACCTTCAATCAAACAGGAAGATTTGAAGACAGGTGGAGTTATGGTTTAGACCTCAACTACCGTACAACTGGACTTATTCCCCTGAATTCTAGCCTGACAGCGGCAAGGGCTGGTTTGAATTACCATACCAATACAGGTTTTAGAGTAACCGGAGGTTATGCCTGGTTTGGAACCTATGCACCTGAAGCAGAGCAGACCTATTTAAATGAAAACAGAATCTACCAACAACTGCAATACTATCATAAGCTGGGAGATATAAATATTGTACACCGGCTTCGCATTGAGCAGCGCTGGAGAGAACAATTTATCGATGAAACCCTGGAAGAAACCATTTCAACCTTTACAAACAGGTACCGGTACCTGATCCAATTTGACGGACCTATTACTGATTATCCTGAAAGTAAAATTGGTTTGCGATGGCAGTTGGCCAATGAGTTTTTTATCCATAACAAGGAAGAAGTAGGATATATGCTTTTTGACCAAAACAGGACTTTGGCCGGAGTACTCATTTCTCCTCCAGGCAATGCTAATTTGAGTGTTGCGTTATTGTATCAGTTGATTGTTCAGCAACAGCCATTTTTAAGGGAAACCTTTTTGATCAATTCTTTTAGGGTTACCGTCTTTCAAACATTGGATTTCAGAAAGAAGAAAAAGACGATTATGGTGGAGGAAATTCTGGTAATTGATTAAAAAAAGATTAAATTATTAACGGATTCCAAAAATACATCTGATCAATAGTGAGGCGTGTTCCAATTCCTTAAAATTCCATGGAGATAAATTTTGATTTTATCACTTTTGTTCATTTGGCTGCTGTGGTGGTGGGTATTGTATCCTCAGCAGTTATTCTTTATTACGGTTTCCGTACAAATCCTGTCAACCAACCTTTGGGCATCGGGCAGCTAAGTATATCTCTGGGGATCTTTGTGAGTTTCTCACTTGTTTCTCAATTGATTATCCAATGGCCTTTTTTGTACAGGTTAGGAAATGTTTTTGTTCTGATATTTATCCCATTGCCCTATTTATATGCAGTTTTCTACACGCAAAAAAGGCAATGGAGGTGGTATGATTTGTTGCATTTGATTCCGCTGTTGATTTATCTGGTGGATTATTGGGACACATTATCTCTTTCTTCAGCTCAAAAGACAGCATTGATCCTTCAGGAGATCAACGATTTGGACCTCTTGGGGAAATTTAGCCAAGGGAAGTTTATCGGCCCCGGTTTTCATCAGGAATTCAGAACAGTACTTTTCAGTGGTTATTGGGTGGCACAGGTTATTGTTCTAGTCAGATGGGTCAAAAGTCAGACTTCATTAACACCGGAAAACAGGGTTTGGAAAAACTGGATGATCCTGTTTCTGGGTTGCCAGTTTTTTTTATGGTCCCCTTTTTACCTTACTCTATTTTGGTTGGATAAATTGACTACTTACCATATTGTTAACTCCTTTTCTGTGGGATGGGTGATGCTTTCCAGTCTTTCACTTTTCTTTTTTCCATCATTGCTCTATGGGAAGCCTTTTGAAGGAGGTAATAGGATCTCAAAGTTCACAAAAACCCTTACAAAACCCCAAATTTCTGAATTGGATGAAAAGAAATTAGCGGATATTATGCAGGAAATGGAGTCAAAGATGGAGGAGGAAAAATTGTTTTTGAATGCCAAATACAGTATCCATGATTTTTCCAAAGACATCAATCTTCCTGCTTATCAGATTTCCAAAGTCCTGAATGCTTTCAAGGGTTTGAGTTTTATCGGTTTTATCAACCAAAAGCGTATACTTTTTTGCGTGAAGGAATTCAATGAAGGGAAATGGCCAAATTACACAATTGAAGCAATTGCTTCTGAATGTGGATTTAGTAACCGCAATTCTTTTACCAATGCGTTTAAAAAAATCATTGGATCCTCCCCATCTGAATACCGGGAAAACCTAAAAAATTGACATTGTTTTTTATATTGAAAGAAGCGGATCAGCTCTTTTAAAAAGTTTATGATTTTCCTAGGCAGATGAGTTTTATTTAGCTCGCTCATGTTTTAATACTAATTAATTAGGCTTCGTCATTTTTCAATGAAATCGTGCCAGTACCTTTCGGCTACCTATGACGGATAATGTACTTTTACTTTAAAATAATTTTAAGACCACCTGCTTGATGAGGGCCTCTCTTATTAAATAAATCAATTATTCTTTTGTCAAGATTTGGTAATGAATTAAAAATTAAAACCAAAAACAACTAATGAAAAAACAGTTTCTATGTTCGCTGATGCTAACGGTCTGCTTGATACCCATGCTGCATGCACAATCTTATATCAATTACCCCGGGAGGTATATGGGCAGGGAAGAGGTGAAAACCATTACAGGTCCCAACGGTGCGGTAGCGAGTTCAGACTTTGCCATTGCGCCACAGCTTATTTATGCCCAACCCACCATTGAAGAAGTATCGAAGGGCATATGGGCAATTGGTGGCTACTCCATCTGGAACTGCGTGGTGATAGATTCTGAAAAGGGTTTGATTGTAGTGGACGCAGGTGATTCGGAAGAGGAAGGTATATTGATGCGGGATCTGATCCGTAAAAACATCAGTCAGAAACCCATCATCTCAGTCATTTACACCCATTCCCATTATGCTTTGGGAGCCGGCAAAATGGTAGATGACCCTAAAACGGCCCTGATTATCGGACACGAAAAACTGAACGAAACGGTACAAAACAATTTTAAATCCGGTGGCGCCATTGCGCAGGTGCCCGAGTTGGGCCCGGTGCTTACGGCCCGTAAGTTGATTCAATTCAGTAATTTCCTCCCGGACACAGGTGATGATGCTCTGGTATCAAAACGGCTCCGGGTGAAGCAGGATGCTTTTTTGCCTGCTACCAAAACCGTGAAAGATGGAGAGATTGTAAACATTGGTGGCGTTGATTTTCAATTTTTTACAGAATACCGGTCGGATGATTATAACCTGACCATCTGGCTGCCGGAAAAGAAGGCAGTTATCAACAATTTCTTCTGGCCTGGCACACCAAACTTATATACGCTGCGCGGCTCCACGTATCGGAATCCCACCGAATGGCGCAATGGCCTACGTGTGATGCGGGATTTAAAACCTGAAATCATGCTTAGCACCCACACCCGAACCATCAATGGCGGGCAGGAAGTGTTTGACGCCATTTCCAAATACATGGATATGGTTACCCTGGTGTATGATCAATCCATCCGCGGCATATTGCACGGCCTTGGTCCGGATGATCTGCGCTACTTCGTGTATCAGCCCAAGCACTTGGGTGAGTTTATTTATAATTCACAGGCCTACGGAGAAATAAACTGGTATCCGCAAGCGGTATTTTATCATCAAATGGGCTGGTTCGACAGGAACGTTTCCAATCTCCAAAAGCTTCCGCAGCAGGAAGAAGCCCAACGGCTGGTAACCATGATGGGGGGCAGAAAAAAAGTATTACAGGAAGCCCGGAAGTCGTTTGCCAAAAAAGAATATGCCTGGGCTGCACAGTTGGGAAATTATCTGTTTACCATTGATCCCAAAGACAATGAAGTCCGGTCCTTATTATCAGAACTGTACCGGACAATGGGACAAATCTCCAACAGCTTTATCGGGAGGGCATTCTTTTTAAGTGAAGCACGGGCACTTGAAGGCAAAGAAATATTACCTCGGTTGGTGCCTCCCACAGCACAAACCATTGCCGGTGATCCAACCTTTTTTGTAGACATGTTCCGGGTGCGGATTGATCCTAAAAAAGCCGAGAACACAGAGAAGATGCTGGTCTTCAATTTCTCCAACGGAACTCAGGCCGGTTTGCACGTGCGCAGGGGTATTGCGGAGTTTGTTGCTGATCCCGACAGCCATTACAGGCCGGCGGATTTAACCTTTACTGTGGATACCAAAACCTGGGCTGATCTTTATCTTAACGCTGCCACTTTGGATGAAGCTGCAAAAAGCGGTGGTTTGAAATTGACCAAAGGAAGCTTGGAGGATCTGAAGGCCGTGATGGATTTGTTCGACAAGTTTGATCCAGCTCAGAATTATACCATTCCGTTCACTGATTCTGATTTTTAAAATGTCATTTATTAGAAATTTCTATCCAAAATATTCCTAACACTCACATATTATGAATACAAAATTCAAAATCGGTATCGCGCTCATGACCCTTGCCCTGGGTTGCCAAAGCCCCGAAGTAAGCTCTCAGGAGTTGACCATTGATAAGAAAGGATCTTTCATGGGCAAACCCTATGAATTGGTTGAATTTCCCAATGGCGCCTGGGCAAATAAGACTTTGCAGGTCGATTACCGAATGTATAAAGTTCCATTAGCTTCCAATTTTGTAAAAAAGGAGATAGTAAAAATTGCGGAAGGTATATACACCATCAATGGCGTTTACGTCGGTTATGTGCCTGTAATTGAAACGGAAAATGGAGTAATCATATATGATACCGGTGAAAATCCGGAAGAAGGACGGGAAATCATGAGCCTGCTGGAAACGGTAACTCAAAAACCGATAATTGCTGTAATTTACAGTCATTCCCACTACGCGTTCGGTGCTTCCGCCATCAAAGAAAAATATCCAAACGCCATGTTCATTGGCAATCCGAGGCTTGCGGTTAACATGGCCTCAGGTTCTGCGGCCGGCAGCGTGTTTCCTGAGATATCCCCACTGTTGAATAGCGGTGTAGTACAGCAATTTCATATGATGTTGCCCCAAGAAGGTAAGGATGCACCGTTTGGAGGGTATATTTCCTTTCCGGATTTCAGCGGATTTGTGATTCCAACGGTGGAAGTGAAGGACGGACAAATTCTGAACATTGATGGGGTTGATTGTCAGTTTTTTACCAATTATGATACGGATACAGACGATCAATTGCTGGTATGGATGCCAGGCAAGAAAGTTGCGTTGAACAATGCATTTTGGGGAATGATGCCAAATATGTATTCCCTTCGTGGTTCCAACTTCAGGGATCCGGAAACGATTACCGGGGGTTTATTAAAAATCAGGGATTTAGGAACGGAAATAATGTTAAGTACTCATGGCGCTCCCGTGGTAGGTAAGCAAGCTGTGCAGGAAACGGTGGAGACCTATGCCGACTTTTACAATTTGGTAAAGGATCAGACTTTGCGGGCTATGTTGCTGGGTAGAAGTCCCCAGGATTTGGGCAAATTCCTGAAACTTCCGAAGCATTTCAGAGAAGCTGAATATTTAGGAGAAAGCTACGGTGTCTTCGAAACCTTTGCCGAACCTATTTATCACCAAGGAAGGGGTTGGTTTGACAGTGATGCGGCCAATATCTTCAAACTCACCCGTGAAGACGAAGCCAGCAATCTGATTGAAGCAATGGGCGGCCCGGACCGCGTACTCCAACTCGCTGATGAGGCTGTCAATAAAGGAGACGAAATTTGGGCAATGAAGCTTATCAACTACCTGTATGTGACCGAGCCCACCAACCAGACATACCGTACCAAAAAAGCACAATTGCTGTATAAAATGGGCATGGTGCTCGAATCGCAAAACGCCCGCAGTTGGTGTCTTACCCAGGCCTATGCACTTACCAACAAAATGGCAGTGCCTCGTTTGGTTTTGCCTGATGTAATTGTAAATACGATGACACCCAATATGCTGCTTTCCCAGTATAAAGTAAGGATTGACCCGGAAAAAGCGGGCAATACGAACTATCTACTGGCATTTACCATCGATAACGCCAAAAAGGTAGGGCTGCATTGCCGGTATGGTGTGGTGGAGTTTATTGAGAATATGGAAGGATACAAGCAGGCTCCCAATGCCATCGTTTCAATGTCGCAAGCCTCTTTGGTAGACCTGTTTATGAATAGAAAACCCATTGGGCAAATCCTATCAGATGCGGGTAACTCCGTAGAAGGGAATAAGCAGGAAGTAGAAAATTTCCTATCGTATTTTGATGAAATATTTAGTCCGGCAGTGAATCAGCAAATTCCAGTTATTCAATAATGGCCTACATAATGTTTAGGGTGCCCATGGTACACAGGCTTTGTTTGTGAATCTAAATGAATATTTCTACTTGTAGAATTCGAAAATTAGTTTTGAAACGTTCTTAGGGCTAACGTATAATGTTTGGTAATAACATCCGGGCCGGCATTTTGTCGGCCTTGTTTTAGTCAAGTAAGCTCAAGGAAAACAAGAAAAAAATCATCATGCAAAATAGAAGAAAATTCATTCAAACGATCCCCGTGGTCGGAGCGGGGATATTGCTGGGCAATAACATCTCCGTTGGAGCCACCTCCCAAAACCCGGTCTTACCGAATGTACCGGACGGTGGTACATGGCGTAGTCCCTCCCTGCGGAGTGAAACCGTCACCGGGCCCAATGGCGCCGTAACGACGCATGCCGCGTTGTTGGCGAATGAAAAGTGGGGTATCGGCGACAAGAAACGCATTGAGCAGGTCATTGAAGGCGTGTACGCGATGCGCGGTTGGGGCATCGCGAGCAGTTTCGCGATCGAAGCTCCTGAAGGTTGGATCATCATCGACACCGGCGACAACACGCGGGCCGCCATGGAGATGCGCGCCATGCTCGAGAAGACGCTCGGCGGCAAAGTCAAGGTGGCCGCGATTCTTCTGACCCACTCGCACTATGCCAACGGAATCGGCGCGTGGTTCGACGAGGGGACAGAGGTCTGGGGGCACGAGCACCTGGACCGAAACCTCAGCCGTTCCTCAGGCATCAGCGTCATTAGCGGCACTTATCAGGCCCGAGCTGCCGCCCAGTTTGGTGTCTTCCATCCCCAAAGCGGTCCCGATGCCTTTCCGAACACGCTCAGCTTCACGCCGGAGAAACTGACTGCTGAATCCAGCTATCAGCCGCCCACACGGCTCTTCCCGGACGGAAGCGTCCTCGACTTGGTCGTGGCCGGCGAACGGGTGCAGGTCGCTCCCCACCAGACGGACACTTCCTGTGGTGTTGGTTTCTATTTCCCGCGCTGGCGCATGCTCGTGACCAACAACTTGGTGTACGGCGCCATCTTCAACATCTATTCGCTGCGCGGCGGCTCGTATCGCAATCCGGTGGTTATGATGCAGGAAGCGCGCTGGTTCGAGTCGAAGAACGCAGAGATCCTGCTCGACATCCACGGCCCCACCCTCAAAGGAGAGGACGTGGTGCGCGACGAGGTCCACCGCTTTCTCGACACGATTCAGTTAATGCACGATCAAACCTTGCGCCAGATTGCGCATGGACGGGATGCACGAAAGGCGGCCGAAGAGGTGTACATACCGCACCACCTGCGTGGCGACTGGGAGAACTATGGTCAGGTCGAAAGCCACGTCCGACAGGTCTGGAACGGCACAATGGGCTGGTTCGGTGGCGATGTGTATGACATCAACCCCCTTTCCGTGAATGAAGAGGCAGCTCGCACCGTCAAACTGATGGGCGGCTTCACTGCCGTGCGGGAAGCCGCCGTCAAAGCCACCGAGGAGGGCGGACTGGCCAACTGGCGCTGGACGCTCAGACTGACATCCCTTTTGCTGGAACTCGATCCGGCCAACGCTGAGGTGCGCCAACTTCGTGCTGCCGCGTCGCGCCAACTCGGGCAGCGCACCTCATCGGCTAACGCGCGCGGTTGGTACCTGACAGAAGCCCTTCAGATCGAAGGCGGGATGCAGTTCAAAGGCACGCCGCTCACGACCGATGCGATCCGTCGCTTGCTTGGCACGCCCACCGCGCAGGCACTCGCCTCGGCCTCCGTGGACGAGAACCTTCAGTTAGTGCGCTACTTGGTCGATCCGCGCAAAGCCGAGGGAGCGCGCCTGAAATTCACGATCGCCGCAGAAGGTGATGCACAAATCCGGCAAATCGAATTGCGCAACAGCGTGCTCGTTATCAGCGAGGTGGACGCCGCAGCACCGGCGCACTTCTCGCTCACACGCCTAGAACTCGCCGCGTTTGTGCTCGGCACGCGCACCCCTGCGACTGCTGATGCGCTCAGTGAGATCGATAAAGTGCTCGATCGCAGCCACATGTTGCCCCCTGGCACAGTGGAGTCCTTGATGGCGGGAATGAAAGCTCCCGCTGATTCTGAACACTAATAGCTCTATTTAAAGGCTGTGATGGATTTGTTCGACAAGTATCATCTATCCAGAAACTCTACAATTCCAATGATGGATTCAGGTTTTTGAATGATCAACATGTTTAAAATTAATAGTATGAAGACCTTAGCATTAATGGTATTTGTGGGGGCATTTGCAGTTTGCTGCCAAAGCCCCCAAAAACAAGTAACCCCAGAGGAGGCCCGGACAATTGCCAAACAAGCCTATATCTACGGCTTCCCGCTTGTAGACAATATGCGGGTGCAATACGCCTATTTCATCGACAAGAACGATCCGGATTACAAAGCGCCTTACAACATTCTTTATAATATTCCCCGCGTTTTCACTTCTCAGGATAAAGCAATACAAACCGCAAATTCGGACACTCCTTATTCGTGGATCGGCCTGGACCTGCGCACGGAACCGATTGTGTTCACCGTACCACCGATGGAAAAAGACCGCTATTGGAGTTTGCAGCTTATCGACCTGTACACACACAACTTCGACATACCCGGTACGCGAACAGATGGGAACAATGGCGGTAGTTTTCTGATAGCAGGTCCCAACTGGAAAGGGGAAAAGCCCGAAGGAATTACTAGGGTAATCCGTTGTGAGACTGAGATCGCATCCGCCCAGTTCCGGACACAACTCTTTGATCCTGCCGACCTCGAGAATGTCAAAAGGATCCAGGAGCAGTATATTGTGAAGACTTTATCGGCCTTCATTAATCAACCTGCACCTAAGGCTGCCCCTGCCATCGACTTCCCCAAGCCGCTCACTCCGGAGTCACAGCGTACATCATTGGAATTCTTCAACCTGTTGAACTTCTATTTGCAGTTCTGCCCTACGCATCCATCCGAAAAGGCCCTCAGGGAGCAATTTGCCAAAATCGGCCTGGTACCCGGTAAAACCTTTGATGCAGCATCCTTGTCTTCCGAAATCAAAGAGGCGTTGAGTGCGGGTATGCAAGATGCATGGAAAGAATTTGAGATCTTCAATACGAACGAAATCAAAACCGGCAAAGTGGGTAGCGCGGAGGCATTTGGCACTCGGGAACATTTGAACAACAATTATATGTTTCGCATGGCCGGAGCGGTATTGGGTATTTATGGCCTTTCAAAAGAAGAAGCGATTTACCCAATTTACCAGACTGATTCGGAAGGGCAGCCTTTGAATGCCGCTACCAATAAGTATACATTGACCATGAAGAGTGATGAAATGCCCCCGGTTTATGCATTTTGGTCGTATACCATGTATGAGCTGCCGGCAAGAATTATGACGGAAAATCCGATTAACCGCTATTTGATAAATTCCGCCATGTTGCCGAATCTCAAACGCAATCCAGACAATAGTATTACCATTTATATACAGCACGAATCTCCGGGTAAGGACAAGGAATCGAATTGGCTTCCTGCCCCTAATGGACCCTTCTTTTTCGTAAACCGCCTGTATTTGCCTAAACCTGAGGCCTTGAACGGCACCTGGAAGCCAAAGCCTTTGGTACGGGTGCAATAGATTGATATTCTAAAAAATTGAATTAGTATATGAAAGCAAAATCATTCACTGTTTTGGGACTTATTGCCCTCTTGCTAAGCTGCCAAAGCCCAAAGTCCAAACTTGCACCTGAGCAGGTTGAAAGCCTTGTCGCCGATGCCTATGTGCATTGCTTCCCGATCGTGGAAAATTACAAAGCCGTCTATTTCTACGGCGTGTTGGAAGCCTCTCCGTTCTTTACCCCCATGAATACCGTGAAGCACGAAACAAGGCTCTATACTGCTGATGATAAGGCGGTGGTCCGCGCCAACAACGACACATATTACGGCAACGGCGTGCTGGATTTACGGGCTGAACCGGTGATCTTCAAGGTGCCGGAAGCGAACAACCGGTATTATGTTTTCCAGTTGGCCTCCCAGACCACCGATAATTTTGACTATATCGGTACGAGGTCAAGAGGCTCGAAAGCCGGCGTTTATGCGGTTACAGGGCCAGATTTTACCGGCAAACTTCCTGAAGGGGTAGTTGAAATCAAGGCCCCTTCAGCCTTCGTCGGTGTGGTGGGCAGGATCGGTGTTGATGGGCAGGATCCACAGGATATGGAAGCTGCCATGGCCTTGCAAAGTCAGATTGAGGTCGGGGTCATGAGCAAGTTCTACCCCGAGTTCAAGCCGAAGACCGTAGAGAAGATAGATTTTCCTGCCTATAGCCAGGCCAGTATTACCACGCCCGAGTTTTTCTCCTTGCTGAACTTCCTATTACCTTACACCACTTTGGCGCCTGATGATGAAGCGATGATAAAAAAGTTCGAAGCCATTGGCGTAAATAAGAGTGGTTTTTTTACTTTTTTGAAAGAAAACCCGGAATACGAGGAAGCCTTTGCTGCGGGTGTTAAGAAAGGATTAGAAAGAATAGATGCTATGATGACCGAAATCGGGACCGTAAAAAACGGATGGATGCTATGGCCCATTCAGGATCCTTATTTTGGAAGCAACTTCAGGCTCCGCACCCAGATTGCCCGGGGGCATATCTATGCGAATTGCCCCATCGAGGCATATTATCCTGCGGCAAGAAGGGATGCGGATGGAAATCCTTTTAATGGTCAAAACTTCTATACCCTTACGTTTCCTGCTGATGCCTTGCCTCCTGCCAAGTTTTTCTGGTCGCTCACCATGTACGACAACATAACCGGGTTGATGGCGCATAATGAATTGAACAGGTACTCTATTGGCGACAGAACCAAAGGGTTGAAGTACAACAGCGATGGTTCCCTGACCATTTATATGAGCCACAAAATGCCTAAAGAAGGACCAGGCAACTGGCTTCCGGCACCTGATGGCCCCTTCGACATCCTGCTGCGGTTGTATGGTCCTAAAGAGGAGGTAATGAATAATACCTGGGTTCCGCAACCGGTAGTTAAATTGTCCGGAAATTAATTGTAAAATTTGGCCTGGCTATGAGCATAGCAGTTTCCTCATTAAAATTGAAAAGGACTGATTCATGACTGTAAGAATGAGAATATCCTTGCGAGTATTGTATGTTGTCTTTGGACTGCTTGCAATAGCATCCGGCAAAGCACAGGTCGCTCAAGAGAATCCTCCCAAGTTGATTCTTCAGATAACCGTTGATCAACTCCGGGGGGATATGCCCGCATCTATTCTGGCGCAATGTGGTCCCGGGGGATTCCGATACCTCTATGAAAATGGGGTCATTTATGAAAATGCCCACCACCGGCACGCCAATACCGAAACAGTGGTAGGACACGCTACCCTTGCCACTGGTGCTGATCCTGCAGATCATGGTTTGACCGGTAATATTTGGTTTGACAGGGAGTTAGGCCGGATAGTTTATAATATCGAAGATGATCGTTATGAACTTTTGAGCCATAATCAGGGGAGTGTCGACAACATTCAAAAAGATCCCACCATCCAAGTGGCCAAGTCTGAAGGGCGCTCGCCTGCAACCATTCTTACGACCACATTTAGTGATGAACTGGCACTCAGTACCAATGGAAAATCCAAAATTTTTGCAGTATCAGTTAAAGATAGGGGAGCAGTGCCTATGGCCGGTCAGGCAGGGAAGGCTTTTTGGTTTTCAACCAAAACTGGAGGATTTGTAAGCAGTAGCTACTACTATAAAACCTTGCCCTCATGGGTGATGGCATGGAATAATAAAGAACTTTCAAAGACCTATGCCAATACCCATTGGGATTTATTGAATGATCGCTCTATTTACAGATTTGGCGAATATGATGATATGCCCTGGGAGATCAATTTACCCGGTTTTGGAGTGGTCTTCCCTCATCCTTACGGTCCTGCAGATAGCCCCCTTTACAATACGCTTTTGACGCTTAGTCCGGCCGGTGATGAACTCACATATAAATTTGCCCGTGAGTTGATCATTCAGGAAGAGTTGGGGCAAGATGAAGTTACCGATTACCTGTCCATTAGTTTTTCATCGACAGACTACATTGGACATGTATTCGGGGCTTCAAGCCTTGAAATAGAAGACAACCTACTGCGGGTAGACAAGATACTATCGGAGCTCTTTGCATTTATCGATAAACAAATAGGTCTTGATAAAACCCTTATTGTCTTCTCTTCGGACCATGGTACCCCTGAAGTGCCTGCCTTTTTGAACCAGTTTGGGATTCAAGCTCAGTATTTTTATCCGGACAGCGTGGAAAAACAAAAAGTTATTGAAACTGTCAAAGCCAAATATGGATTAGGATCGGAGTTGATCTCGGAGTATAATCATCCTTATATTTACCTGAATGAGGAAATCATCCGTAAAAAAGGCTTGGACATTCATGAGGTATCCCGTTCGATAGCGGCTGAACTCCCAAAAATCAAAGGTGTAGCGTATGCTGTTCCAAGTATTGACCTTTTGGAGGGCAAAGTTCCTGATACGAAGCTAAATAGACAGATCCTCCGGAATTTCCATCCCAAGCGCTCAGGAGATATCTACCTGGTACTAGAACGTCAATGGTTTGTCAACGATTTTGAGGGGTTGACAGTCGCAAGTGCCCATGGTTCCCCTTGGAACTATGACACCTTTGTTCCGATTGTTTTTGCCGGAAATGGGCTTAAGCCACAAAGTATCTTCAGAGCGGTAGAAACAGTGGATATTGCACTGACTCTTTCCCAATATATCAGGATAAAAGCACCTTCGGGTGCTACAGGTTCGCCACTTATTGAAGTCCTTACAAGATAATTAATTACAATTACCCCTATTTCTTTGGAAATTATTAAAGCCATTTAAACTTCAAATTTGTATGTTTGCGAGGTTGATTTTAAAAAAACTAAGATGCGTTATCTTAAGATTTTCATTTTTTGTTTTCTATTTCATTCGGGATTTGCCCAACAGGATTTCACCTTTATCAATGAGACTTGGTGGGGAGTAATGACCTCTGTACAAGTTTCAGAAAAGTTTGCAGTTTGGAATGATACCCATTTTGTTGACGAACTCTTTTTTATTTACCGAACTGGGCTGACTTATCATCCTAAAAATGACAATTTTGTAACCACTGTTGGTTATGGTTTTTTGAAGTTGGGAGCTCCTAATTCGGAAGGAAGATTGGTCAGACCGGAACACCGGCCTTGGATGCAGACCATATACAGGGTACCCTCCACAAAAAAACTGAGCACCAGTTTCAGGTTCAGATATGATGCCCGCTTTATTCAGAATTTGGATGCGGGAAATCTGGCAGAGGGTTTTTCTTTTAACCACAGGTGGCGTTTTAACAATGCCTTGAGGTATGCTTGGGGAAATGTGATCAGCGAAAATACCCGGTTTACCACGACAATGCTGAATGAAGCATTGTTCAGAACGGGCCCAGGCCCAAATGGGGTTAGACATGAACACAGGACACATTTTTTAGGGCAGTTGGGAAAAGGGAATTTTGTTTATTCTTTAGGTTATGTGGTCAGGTACATCAATACCAGTCCCACTGTAGCCAGAATCAATCATGGTCCCGTAGTCTGGATGACCATCAACCTGAATTTAATGAAGGGTAAAAAACTTCCGACTTTTATAGAATATCCCAGCGACCATGTGGATTAATTGACTTTAATAATTGAATGATTGTTTGCTAATAGTAAGGAAGCTACTTCATTTTATTTTTTGATTGATATTTTTGTCAATTTACAATTAACCCCTTTCTTTACTTTAGAAATCATCGAGAAGATTTGTCTGGATCATGAAGGGTTTTTTTGTATTCATTTCTGCACTTTTAGTTTTCCCGTTTTTTGCCAATGGACAGGCCCAGGTGAGGTCAGAGACTTGGTGGGGCTTGATGACCTCAGGACAAATTGCGGAAAGATGGTCCCTTTGGATGGATGCGCATTATGTTCCTGAAATTTTCCTGATTGTGCGCTCTGGACTTACTTACCATACCCCCAGTGATAACTTCAACTTTACTGCCGGTTATGCCCATTTGGGTTTGACGACACCATTTTCGGAAGGCAGGCTCATCAGGCCTGAAAGAAGACCTTGGGGCCAAATTATTTTCAGGGTTCCAGGAGCTACCAGGTACGGCGTAAGTTTTAGGTTCAGGTATGATGCCAGATTTCGCAATCAGTTTGATAGTGAATCCCTGTTGGATGGCTATGATTTAAACCACCGCTTCAGGTTTAACTCTGCTATTCGGTACAATATCGGAAGAGTGGAGTCCTTAAAATCCAATTTTTCGGTCAGTATGGTCAATGAAACACTGCTAACAAGTGGACCGGCCAATGTAGATATTCCTTTTGAACACCGGATTTTTTTCCTCGCCGGCATGCAGCGCGGTACGACTACCATTTCTCCGGGATATCATTTGCGTTTTCAGGATACCGCCTCAGGACAGGTCAGAATTTTGCAGGGTTTTGTACTTTGGATCAACCTAAATTACCGCTTTAAAGATTTCAGAAGACATTTGCTCAGGGAGTTTCCGGCAGACAAAATCTAAGGTCCATTGCTTCATTTTCATGACCTTAAAGTTGGCGAAATCATGCAATCTTTAATTGCGGGTTTTTTAATGCCTTATCTTTTCTATAACTTTCAAGCCTCAAACCAATGAATCTGGAAGTAAAATGAATAATGATAAAAAAAGAAATAATTTGGCTGACCAAGTAGAAGGTCAAGCCACTGAAAATTTTAATAATAAAGAAATCCTGGTCCAGGATGCGAGAACGGGGCTTTCCGTGGAAGCCCTGAAGAAGGCCATTTTAAATCATCTTTTTTATGCGCAGGGAAAGTATCCGGAAATTGCCACCCGCAATGATTATTATACGGCCCTTGCATTGGCTGTCAGGGATAGGTTGCTGCAAAGGTGGACTTCTTCTGTCAAACAATACTTGGAAGGCAAAAACAGGATAGTCTCCTACCTTTCAGCCGAGTACTTATTAGGGCCTCATTTGGCCAATAACCTGATCAATTTGGATATTTACAAAGAAATTGAACAGGCTACGCAAGAACTGGGCGTCAACCTGCAGTGGTTGATAGATAAAGAAGTGGAGCCCGGCCTTGGCAATGGAGGTTTGGGTAGGTTGGCGGCCTGCTATATGGATTCCCTGGCCACCTTGGAGGTGCCGGCCATTGGATATGGGATCAGGTATCAGTTTGGCATTTTCGAACAGGACATCAGGGATGGCTGGCAAGTGGAAGACACAGATAATTGGTTGCGTCGTGGCAATCCATGGGAAATCGCAAGAAGAGAGCTCAATTATGAGGTTAAACTCGGTGGCTATGTACAACATTACATGGACAGGGATGGCAGATACAGAAGCAATTGGATGCCGGAATTGACCGTTAAAGGTGTGGCCTATGATACGCCCATTCTGGGATATAAAGTAAATACCTGTAATACCCTTCGTCTCTGGAAGTCAGAGGCACCTAAGTCATTTGATTTTCAGTCTTTTAACTCTGGGGATTATAACAATGCGGTCAACCAAAAAATCATATGCGAAAATATAAGTAAGGTCCTCTATCCTAATGATGAAACCATCAGTGGAAAGATACTCCGCTTGCAGCAGCAATATTTCTTCGTTTCCTGTTCCCTTCAGGACATGATTGGTATTCATTTACGGCAAGGAGAGAAAATCGAGGACTTCAATGTGACCTTTGCGGTACAATTGAATGATACACACCCTGCCATTGCGATTGCCGAAATGATGCGCCTGCTTTTGGATGAGCATGACATGGAATGGGTAGATGCTTGGAGGGTTACGAGTAGAACTTTTGCCTACACCAATCATACTTTGCTTCCTGAGGCTTTGGAAACCTGGGACCTGGAACTTTTCGGTTCTGTGTTACCAAGACATTTAGAATTGATTTATGAAATCAACAAAAGGTTTTTGGATGAAGTAACCATCAAGGTGTATGGTGACCACCAAAAAATCAGTAGCCTTTCCATCATTGGGGAAGGTCCGAGGAAATTCATTAAAATGGCCAATTTGGCCTGTGTAGGAAGTTTTGCGATCAATGGTGTCGCTGCCCTGCATTCAGACCTGTTGAAAAAGACCGTTTTAAAGGACTGGTATGCCTACAGTCCGGAAAAATTCAGCAATAAAACCAATGGGGTTACCCCAAGGAGATGGATGGTACTGAGCAATCCAAAGCTTACTGCTCTCATCTCTGAAAAAATTGGGGAAAACTGGATCAAGCATCTGGATGAACTGAAGAATTTGGAACAGTATGCCGATGATCCTGAATTCCAAAAAGCCTGGATGCAAGTCAAATTTGAAATGAAGCAGGAACTTGCCAAACGCATCATGGGTAAAACAGGTATCAAAGTTGACCCGGAGTCAATGTTTGATATCCAGGTGAAAAGAATCCATGAATACAAGCGACAGCACCTTAATGTACTTCACCTGATTACCTTGTACAATAGATTGAAGCAGAATCCAAAAATGGATATGGTCCCCCGTACTTTTATTTTTGCCGGTAAGGCAGCTCCGGGTTACAAAATGGCCAAATTGATTATTAAGCTGATTACTTCTGTAGGGGACTTGGTCAATAATGACCCTGACGTCAATCACCGTTTAAAGGTGGTTTTCTATCCCAATTACAATGTGACCAATGCGCAGCGCATTTATCCTGCAGCGGATCTTTCTGAACAGATATCTACAGCAGGAAAGGAGGCTTCCGGAACAGGCAATATGAAATTATCCATGAATGGAGCCTTGACCATAGGTACATTGGATGGTGCCAATGTAGAGATCAGAGAAGTTGTGGGCGAGGAAAATTTCTTCCTTTTTGGCCTGACTGCAGAAGAAGTAACCCAGAAAAGGAATGAGGGCTATGACCCTTACACTTATTATAAAAGTAACAAAGAACTTAAACTGGCGATTGATCAAATTGCATCAGGCTATTTCTCTCACCTGGATGATAAAATCTTTAAAGATTTGGTCAATAACCTCATTTATCATGATCCTTTCTTGGTACTGGCAGATTATGAATCCTATGTTGCCTGTCAGGACAAAGTTTCTGAAGCATTCAGGGATAAGACAGCCTGGGCGAAAATGTCCATCTTGAATACGGCAAGAATGGGTAAGTTCTCCAGCGATAGAAGTATCCGCGAGTATTGTGATGACATTTGGAAAGTGAAGTCTGTTCCTGTGCATTTGAACGGAGATTCTTAAAATCTAATATTACTTGAGTAAGGTCAAAACGCCGAATCTTTTGTAAATTAAGCTTTCAATAGTTGTTCCCAAAATGAAGGCTTGGTTACTCAATGGCGTTTCGGATTTGTCACAAACAAACAGTCCCTTGGTATTGGGAGAAATTCTGCTTCCAGTACCCAAGGGACATCAGGTTTTGATCAAGGTCTCTTGTTGTGGAGTTTGCCATACACCTGTTTGGAAAACTGTTTTGAGTGTTTTGTCACACCTGAGACCAGGAGGAAGATTGGTCATCAATGCCATAAGAAAGGAATCTTCAGATCAAGAGGAGTGGCTGAAGCTCAACTATGAAAAGCAACTATGGATGGAAAAAGAAATCAAATCTGTGGCCAATATCTGTAGAAAAGATGTGGAAGAATTTTTGGACTTAGCTGCTAAAGTCCCTATTAAACCTGAAGTAGAAATTTACCCTTTTGAAAAAGCAAATGAAGCTTTGTTAGACCTTAAAATGCGACATATCAAAGGGGCAAAAGTGCTGGATAACCAAATTTAAATAGCGATTTCGCATTTATTAAAATCCTTTTTCGATAATCAATTTAATCACACTGATATCCCGCACTTGACACAAAAAGATCAAAACTTCCTATTTTTTGATTAAAAAGAGGTGGTAAGTTACATTTCTTGATGGGATATTTTTTTTCAAAAAAACATGACAAAATCTAAAAAAGTTAGTACTAATTACAAAAAACAATACAGAAGATATTTTGGTTAAAACAAATTATTTTAGTGATAAATTTTTTTTTGTATTAATTTTTAATAATAATTAGAATATTATTACATTTGGTTCAGATTTTTCTTTTCAGGAATACAACTGAAATTGGTAGAAAAAACTTACTGGGATTGTCGATATTTTTAATTGTGATGAATTTTAATTCGATTCAATATAGAAGTGCTCTAATACTTTTAAAGAAAAGCTATTGCTTAAATGTGGCTTCTATAAAGATCCACAGGAATTATTTTTTTAGCTTTTTACTTTTTGCTTTTTTGTTTTTTATCTCTGTTCAATGCCTTTTTGCTCAAACACAACCTCCAAGTATCACTTCAGGGGTTACTTTCCAATGGGATGGACCCCAGCCTACACCGTCTTCTCCTGCCAACCTGATATCCATAACCGTCAATGAAAAGGTTTATAATCAATTTGTACTTCCAAACAGATATGAGCTTACAAGACTCGGTCCAAGTGGACATGGTCAAAATAGGATTATGGAGAATGGAGTCATTTTAGAAGCAAGTAGTGACAGTCCATCATGGAGTGCCACTGCATTAGCTGCATTTTCCAGCCCGAATTTTAATTTTAAATTTGATTCCAATGGCAATGGTAGAAATTTTTGCTCTGAATTTGATGAAGCTTTAACTACTGATGCTCAAATACAAACGATTTTTTATGACAATCCTCAGGTTGTAAATCAGGATGGCTTGATTGGGGTTTCCACGAGAAATGCCAATAGTTGTATTTACATTTAAGTACTTGGTTCTGAGTCCTTAGGTGGTCCTGAAGTTGTTTTGGGTAGTTTTTTTGCAAGGCCTGGTCCATCTATCGCAGGACCGGTTTTTGGTCAACCTGCAGTTGGAGCCGATTATTGGCGTTCAGGTCGTGTAAATTCCAATAATGGAAATATTGGTATCGCCCTATTCAGGTTGGACGAAGTTGTTCCTTCAGGTGCGTATATTACAGGGGTAAGGTATGTGGGTGCAAGTGTAAATCATGGGGATGGAAAGGTATTCCTGATTAGGACTGAATCCACAGATTTGAGTGTAATTAAGGAAGTGAATAACCTTACACCTGATTATGGAGATCAAATCATTTTTACTATCCGGGCTGTAAATAATGGAACATTAGGTGCAAGTGGTGTTCAGGTTACAGACTTATTACCTAGTGGATTTACCCTGGTAGGCTTAAGTACTTCTCGTGGATCTTATAATGCGACGACCGGTATATGGAACATTGGCGCGCTTGCTAATGGAGAAATTGAAACTTTGGTATTAACAGTGAGGGTAAATCCTACTGGAAATTACACCAATACCGCTGAAATCACGGCCCCTGCGGATGATCCAAATTTAGAGAATAATATTTCTTCAGTTACCGTTAGGCCCAATAATATTATAGTGGCGAATGATTTGCTTTTAAGTTCATCTGCCAATAATCCCAATGCCGGAAATGCTTTGGAAAATGACCTATTAAATAATGCTCCTGTAGCAATAGAGGATGTCAACATCATTTCTGTAAATGCCTCAGACCCATTGGTGACAATAGACAGTGGCACGGGTGAAATATCGGTAGGATCAGTCCCAAGTGGTATATACACAATAACTTATACCATTTGTGAAATTGGTACACTGACTGAAAACTCCAACTGTTCTACCGCGACTGTTACCGTAGATATACAAAATCAGATCATCGCCAATAATGACCTTCTTTTTGGATCAGCGAATATGTTGAGCATTGGGAATATTTTTGAAGACAATGGAAGTGGACCAGATTTGTTTAATGGTGAAGTGGTATCCATTGACCTTGTGAGCATTGTCTCTGTCCTTCCTTCCAATCCTTTAGTTACTATTGCGGTAGAATCGGGTAATATTTCTATAGGTGATGTTCCTGTTGGAACCTATGAGATTGAATATACTATTTGTGAGATTGGCACAAATCCAGAAGGCAGTAATTGTTCAACTGCAATAGCTACAGTATCTGTACAAAACCTTATTGTAGCCAATGATGATGTTATCAACAGTACAGCCAATACACCCAATGCGGGGAATGTACTGGAAGACAACGGCAACGGACCGGATACCTTTAACGGGGAGGCGGCCGCTCTGACAGAAGTGGAAATCACCTCAGTAGTTCCTTCCAATGCGGCGGTGACCATTGATCCTGCCACAGGCAATATTTCGGTCGGAAATGTCAGCAGCGGACAGTACACCATCGAATACACCCTATGTGAACTGGGTACAGATCCTGCAGGAAATAACTGTTCCACGGCCACGGTGACCGTAGAGATACAGAATATTGTCACCGCCAATGATGATGTTATCAACATTACAGCCAATACACCCAATGCGGGGAATGTACTGGAAGACAACGGCAACGGACCGGATACCTTTAACGGGGAGGCGGCCGCTCTGACAGAAGTGGAAATCACCTCAGTAGTTCCTTCCAATGTGGCGGTGACCATTGATCCTGCCACAGGCAATATTTCGGTCGGAAATGTCAGCAGCGGACAGTACACCATTGAATACACCCTATGTGAACTTGGATCAAATTCTGCAAATTGTGATTTAGCCAATGTTATTGTCAATGTTGAAAACGAAATCATTTTGATTGAAGCCAATGATGATGAAGTATTTGGTGTTCCTGGAATAAGTGGTGCAAACAATGTTATCAATGTATTAAGTAATGATAGACTGAATGGGGCTTCTATTACTATTGAAGATATATTGCTATTTGTGGATGGGAATCAAGTCTTAGCTTCTATTGCATTTAGCGATTCTGAAAATAATCCACAGGCCAATGTAACCCTAACTCCAGAGGGAATAGTCAATGTGGCTGCTAACACCAATGCCGGGACCTATTTTTTGGTTTACTCTATTTGTTCTGCTAATGACCCTGGTATTTGTGATCAAGCTACTGTAACTATTATTGTGACGGTTTCTTCTATTGTAGCCAATGATGATAATTATGGACCATTTAATGGCATATCTGGGGCAACTTTTGGAAATGTTCTTGAAAATGATTCCTTAAATGGATCAGTGGTTGATCCATCTCAGGTGATATTGACCTGGCTTAGCGGGAATCCTGAATTGACCTTAAATGAGGATGCTTCCATTACCTTAGCACCGGATACTCCTTCAGGTGAATATATATTAATATATAACATTTGTGAGGTTTCGGACCCTGAAAACTGTGATTTTGCTTTTGTAACAGTAGTTGCGGTAGGGGAAGTGGACCTATCCGTAGAAAAAACTTCAAATGGTGTGGAAATCTGGGATAAGGATGAATTCGATTATTTTATCCGTGTATCTAATTTAAGTGTAGCAGACGCAACAAATGTAATTGTACAGGATATTCTCCCTGATGGTGTTATTTTCCAATCACAGGAAGTGACTACTTCCAATCCATCTATACAGGTTAGTTTTCAGCAGGAAGGAAATAGGCTGGAATGGCGTATCCCAACCTTATCTGCGAATTCGGAGATAAATATTATATTAAGAGTTTTAGCAGAAAATGTTTTGGGCACAAGACCTCAGACAATCACCAACAATGTAACGGTTATTTCAGATGAACCGGAAGCCAACCTGGAAAACAACAGTGCTTCTGATATCAATTCCATAAACCCTTTCTTTATTCCCAATGTGATTACCCCTAATGGTAACGGGATGAATGATGCTTTTGAAGTGGTAGGGATTGATAAGTTTGTCAAAAATGATATAGTCATTTTTAACCGATTTGGTGATCATGTTTACCAAACTGAAAATTATCAAAATGATTGGAATGCAGAGGGGCTGGTGGCCGGTACTTATTTCTACATTTTCAAAGGAGAAGATAGGCAAGGGCAACTACAGGAATTTAAGGGCTGGATACAGGTGATTAAATAGGAAGGTTTGAATTATGAAAAAGTATTTTTATCATTTATTTGTTGTCTTATTTTGCTGGGGACTATTTCCAAGGAATGCTTTTTCACAACAGCTTCCTCAATTCAGCCAATATATTTTTAACGGATTGAATATCAATCCAGCCTATGCTGGTTATAAAAATCAGGGATATATTCAAAGTACCTATAGAAATCAATGGACCAATCTTCCCGGTGCTCCTCAAACTTTTTCATTGACAGGTGACTTTAGTCTCAACGATGGACTCGCAGGTTTTGGGGTAACATTCTTAAATGACCAGATTGGACCTAGCAGGACTACATCTGGCCTCATTTCCTATGCACATCGGGTCCAGACTGGTGAGAATAGTTATTTAAGTTTAGGCATCGGGGCAGGTGCCAGTCAATATTTCATGGATCAAAGTATGCTGAATCCAAAAGACCCACTTGATCCTGATTTATTCAACGATTCTCAAGTGATGCTTACACCAAACATGAATACAGGTCTGTTTTTTTATTCTGATAGGTTTTACGCAGGTGTAAGTGCTTTTAATTTAGTAGGTAGAAGATCATTACAGCGGGAAGATATGGCACTATCATTTCATGATATCCATTATTTTATCACAGCGGGGGCTATGCTTCCGATTAATGAGCGCATTGAGTTCAAACCCAGTATTCTAATTAAAGAAGTTAAGGGAGCACCCACAAGTTTTGATGTCAATGGGATGTTTCTATTTGTAGACCGTATATGGCTTGGAGCGAGTTATCGGGGCAATACCCGATTTATCACTGATTCCAGTTCCTTGCTGAACAATAGGACTGCAATGGCATTTCTTTTGGAAATTTTTGTAACCAGTGAACTCAGGTTAGGCTATGCTTATGATAAAAACCTAAATGCTTTGGAAAACTTCAGGAACAATTCTCATGAATTTTCCATTGGCTATTACGTGACCAAAAGGGGAGCTAAAATTAAAAACCCAAGGTGGTTTTAACCTCGATGGAAAGAATTTTATTCCTGGTTCTTAGTCACATTTGCCCTTTTTCCAAACTTTGAAGGACTACTTTTTCTCTCTGCCTCCTGACGTTGAGGTTTTCTCTCTTCTGAATTCCTTTCCTTTTTTTGAGGGTCGTTCTGGGACTTATTTGGACCTTTTTTTGATTTGAAGTTTTTCTTGGAATGTTTCGATTTATTCGAGGAAGTGGATTTTTGGTACTCAGGTCCTGATTCAAAACCTTCAGGCAATGGCAGTTTGGGTACTTCTATGCCTATCAACTCTTCGATTCTTCTGAACTTGTATCTGTCCTTATCATTGATAAAAGTGATGGCTTCTCCTTTGCTGTCTGCCCTTGCGGTTCTTCCCACCCGGTGAACATAATCTTCTGGATCATTAGGCGTATCAAAATTGATTACCAATTCAATGCCTACCACATCTATTCCCCTGGATATGATATCTGTCCCAATGAGGATTTTTAATGATTTATTCTTAAATCTGGACATAATTTGCTCTCTTTCTATCTGATCCAGGTCAGAATGGAAGGACTCCACATCAAATGATTTTTTGATGACCTTAAATAAGCTTTTTACTTTTTCCTTAGTGGAGGCAAAAATAATGACAGCTTCATAGGGTTTTTGTGAAAGAATATGTCTGACAAGGTCTTCTTTTTGGTGGTCATAAACCAAATAAGCAGCTTGGGTTACACCTTCAGCAGTTTTACCTATGGCCAGGCTGATTTCCTCGGGCTCATGCAGTAATTTTTTGGAAAACTGCCTGATTTTTGGAGGCATGGTAGCAGAGAACAAAATGGTCTGCCTTTGCTTGGGTAAGTAATTGACGATTTTTATAATGTCATCTGAAAAACCCATGTCCAACATCCTGTCTGCTTCATCCAAAATCAGATGCTGGATTTTATTGAATTCTATTTTGCCACTCGATAACAAAGCAATCAATCTGCCCGGTGTGGCCACAATGATCTCTGCTCCTGTTTCCAATGCCTTTTTCTGTTGTTCCCACACAATACCATCTCCACCTCCATAAACAGGGATAGAACTTATGCCCAAGAAATAAGCAAAGCCTTGAATTTGTTGATCAATTTGAATCGCTAATTCTCTGGTTGGGGCAAGAATAAGTGTATTTAAGCCAGTTGATCCTGACTTGGCGATTTTATTCAAAATAGGTAGGATGAAAGCAGCAGTTTTTCCTGTACCTGTTTGTGCGCAGGCGATGATGTCACGCCCTGCCATGATTACAGGAATGGCTGATTCTTGAATAGGGGTGGGTTTTTCAAAACCCATGGCATTTAACCCTTCTGCCAGTTCATTTTCGAAATTAAATCGATCGAAATTATTTGTTTCCATAAATTAAGTATAATACATAGCCCAGGCTATGAGAACGAATTGTAAGGGCAACCTAAGCAACAATAACCAGTTGGGAATTCCTCTTACCCCTTTTTGGTACATGTAAATATTTGCAGGAAATACGGCTATCAAAAGCAGCACAATACCCCAAGCAGCAATTGATCTGAAGCTTTCAAATAGTAGCCCAATACCAAAAATAATTTCAAAAGCACCAGCAAGCAAGTTAAGTAATTTTGGTTGAGGAAAAAAAGGGGGTATAGTCTTGATGTATAGTCGTGGCTTAATAAAGTGCATCAATCCGGCAAATACATAAAAAGCACTCATTAAATAAAGAAAAAATAAAAACATGATTTTTTAAAGCGGTTTTAAATGGGTTATATTACGCAATACTACCAAAATTGCTGAAAAGCAAAATAAAAGGATTAAAATAATTTCATATAAAGGCGGTATGGGAAGTAAATTTAAGCATTTGGGCCTGTTAGGTCTTGTATTTGGTTTGATTCTAATGAGCCAAGCACGAGCAAATGCCCAAGATTCATTTAGCATCACTGGTGTTTTGAAGGATGGCCTTTCGGACCAATTTATCAACGGAGCTGTCATTACATTAAGAGAAACAGCTTTTTCTGCTGTTTCCAGAGAGACTGGTAAATTCACAATTCCCAATGTGTATAGCGATAGGTTTGTTTTGAACATCAATGTTACAGGATATCAATCTTACCAGGCACAGATCAATGTCAGGGGTAATTTGGACCTCGGAGAAATTACCTTGTTTCCTATGGGGTATGAAAATCCGGATGATATGGCCCTACAAAAAACCATACGCGCAACCAATATAGCCGAATTGTTTTCAAAAAGACCCAACTTTATAGGTGGTAATCAGGTTTTTGGTATCCCTCCAGAACCCAAGAGATTATTGGGGAATTACTATTTGGATACCAAGTGGAATAAAGCTTCAATTTTGTTGTACCGTGACAATGAGGTCATGGAGGGCTATTTTGTGAGGTATAATATCAGTTCCAATAATTTTGAACTCAGGGACATTGAAGCAGACCAGGTAACGGTACTTCCTGGACTCCGGGTGCAGAATTTGGTGTGGGTGGATAGCGAACACAATGTCCTGAGGTATTTTGTCAATGGCATGGATTTCAAAGAAGAGGGCTCACCGATTTCTGGATTTTTTGAGGTTTTGGTGGATGGGCAACTTCCTTTACTTAGAAGAACAATAGCCTCCATCAAACAATCCAATTACAATACAGCGCTGATGGTGGGAGACCGAGACGATGAGATTGTAAAGCGAAATTCGTATTATTTCCTAAGGGACAAAGAGATTATTGCCATTCCTAAACAAAAGAAGAAGTTTTATAAAATTTTTGGGGAGGAAGCAGAAGAAATTGAGAATTTCGTAAGAGAAAATGCGGTAAATATCAAACAGCCCGCTGGATATTTCGCCATTTTCACCTTCTATAACAGTAAGTTTGAAGGATTTGAACCACTTATTCCAAAGCTTGTTGAAAACTGAGTTATGAAAAAAGCTACTTTGATTTTCCTTATCTGCTGTCTATCGGCTTCTTTATCGGCCCAAACCACCCAAAAACCCCCACTTCATGGTAAACATTGGATGGCAATCACCGGAAAGCCGTTGGGAGCAACTGCAGGAGCCATGATATTTTCTCAAGGAGGCAATGCCATTGATGCTTCCTGTGCCATGTTGGCTGCTGTTTGTACCATGTGGGATGTGTTGAGTTGGGGAGGGGAGACCCAGGCACTTATTTATAATCCCCATACCCAAAAAGTAATTGCTATCAATGCCATGGGTATTTCACCTACAGGAGCAACAGTTGATTTTTTTAGGGAAAAAAACATGCAATACCCACCTGAATTTGGTGCATTGGCTGCTACTACGCCAGGAACCCCTGGTGGCTTGATGACCATGTTGGCAGAATATGGAACCATGAGCCTGGAACAGGTGCTTACCCCTGCCATGGAAATGGCGAAAGGGTACCCGATTGAGGCTCAAACGGCCAATATGATCGAAAACAGAAAGGACTTGATCAAAGAATGGCCTTATTCTAAAAAGGTTTTTTTACCGCACTTGGGTGAAGAAAGGGAAGCCCCACATGCAGGTGAAATATTCGTTCAGGAGGATTTATATCAGACTTTAAAGAAGCTGGTAGATGCTGAAAAAGCAGCGCTTGAAGCAGGTAAATCAAGAAAAGAAGCCATTTATGCGGCTTATGACCGTTTTTACACCGGGGATATTGCAGAAGAAATTGTCAGAGGCACCCGTGAACAGGGAGGATTATTTAACATGGAGGATTTAGCCAAATGGCGGGTAAAAATCGAGGAACCATTGAGCACCAATTATAAAGGAATTGAAGTCTACAAATTGCAGGAATGGACGCAAGGTCCGGTTTTACTTCAATCCTTAAATATCCTGGAAAATTTTGACTTAAGGTCAATGGGTTATAATTCTGCCAATTACATCAATACGGTTTATCAGGCCATGAACCTTGCTTTTGCCGACAGGGACTTTTATTACGGTGATCCTGATTTTAGTCCTAAAAGCCCCATGAAAGGGCTGCTATCCAAGGAGTATGCCAAGGAGCGGGCAAAGCTCATAAAAGAGAAGAATGATCCGAATATGGGCCCAGGTGATCCTTATCCTTTTCAGAATGAAAAAAATCCATTTCTTCATTTGCTCGACAGAAGGAAAGATGCCTTGGCCTATTACCAGCCTGAGCTACCCATTCAGGGACCTGAGGATCCATTTCTGAAACAGTTTCAATCAGGAACTACTTCTATACAAGCCGCTGACAAAGAGGGTTGGGTAGTTTCCATTACCCCTTCAGGTGGCTGGATTCCAGCGGTAATTGCAGGGAATACAGGGGTAGGACTAAGCCAAAGAATGCAGAGTTTTGTCCTTGATGAAGCTTTGAATCCATTTAATATTCTTGAGCCAGGTAAAAGGCCAAGAGTAACCTTGACTCCTAGCATGGCCTTAAAAGACGGGAAACCCTTCCTTTCCTTTGCAGTACAGGGAGGAGATACACAGGATCAGGATTTATTGCAACTCTTTTTAAATATGGTTGAGTTTGGAATGACGGTACAGGAAGCCTCCGAGGCAGCCAATATACATAGCTATCAAATGCAGTCTTCTTTTGGTGCACATGAATCCAAACCTGGTTCGATTACGCTCAATTATGCAGTTCCAGCTTGGGTTAGGAATGACCTCCAAAAGCGGGGATATAAGATGAATTTCCTGGAAAGAACCTCTGGCCCATTGAATGCCATTTGGTTTGATTGGAAACACAATAGTTTCTGGGGCGGATCAAGTAACCATGGAGAAGATTACGGAATTGCCTGGTAAAAAAAGAGGCTGCTTGGAAAAGCAGCCTCTTTTTTTATCTGAGCGCATTTTGTAAGGTGGCCAGATAAACCCATTTTTGATCCCGCGATTTTAATCCTTTTTCTACTGCTGCTCTATGTTCAGCAGTGGAATCCATATCTTCATATTCCTGTGCATTGAAAAACTGTACATAATCCTTATATACATTCATGGTCAGATGGGTTGACTTGGCCTCACTTCCAAAAGGTAAAGCTGTTCTCAGGAGACTCCAATGCCCCATTAAGCCCTTATCAATCCGGCTTTGGTGTATGGGGAGAAAAACCTCCCGTTCTGCCTTCTCATATTCCTGGAATTTTCCTTCCACTGCCTTCATCAGGTCAAAGGAAGCCAAGGTTCCCCTTCGGAACTGGAAATTATCTTTGGAGGAAGCGATTTGTTGCATATAAGCACGCTGCGCTAAATCCATAGAGTTCATGCCTTTATCCAGCCTTTCTTTGATCTGTTGTTCCGTCATATGGGGATAAGCAAGCATGCCATACTTAATCAAATCTTCCTCCGCCAACCCATTCATCATGGATACCGGATTATTGTAATAGGTGACCGCAATATATTGGAATTCACTTGGGTCAGCCCCTGATTGTAATGACCAAAGATCCCAGCCAGTGATTTTTTTATCATTAATAGCACCTTGGTATACTTTTTCCATAAAACCTTTATGGTCCATAAAATCATAAGTCTCATTGGACTCCACCTTGATAAATTCAAATACCAGGTACCTGGTCTGTTGGCCAAAGGTCATGGCAACGGTGACCATGATGGCGGCAATGGTTGAAATGATCTTTTTCATAGCGGTTATTTTGTATTGAATGGTATTCTAGGGTTTCTTAAAATTTAGGAATAATATTTCAAAAAACATAATGAAAGATTGATTAAAGTCTTGTTTATTTCTGATTTGGTAAAATTTACCGCTTATTCGTCTTTTTTCACATTTCTACTTTCCCCCATCAAAATTGACTTTGATTAAAGGGTAATACTTATTAGATTTTGGAAAATTGATATCTTATGAGTCTTTCCAGAAGAGAATGGTTGAAAAGTGCTTCCCTGTTTGGTGGAATCACTATGCTTACAGGTGGAGCCGCCATAGGTAAATTGTCGGCAGCTGAAGTTAGAAAATTCAATCCCAGACCATTTAATACACCTATCCGCCTGGGGTCTAATGAAAATCCATACGGTCCATCAGCCCAAGTGAGAAAAGTGATGATGGATAATTTTGATATGGGTTGCAGGTACCCTTGGGCATATAATGCCCCCTTAAGAGATATGATCGCCAAAAAAGAAGGAGTTACTCCGGACCATATCGTATTGGTAGCGGGATCTACAGAAGGCCTTAAAATCACAGGAATTACATTTGCAGGAAGGGGAGAGGAGATCATTTCAGGTTTGCCCACCTTTTTGTCCATGATGGAATATGCTAAAATCTGGGGCGCTGATATCAACTGGGTACCTTTGGATAAAAATCTGGATTACGACCTGGATGAAATTGAAAAGCGTGTTTCCGCCAAGACCAAACTGGTTTTCCTCTGTAATCCCAATAATCCTACGGGGAAATTGCTCCCAGCTCAAAAAGTGATGGATTTTTGTGAAACGGTGAGTGAAAAGACCATGGTCTTCAGCGATGAAGCTTACTACGATTATATTGAAGATCCCAATTATCCTTCCATGGTTGAACTGGTCAAAAAGGGAAAAAATGTTATCGTTTCCAGGACCCTTTCCAAAGTCTATGGACTTGCTGGAATTAGATTAGGCTATATGGTGGCCAAACCTGAAATTGCTGCCAAACTGAATGAAAGGGTAGTGGCCAATACCAATATTATGGCCATTGAAGCTGGAAAAGCAGCACTGGAAGATGATGAGTTCTACCAGTTCAGCTTGGATAAAAACCTGGAAGCCAGAAAAATGATTGAATCTACCCTGGACCAATTGCAACTTGAATACCTTCCTTCCCAAGCAAATTTTGTTTTTTTCAACGCTAAACAGGATGTAAGAAAATTGGCGGAAAAAATGTATGCCAAAGGCGTAATAATAGGTAGGCCATTCCCTCCATTAGATGAATGGTGCAGGATCAGTACTGGAACCATTGAAGAGGTGGCCTTTTTCAATAAGGCTTTACTTGAAACGCTCGGTTGATGGAGTTGGATTTTAATCTGGTCCTGGAGGATGATCAAATTCTTATGAGGCCAGTAAAGGAAGAGGATATTTCAACGCTCTTGGATATGGCCTCTTCCCCAGACTTATGGAAATACTTCACATATGATCTTAGTCAGCCAAAGGAATTTAATGATTGGCTTAACCCAGCTTTTCGCAAACAAAGACTACAACTGGTGATCATTAATAAATCGGAAGAGCAAATGATTGGTTCTACGGCTTTCGGGAATTATTCTCCAAGGGATAAAAGAATAGAAATCGGTTGGACCTGGCTTGGACAGGATTTTCATGGAAAAGGATTTAACCAAAGTATGAAAAAACTCATGTTATCCCATGCATTTGAAGTCATGGAGTTGGAAAGGGTTGAGTTTAAAACAGATGTCTTGAACCTAGCAGCGAGAAAAGCACTGGTAAATATCCATGCCATTGAGGAAGGGGTTCTTAGGAATCATACCTTAATGACAAAAGATAGAAGAAGAGATACGATTTTCTACAGCATTTTAAAAAATGAATGGAACTTTGTCAAACGGGAAAATAACTGGTAATCGAAATAATCCATCATGAAAATTTCCTCTATTTGTGAAATTTTGAAAAAGTCAAGCGCTTACCTTTTTGGACTTATCCTGGTTTCTTGTAATTTTTCAAATATAGAAAGTGAGGGTTTACAACCAGTGAATAATCTGTTTTTGGATCAAGTAGAGGTGAATTTTTCATCAGCAAGGCTTCAAATTACAGGACCTGCATCGGTTACCGGTCCTAGCAGCCATATTTCCATGTTATTAGAATTGTCAACTGATGAAAATTTCTCAAGCCCAAAACCGCTTAATACCAACATCTTAAATATTCCATTGTTGGTTGTAAATGAAGGAATCAATTTCCCTGATTTGTCCTTAACCCAGGGAAATTATCAGGTTTCTGATCCCAGAATTCTTGAAGAAGAAGGACTAAACCCTGCTTTGGAAAGTCAGGATTTATTGGCTTTTCCTACACTCTTTATACAATACCTTGGAAATGATAAATTTCAACAAGTTTTCATTGGAAATGAGGGCCGGATTAACCTTCAATTTGATGTCTCAAATGACTTGGTAAGGATAACGCATAATTGGGAAACAGGAGAAGGGCGTAGGATTACCGGTCTTAACACCCTTCCACTAAATCTTAGTGCTTTCCGCAACTGATTTATACTTTAGGCAAATTCCAACCATTGTGATAATTTGCTTTCATAAGTGCGTTCGCTCCCTGGTCATCAAACTGACCTTTTTCTGCATCCCAAAATATTTTCTTTCCGGTTTTGTAGGCAATATTGCCCATTTGGGCATTAATAGCAGCGATGCTACCGGTTTCAATCCCACAGGTAAGCTTGGAGGCATCATTTTGCATGATGGCGTCTACGAAACCTTGCGCATGTAATTCCAGGGCATTGCCACTAGGGCGGATGAGGGCGACTTCTTCAATTTTATTGACCCGCTGTCCATCTTGGCTTTCAGTTTCTGGAATGACTCTCCATCCTCCTCTGTTTACCACCAATGTGCCATTGTTTCCTATGAAGGCTATTCCTTCGGTAGTTCCATAATTGCCGCCATCTATGCCGGTAGCGTGCTCCCATAACATATTGAAACCATCATATTCATAGACAGTCTGTAATGTATCAGGGGTTTCGGAAGCATCATCCGGATAAGCAAACTTACCTCCTGAGGCCATAATGGATTTTGGGGCAGTAACTCCCATGGCATAGAGGGCAATGTCGATTTCATGCACTCCCCAATCAGTCATCAGCCCTCCGGCATAATCCCAAAACCACCTGAAATTAAAATGAAATCTATTGGGGTTAAAAGGACGTTTTGGCGCTGGACCTAACCACATATCGTAATCCACACCGGCAGGAACTGATTCATTGGGCATCACAGGAACCGGTTTCATCCATCCCTGATAGGCCCAGGTTTTCACCAAACGGATCTGTCCCAATTTTCCGGAACGCACATAATCGATGGCTTCAGCGTATTGGGAACCACTTCTTTGCCATTGCCCTACCTGCACCATTTTTCCATAGCGTTGTTTGGCTTTTACCATTAGGTTGCACTCTTCTATTGTGTTGGCAATGGGTTTTTCCACATACACATGTTTGCCGGCAGAAAGGCTGTCTACCATATTCAGACAGTGCCAATGGTCAGGCGTGCCAACAATGACCACATCGATGTCTTTATTTTCCAAAAGCTTTCTGTAATCATTGTAGACCTTTGGTTTTTTACCTCTAAGCTTTTCCACATCTGCTGACCTTTGGTCAAGTACACTTTGGTCTATGTCTGCAAGTCCTACGCAATTCACATTAGGGATTTTAAGATGGGCATTCATATTGGACCAACCCATCCCTTTACAGCCAATAACAGCAAAATTAAGTTGGTCGGATGGCACAATTTTTTTGGCAAGTTTCCGAAGGCTTTCAGCTTCCACTATTCCGGGAATGCTGAGTCCTGCACCTGCCAGAAGGCTTGTTTGAATGAATTTTCTTCGAGAGGTCATGTTGGATTTAGGTTTAAAGGTTTCAAATTAATGAGCCATCAATATAGTTTTTTTTAGGGATTTTCTCCGCTATGTCTTAAAATTTGCTTATCAAATTCCTGTCTTGAGCTAAGGATTTATGTGTGTACAGGCGATCTATTTTAGAATTTTACTTATACCAATTCCAAATTTGAGCTGAAGCTTTGATTTCCTAACTTTTTATCAAGGATTTAGTTAAATTTGGTATGACAACAGGGTTGAAATTGCATTTGTGCATTTCATCTTGAAACTAAAACTAAATTTAGATATGGAAATGAAAAGCAAAGAAATCGTCACCTTAAAACGTTCTCTTCTTCATGATACCGAAAAACTATTAAACCAACAGATAGAAATGGAAGGCAAATCATCTGCCTACTACCTTTCCATGGCTTCATGGTGCCAAATGATGGGTTATGAGAATGCGGCTAAGTATCTCTATACCCATGCAGATGAGGAGCGCATGCACATGATGAAGATCTTCCACTATATCAATGAAGCTGGAGGCCATGCCATTCAACCTGAGATCACAGGTATTCGTCATCATTTCAACTCCTTGAGGGAAGTATTTGAGTTGATATTGGAGCATGAAATTCAAGTAACAAAGTCCATCAATGCGATTGTGGATCATGCCTTTACTGCAAAGGATTTTGCTACTTTTAGCTTTATGCAGTGGTATGTGACAGAACAGCGGGAGGAAGAAACATTGGCAAGAAGGGCAGTGGAATTGTTTGACATCATTGGTGAAGCGGGAGTGGGCCTATGGACCATTGATCAGGAATTGGGTAAACTTCATGCCACCACAGCAGGTCCGGGGGTTTAATAGAATTCAGTGTTTTACAAAAAGCGGTTCTTTGGACCGCTTTTTTTGTGCCCATATTTTTTTATAGATTTAGAAAAAAATAAACCCATGGTCAATCGGATAATAAAAATTGAATTTTTTGGAAAAATGTTACTGAGAATAGGGATCGCCATCTACATGTGGTCTGTGGTACTTTTGTCCTTTAAGTTTGATAAAGAAAACTTATGGATGGCTTTATTGATGGCCTACCTGGTTGTTATACCTGGCTTGTCCTTATTGCACTATCGAAATGCCAGAACTGGAATGATTGGAGGAATTGGCTCTTTGTTGTTTTTCCTTGCCTCTGCGATCGTTTTGGTAGTCACCGATCTCTCAGCCAATGTAGCTTGGCCCTTGATTTACCTGCATATCATTAAGGATGTTTTGCTGATTTTTGGCAGTTTGATCCTGATAGGTGAATCTCTAAAAGAAATGGTCAGAGACAGAATTACCGCACCATTTCCAAAATAAACCAATACGCCAATCAAGATCAAGGGTCATCAACCTTACATTTAAAAAATCTCATTTTGAAGTGACTATTAAAGAATTTTCTTTCAAATACCTGAATCCAGTAATATGTTTTGGCATGATAGGGGTGATGATAGTGTTTTTCTCCTGTGAAAGCTCAGATAAACATCAACAAGAGGAATTTAGCCTTCCCCCCGATACCTTACCTCCTGAAGGCATGATATGGATCCCAGGAGGCGAATTTTATATGGGAACCAATGAAATGGAATCCTATGCCGTGGAAAGGCCTGCAGTCAAAAGGAAAGTGAAAGGATTTTGGATGGATAAAACCGAGGTTACCAATGAGCAATTTGCTGCCTTTGTTGAGGCCACGGGATATGTAACCGTAGCAGAGCGCGAAGTGGATTGGGAAGAGCTTAAATTGCAGCTTCCTCCTAATACCCCCAAACCGGAGGAGGAGCTTCTTCAACCTGGATCCTTGGTATTTAGTCCTCCAGCCCATGCTGTCCCACTTGATGATATCAGCCAGTGGTGGAAATGGGTCACAGGTGCCAATTGGCGACACCCGGAAGGTCCAGAAAGCAGTATTCAGGGTAGGGAAAACCATCCTGTAGTGCATGTGGCTTATGAAGATGCCGAAGCCTATGCGGCTTGGGCCGGGAAAAGATTGCCTACTGAAGCGGAATGGGAATTTGCGGCAAAAGGGGGAAGGGCCCATCAGCGCTACGCCTGGGGAGAGGAATTCAGACCAAATGAGGTATATATGGCCAATACCTTTCAGGGTAAGTTTCCCCACCAAAATGAATCGACAGATGGTTTTTCAGGTACAGCACCCGTAAAAAGTTTTCCCCCAAATGACTTTGGATTGTATGATATGATCGGCAATGTTTGGGAACTGACCTCAGATTGGTATGACGCCATCTCTTTTGCAAGAATAGCGGGAAATGCTCCCCCTTTGGATTCAAGTATTAATTTGTGCTATAACCCCTCCAACCCTTATGCCTTGGAAAAAGTCATCAAAGGAGGTTCATTCCTTTGTGCTGATGATTATTGTATCAATTATAGGCCCTCAGCACGACAAAGTCAGGCCATTGACAGCGGAACCTCTAACATAGGATTCCGCTGCGTGAAAGATATTGAATAAGGTTCAATTATTTTGGAAGACTTTCCAGCACCATTTTTACCAGATCTGCTTTTTTCTCGTTTTTGATCCATCGGGTTACGATCAGCAAATCGTTTTCTTCATCTACATAGATCATGTTGGTTCCGGCACCCAAATGAAAAAAGGCTGATTCCGGGGCGGCAGGGATTTCTTTTTTGTCCGTATTCAGGAAATAATTCATAAACCCATAATTGGTCTGAACATCCGTAGGTGTCCTTGATTTTTTGATCCAATCCTCAGAAAGCAGTTGTTTGCCATTCCATTGACCTTTTCGAAGGGTTAGGTAACCAAATCGGGCCTGATCATAAGCGCTGATAAACAAGCCACCGCCCCAATGCGAACCTCCACTCACCGATTGCACAATTTGTCCATCCAGCACAATGTAGGAATTCTCATATCCGGTCCAGCGCCAGGTGGGACTTGCGTCAATTTCATCCATGACATATTCTTTCAGAACTTGGGGAAGAGGTTTTCTCCAAACATTCAAAATCGCCAAGGCCAACACATTGACACGGGTATCATTGTATTTGTACATAGTGCCAGGAGCGTGTCTTTCCCTTGTCAACCATTCCGATGAATTTCCCTGAGGCCGATCTGCCCAATCAGGTTTGCCCCATAGGGTTCCCTCCCAATCTGAAGTTTGTCTGAGCAGGTGCTCCCATGTGATCTTCTTATTATGATCGGTATCAAAAAGCTCAAAGACATCTTCCTCCGATAAATGGTCTGCTTTGTTCATGAATTGTCTTTGTGGGTCATAGGGTATGATGGGAGCCATGTAGGGATAGACCAAATCTTTTTCACTTTTGATAAGTCCTTTATCATAAGCCAGACCGACTGTGGTAGATAGGATGCTTTTCGCAACGCTAAATGTAAGATCTACCCTTTGAGGGTCACCCCACTTTCCAACGATGTAGCCTTTGTAGATGATCAATCCGGTGGCTTCTCCCCGGTCTTTCATAGGGCCCACAGGAAACCCAAAAGGCTCCCTTCCAAAAGCACTTTGATAATGTGCTAGTTTTAGATTTTTATCTGCATCACTTTCCCCAGCTATAGCAAAGGCTATGGCCTGTTGCAGTTTTGGGGCATTTATCCCAAGTTCTTGGGGACTTTTTTCTTCCCATTCACCTGCTTTGGGAAAGTAGAATTCTTGGGCCTGTAGATTTTGCAGGGAAAAAAGCATCAAAAATAGAATAGAAGATATTTGGATGGGTCTCATGGAAATTTTTTTTAGTAAATTAGGTTTAAATGGTATTTTCTAAAATGAAAATTACAGGATTCTCTTTTTTTAAATTGTAATTGGTCATTGAAATGATAAAATTTAAATCAAGTATGAAACAATTTATGTCGGATTTGGTCTAATTGTTATACCTAAGTTTATGAAGAACGAACAGCGCATTTATATCATTGGTGCAGGCATATCGGGTTTGATTGCTGCATATGAACTGGAAAGGGCAGGGTACAGCCCCATCATCCTCGAGTCCTCCGATGATATTGGAGGAAGGGTAAGAACAGATGAATACAAAGGGTTTTTATTGGATAGGGGATTTCAGGTTTTGCTTACCGCCTATCCGGAAGCCCAAAGATACCTGGATTACGAGGCTTTAAATCTGAAGAAGTTTGAACCGGGAGCACTGATATTGAAACCCGGAGATGCTTTCAGTATCAGTGATCCTTTGAGGAATCCCGGAAAGTTATTGACCATGGCATTTTCTCCTGTGGGATCAGTACTTGATAAGATCAAAATCTATCAATTGACCCAAGCCCTGAAGAAAAAAACCGAGGAAGAGATTTTTACTGAGCCTTCCATGACAACCCATCAGTTTCTCAAAGAGTATGGTTTTTCTGAAAAAATCATCAACAATTTCTTTAGACCTTTTTTCAGAGGGATTTTCTTGGAAAATGAGCTGAACACCTCTTCAAGGATGTTCCAATTTGTATTCAAGATGTTTTCTCAAGGATTCGCTGCCATTCCGGAAAAAGGAATGCAGGCCATTCCAGAGCAATTGAGACAAAAGTTGAATAAAAGTCAAATCCGATTAAATACGCCCGTAAAGCACGTTGAAAATGGAAAAATTCACTTGCTCACAGGTGAAGTTCTGGAAGCTGACAGCATCATTATTGCATCGCGACCGGACAAGATTTTACCTCAGCTTCAGGGACAATTCAAGCCAGCCAGAAAAGTAGTTAACCTTTATTTTTCCTTGGAGCATTCGTTTATCGCCCAACCCAAAATTGCTTTGGTTACCGACGAGCAATTCCTGATCAATAACCTGGTGTTTATGACAGATGTCAGTAAGGCTTATTCAAAAAACAAAAAAGCACTCTTATCTGTGTCAATTACCAAGCCGGTAGAAGTCAATGATAAATTGGCCAAACTGGTGGCCATTGAATTGTCCGCTTTGACAAAAATCAATGCGGAATATTTTGAACATATTAAAACCTATGAAATACAAGATGCACTACCTGATTTGGATGACATGGCTTATTCTTTAGCTGCAGGAAACACCAAAGTCAGTGATGGGGTGTTTTTGGCAGGGGATTACATGTTGAACGGTTCAATCAATGCGGCCATGACTGCTGGAAGAAAAGCAGCCGAAGCAGTCATCCTTCATCTCCAACCAGTGCATTGATTGAAAAAGACCATTGCAATAGCAGGAGCCGGGGGCTACATTGGAAGATGGTTTATCCACCATTTCAAGCATAAATACCACATCATTGCCTTGAGCAGGAGGGAAGCTTCTACCAATCCGGATCCTATGGTGGAATGGAGGCAGGTAGAGCTTTTTTCTATTACTTCAACCACAGAAGTACTTCAGGGAGTGGATTATGCCATCTATTTGATCCACTCCATGAGTGCCTCCACCAGGCTCAATCAGGGGTCTTTTCAAGATACCGACCTTTTATTGGCAGATAATTTTGCGAGGGCTGCAGCGGCTAATGGAGTGAAGCAAATCCTCTACCTAGGAGGCATTTTACCAAAGGAGATAGGGGAGGAAAAGATTTCCATACATCTTAGAAGCAGACTGGAGGTGGAAGAGGTTTTGTCCTCTAAGGGTACACCAGTAACCAGCCTGCGGGCGGGAATAATTGTTGGGCCAGGGGGCTCTTCCTTTGAAATGATCCATAATCTAATAGAAAAACTTCCGATACTGGTTTGCCCACAATGGACTTTATCCAAAACGCAATCCATTTCTTTGAAGGATACCCTGCAGATTATGGATGTTTGCCTGGGTAATCAGAAGGTATACCATAAATCCATAGAAATTGGTGCCCCCGAAATCCTTACCTACAAAGAAATGCTGGAAAAAACCGCCCATGCCATGGGAAAGAAAAGGTGGATTTTTTCCGTTCCGGTTTTCTCAGTGGGGCTTTCCAAATTATGGGTAAGCTACTTTGGTAAAACACCTTCAAAGTTGGTCTCTCCTTTGGTAGAAAGTCTAAAGCATACCTTGACTGTTTCTGAGGAACTGGCTTTCAAACAGGAAAAAATAGTGTATTTGAGCTTTGATCAAAGTGTGAAAGAGGCCCTTGACCCTGATAATAAACTTCCCGAACTTCCAAAATTCAAAAGAGAAGCAAGCACAAAAAACACGGTGAGAAGCATCCAAAGACTTCCCAATACACGACATAGAAGTGCCCTATGGGTAGCCAATCGTTACAAAGTATGGTTGCCTACCTTTTTCAGTTTTTTAATCAATGCCAAGGAAAACCGATCGGGTGATATTGGTTTTTACCTTCTATGGAGTTCTAAGCCAATGTTACAACTTACTTGGATTCCTGATCGTAGTGATATGAAGAGGCAACTCTTTTATATCACAGGCGGATGGTTAGTGAAGCGCTTTGATTATGGATGGTTGGAATTTAGAGAGGTAATGGGCGGAAAATACATGATTTCAGCTATACACGAATTTGTACCCAGACTGCCCTGGTTTATTTATGTCAGCACTCAAGCGAAGTTGCATTTATGGGTGATGCATAGATTCAGGCGTTACCTTGAAAAATATAAGTTTGATTTGTGAATAATTCTTCGTTTAACCTTGTAAATTTACATTACCAACTGATTTTGCCCACCTTCAATTGGCTTATTAAATCTGAAAAGTATGAAAACCCTTGAATTTAAAAATGGTGATAAATTACCAATGATTGGATTGGGAACATGGAAATCCAAACCAGGAGAGGTGTATCAAGCAGTATTATGGGCCATTGAAGCTGGATATAGGCATATTGATTGCGCAGCCATTTATGATAATGAAAAGGAAGTTGGCAAGGCATTGGATTATGCCATGAAGAACAATATGGTAAAAAGGGAAGAACTTTTCATTACCTCCAAATTATGGAACAGTTCCCACCGGCTTGAAGATGTACAGCCTGCCCTTTCCAAAACACTCATTGACCTTCGTTTGGATTACGTAGATCTTTATTTGATTCATTGGCCAGTGAGTTTTAAACCAGGGGTGGGATTTGCGCAGACTAGGGAAGAGTTTTACACTTATGGTGATGTGCCTTTGAGCCAAACTTGGCAAGGCATGGAGCAGTGTGTGGATACCGGTCTCACAAGGCATATTGGGGTGTCCAATTTTAATATTTCCAAGTTGAAAGAAATTATGGAGAGTGCCCGTATAGCCCCTGAGATGAACCAAATTGAGTTACATCCTTTTCTTCAGCAGGATAATTTGGTTAATTTCTGCAAGGCTAATGGCATCTTGGTTACGGCTTATTCTCCATTAGGGTCTTCGGATCGTGCTGCCTCCATCAAAAAAGCGAACGAACCTAGCTTACTAGATCATCCTTTCGTAAAGCAAATCGCTGAAGAAAAAGGTGCAACTCCAGCCCAGGTACTTATTGCTTTTTCTCTACATAGGGAAATTGCAGTAATTCCCAAATCAGTAAATAAGGAAAGAATAGCCCAGAATTTAGAGGCCATGCAATTATCCTTAGATGATAAAGAAATGTCAACCTTAAGCAATATAGGTCTGACTTACCGTTTTGTAGATGGATCATTTTTTACTGGTCCGATAAGCCCTTACAGTCTAGCAGATCTGTGGGAAACAGTCTAAATGATGATAAAAAGAATAAAAAAACTTACCGTTTTTCAAATATTATCCGACAGTGTCAAAGATTTTACTTCTGGTGAATCTATGGGCCTAGCTGCTGGTACTGCATTTTATACCATTTTCAGTTTGCCTGCTTTATTGATTATCATTTTGAATATTGGTGGCACTTTTTATTCAGAATCTGAGGTTAAAAGTGAATTGCTTGTGCAGGTGGAAGATTTAGCTGGTATAGATAGTAGGGAAACCTTGGAGGAAATATTGAAAAATTTTTCACTTGAAGACCAAGGAGTGATCCCAAACTTTGTCGCTATATTTATTCTTGCCTTTAGTGCGACCACTGTCTTCGTAAGTTTACAAAATGCCATTAACCATATTTGGCATATAAAACCTAAGCCTGAAAAAGGTATCCTGAAATTTATCATTAATCGCCTTTTGAGTTTTTCATTGGTTGCTTCGATTGGTTTTATCCTGATTATTTCCTTGATACTTGATGCCGCTTTGGTAGTGATCAATCAGTATATTAAGGAGTATTTGGTTGATTTTAACCTGAATACGGTATCCATCGTCCATTATGCCATTACACAGGCTGTTTTGGTGGTAATTTTCGCCTTGATGTATAAAATCCTGCCTGATGCAAGGGTCCGTTGGCGTGATACCTGGATGGGGGCAATTGTAACCATGCTCTTATTTGCGTTAGGCAAATACCTTATCGGATTATACTTGGGAAATAGTGATATTGGTTCGGCATATGGTGCCGCCGGTTCCCTGGCAATATTGTTGGTATGGGTGTATTACTCGGTTGTCATATTTTTATTTGGGGCCCAAATTACCTATTACATTGCCGAAAAAGTGGGAGGCAACATTATTCCTCTTCCTCAAGCGGTGAAAGTGGAATTGAGGGAGATTGAAAGTTAAAGCAACCTCTTGACTAAAACTTCCCATTCCTCTTGAAGACTGGTTTGGGGCCTTTCTTCTCCCGACCTTCTGTACCAGTAGTCTGCATTCCATAAATCTCCTTCTTTGCGATGAAGGTAGGCATGTACCCTGGCAAAAACTTTTCCCTCAGGACCATCTACCAGTTCGTGAGCCTTGTCCCAATTGCCATTGGCATCATGCCATAAAGCTTGCAAAGGCAAGGATAAGCTTTGAGGTAATTCTTTTTTTGCGATAGATTGTGTAAACTCTTTGATGTCCATGATAATTTCTTTTCTGTTAAAAGGGATAACCAATCCCGATATTGAAAACTGTTTGTCCTCTTTCTCCCAAGAAACTACTGAAGAAATTCCCAAGAATAAATCTTTCACCTACAGGACGGGCAGGATCTACCGCTTTGACCCCCATATCCAAACGTAAAACAAGGAAGTCAAAATCCATTCTCAGGCCCAAGCCAGTTCCCACAGCAATCTCCCTCCAAAACCTGCTGAATTCAAAATTAGCCCCTGGCCTGGAAAGGTCCTCCTGAAAGGTCCAGCTGTTGCCCAAATCTATGAAAAATGCACCGTCGAAGTAACCATACAGTTTTGACCTGAGTTCAAACATCCCTTCCAGAAGGATATCGCCTGGTTGTTCGAAACGGTAATCAAAAGTGCCGTCTTCAAAGGTTGGTGGTGTAAAAGAACCTGGCCCCAATCGCCTGGGTTGCCATGCCCTGATTCCTGTACTACCACCGGCAAAAAAGTACTTCTCATAAGGCAGGATGCCGCCGCTGATGCCATATGGTCGGGCAAGCCCCAAATTCAAGCGATAGGCAAAGGTTTGTCTTCTGGAAAGCGGGATAAACCTCCTAAAATCAGATTGGAATTTTAAGAACTGAAAATATGCCAGACTTCTTGAATCTATAAATTCCCTATTGACAAAATTCAAGGTAGTGCCCCCGCTTTCTATAAATAATCTCCATAGAGATGCCTTATTCCTCTGAAAGGCGCCGTATTGGTTAAAATTGATGATCACCTGCCCTGAGACACTGCTGACATAGGAGGGCAAGAAGGAATTGATCAGGTTATTGCCTTGGTTCTGTAATCCCTCTAACAAATCCCGGAATTCGTTACTCAGATTGGAGCGGATAAAGTTGGCATCAAGGATATTGACCAGGTATTGTTGCCGGAGGTTTCTGGTATTCCAACTGTAACCCAAAATGCCATTGACACTTTCCCGAATATATTCAGGCCTATTGACATAATTATACCCTATGAGCGTCCTGGTATTGGGATTGTATCGTCCAAACTTCTGTAAAGATTGACTGCTAAGCGAAAAAAAGGAATTGTGGAAAGATAATGGAAGCAGAAGTATTTAATTCACGGCTCCTAAAAACACCCCCTTCACCGGTAAAAGAAACTACCCCTTCCAAACCTGCTCGGAAAAAGAATTCAAATATCTCTGCACCCCGAAACAGGTTTCTGTTTCTCAGAGAATGGCTAAAGAATGGGCCAGGTATCTGTTCCGTAATACTGGCTCCCATTTGATTGGTAATTTGATATTTCTGGTTAGGTTGGGTATAGATCCTTGGCCTGAGGGTATTTCCCAGGGTATCAAAAGCTATATTAACAAAACGGAAAAGGTCTAAATTGGCCAATTGCCTTTGCGTCTCAATAACATCCCTTCGGCTATATAAATCACCCTTGTTTAGAAAAATCCTGGATGCTATAATTTTCTCAGAATATTTGTCCCTGTAAAGTTCAAAGTTAATATCCCGGAACTCCGTTTTGATGCCTTCGTCCACAAATTCAGAGGAAGGTGGATCTATGGAAAAGTACACAGAGTCTAAGAAATAGACCTGGTGAATATCTGCAAAGCTGGGTTTTCTAATGACTTGCTCTATGACTACGGATTTTTCAAGCGTATCCTTGTAAACATTGTATTCGATATAAGACCTGGAAAAGGTGTAATACCCATTTTCTTTAAGCAGATCTTCCACCCTTTGCCTTTCCTGACTGATGGCACTCTGGTTATAAATTCCGCGTACTTTAATATTGGTCCTTCTTTGGTTGCGTTGAAGGATTTCATATATGTTTTCATCATCTGATCTGGTGTAAAAAGAGTCAATTTTGTACGGCTCGTTTTCAACAATCAAATAGGTAACAGTAGCTCTTTTTCTTCTTTTTTCCACCGAGAAATCGGTGCTGGCATCAAAAAAACCATTATTGAGCAGGAAATAGGCCATTTGCCTGCTGCTCTCCTCTGCTTTTGTACTGTCATAAATGACCGGTGGGTTACCTGTTCGCATGAAAAAATTTCCGTACTCCAACCTTTTTTCCAAAGAGGCAATATTATTGTTCAGTTTGAACAATCGCTTTCTTTGCTTTTTGTCCAAATTTTCATTTTCTTCTATTTCAAGTAGTTCCTTTCTTTCAGCTTCATATCGCTGTTTATTTTCAAGGTGCTTGGTACTGTCATAAGTCCACTCTCCAAAACGGTAAATCGCTACTCCCATGGAAGTGTTTAACAAGGGAATCCTTGTATTTGGACTTTGTCTGGAAAGGTTGAGTAATTCCGTGCGACTGGTCCTTTTGTTGCCTTCAACTTTTATATCATAGAGTAGGTATTCTCCTTCCTTTAAGCCTTTTGTCAAAGAACAGGAAGAAATTAAAATCAGCAGAAAAAGAAAGTTTATATATTTGGACTTGTTCACTACTCCGAAATTATCCGAATGTTAAGCAAAAATACGCTTAAGTTTATTAAATCCTTGCAACAGAAAAAATTCCGCAAACAGGAACAGTCATTTTTCGTCGAAGGCGCTAAAAATGTAACGGAATTGCTTCAGTCTGATTTTGAAATCACCCATCTTTTATGCACCAAGAAGTTTGTTGAAGAAAATCATCATCTACTTCCAAGGGCAGGAGGATCCCTGTATGAAGTCAGTCAGAAAGAATTGGAAAGCATGGGAACATTTCAATCCAATGACAGTGCACTGGCAGTGGCAAAGGTCAAAAGTAATGAGAGTTTTGAACTTGATTCAAATGAATGGGTAATTGCCTTGGATGATGTTAGAGATCCCGGAAACCTGGGGACCATCATCCGGATTGCTGATTGGTATGGGATTAAGAAAATACTGATTTCAAATGAGTCAGCTGATATCTATAATCCAAAAGTGCTTCATGCCAGTATGGGGAGTTTTACCAGAATTGAATTTTTTTATACGGATTTGGCCAACTTTTTCAGGAAAGGGAATTATGCGATTTATGGTGCTTTTTTGGAAGGAAAGAATATTTATGAAGTGGATTTTGGATCAGGAGGGATTATTTTAATGGGTAATGAATCAAATGGCATTTGTCCGGAAGTCGGGAAATTTGTCAGCCAAAAAATTACCATTCCAAGGTTTGGACAGGCAGAATCCTTAAATGTGGCCATTGCCACCTCCATCATTTGTGACAATGTCAAAAGACAGGAGCATATTTTTTCAAAATCAAAAAAGTAATGGCAAAGATAAGGGCTACTTTAAAGCGGGTTGGATTAAATAACTTTTTCTTTTTGTTGATCGCCATGATCTTTCTGGCCAAGTTTTTCCCTCACTGGGGAACTGCTGATAGCCCGGTTCCCTTAAAGATGATCACTGGAGCAGGTATCTCGGTGATCTTCTTTTTCTATGGTGTCAAGCTTAGTCCACAGAAACTAATGGAAGGTCTTTCCAATTGGAAGCTTCATTTGGTAGTGCAGGCCACCACATTTTTGGTTTTCCCATTGGTTATTTTAATCCTTTTTTGGTTTTTTGGAACTGAAGGTAATTATTTGTGGCTGGGGACCTTTTATCTGGCTGCCTTGCCCTCTACAGTATCTTCTTCTGTGGTGATGGTTTCCATTGCCGGTGGTAACCTACCGGCCGCTATATTTAATGCCAGTATATCCAGTATGGTCGGGATTTTTATTACTCCGGTTTGGATGGACCTTCTTTTGCCTGAGACGGCTGTTTCCTTTGACCTGACAGATACCTTTATCAAATTGAGTCTTCAGGTATTGTTTCCAGTCCTCGTCGGGCTAATGTTGCACCACCGGCTGATTGCTTTTGTCAACAAATACCAAAACGCCCTGAAGAATTTTGATCAGGGAATCATTCTGTTGATTGTTTTTACTGCCTTTGCAGAATCATTTTCAGAAAACATGTTTGAGAGCCATTCTGCGGGAGGACTTATTGGTCTTGGTGCTTTGATGTTGTTGTTTTTTGGCCTGATGTTGGCACTGATGTATTTTATTTCAAAAGGGTTTAGATTTTCCAGGGAGGACACCATTACCGTGATGTTCTGTGGAAGTAAAAAGTCCTTGGTTCAGGGCGCAGTAATGGGAAGGGTGATGTTTCCGGATCCAGTGGTATTTGGGGTTATTTTGTTGCCCTTAATGGTGTACCATACCCTTCAATTGGTAGCAGGATCAGCCTTGGCGCAAAAAATGGGGGAAAAGCAAGCTGGTTAACTTTTGCCAAATACTTATACCGAAAAATAGTAACCTATTCCCTTGATGGTGATAATCTCTACCTTTGGATCGGCTTTGAGGTAATCTCGTAATTTCGTTATATAAACGTCTAGATTTCTGGAATTAAAATAGCTGTCATCACCCCATAAATTTATTAGTATTTGCTTTCTTTCTGTAGTTTGGTTTGCATTCTCCAATAATAAGGTCAATATGCCTGCCTCTTTGTGTGAAAGTCTCCTGACTTCGCCTTTAGGATCCTTTAATTCATACCGGGATGGGCTGAAAATAAATTCACCAAACGGGATTTCCTGCTTCATCTGCTGCTTTTGACTATTAGTCAAATTCAAAAGGTTTTCAATTCTTACAATCAACTCTTCCAGACTAAAAGGTTTTTTCAGGTAATCATTTCCACCAGATTCAAAGCCTTTGACCACATCTTCAACCTGACTCTTTGCAGTGAGGAATAAGATAGGCATTGAAGGATTGAGCTTTCGGATGGCTGCTGCCAGGCTATAGCCATCCATTTTTGGAAGCATAATGTCAAGCACACAAATATCAACCTGAGAACTTGGAAATAGCTTTAGCGCATTAAGCCCATCTTCCGCCATGATGACTTCGTAATTCCTGCTTTGTAGGCTTTCTTTTACAATTTTTCCTAAAGCAGGCTCATCTTCTACATACAAAATTCTGGTCATACTTTTTGAAATTGAACAGTGAAGATTGATCCATGTCCTTCTTTGGACTCCAAAGAGATTTTACCGCCATGCAAACGGATAATTTCAGAAACCTGGGCAAGCCCCAGTCCATATCCTTTTATGTCATGTACGTCTTCTTGAGGTACCCTGATAAACTTCTCAAAAACTTCTTTTTGGTAGCCTTCCGGAATGCCTATCCCTTTATCCTGTACCTGAAAAATGATTTTATCCTTTGATTCGCTAAGTTTTATTTGGATGTTTTTTTCCTCCTTGCTGTATTTGACGGCATTGTCCAGTAGGTTGAAAATTACAAGCCCAATTTTTTCCTTATCTCCTTTGATTTTAAAATGATTTCCTTCTTTAAAGTATCGGAAATCAAAATTTTGCCTTTCTAAAATAGGTTTAAAGGACTGAATTTTCTCTTCGATTAGTACATCCAATAAAACTTCAGAAAAACTTATCCCTTTTTCCTTCTCTAAAATACTGGAGGTGAGAATGTTTTCTGCCATCTGGTTCAGCCTTTTCAGTTCGTTTTTGGCTATCTGAATATATTCTTTCTTTTGCTCTTCATTTTCTTGAGTTCCAAAGTTCTCCAGTGACTCCAAAACAATAGCTACAGTAGCTACAGGTGTTTTCAGTTCATGGGTAATGTTACTGATGATATCATTTTTCAGGATATTGAGCCTTTGTTGCTTGATCATGTTCCTGTACATGGCCAACATGGACCAACTGATAAACAGGATTACCAAGAGGGCAAAGAGGGACGGAACAAGCATTTTCTTAAAAAGGAAGACGCTGTAATGATCTAAGTAACCCTGAATCCTAACTCCAAAAGGAATCCTTATTTCCTGCAGATCTATGATATTTTTGGGCAGCTGTATGATGCTATCCTCCACATGGTATTTTCTTACCTTAGCTCTTACCTCATATCCTCTCGCAAGTAGTGCATCGTTGAATGTGGTTTCTATTTCTTCAGGGGACAGAGATGCTTCATCCATCCTGAAAGTAAACTCTTTGCCTTCCCTCAAACTATCAAGCTTTAACATCAGCGGTCGGATTACCGGCTGCAATGAATCCAAGGGTAACATTTCCTTGTTGGAAAATACTTGGATTTGCCTGTTGATCTGCCCTTTAGTCCCTGATTCATTTTCTTCCTGTCTGATTTCGATTCTAAAGGCCCTGAGGGTGTCCTGGCTGGAATTTTTCTCTATTTTCATAGGGGTGACAAAAGCTGTATCCGGTAAACCAGGGATAAAAACTGAAGTCATTTTACTTAGTACCAATGAATCCAACATATCTGTTACTGTATTGGCAAATAATAAGGTGGCCTCTTGTTTTAAACTTGTCCGATAATCTTGGTAAACAGATTTAAGCCAAAAGAATTGCAATACCAGAATCGTCAGGACACTGGAAACCATCAGAAGTAAATAACGGAGGTTTTTTCGTTGCATAAAGCAAATATAAAAGGTTTACCATCCTCTGTCTCTAGCCATTAACCTTAATTAACCTTGTATTCAGCTTGCTTAACCTACTTTTTGTTTTCCCTATTCTACTTTTGGAGCAACATAATTCCAACATCATGAAAAAATATCTCTTAGCCATGTTAGTCTGTGCCTCATGGGCATTTATTACCCATCAAATAGAACAGGGAGTGATTACTTATTCCACAAAAGTCAATCTGCACAAGCGCATTTCTGCCGAACAGGAAGAAATGAAAAAGATGGTTCCTGAATTCAATGTTACAGAAAACCTTCTTGTTTTTAGTGGGGAGGAGAGTCTTTACAAGCCCGTTCCCATTGATGAGAATCCTTTTGACCAAGGACCTGGAGATGTTGGGCCAAGAATGATGCGTATGGTGCTTCAGAACGAGATTCATGTAGACAGGTCCTCAGAAATCATGACCCAATTGAGGGAGTTTATGGGCAAGAAATACATTATACAAAAAGAAACTACCAGAATCCCCTGGAAATTGGGTCAGGATACCAAAGAGATACAGGGTATGCTGTGCAAAAACGCCTTTTATACCGATGAAAATCAAAGAGAGATAATAGCATGGTATACTGAGGAAATAAGATTGCCTATAGGACCGGAAAGTTTTCATGGACTGCCAGGGCTGATTTTGGAAGTCAGTATCAATACCGATGAAATGATCATAACAGCCGATAAAATTGATTTGAGGGCATTAAAGAAAAATGAACTGAGAATCCCTAAAGGCGGTCAGGAAATTACAGATGAAGCTTACAGGGCCATGGTACAGGAACAAATGGAAAAAATGGGTGCTCAAAGTGGACAGGGTGGTTTTAGGATGATGATCAGGAACTGAGATAAGAAACAAGACTCAAGAAACAAGAAGTAAGAAACAAGACATTACCGATTTTCATTTCGAAGTAGCATGCAAAAGATATTCTTAGCAAGTTTCATAGTGTTTTTGACCTTTGTTCAAGTATCTGCACAGACCAATAGATGGTCGGTGTCTGGAACCGTCATGGACAAGGAAGGTAAAGCATTACCATCCGCAACTATCACCCTTTTGGACCCTAAAGATTCCACTTTGGTGACCTTTGGCGTAAGCAATCCTGCGGGGTATTTTGAGATAAAAAATCTTAGGGAAGATGAATTGTTGCTTCAGGTATCTTATGTGGGTTTTTTTTCTTATTCAACACCTATACAAAAACCCACAGGCATTAGTCAATTGGTTTTAGGTGAAATTCGGCTCCAGGAAAAAACAGCCGACTTGGATGAATTCACATTGGAGGCGATTGCGCCTGTTACGATAAAAAAAGACACCATAGAGTTCAATGCCGGTTCCTTCAAGACCATGCCCAATGCTAATGTTGAAGAACTGCTCAAAAGACTTCCTGGTGTGGAAATTGATACTGATGGAAACATTAAAGCTCAGGGGGAGACAGTAAGAAGGGTTTTGGTAGATGGAAAGGAATTTTTTGGGAATGATCCTAAACTGGCGACAAAAAACCTTTTGGCTGAAGCCATTGACAAGGTTCAGGTACTTGACCGACGTTCAGAGCAGTCTCTGTTTACAGGAATTGATGATGGGCAAAGGGAGAAAACCATCAACCTAAAACTGAAGGATAGTCATAAAAAGGGATTTTTTGGGAATATCACCAGTGGTTATGGTTCCGATGACCGCTATGCACTTCGGGGCAATCTCAATAAATTTTCGGATCAGCAGCAGCTTTCCTTCTTGGGAATGTCAAACAATACCAATGAGCAAGGTTTTTCCATTGATGATTATATCAATTTTCAGGGAGGTTTACAAAGTATTACCAACAGTAGGGGAGGAATGGTTCGGATTACAGTGGGAGGTCCGGGAGGGGGACAGTCTCCCATACCTTTGAACAATGGTCAAAGAATTAATGGGATTATGAACAGTCATGCTTTAGGTACTAATTTCAATAAGGATTTCAATAAGAAAATACAGATGAGAAGTAGCTATTTTTTCAATCAGATTGATCATAGGATCACCCAAAATACAGACCGGCTGAATTTCTTCCCGGAAGGAGATATCAACTTCAATGAAAATAGTTTTCAGGATAACATGTCTGCCAATCACCGCCTGAATCTTATCTTGGACCATAAGATAGATAGTTTGAATTCACTACGGTCAACCACCAATGGTCAATATACCCTTAGCGATGGATGGGTAAACAGTATCAGTTCTAACAGGGATCAAGAGGGCAATTTATTGAACAGGGGAGAAAGAAGTAACCTTACACAGGGGGGTAATTACCAGCTCAACACAGAACTCTTGATCAGACATCGTTTTTCCAAGCCCGGTAAAACCCTTTCTGCCAATTTAGTATTTGGATACAATGCAGGGGATTATGAAGGGAGCTTGTCTGCAGAAAACCAATTTTTTGGAAATAACCCCGGATTGGAAATCATAAGACAAGAAAACCTTCAAAGGAATGCGGCTTTCAACTATGGGGGCAACCTTTCCTATACAGAACCTCTAGGTGGGCGAAAGTATTTGGAGCTGGTGTATAACTTCAGACAAAACCTGAATGATGTAAACAGGGAAGTCTATGATGTAGAAGGGGAAAATAGGGTTTTCAATCAGCAGTTGAGCAATAAATTCAATTCTGTATATACCTATCATAGGCCTGGGGCTAATTTTTCCTATAATTCCGGAAAGTACAACCTGGTGGCAGGTCTAGCCCTGCAGGCTACAAGATTGAATGGGGAATTGTTATTGTTTGATGAATTCATCCGTAACAGTTTTGAGAACTTCTTGCCCAGCCTTAGAATGAATTATGGCTTCAGCAATACCAAAAACCTAATGTTCAATTATCAGACTTCTGTAACAGAACCCACAATAGAGCAATTGCAACCGGTGATCAACAATGCAGATCCATTGAATATTTTTGTAGGTAATCCTGAATTGAGACCAGCTTTTGTCCATAGTTGGATGGTAAATTACAATAGCTATGATGTGGGAAAATTCATCACCCTATTTGCCAGTACTTTTGTGAATTTTACTGAGAACGCTATAGTAAATGCCCAAAGTATCGATGAAAGACTTGTCCGAACCATTACTCCAATGAATGTAAGGAACAGTTTGATGGCCAATACAAATGTCAATTTGGGTTTTCCGATTAAACCTCTGAACAGTAGATTCAATCTGGGCCCTAATATTTTATACAATCAGGGCTATAATATGATCAATGATTTGGAAGATGTCATCCGGATCAGCAGTCTGGGAGGCAATATCCGGTATGATTATAATTGGAAGGAATATGTCAACTTAGGCCTATCAGCTAATATCAACCGTCAGGAAACCGTCTATGATTTCAGCCCTGAGCAAAACCAGTTATTTTTTAATCAAAATTTCAATGCAGAGTTAGGCTTGAATTTTCTTAAGAAATTCAGTTTTAATGGCAACTTCAATTACCTCAAATTCAATTCGAGAACAACGGACTTTAATGAGTCAATTCCATTATTGAACCTTTCCATCAGCAGGTTTATTCTCAAGGCTGATAAAGGGGAAATACGCATTTCAGGACAGAATTTGCTCAATCAAAATATCGGTGTATCCCAAAGGGCAGATGTGAATTTCATTGAACAAACCGTGACCAATAACCTGGGTAGGATTGTTATGCTGAGTTTTACTTACAAGCTCAACAGCAATTTGAACCCCATGAGTAACATGTCCAGACCAGGAGGGGGAATGAGGATGTTTCGTATGATGAATTAAAATGGATAGCACATAACCCACTAAAAGGGGCTTTAATTTGATTTACTGTTTCTCTTTTCTTTTTCTTTTTTGGGCATAAATAGGGAAAAAATAAATCCAAACCCCACGATCAAGTGGAGAAGGATAAGCAGTAAAATAATTTTGGTACCTAAACCCATCAGTTGCAGCTTTAGGTTAATAATAAAAATTCTCAAAAGAAAATAAAACCATTTTTGGATGGATGGCCTATAAATAAAAAAAGCAGTGATTTCTCACTGCCATTTGGATTGAATGGGATTAATACAAAACCCTGAACCTAATCGTGCCCGGGATATCCTTCATGGCATCGATGACTTCCGGAGAATAAGCTTTGTCTATATCTGTAATTACATAGCCTATGTCTTCATTGGTTTTCAGGTATTGTCCTACAATGTTGATTTCATGCTTGGCCAGGCATTGGTTGATTTTTGCCATTACCCCAGGCTCATTTTGATGGATATGGATCAATCTGTGGGCATCCTTTAAGAATGGTAATTGGATATTTGGGAAATTTACGGAGTTGTATGTATTCCCTGTATTGATGTATTCCATGATTTTGCCAGGGACAAATTTCGCGATATTTACCTGGGCTTCAGAGGTGGAACCACCAATATGTGGTGTCAGGATGGTATTTCTGGTCCCAATGATTTCAGAAACAAAAGGCTCACTGTTGTTTTTGGGTTCCTCTGGAAATACATCCACGGCAGCTCCGGCAATATGACCACTGTCCAATGCAGCTTTTAAAGCTTTGATATCCACTACATGGCCACGGCTGAGATTAAGCAAATAGGACCCTTTTTTCATCAGGGCTATTTTTGCGGCATCAATCAGGTTTTTATTATCCTTCCTTCCGTCCACATGTAAGCTTATCACGTCACAGGTAAGCAATAATTCATCCAATGATTCCAATTTGGTGGCATTTCCCAAGGCCAATTTTTCAATGACATCGTAATAGTACACATCCATGCCCATGTTTTCAGCCAATACGGACAATTGCGCACCAATATTTCCATACCCGATGATCCCTAATTTCTTTCCCCTGATTTCATAACTGCCGGCAGCTGATTTGTCCCATTTTCCCTGGTGCATTCCCAAACTTTTATCATGGAAGTTTCTCATTAGGAAAATGATTTCTGCAATGGCCATCTCTACCACTGACCTGGTGTTGCTAAATGGTGCATTGAAAACAGCAATGCCTTTTTTGGTACAGGTATCCAAATCGATCTGATTGGTTCCTATACAAAATGCACCAATGGAAATCAGTCTATTGGCATTTTCCAAGACTTTCTTTGTCACATTGGTTTTTGATCTGATGCCCAGGATACTGACATTTTTGATTTTTTCTGCCAACTCTTCCTCAGAAAGAGCAGAGGAGATTTCTTCCACATTGTATCCTTCTTGTTTCATCAATTCCACCCCGATAGGGTGAATGTTTTCCAGAAGCAGGACATTGATTCGGCTTTTTGGGTAAGAGAATTTTTTATTCATTTTGTTCACGTAGAGTATTTCATCCAAACTGGGAGCGATATGGTCTGCTTTGGCCGTTACCTTGGATCTTGCCACATTTTCGGTAAAGGCATAAAATTTATTGGCCAATCCTGAGGCTTTAATTTCATAATCCGTGTAACCATCACCAATGACATAAATGTCTCCTTCCAAATTTAATCTTTTGATGGTCTCGGATTTTCCACCGTTTTTTGACAATACATTTTCCCTATTGAAATCAATGATTTTACCTGATTCATCATAAATGAAATCATTGGCAAAGACATTTTCAGGTTTGATGCCATATTCTTCCACAATCGGAGAGATAAAGTCCCTGAATCCATTGGAGATAATAATGATATCCCCTGCATTTTCTTCCAAGAACTCTTTGTTCCTTTTGAAGGACTTGGAAACTTTTGACTTAAGTGTCTCTACCAAAGCTTCAATTTGAGGTTTGGAGGCTTCCAGAATTTCAAGTCTTTGCTCTAAACTTTGGCGGAAGTTCAATGATCCATCCATACCCTTATCGGTAATGTCTTTGATAGCCTGAAGCTTTTCTGCTTTGTTAGGATCATTTTTCAAACTGATTTCGCCCAACACGTCCAATGCTTCCACTTGGGTAAATGTACTGTCAAAGTCAATGATGAATTTTTTGTTGCTGGCCATTACTGTTATTGAAGTTTTTGCTAATTGTGTTCAAAATTAAATATTTATTAAAGATTTACCCCTTTTATTGAACAAAATACTTTTGTGATTATTGGTACTTAGCAAATGAAATCGATTGTATGGGATTTAAACCCAAATATGTTGTAGGATTTTTTCTTTATTACCATGCCGATGATCGGTTAGTGTGCAATTAAAAAAAGAAAAAGTGGCCTGTAATGGACCACTTTTCTCTAATTTTTAAAGAAACTAATCTTAGCGAATAGACCTGATCAACCTTTCATTCAATCCCACATAATCAGGGTTCTTTGCTTCTCTGGCCATTTCCATTGATTTTTGGGCACTTTCTCTGGCTTCCTTTTTCAATCCCAAGCCTAATTCAATCTTTGCTTTCAAGTGCATCGTCCAATATTTAGGATCGTCTTCTACAGATTTCGTGATCCACTCATAAGCCTGATTCAGATCTTTGTTGTTGGTGAAATAGTAATTGGCTGCCTGATAATACAGACCAGGGTTTTGTGCTTCTTGATCGATAACCAATTCCTTGATCTGAGACATTACTATATCGTCAACTTCAGTTTCTATTCTGAATTTCACCCTGGTATTTTCCCATTTTATAGCCAAAGATGCCCCTGTATCCGTCATATCTACAAAATTGATTTCCATGGTTTCATATCTCTGACCCGTTTTTCCTGGTTTAACCATAAAGCGCATCACATCATCTGACTGGTCATAGCCCACAGCTCCCCAAAGTTTGGTATTGGAAGATATTATAATGGTCCAAAGGTCCTTTCCAGGAATGGAATACAAAGCATATGTTCCTGCAGGCAAATCATTTCCTTCAATTTTTACATCAGTGGAAAATGTCAGCAAGGTAGCAGCATTGGCTCCTGTTCTCCATACCTGTCCGAATGGGACCAGTTCACCAAATATCTTTCTGCCTTTCATACTTGGCCTACTGTATTCCACACTTACATCTGTTAGTCCAACTTTCTGACTTATCTGGGCTGCAGGACTGGCCTGAGGCATCTGAATCTGCTGCGCCTGTACCAATGAAATCATAAAAAGTAAGATTATCGGCATCAATAATTTGGCTCTCATTTCCATGTCTGATTTTTGTTATTAAGTTTTATGTTATTTAAGGTGTTTTTTTTGAATTTTAAAGTATTCCTATAAATTTGTTTAACGAGTTTTATTTATCTTAATCCCTGATAAGCAAAATTAAGCTTTATTAAATTTTAACCATTAATTCAGAATTATTTAAACGCAATGGGTTTTGCTATTATTTCACCTGGTAGAGATGTCTCGGTTTGGGTCAAAATTATAAGAAATTTAGATAAAAAGATCGAAATTCAGGTTTTTCCGGAAATCAAAGATTACAGCGCGGTCAAAGCAGTGATTTTATGGCAACACCCCAAAGGTATTTTGGACAAGTTTCCCAACCTAAAATTGATTTGTTCTATGGGAGCTGGAGTAGACCATATTTTGGAAGATGAAAGCATCAAACCGCATTTGCCAATCACCCGAATCATTGATGATAAATTGACTTTTTCCATGACCAATTATGTGTTGATGGGAATATTGAACTTTCATAGGCAGATTGAAAGGTATCAAGCTGATCAAAAAAAGAAAGTTTGGGATATGTCAAATCCGGAAATACCTATCACAGTAGGTGTGATGGGTGTTGGCGAACTGGGAGGTGATGTCATCCAAAAGCTTCAATTCATGGGAATTGAGGTGCTCGGTTTGGGCAATTCACCAAAAGAGCACATGCCATATCCTTATTATGATAGAGGCAATATGGCTGAGTTTTTATCCAAAGTCAATGTGCTTGTTTGCATGTTACCGCTTACCCCGGATACAGAAGGTATTCTAAACATGGCCCTTTTTGAAAAATGCAGTAAGGGAACATACCTTATAAATGTGGCCAGAGGAAGGCATTTGGTAGAAAAGGACCTAATTCCGGCCATTGAGAAAGGGTACCTTTCAGGTGCTTTGCTAGATGTTTTTCATCAAGAACCTTTACCTGAAGACCATCCTTTTTGGGAAAAGAAAGAAATTACCATTACTCCCCACATTGCCAGTGTGACCAATCCGGAGGCAGCGGCTCCTCAAATTATAGATAATTACAACCGTATGTTAAACAATCAACCTTTGATTAATCAAATTGATAGATCAAAAGGCTATTAAACCCAAATATTATGGTCAATTCTTTTAGAATTCTTTGCCCAACCGACTTTTCAGAATGTTCTCTAAATGCCATTGAATACGCTGCCAAATTAGGAGAGCAGTATCAGGCTGAGTTGATCTTGTTTCATGTTCCTGATAAAGAAGACTATCAAAAATTGTCGGCAGGTGATGCTACCGCCAATGATCAATATGCCTTTATCAATAAGAAACTGGACAACTTGGTTAATACCGTTTCTGAAGAAAGTCTTTCCAAGGGCCTGAAATCATGTAAAGGCATTGTGAAAGAAGGTAAAACTGTGAAAACCATTTTGGAATTTGCAATTGATATTCAGGCAGATCTGATCATTATGGGTACAGAGGGAATCAACGAATTCAAACAAAATTATGTGGGTACCCGAAGCAGCAAAGTAGTTGAAAATGCAGACATTGATGTGCTTATTGTTCCCAGAAGGGTGTATTTCAAGGTTCCCAGAAAATTAGTCTACGCTACCGATTACCTGGAAGAAGATAAAATTGCCATTCAAAAGGTGGTGGAGTTGGCTAAGTTTTTTGAAAGCGAAATAGATATTGTGCATGTCAGTTCTAAAGAGCGGACTATTGATAAGGCGCTACATCAGTCTATGATTCAGGAAATGGAACCATTCATAAAGTATGACAAGGTTAATTTTGTACTTAAATCTTACCGGGATGAGCCTGCCTTAGGCCTTGAAAATTATTTGATCACGGCAAAAGGAGACATATTGGTGACCTTGAGTAAAAAGAAATCCTGGTTTGAACAGATTTTCACCAATAACTTATCCAGGAAAATGTCCTACTTTATCAATAAACCTTTAATGGTTTTAAAAAGGGGTTAAATGGTTCTTTTTTTAAATCCAGACCTGATAAAATCGATAAATTCCTTTTGTGTATGCTTATTGGTAAAAACCCCTTTTAGTGTATCAAAGTAGCCAGAAAAGCTCAATTTTTTTTCTGACGTTTCTTTCTCATTATCTGAAGGTTTTCCAATAGGGGGGAAATTACTTTTTGACTCCTGTTCAATAGTTTCCTTGTTACTTGAAGGACCTTTATAGCCAATGAGATCATCTGCCTTATTGAAGCTATTTTTAGACTCCTTCATGTAGCCCAATTTCTCTTCAATAATTCCTTTGTTGTTGTATGCCACCGCATCCTCTGGATCCAATTCTATGGCTTTCTCATAATCCTCAATAGCTCCTTTGAAATCACCGATCCTGTCTTTGAAATATGCCCTACTGGAATAGCGGTAAGGGTTAAGCGGTTCCAGATTCAAAGCCCTGTCAAACTCTACCATGGCTTCCTGATTCCTTTTTAACAAATGCAAAACCACAGCCCGGTCACTGATATAGGTGGGGTTAAAGGGCTCCAAACTTATTAAATGATCAAAATCTGCTAAGGCTACTTCAAATTTACCCAAACGGCTGCTGACCCGGGCTCGAAAAAATCGATATTCCAAATTATTAGCCTCTGAATTTAGGCACTTATTGATTTCTTCTAATGCCTCCTCAAACTTTCCTTCTTTGAAATAACTTACTGACAAGTCAAATGCTTTCACTGTTTTTCGCTTTGTTATTGATTAGTATACAAAAATATCGGAGATAAAGTTTAAAAATAATTCCCCCTGAAAATTCTTCCTTCTTTTCCTGAGTTGAATTCTTTATATCTTTGAACTCAAATCATCGATATGGCGAGCAAAGCAGAAGACGTACTTAAGGATTTGAATGCGGGCAAATATGCCCCGATATATTTTTTGCAGGGAGAGGAACCTTTCTTTATCGATAAAATCAGTGATTTTATTGAGAAAAATGCGATTCCTGAGCATGAGAAAGGTTTCAATCAGGTGGTCATGTATGGAAAAGATGCTTCCATGGAAGTGATTTTAAGTAATGCCAGAAGATTTCCCATGATGGCGGACAGGCAGGTGGTCATTGTCAAAGAAGCCCAAAATATCCCGAATCTTGGAAAAGAAGAAGGAGATGCCCTTTTGATGAATTACCTTCAAAACCCCTTACCGAGCACCATTCTCGTATTTGCCCATAAATACAAGAAATTAGATGGCAGAAAACCCTTGGCAAAGGAAATCGATAAAAAGGCCATTTTGGTAAATTCTGAAAAGCTTAAAGATTTTCAAGTACCAGCTTGGATAGAGGCATATATCAAGGCACAAGGTCACCATATAGAACCGGCTACAGCCGCTTTCCTTGCTGAAAGCATAGGCAATAACTTGGAAGTCATTGCTAATGAAACCGCCAAAATATTCATCAACTATTCCGAACCTGTAAAGGTGACCAAGGATTTGGTGCAGAAATATGTGGGTATCAACAAAGAATACAACAACTTTGAGCTGTTAAAAGCCATAGGTTATCAAGATGTGGTGAAGGCCAATAAAATCATTCATTACTTTTCCCAAAATCCCAAAAACAATCCGCTCATTCCTTTGACTGCCTTGATGCACAGCTACTTCTCAAAAATCGCGCTGGTGCATGCCAACAGCCGGTCAGGAGATGCGGAATTGGCGAAAATTACAGGTGTAAATCCCTATTTTTTAAAAGAATATAGGACTGCTGCAAAAAACTATCATTTAGGCAAGGTTATTGATTGTTTTGCCTATATTCATGAAGCAGATTTGCATTCAAAAGGGGTGGATGCCGGGGGCAAGGACGATGCAGAAATCCTCCGCGAAATGATATTTAAAATCATGCATTAACGTTGTAGCTTTTAACTATGAAAAAAAGCCTTTATTTGCTCTTACTAGGAAGTTTGAGCATGTCAGCATTTGGTCAATCCAGTCTGTACCAAACTGGAACAACCAAATCCTTAGATGAAAATTTTGAACTCTATCAAAAAGAACTTTTTGGCGCTTCAAAATATGAATTTGAAAAATTAAAATTTTTAGAAGCAGATACCGAACCCAAGATAATGGCAGATCTTTACCATGCTTTATCAGCAATGAAGGTAGAAGATCCTGCGGCCTCGGACCTGGTCTATTATTTCATTCGTAAATACCCCGATCATCCCACTACCAATCATGCAGCACACATGTTGGGAAATTTCTTTTTTGATCAGCGCAATTACAGGGAGGCCATCCCCGCTTTTCAGAAAGTGAACCTCAATAGGGTGGATTTTGAGCAGGGATCGGAGGTAAATTTTAAGATTGGTTATGCTTATTTCCAGTTAAAAGATCAATCCAATGCGCAAAGGTATTTCAATGCCGTAAAATCCCAGCCAAACCAGTATAAAGCAGATGCCCATTATTATGCGGGCTTTATTTATTTGGAGCAGGAAAATTACCAACAGGCCATTATTGATTTTCAGGAAGCGGATAAATCAAGTTTTTACGCCAATAAGGTTCCCTACATGTTGGCAGGAGCTTATTATAAGCAGGGCATGTATACTGAGTTGATCAATTATGCTGAACCTGTATTGGCGAACAGAAGAAACCTGGACAGAAGAGAAGAAATCCACCTTTATCTGGCTGAGGCATACTTTGAAAAAAGGGATTTTGCCAAAGCTGCATCAAACTATGATGCCTTTGTCAATGCCCGAAGAGGAGAGCTGAGCAGGGCACAGATTTATAAGGCGGGTATTGCCCAATTTGAAATTCAGAATTTCCAAAGGGCCACCGATTATTTTAAAGTCGTAGCGGGAGACAGCGACGAAATTGGGCAAGTTTCCAGTTATTATTTGGGGCATGCCTATTTAAAGCTAAATAACCCACAATTTGCCTCGAATAGCTTTAATACGGCCTTTAAAGCCAATGCCAATACCAACATCAAAGAAGATGCCCTTATCAATTATGCTAAAGTGAACTTGGAGAGAGGTAGTTTTCAAGAGGCGGTCAATGCACTGGACAATTATTTGATCAATTACCCCAATGGAAGGTATGCCCGAGAGGCTGAAGGACTATTGACAGATGCCCTGATCAACACCAGTAATTACCTGAGAGCGATCGAGCTGATTGAAAAAATGCCAAGTAAATCCGAAAGGATAAGGGCAGCCTATCAAAAGATTACTTTTTTTCAAGGTATTGTCTACTACCGGGACAAGAGATTTGACCTTGCGCCGACCTATTTTGATAAATCCATTGCAACTCCAGCAGACAGGGACCTGGTATTGGAGGCAATGTTCTGGAAAGGGGAAAATTTTGCAGCCAAAGGCGATCTGCCTCAAGCCATTAGGGCTTATGAAACCTTGCAAAACCAAAGACCAAGAAACAACCATCCTTTCTTGATCAAATCCTATTATGGTTTGGGGTATGCTTATTTCAATACCGAACAATATGCCAAAGCGGAAATACAGTTCAGAAATTATGTGGACAGGCGTCAGTTGATTGAAGACAGAGGAAATTATGACGAGGCTTTAGTAAGGTTAGGAGACACTTATTATGTGCAGAAAAAATTTCCCGAAGCTCAGAGTACTTTCCAAAAGGCCATTTCAGAAAACAATGAGTTTATTGATTATGCTTTGTTTAGAAGTGGGGTTGTATATAATTTTCAAAATAGGAATAACGATGCCATTACTCAGCTTAACCAGTTGATCAACAACCACCCTGCAAGTTTGTACCTGGAAGATGCCATTTTTCAAAAAGCCCAGATCAATATGGAGGAAGTTCGGTATGCGGAGGCAAGAGACGGATTTACAAGGTTAATCAATACACGTCCAAACAGTCCCTTTGTTCCATTTGCCCTTGAAGGTAGGGCTGTGGCCAATTTCTCCCAGCAGAATTATGATGCGACTATAGATGATTACAAGCGGATTTTGGAAAATCATCCCAATTCCTCTAATGCCCAGGCAGCATTGGTAGGTTTACAGGAAGCGCTATCGCTTCAGGGAAGATCTGCGGAATTTTCCCAATATGCTTCCAGGTACCGTTCTGCCAATCCTGACAACCGTAGCCTTCAGAACCTGGAATTTGAATCAGCCAAATCCCTTTATTTTTCAAACAGCTGGGACCAGTCTATCCGTGCTTTTGAGGAATATCTGCGCAATTATCCTCAAGCTGCTAATAGGGCAGAGGCTGTATTTTTCATAGCAGAATCGCATTACAGGGCTGGAAGAAGTCAAAATGCACTGGATTTCTTCTATCAGATTGATAGGGAAAGGGAATCACCACAAAGGTTGAGAGCAGTCCAAAGAATTGCCTCCATAGAGCTGGAAAATAGAAATTTCAGCAAGGCACTTCCATACCTTCGTGAATCTGCCACCAATGCACGAAATCAGATTGAGAAATATGAAAGTTATAGTGGACTGATGCAGGTACATTACGAAATGACGGCCTTTGATTCTGCCATCCATTATGCGGACAGGGTGATTGCACTAGGCAGTGTGACGGGTGACGCTATCCCTGCGGCTATGCTACTTAAGGCCAAAGCTTATCAGAAGTCCAATCGGGTGGAGGATGCAGAAGAAACATTAAGGGATTTGATCAACGCTTACAAGACTGTCCATGGCGCTGAAGGGCTGTTCTTGTTGGCTGAATCCTATCATAAGCGCAGAAGTTTTGCGCAAAGCAATGATGTTATTTTCGATTTTTCAGGCCCTTATAGTTCTTATGATTATTGGTATGGACGTAGCTTTATCCTTTTGGCTGAAAATTATATCCAACTCGGTGAGGAGTTTCAGGCCAGAGCCACTTTAGAATCCATTGTTGAACGTGCCACGCATCCAGAAATCAAGAAAATGGCGCAAGATAAATTGTCAACCCTCAAATAATGTTCAGAGATATGTTTAAAATTGTCAATATTCAGCAGCATACCTTGAAGCTACTTTTATTGCTTGTCTTCTCTGGATATACCACGGTGCTTCAGGCCCAACAGGCAGGGGAAGTGAGAGACCAGGAATTCATTATTCGAAAAGACAGGGTGCTTACCTTGCCTCAAAAACCTAGGAGATTTGAAATCATTCCGGTCTTACCGACCCCTAAATCCACGGCTAGCTTTAATTATACGGTACAACCTTATTTCTTATCCCTTCCTCCAGAATCCATTCGACCGGAAGCAGCACAAAAGCAATGGCCAAGAAAACAAGAGGAAATCTACCCTGGGTTTGTTCGCTTGGGTTATGGTAATTATGAATCTCCATTGTTGGATGCCAGGTACAATTTTACGGAGGAGGAAGATTATGATTTTGGTGTAAGGTTAATGCATGAAGGTTTTTATACTGGACCTGTAGATGGTAGTAATTCAGCAGAAAACTTCACCAAATTCAATTTGGATGGAACATTGTTCAAGGATTTCTTTCAGGTCTATGGAGGGGTAGATTACGACAGACACCATTTTAATTTTTATGGTTATGATCCCAACAATGAACTTTTGGCTGACTTTGTACCCAACCAAAACACCCTGAATACTTTCCGACTCAGGGCAGGGATTCAAAACCTTGAAAAAATGGAAAGTTTTAATTATGATGCCGGTTTCTTTATTAGGGCTTTTAATGATCGGTACTTGGCAAAAGAAACCGAATTAGGCGCCAAAGCTTTCGGTGATTTTTGGTTTGATGATTATTTGAGTACTGGTATCCATATGAATTTATCTCTAACCAGACCGGAAGATGAATTATATACAGATATCAATAGGAATTACTTTAAGGTGAATCCTTTTGTACAGTACAGAAAGTCCGGGATGAGCATTGTGGCCGGTGCCAATATCATATTTGAAAATGATGTGACTTTCAATAAAAGGTCTGATTTTCATGTCTTTCCTAAAATAGATGCCCTTTACATGTTGGCCGATGAATTTGGTATTTATGCCGGATTTGAAGGAGACGTCTTAAGAAAGACTTATATGGATTTTGTACAGGAAAACCCATTCCTAGGTCCCAGCGAAACCTTATTGAACACCATTCAAAATTTTCAGGCCAAAGCAGGGATTAAGGGTGTGCTTAATGATGAACTGAGTTATGAAATTGGGGCTGCTGTGGGAAGATTCAGTAATATGCACTTCTTCGTCAACAGTCCTGCTGATTCCCTTAGGTTCAATCTGGTCTATGATGACGATACCCGAATGATCAATTATACGGCCAAAGCCGGTTGGCACATTAACAAAGTATACCGGTTGATCGCTTCGGCTAATTATTATTTTTACAATACTAACCAATTGGAGGCAGCGTTTTTAAGGCCTGAGTGGGAATTGAACCTCAATAATAACATCATGCCTACGGATGACCTGCTCATCCAATTCAACGCCAATTTGATGGGGGGCATTCAGGGATTGGTAAACTTTGGGCCGGAAGAGGTAAATCTTTCCCAGTTGCCCATGATTGTGGATATTCAACTGAAGGCCGATTATAGGATCAACGAACGGTTTTCGGCATTTGTGGTGGGGAATAATCTACTAAATAGGCAAAATCAACGTTTTCTTAATTATCCTGTCCGAGGAATTCAAGGCGTTGGAGGGATAACATTTAAATTTTAAGAAACTTTATGATGGGCTATAAAAAACAGTAGATGACTTCCATTTGTCATTTGATTTAAATCTTATAGTTTCGTGTACAGTTAGAACCTAATCCATATGGCGGAAGAAAATAAAGACAAGTTACCCGAGCAAAATGAAAATGATTATGGTTTTCCTTTTGTAGAAGTGACGCCATTGAAGGCTAAAACAAGTAAAAAACTACCAAAAGAAAAGGAAACCCCAGTGGCAATTACTGAGGTGGAACCAAATGAAGAAGGCCTGAAAATTGAAAAAAAGATTACAGGTCATACTTCTGAAAATAAGAGGAGGAAATCCCATTTGCCTTTGCAGTTTTCTTTGGTGATGCTGATTTTGATTATACTGGGGGCAATGGCATATTTCTTGTACTTCTTGCCGGAGACAGAACCAGCTCCAGTTGTTTCAGAGGTTCAAGAGCCAGTAGAAGAAGTAGTTGAAGCGGAAATGCCGCTTGAGACAGAAGAGGAGCCTTCGATTGCTTTCGAAGAAGAGGACATGGCCGAAGCGGTAATAGAACAAATAGTTGAAGAACCTCAAAGCGCACCAGTAGTGAGTGCACAAACATCGGGAAGAATTTTTCAAGTAAGGGAAAGATCTACACCTGAACAGTACCATATCATTATAGCCAGCATGCCATCAGAACAGGTGGCCAAGGATAGGGCAGAGGATTTGGTCAAAGCCAATAGGGATGTATGGATAATTTACCCTTATGGAGAGATTAGTAATTACCGCTTATCAATAGGAAAATACCCTGCTTTCGCTGATGCCAGTCAGGCATTGGAAAACCTGAAGGTAGAATTTGGAGCATCAATCTGGATATTGAAATACTAAATATGATTCTAACTCAAATCAGTACAGAAGGCCAAATGATGGCCGATACACTCGCAGTAATGGAACCCGGTCGTGAGAGCATCGGGTTATTGGATCTGATGATCAAAGGGGGCTACATGATGATTCCGCTGTACATTTTATTTGTACTGGCAGTTTTCATTTTTGTTGAAAAAGTGATTACCCTTAGAAAAGCAGCCAAATCACCCAAGCATTTAATGGACCAAATAAAAATCCTGGTTCAGGGAGGTAAAATAGATCAGGCAAAGATGCTATGCCAGGGAGATAATACCCCCGTGGCCAATATGATTGCCAAAGGACTGGAAAGAATTGGAAGTCCCCTAAAAAATATTGAGGTTTCCATCGAAAATGTTGGAAAAATAGAGATTTACAAATTAGAGAAAAATCTGGGTATATTGGCCACAGTGGCCGGTGCGGCACCCATGATCGGTTTCTTGGGTACAGTAGCAGGTATGATCAGAGCATTTATCGGAGTGGCTCAAGAAGAGGGGATGGTATCACCCAAATTGCTTTCCACCGGGATTTATGAAGCTATGATTACTACAGCCACTGGTCTGGTAGTGGGTATTATCGCCTACCTTGGCTATAATTACCTAGTTACACAAGTTTCAAAATTGATTCACAGTATGGAGTACACCTCCGTAGAGTTTATAGACCTATTACAGGACAAATAAATGGCATTACAATCCAAACATAAAGTAGATGCAGCCTTCAGCATGTCTTCAATGACAGATATTATTTTTCTGTTGTTGATATTCTTCATGTTGACCTCATCTTTTATCACACCGTCCGGACTTCCCGTCAACTTACCTTCAAGTGAGACTTCAGACATCGTCATGCAGGAAATTACCGTAACCGTAACCAAGGACCTGAAGTTTTCCGTTAATGATAGGGTAGTCCCTAGGGAACAGATAAAATCTGAATTGACTACGCTTTTACAGGATAAAAAAGGACAGGTAGTGCTGCATATTGATAAAGAGGTACCAGTTGAATTTCTGGTTGAAATTGGCGGTATAGCCGCTGGTTTAGAGGCAAATGTTTCTATCGCCACAAAACCTTATAGGTAATCATGCAACTTTGGGAAATTGACAGTAGGGAAGCTGAAAGTAAAAAGAAGGCCACGATCATCACGGTATTGGTGAACATACTCGTGTTGTTGGCCATCTATTTTATTGTCGTTTGGAGGGAACAAGTTCCCCCTTTACCCAAATATGGTATGGAGCTGAATTTGGGCTTTACAGATGTAGGTAGTGGCAATAACCAGACTACTGCACCTCCATCGGATGTGCAGACCAATGTGACAGAGGCACCCGCACCAGGACAGCAAGCGCCCAGGCCAACAGAGTCCAATGTTCCTGTTACCCAACCCAAAACAGAGGCTGCAAAGCCAAGAACAACCCCTACACAAAGTACTTATGAATCCCAGTCCAAGGTTCCCAGTACTTTAAAAGCCAGTGAGAAACCTACTCCTGCGGTAAAAGAGCCCACACCTACCAGAAAAGAATCTACTACTGTAACCCAACCTGCAAAAGGTGAGGCAGAAAGAACAACTACGCAAGCGGAGGAAAAACCTAAAGTAGACCAAAGAGCGATTTTTGGTGCAGGAGGGACAACTGGTACTGGTAGTCAACCGGCCCAAGGATCTGCTCAGGGAAGTTCAACCCAAGCGGGAGATGAGGGCAAACCGACTGGAACAGTAGATGGAAGGGCTTTAATGGGATCTGGAACAGGTACAGGTGCTCCTGGTCCTTCTTCTGGGTATAACCTGGAATTGGCCGGATGGGATTTTGCCTCAAGACCAAATATTCAAGATAAAGTATCCACTAGGAATGGACGAATCGTTTTTAGGATTACGGTAGACGATAATGGCCGGGTGGTACAGGCTGTACCTTTGGAATACAATGTTTCCAATGAGGTTTTGGCCTATTATAGAACGGTGGTAAATCAAATCAACTTCCGTAGACAATCCGGAGCAGCCACAGCAGATTATTCAACAGGAAAAATCACTTTTATTATCAAAGTAGATTAATTCATGACTTATAAGGAGACATTGGACTTTCTGTTCAATGCATTGCCCATGTTCCAACGGGTGGGAGCCTCAGCTTTTAAAAAAGACCTGAGCAACACCTTGGCCTTATGCAATCACCTAGGGCAGCCACAGCAAAAATTCAAAAGTATACATGTAGCAGGAACAAATGGCAAAGGAAGCACTTCCCATGCCATTTGTTCTGTTTTGATGGAAGGAGGCTACAAAGTGGGCCTGTATACCTCTCCCCACCTCAAATCCTTCACTGAAAGGATTAAAATCAATGGAGGAGAGATACCTGAACAAGAGGTCGTTGATTTTGTCGCTGCACATAAGACTTTTTTGGAGAACCTTCAGCCCAGTTTCTTTGAAATGACAGTGGCCATGGCATTTTGGTATTTTGCCAAAGAAGAGGTTGATATTGCTGTCATTGAAGTTGGGATGGGAGGTAGATTGGACAGTACCAATGTTATTACTCCAGAGGTAGCGGTCATAACCAATATCGGATTTGACCATATGCAGTTTCTAGGGGATACGCTTGAGAAAATTGCCGGAGAAAAAGCCGGAATAATCAAAAGAGACACGCCTGTAGTAATCAGTACCAAACAGAAAGAGACAACTGGAGTATTTGAAAAGATAGCAGCTGTTCAGCATGCTCCGATTTATTTTGCTCAAAATTCTTTTGAAATCAGATCTTTGGGAAATACGATTGACAATAAACGTCTATTTGAAGTGGGTCACAAGGGACAGAGCAAAAAACTGGAGTTAGATCTATTGGGCAATTATCAGCTGGATAACCTCCCTGGAATCCTTCAAGCAATAGAAATTTTGAAAGAGAGAGGTTTTAAAATTTCAGAGGAACACATTTCCCGGGGTTTATCCCAAGTGATCAAAAATACAGGTTTAAAAGGGCGATGGCAGGTTTTGGGAGAGTCACCTTGGATCATTTGCGATACAGGGCACAATGAAGATGGTATCAAGTATATTTTAAATCAGATAAATGAATATACTTATAATCAATTGTTTATGATTATTGGTATGGTCAATGATAAGGATTTTTCTAAGGTTTTAAGTTTCTTTCCCAAAAATGCCCAATATGTATTTTGTCAGGCCAATATTCCAAGAGCCATGCCGGCTGAAACGCTTTCAGTGAAGGCCAAGGAAGCCGGACTGGAAGGCATTGTTATCAATGATGTAAATCGTGCCATGGCATGGGCAAAGAAAAAGGCAAGTAAAGAGGACTTAATATTCATCGGAGGCAGTACCTTTGTGGTCGCCGAAATCAAGGAATTATAAGCATGAGCAGAAAGAAACTGCAAAGGTTCAAGGAGAACGAAGAGAATAGAAATGTAGTCCAGCCAGGAAAAGAGATTTTTGAAAAGATCAAAGGCCAATGGAACAGCGTTCAGTTTGAAAATAACCATCCCAATGTTGTCGAATTGGCCTGTGGTAGGGGGGAGTTTACTGTCGGACTCGCCCGGCAATACCCCGGAAAAAATTTTATCGGCGTAGATATCAAAGGAGCCCGTATCTGGAAAGGAAGCACCATAGCCATTGCAGAAGGTTTGAATAATGTGGCTTTTTTAAGGACACAAATCCAGTTGTTGGATAAGTTTTTTGAACTTGGTGAAATTTCTGAGCTATGGATCACCTTTCCTGATCCCTTTCCGAGAGACGGGGACGAGAAAAGAAGATTGACCTCTCCCAGGTTTTTGGACATGTATAAACCATTGATCAAAGCGGATGGTATTGTACATTTCAAAACAGATAATACAGGGTTATTTGATTATACCCTTGATCTGGTAAAGCAAAGAGGAGATTGTGAGATCATACTCCATACCCATGATTTTTATGAATCTCCCTGGAAAGACGAGCATCATGGTATTCAAACCAAATATGAAAAGCTGTTCAGTGAAAAAGGGGAGAAAATCAAATACCTGAAATTTCTGTTTAAATAGATCGATAAAGACGGGGATCAAAAATAAATGGACTTTGGTCAATGATCTTTACTTCCTTGAAATAAGTACTTTGAGGGTTTAGAATCAGGTTGTACTGGTCGTGTACAATCGAACTGGGTACCTTGATGCCTAGGATATCCAAGTTTTGATAATATGGTTCTGCCAATGCTTTTAGGCTTCTGGGACTTGGGTACTGGTACCAGTTGTCGGGTAGTTGCTCTTTTTTAAGAATTTGTATTTTTTCCTCTGGAATCTCAACCGTTAGCAATTGTAGATCAGGTTGGAACATAGGTGGTAGGTGAACTACGATTTCAAGCAAAGCCAGGGCTGTATTTTCTGAAGTATATACCACAGCCCTGCCTTTTTTATTCCATCTTCCCCCCGCTATTGCAGCACCTACACCGCTCAGGTCATTGGCATAAGTAGATTTTGTCAGTCGGAAAACCTGCATTAGCTATAAACACCGTATTCTATTCTATGCAATAAATCCCTGACTTTGGAGATACCTTCCGGATAACTGATCACTTCCATGGGAGTAAGCCCACCTAAAGCGGTATTGGGTAATTCCATCCATTTGAAGAAATTCTCTTTGCTTCCGATAACTTCTTCCCCATAAAAGAACATATCTGTAGCTTCCAATAATTTGATAGCTTCTTGCTTGGGAAGGGATTTGTTTTCTTTGATTCTTCTGTACAAGGTGGGCTCTGAACTGGATAAGATGGCTGCTATCTGGGATAAACCCAATGAAAAGGCTTCCTTAAATATAGATAAATAGGATGCGGCCAGTCCCTGATTGGCAACAAGATAGATTTCCATAGGCTCCTCCATAATATTTTGGAACTTATCCTTGGTCAGTGTCTCAAATTTTTCGGAATAATTTTTCATGTGATAAATTATTTTATCAAATTTAAAATAAATTTCCTGGTTTTCAAATTTTTAAATATTTTTAATCAAAACCAGGTCTGATAAATTTGTGGGCATCTGGAAATTCTTCTTCCAGCATGTGCTTAATTTGTATTAATTTATCCAACATGGGAAGGATAAATTCTTCTTCCTCATTAGCCCAAAAAAGGATGCCCTGCCAGGCGATGATACTGTTTTGAATACAGATCAATGCTACTTTAGCTGTACCATTGTATCCACGTTCCTCTACAGGATAATCATCCCAAAAAGATTTATCGGCCAGGTAATTCAATGCACTTTTGCATTTTACAGGAATCATGGTCTGGTACCATTGGATAGACTCCAAATGTTTGATGACTTTTTCTAATTTTTCAATTTCTGCTTGATCATTGATGCCTTCCGGTAAATTGCCAAGGAGCATTGGTCCAAAAACCGGATCCTGTCTTTTACTTTTCACCCAGGCCATACATCCCTTCATGTATGCCTCACTTAGGTCTGATAGGGGATGGATATCTATTTTTATCTGAGTGATCTGATGCTCATGCATGGCTTCCTCTTGTAATTCTTCATCTTCATCTTCCTCTTCCATTTCCTCAGACTCCATGTCAAATTCCTCAGCTGCCTCACTGAGCATTTCCATGGTTTCCATCATTTTTTCCCTCATTTTCTCCATCTTTTCATCCTCATCAAGGTCACTTTCCATGATGGCCCTGTCTTCTTGTTCCTGCGCGTAGAGGTAGCACTTGGAAGTCATGTGGCATCGTTCGCACCATTTGTCACACCAATTGTAAATACCGGGAATGTGGTTAGGGTCAAATTGCTTCATGATTTTTAGGTTTTGTAAAAATTCAGTTGATATAGCCTATTTTCCATTCAAACAAGATTAGGCAATTTTCATTTCCATGACCACATCATCCATCACAAATCCATGGCCTATGTCTATTACCTCACGGAAATCTTCATAGAAACCTATTCTTGAATAGAAGTCAATAGCCGATTGATTGTATTTGTTTACGTTCAGGAATAAGTGGGTATCCCCATTTTTTTGGGCAATTTGGGCAACTTCCTGAATTAACTTTTTGCCAACTCCCTTTCCCTGTGCTTCAGGAAGTATATAGATCTTATGGATTTTGGTTTTTGAAGGAGCTTTAGCATGCAATTCATAAGCGCAAAAACCCAAATTTTCTTTTTCCTCATGGGCAAGTAAAAATACATGTCCCTTTTGGATAACTTGCAGCTCCAGGGCTTCGAGTTGATACATCCAGTTCAACATGTAATCAATCTGCTCAGGTGTCAGGATATTGGCAAAAGTCTGAGGCCAGGTCTTGAGGGCTATCTCCCTTACTTTTTTTAGGTCAGAAAGATTGGCTTGGGTGATGTTGATCATGCTGTTTGCAATTTTACTTTCCGAAAACTAATCAATTCCTGTAATCTTTGTCAGTCTTTTTTCACAATTGGTTTTTACCTTCTTTTTCTTTAAATTTTAAGAAGCGAAAACCCAAAACAGCATATGAAGTTAAGCTACTTCCTGGTCTTTTGCATTTGTCTGATAGGCTGTGGAAAAAAAGACCTTGATCAAACAAATTCCTGGGGCAGTGAGGCACCATTATATACCACCTATGCCGCTGCTATGGAAAGGTCTGAATTTTTGATAGATCAAGGATATGAATTCCTCTATGATGTTGCGGAAAAGCCCCTCACATTTCATTCCCAAAAAGGCGGAGCTTTAGGATTGGTTTTTAGAATTGACGGGGAATTGGTCCAAAATGTGAAAGAATACTTCCGTGCTCCTCAAATACATGAAAGTTTTCCGGACATGGTGTCCTTTTCCTTTTTTCCAAAGAAAGGCATAGAAGTAAAGGGGACCTTTTTTGTTTACTCCTCAAGAATTGCCATTCAGGAGTTTGAAATCATCAACCATACCCAGAAAGCCGTAACGATGGAAATGATTCCTTTTGTTTCCAATAATTACAGGACATTTGGGGAAGTCAGCCAACGAGGGGACCAAGCCATTGAGTTTCTCCATGAAAAGTATCCTGATTCCTGGTCTTTAAACCAAGAAATCCCTTATGAAGACAGCCTGCAAAACACCTGGTTTTTCTCAGAGAAAATTGAAAAATGGGGAACCTTCTCTTCATTTGATGGAGAAAGCCCGCAACCTTCCTTTGAATTTGATGTAAACCGTAAAAGCCTCCATCAGATTTTTGGAAGGGCTTACGATAAAGGAGAAAGGTTGCTGGAGAACGGTTCCCAAGCTAGGATTATGGTAAGTTCTTCCAAGGATCCAAAATTCATTTTGACTGAAAATTCACCCATTTGGGGCAGTCCTGTACCCAGTATTGACCATGCAGGTTTGTTCAGGATAGAATTAGGCAATTTCCCAAAAGGATTATCCCTCAACAACCTGACATTGACCTATTATAACCTAAAGCGACAGATAGGGGATCAGTTGGAAATCCAGTCTCCCTTACCTAACCAACGAATTGATTTTGATGCCCAGAAGGGAAATGATTTTCAATTTGTAACTGGAATCAAAAGTGAATCCACTTCTGATGGCATTCAAGTTTCCTGGCAGGCATTACCTGGAGCTAAATCCTATAAAATTTACAAAAGGACTTACCCAGGAAATGGATTTTATGAGTTATTGACTGAAGTTCAAAATGAAAGTTTTGAAGATAAATTCCAACCATTTGATGGGCACAAAGGCTATGTTATTTTGCCTGCAGGGGATTTTGTAGGTGTGCATACTGAAGAAATTTTCTCTTTTCCAACATCAGATTTCAATGCCTGGCTCCAATCTAAACCTGTAGAAAATTCAGGTAAACATTCAAGGGTAATTGCCACAGTCTTACCATTTGAATTAAGTTCAAATTCATCGAAGACTGTTAAAATCGGTAGAAAAATCGAAGGCATTGAATATAAGTCAAAAATTAAATTGAACAATATTCAAGATGTTTTGAAGCTTGATTTTGAACCATTTTGGGGCTACAATAAAGAATTGTTTGCAAATGTTCCTGCTTTATCGACAAGCAATAAAGAGGAGCATTTGCTTTATAAAAGTGCCTGGAACATGATGCGTCAGGTCATGTATCCTCCTGAAGGGAGAAGTCCATTTAATTACTATGTATTTTCCAGGGAGCCAACCTGGGGATGGGGACATGGTGGTCAGGTTTTTCATGAGAGTATCACCTTGTTGGCTTATGCTTATTTAGATCCCGAATCTGCCATGAATTCCCAAAGGGTTTTTTCCCACAGGCAATATGACAACGGCTACATCAATTACCGCACAGGTTCATACCTGGATGAAATCATTGAATACAATGGTCAGTTGACCTCTTCAGCGCCATGGTATTCCTGGTTGAATTGGGAGATTTATAGTATTACCCAGGACAGGAAATTTTTGGAGGAAATGTATGCTTCCAGCAAGAAGTTTTACAACTTCTATATCAGTGAAAGGGATGCTGATGGAGATGGGTTATTGGAGTGGGGAGGACATGCCATTTTGGAATCCGTCAGGGATGCCCTTGTGGCTGTTTGGGATGAAGTGGGTTGGCCATCCAACTTTGAATCCATAGACCTGAACTGCATGATGGTGATGGAGGCCAAAGCATTGGAAAAGATGGCCTTGTCCCTTGGCTTAGAAGAGGAAGCTGCTCAGTGGCGGAATGACCATGAACAAAGGACAGCCTTGATCAATCAGGTGTTTTGGGATGAGGAGAATGGCTTTTATTACAATGTCAATAGGTTGGATAACAGTTTTACTTTCAAAACCGAAAATGACCTAAAAAGGGATGAAATCATCGGCTTTTTACCGCTTTGGGCAGGGGTAGCAGATGAGGTGAGGGCAAAGCGACTGGTACAAAAGTTAACCGACCCGGATCAGTTTTGGAGAAAATATGGAGTTCCGTCCTTATCCGCTGCGGATCCTTATTACAATGATAAAGGCTATTGGAACGGACCGGTTTGGGTGGGATGGAATTACCTTATATTTCAAGGATTGAAGGATTATGGTTATCATCAAGAGGCTGCCGAGCTTACGGATAAGATTGCAGCAGTGATGATTTCCCAATTGAGGCAAAACCATAACCTCTGGGAATTTTACAGCCCGGATGAAGATTGGGCGGGATACCATAAGACCTATATCTGGGCAGGGATTATCAATAGAATGCTCATGGATAAAGATAAAAGATGAAATACGGCTATCCATCAATATTTCCATATTTATTCGGCATTTTGCTTTTGGGAAACGCTTGCCAGCCATCTTATCCTTCCGATCCATTGGTTTTGTTATTTACCCAGCCATCTCCTTTGGCAAGTGCGGGCAAAATGATCCAATTGTCAAGTTATGATACTACAGGGGGAAATAATGACCGTGTTCTCATCAAGCCGGGAGAAAAAGTAATTATTGCCAATATCAAAGGAGAAGGAATGATTACGAGAATCTGGGGCACTGTAGACAGCAGGGATCCGGATTACCTGAGAACAATCCTGATCCGGATGTTCTGGGACGGAGAGGAAAATCCTTCTGTAGAAGTTCCTTTGGGCGATTTTTTTGGAAGCCCTTTTCAGTACCAGCATCATTTGCCAAGATATGTGGGCATGTCCAGTGGGGGATACTATTCCTATTTTCCAATGCCGTTTAAGGATGGAGCTAAAATTGAAATCGAAAATCAGAGTGGGGAAGAGGTTTATGCTTTCTACTATCAGATCAATTATTATGAACTGGATAAAAAGACACTGCCAAAAGAAATGCCTTACTTTCATGCCCAATGGAAAAGGGATGTCCGAACGGAAACTCCCGAAAATTATGTGGCATTGGAAGCTTCAGGAAAAGGCTTTTTTGTCGGCATGAATTTTAACGGCCAACCTTATGATGGCAGGCTTTTTTACCTGGAAGGTGACGAGATGATTTTTGTTGATGGAGAAGAAAAACCATCCATTCACGGAACGGGAATGGAAGATTATTTTACTGCAGGCTGGTATTTTCAAAATGGAACTTTTGCTGCAGATTATCATGGTTTAACTTACCTGGATCCAGGTACCGGTAGGGTAACGGCCTACAGGCACCATATACCGGACGCCATTCCCTTTCAAAAATCTATTAAAGTCACCTTTGAACATGGTCATGGAAATGAAGAGGTGGTCGATCTTAGCACTACTGCTTTTTGGTACCAGACAGAGCCTCACCAAGAGTTTAATTCCATTGGAGTTCCCGGACAGAGAATGGTATTAAAAAGACCGATTCCTTCAGGGGCTATGGCCCCATCTTCTTTGAAGGTCAAAACTGATTTGGAAATTGACCTTAAGAATATGAGCGAAATGGGTACAGATTGGCTGAAAAATGAGCAACTATTGATCAAAGGCAAAGAAGAGAAGTCTTTTTCGGTCATTTTAGACCAACTCGAAGAAGCAGTTTATGACATTGAGCTTTATTACTCCAAGGCGCCTGAATTTGGAAAAACGGACATAAGTCTAAACGGAAAAAGAGTTATGGAATTAAATGCCTCTGCTACGAAGATCCAGGCATATGACAAAATATACTTAGGTGAGGCTAAACCCAATAGCCAAAAAGAAATAGTCTTGGATTTCCGTTTCAAGGATGAAGGAAGTATGGGTTTGGATGCCATATTATTGACCCCCCAAAGGAATTTTGTAACGGATTGGTACCTTATTGGACCTTTTCCCAACTTAAGGGTCCATGACTATGACAGGCCTGGACTGGATTCGGTATTTTTCCCCGAAAAAGAAATCAACCTGAGTGCCACCTATCCCGGATTTTATGGCGATAAATTGGCTTGGTTTAGGGTTAATGATGGCAAATCCGGTTATGATATGCGGCTAAGACAATATTTTGAACCAACAGAATTCATTGTCATATATGCGCTGACCTATGTGTATTCCCCTTTAGATCAGCAGGTGAGCATGTTTGTTGGAAGCGATGATGCAGCTAAAGTGTTTATCAATGATCAGGAAGTGTACCGCTTTTTTGACCTGATGCGAGTCGCTGCCCCAGATCAGGACAGGATAGAGGTGACACTCAAAAAGGGATGGAATAAAGTGCTCATTAAGGCAGAAAATAATTTTGGTGGCTTTGCTTATTACCTGAGATTTTTGGATTCGAGTCATTCACTAGTCGTAAATGCCCAGCAAAAATTTGAATAGACCTACATATGAAAATCCATAAAAGTTATTCCTCAATTTTCATTTTGACCTCTTGCTTTTTTTTCGCCTGCTCTCCATTATCAGCTCAGGATAAGGGATGGATAATAGGTTCAGATTTAATTGTTTATAAATTGAACAATGTTCAGTTAGAAGAACCGAAACCCCTGTTTTCTGTTGTTTTGGACGGGAAAACCCTGTTTTCCAATGAATTTGAAGCTAAGGATAACAGAAACTTTTACAAGGGATATTTTGAGCTTGTTTTGGATAGTATTAACCATGAGGGGGGGCATTTGTCGGCCATTTTAAGGTTTGAAAATCATTCAAAAGATACGTTGATCTTAGAAAACCTAGTACCTTTTGGAGAAGGGCCACACAACCTGTACATCACTGGAAAAGGAAATCATCCGCTTTCCAGGTCACATCTTTTTAGACCAGGATTAGAACCTGTCAATGTTATCTTACCGGATAATGCCTGGGAATTGGGATATGGAAATATACAGCATGGGAATAGGGGCTTTGCTGCTTTGTCAAGAAGGAAGTACTGGGATGGGGCTATAAGAAAAAGGTTCGAAACGCAGCTACCTCCAAATGGTACAGTTACCTACAATCTATATATAGATGCTTATTCAGGTTCAGATTGGCAAGATGGCTTAAGGAAAGTATTTCAAGAGAAATACCTGTACGACTTGGAGGACTTTGACAATAGTCTCTATGAAAGAAAAGATTTACAATGGATAAGAAATTCCTATGCCATGCATTTGCTTATGGCTTGGGATAATAATTTTTATAATACTGAAAAACAAGAATTTAATGTATTTCAGTTCGAGCAAAGAAATAAAGTTTTGTTTGGCGGAAATGATGTCATTGGTATTTGGCCCACTTGGCCGATGCTGGGACTGGACCAGAGAAATCAGTGGGATATGTACAGGGATCTACCCGGTGGATTGCCCCAATTGGCAGCAATTTCAGACAGTCTGAATAGCTTGGAGACCAAGTTTTTCATAGCCTATAATCCATGGGATGAGAGTACAAGATTGGAAGGTCATTTGGAAGGAATGAGGGACTTACTTCAGGCAACACAAGCCAATGGGGTGGTGCTGGACACCAAAGGAAGTTCAAGCAGGGAATTACAGGAAGCAGCTGATGCCGTGAGCCCAGGGATCGTCATGTACAGCGAGGGGATGGCTGTACCAAAAGATATGCCGGGGATTGTATCAGGCAGGGTACATAATGCCTTGTATTATCCCCCGCTTTTGAACCTGAATAAGTTCATCAAGCCGGATTTTGCCATCTTCAGGGTGGCAGAGCTGGCCTATGACCGTATCAGGAGGGAATATGCTTTGTCATTGTTTAACGGTTACGGGACTGAACTCAACATTTTCCGTCCCGGAAGGCCCGAATGGGCAGAGGAGGATTACAGATTTTTTGGGCGAACATTAAGGGTACTAAGGGAAAATCACAGTAATTTCATTTCATATGATTTCACTCCACTTTATCCGGCCCTAGAAGATGGTATTTATGTCAATCGCTGGACGAAACCTGATAAGGTTTTGTATACCATTTTCAGCCTTAAACCCGAAGGCTTTAATGACAGGCTTTTTGAAATCGAAAAACCCAAAGTAGGCTGGCATTATGTGGACATTTGGTCCCATGAGGAACTTATTCCTGAAGAAGAAAATGGTAAATATTATTTGAAAATAGATTTGGAGGGATTTCACCAAAAGTGGTTGGGTACCAACAATGAAGGGGCTGTAAGCTCTGTATTTTATGTGCCTGAATTATTGTTTGTTGAGTTGATTCAAAATAAGTTAAGCATTAAGTCAAAATCGGGAACAGAAATCCGGGTTTGGGCAGGCTTGCCGGAATATGGTAAGTCTTCTGTATCCTTGCCTAAGGGTGACCTAGAGCTGGATATCAGAAAGGATTTTGGTGGCTATGAAGGAAAATTGGTCATTCAACTTTTTGATGGAGATGAATTACTGGACGAGCGAGTGGTTAACACAGGATATGGAATTCCCAGATTGATTTCGGTACCTGAGAAAACCAGATCGCATGATCAAATACCAGAAGGCATGGTCAAGATTCCTGCTGGAACTTTCACCATGAAAGTGACCCAAGGAGATCAATTTATTCCTTATCCAATACATGGTTATCCAAAGCAATTGGAAATGTCACCTTTTTTAATGGATAAGCATCCTGTTACCAATTTACAGTTTAAGGAATTCCTAGAGGCAACCGGTTACTTTCCTGCTGATGCGCATCGATTTCTTGCCCATTGGGAAAATGGTAGGATTCCATCGGGAAAAGAAAACTATCCTGTGGTCAATGTGAGTTGGGAAGATGCGAAAGCTTTTGCTGCATGGGCGGGAAAAAGATTGCCCACCGAGGCTGAATGGCAGTATGCCGCGTCTGCCGGGGATGGAAGAGACTGGCCTTGGGATCCAGATTTAAAGGTGATTAAAAGTCTGGAATACGTAACCAATACACTTACGGTAGAACATCTTGAAGGACTGGAAACAGATTTTTGTAATCTTGGAAGTGGGGAGATGGACCCGGTTGGAAATTATCCTAAAGGTATGAATCCTTGGGGTTTGGAAGATCTTACCGGTTCGGTTTGGCAATTGACTTCAGATCTTTATGACAATGGAAGCAATCAAATACTTATCTTGAAAGGAGGAAGTTATTTCAAGGCTTCCTCAAGTTGGTGGTACGTGCAGGGCGGTCCAAGGGAAACCCACTACAGACAAATGTTGCTTCGGGTTACACCTGGTTTTGAAAGAAATGAAACAGTAGGATTCAGGTGTGTAGCAGATTGATAAGTAAAAAACTGATTTTTATCATCTTTTTGATTGATATTGGTTTTTAGAAATCTTCTAAAAATTGGTCTAATTTGAGCAAACAATAAGCGATGGTGGTCAAAATCTTACATATCAAAAGTGATTTCCTGAATGAAATAGGAGATATGAGTCGGTTTACTGCCCGGTTTTTCAGGGAGGTAATTAAGCCCAAGCAAGAATGGGAGGAGTTTATCAACCAATGTTTTTGGGTAGGTTATAAAACACTGACCTTGGTAGGTATTACGGCATTTATCATGGGGCTGGTATTGACCATTCAGTCCAGGCCAACCTTGGTGGAGTTTGGTGCTGAAGCCATGCTACCGGCTATGGTGGCCATTTCATTGGTCAGAGAGATTGCCCCGGTCATTACAGCCTTGATCTGTGCCGGAAAAATTGGATCAGGAATGGGTGCTGAATTGGGTTCCATGCGGGTAACTGAGCAGATTGACGCCATGGAAGTTTCCGGAACCAATCCATTTAAATACTTGATAGTGACAAGGGTACTGGCCGCTACCATCATGGTGCCAATCCTTTCAAGTGTCGCCAATGCAGTATCCCTATATGGAGGTTATCTGGGAGCCAATTTAAGAGGAGATGTAAGCTGGAGTTTGTACTGGTTCCAGGTTTTTGATGCACTGAGTTTTGGGGATGTGGTTCCCTCTCTGATCAAAACCTTCTTCTTTGGATTTGCCATAGGAATTGTAGGTTCTTATAAGGGATATTACTCTAAAAAAGGAACAGAAGGGGTAGGAAGGTCTGCGACCACGGCTGTAATTGTGGCTTCCTTATTGGTATTTATTATAGACTTGCTGGTGGTTCAAGTAACAGATATATTAGGATTGACCTGATTATGGAAGAGAAAACTCCGGTTGTAATCGTAGAGAACGTTAATAAGTCTTTTGGTGAAAACCATGTATTGAGGGATTTCTCCATGACGGTAGAAGCAGGAGAGATTTTGGTGATTCTTGGGAAATCAGGTTCAGGAAAATCTGTCCTGATCAAGTGTATCATTAAGTTGATTGAAGCGGATTCTGGTAGTATAACAGTTTTGGGACAAAACATTGATGCTCTGGAAGAAGATGAACTTAATAGATTGCGGGCTGATATTGGTTTTCTTTTCCAAAGCAATGCCTTATATGATTCTATGACCGTAAAGGAAAACCTGCTTTTTCCTTTAAGAAGACATTGGAGCAAGGAAGATAGGGAAAACATGGCGGATGCTGCGATTTTAGAGGCTTTGGAGGATGTAGGCTTGGCCCATACCCTTAATATGATGCCGGCAGAACTTTCGGGAGGGATGAGAAAAAGAATTGCCTTGGCCAGGACATTGATATTAAGACCCAAAGTAATCCTGTATGATGAGCCTACTACCGGTCTAGATCCGATTACAGGAAGAGAGATTTCGGAATTAATGATCAGTGTTCAAAAAAAATACAATGCTACATCTATTGTAATATCACATGACCTGAATTGCATCAAAATGATTGCCAATAGAATGATCATGCTGATCGATGGAAAGAACTATGCCTCAGGAACTTTCCAAGAGTTAGAGGCTGCTACTGATTCTAAAATTAAAGAGTTTTTCGAATAGAAATGAAGGCTAAAAAAGTAATTGATAACAGTAAACTGGGCTTATTGGTCATTGCCGGTTTATTATTTCTTGTTTTGACACTCTATATGATTGGTAAAAACAAAAACTTATTTGGGACGGCTGTAACCATTACTGCTGTCGTAGATAATGTCAGTGGCCTTGTCCCTGGAAATAATGTACGCTTCAAGGGGATGAACATTGGTACAGTCCGCTCCATAAGTATGGAAAATGACTCCTCCATTTTTATCACCATGGCAGTGCAAAGAAGGATGAAAGAATTCATCAAAAAAAATGCCCTCACTTCTATCAATACTGATGGGTTGATGGGGAATAAAATCCTTCAAATATTGCCACAGGAAGGGGCTGCTCCAATGATAACAGAGGGAGACACACTATTTGCACAGGTCGGGTTGGATACAGAGGAAATGTTAAGGACCTTGGAAAGCACTGGGGATTATCTGGAAAAAACCTTTTATCACTTATCTAACGTTTCCCAGAAACTTAATGAAAGCCAGGCATTATGGAGCTTACTTTCAGACACATTGTTGACCGCTGAAATCAAAGCCGCAGTCGAAGAAATTCGTGACGCCGGAAACAACGCCTCAGAGATGGCGCAGGCAGGAAGCCGCATGATCCGAACCCTGGAAAAAGGCGAGGGTTTGGTACGACAGGTTTTCACAGATACATTGATGGCGGGAAATTTTGCCCATTCTATTGAACACCTGCTGGAGGTCAGTGAACAGACCAAAGATATCATGGAGCAAGTGAAGTCCATTTTGACTGATATTGAAAACAGTGAGGGTACTGCCAAGTTGGTGCTCGAAGATCCTGCTTTAAAAGAAGCGGTCTTAAATAGCATGTTGAATATTGAAGAAGGTACAGCCGCTTTTAGCGAAAATATGGAGGCCATGCGCAGCAACTTCCTATTTAGAAGGTATTTCAGAAGATTGGAAAGACAGGAACAAAGAGAACAGGAACAAAGGCAACAAGAGGCTGCTAAAAATGGGAATTGAAAAGAAGATTAAAGAGGAGATATTGGTATCTGAACTGGAATTCAAGGCCAGCAGGAGCTCAGGTCCGGGTGGTCAACATGTCAACAAAACCAATACCCGGATTACATTGGTCTTTAATATTCCCAATTCTTTGGTTCTGGACGAAGGAGAGAAATCCATTTTGCTGGATAAGTTAGCAAATAAATTGGATACTGCCGGAAATCTGATCATTCATTCCCAGGAAAAACGAAGTCAGATCCAGAACAAGGAAATCGCAATCAACAAGTTCTATGATCTTTTGAGAAAGGCTTTTCAAAAAAAGAAGATCAGAAAAGCGACCAAACCCGGTAAAGCAGCCATAGAGCAAAGGATCAAAGACAAAAAAGCCCATGCCCAAAAGAAAAAGGAGAGGAGAGGGGATTGGTAATTATTTTAATTTTTCTATAAGTGAATCATAATGGGTATTGCTAATTGGTACTTTTGCATGGCCCAGTTCCACTTGGTGTTTTTCAATTTTTGTTACCTTTGTACTGTTGATGATAAAAGAACGGTGTGTCTTGATGAAAGAGGAGGGAAGAAGTTGTTCCAATTCAGAGAAAGTCATCCTACTGAGTATTTTGTCCCCTGAAATTTGAAAAGTCACATAGTTTCCACTGGCTTCGCAATATAGTAAATCCTCCAAATTGACCCTGATCTGCTCCGTACCAGATTTGATAAAAATGCTGTCCTTGTTGCCGTTTTTTAAGGATTTCAGGTCTTTGGCCTTTTGACATGCTTTCAAAAACCTGGAAAGGCTAAAGGGTTTCAGTAGATAATCCAAAGCGTCCAATTCAAAACTTTTTACCGCATGCTCAGAGTAAGCAGTAGTAAAAATCACCATGGTGTCTTTAGGAATCAGACCTGCAATTTCCAAGCCTGAAATATCCGGCATTTTAATGTCCAAAAACAAAACATCCACTGGGTTTTGCTGTAAGTATTCCAAACCTTTGATGGGATTGGTGAAAACAGCTTTTAATGATAAAAAAGGGACTTTGGAGGCATGGGATTTGACGACCTCTAAAGCCATACTTTCATCATCGATGGCTATTGCAGTGAGCATTATTAACTGTTTGGGTTAGTTGCTGAAATATTAAAATAAGGTTGAAATATAATTGAAACAGGATAGAAATATGGGCATATTCATCAAAGCTTGATGCTCAAATGTACAAAATACTCTTCATCATTTTCCCTGATAATGAGCTCATGCTTGCCAGGGTATAGCAGTTGCAATCTTTGCTTCACATTTAAAAGTCCAATCCCAGAGGACTTTTTTTCCGGATCTTCAGCTGTACCTCTGTGAATACTGTTATTGACATCCAAATGAACAGATCCTTCCAAACACCTGAGATTGATCTTTATCCATGATTTCTTTTGCAGACTGACGCCATGTTTAAAAGCATTCTCGACGAAAGGAATGAGCAGCATAGGCGCAATCTGCCCATTGCATGGACTTTCTGATCGACTGAAATGAATATCAATGTTTTCATGGTCGTTTAGTCTTAATTCCTGCAGGGCCACATAATTCGTCAGGTATTCTTTTTCATGCTGTAAGGGAATGCTTTCCCGGTGATTTTCATGCAGCATAAAGCGCATCATGTCTCCCAGTTTCTGGATACTTTCAGCAGTTTTTTCAGCCTTTTCCTGCAATGCGGAGCCATAAAGGGTATTCAAAATATTAAATAGAAAATGAGGATTTATCTGAGACCTAAGAAAGTCCAAATTGGCCTTGCTTTGATCCACGGTGCTGGTCAACTGCCTGATTTCACTTTGGAAAATATCATATTTTTCAATGAATAAGTTGGAAATGGGAATCAAAACCGCAACTACCAGTACTGAAATGGCCAGACCAAGGAAGAAAAAAGGAGGGAAGTTCACATTGGAAATACCAATCAAGGAAAATATAAGCAAAATACTCACCGCCAATAGCAGGAGGTATAGATTAGCAGTGCTGACATTGCCTGCTTTTTTGTTTTTATAGATCAGAAAGAAATTGTAAAAAAATATCAGGATCAGACTGGGAATGATAATGGCAAAAAGGACGGCGATCGGTTCTGAACCAAGGCCCTGAAACTGAAATAGGAATAAAAATACAAATAGGTAAATAGCTGATAACCTGACAATATTGTAAGGTTTATAGTTTTCCAATCGGGGAGGAGCCAAAATCTGTCCCATGATGTAAACGAATATCAAATAACCTATATATATGGCTATGGTATTGAAATAGAAAGGCATAAAGAAATCCTTGGTGATATCATTTGATACCGAAAAGGCACCCGTCAACACAAAAGAAAAGAAAGCTACCAAGAATAGTAAGGAACCATATTTCCACTTTACTCTTTCTTTAAAGTATCCTGGAATCAATTTCATGTGGACCAGATAGAAAGACAGGAATAGAATCGCCGGAATGAATAATTTGGCAAAATATTGGGCCATAAAGTCATTCTTAGATTGGAAATAAAATGGATTTCCAGATAAAATATTGCTCAGAATGATAGCCAAAAACACCAATGTGACCACCCAATATTCAATTTGCTGGAATGGTAGTTTATTTTCTTTCATAAAATATTGATTATAAGTTATATTTGTACTTATAGATGAACTGATACTTCAATAAAATCCAATTCAATTTTTTCGCTATGCTTCTTTCTGTTGTCAGGTTGGGCTATCACATATAAGTTATAGATAAGCCCCAAGACTATCAGGAAAAGGTAATGCTTATTCTTTTTCATCGGTTATGCTGCTGTAAGCTTACACAAGGTTAATCAAGTGCTTGCATGCTATCAAAAAAATGTGACGAATTGGTCCGATGATGTGACGGAAAGTCTTAAAATACCTTTTCAGCTCAAATTCAAAAGGGATAGGTCCCCAAATCCAATCCCCAAATAAACGGAAGAACAAAATAAGTAAACAAAGTAATGATTAATATAGATAGGATATTCATCCAAAGGCCTGCCCGAAACATATCCGGTATGCTAAGGTATCCTGAGCCAAAAACCACTGCATTGGGAGGAGTAGCCACAGGGAGCATAAAAGCACAACTAGCGGCCAAGGTGGCGCCTACCATTAAGCCAAAAGGGTGCACACCCATAGAGAAAGAAACAGCGGATAATATGGGTAATATCATGGAGGCTGTAGCCACATTGGAAGTGATTTCTGTTAAAAAATTAACAGCAGCAATGATGATCAAAAGGAAGAGTCCAAAGGCAATAAAATCCAGGAAAACAAACTGATTGCCTATCCATGCTGCCAGTCCTGTCACTTTGAAGCCTTCTGCTAATGAAAGACCACCGCCAAAAAGCAATAAAATTCCCCATGGTATTTTTTCAGCTGTTTTCCAGTCTAATAACTTAGTTTTAGGGTCGGAGGAGGGGATGACAAACAATAACACCACGCCCGCTATGGCGATCATGGTATCATCCAAGGCAGGTATCAATTCCTGTAATAAAAAAGTCCTGCTGATCCATGCAAGACTCACCAAGCCAAATACCAGGGAAACACGCTTTTCTTCCACAGACATGTGGCCTAAGAGGAGTAATTGCTTTTTTATTTCTTCCTGTCCTCCGGTAATGGAAAATGATTTCTCAAAAGGGTAGGCAAATCGAATCAAATAATACCAACAAATCCACAGTAAAATGACAGCTATAGGCAATCCAAAAATCATCCATTGTGAAAAAGTGATTTCATAACCGTAAATTTCTTTGACAACACCTGCTAAAATGATATTGGTTGGTGTACCAATAAGGGTGGCCACGCCTCCGATAGATGCCGCATAGGCAATACCTAACATTAAGGCCTTTCCAATCCTGTTGCTTAAGGGGTCTTTTAAGACTGCGATGGGGGACAATTGGTTGACAACCGCTACGGCGATGGGTAGCATCATCAAGGAAGTTGCGGTATTGGAAATCCACATCGATAAAAATGCCGTTGCCACCATAAAGCCCAGAATGATTTGCTGGATATTTGTTCCAATTACAGAAATAGTTGATAAGGCAATCCTTTTATGTAAATTCCATTTTTCGATGGCCATGGCAATCATAAATCCACCCATATAAAGAAGCACCATAGGGTGGGAATAGGAAGAGGCAGTGTTACTCATGGGCAAGGCGCCTAATGTAGGCAATAATACCAATGGCAATAAGGATGTTACAGCAATAGGGATGGCTTCTGTGATCCACCAAACCGCAATCCAGGCAGTTACGGCAAGCATGGCCAAACCTTCAGGGCTGAGGTCCTTAGGTTGTAGGAAGAATAAAATAATAAGAAATAATAGCGGGCCTAAAATCCTTCCGGTGATAGCGGTATTTTTTTGAGACATGCTTGCTGGTATAAGACGTCCTAAACTCAGGAAAAAAAACAGTTATTGCAAATCTTTTGCAGGGGATAGCGGCTTATTGGATGTGAATGGTTGTTAGGGAACTGATGTGATAAAATTATCCTATTTAACATAATGTAAATTATATAACAATTACGAATTGTACTCCAATCTTAGATTCAAACTTTCTTGGTTCAACAAACCTTAAAAGTTGATCGAATTTTAAAAAATAATTGATTCTCCCGCAGGTTGTGTTCTTCCGGAAAAGATATGGATGAAGACTTACTGAAAGAACCTTTTAAAAAATACATCTCAAATTCAAATTGAGAAAATATTGGAAAATACAAAACCATCCAATTTTATCCACTATTGTACATTTTTTTATAAGTGTAGTAATTCAGTAGAAATTTTGTAGTAGTGTTTTGAAAGAATTGATGTATTGGATTTTTTTTATTTTAAAGCCATTAGCTCCATCTTGTCCCTTGCTTAACATGAAAAATTATACAGGATGAAATAAGAAAAAAATTCTGGTATCTGAAGAACAATTTTAACGCTGAACCCAAAATTACTGCTTAGTGAAAATAAATGAGACCCCGCAATTAACTCAAGTTCATCTTGATAATGAAGTCTATTATAAGATTTCAAATGTGGATCAGATGAGACCTTTTTTTATGAGTATCATCAGCCCTTCCAACCATTGGTTATTCATTGGCAGCAATGGTGGATTGAGTGCCGGTAGAAAGGATCCAGAAAATGCTTTATTTCCTTACTATACCGATGATAAAATCATTGAATCTTCAGAGATCACCGGTTCTAAGACGATTATCCGGATTAACAAAGATGGTGTTACCCATATTTGGGAACCTTTCTCCATACATTATGCCAATCTATATCAATTAGAGCGAAATCTCTATAAAAATGTGTTTGGTAATAAAATTCTTTTTGAAGAGGTAAATCACGATTTGAATCTCAGCTTTCAATACGAATGGTGCACAAGTGACCAATATGGTTTCGTAAAAACCAGCAAATTATTCAATCATTCAACAGCTGAAATTTCCTTATCAATTGTAGATGGCATTCAAAATATCATGCCCTATGGTGTGGACAGCGGGCTTCAAGGCCAGCGCAGCAACCTGGTAGATGCCTATAAAAGAAGTGAACTTGAAAAGAAAAGCGGTATGGGCATTTTTGCTTTAAGTGCGATTATCGTGGACAAAGCAGAACCCAGTGAGGCTTTGAAGGCATCTATAGCCTGGTCTCTTGGCGTTCCAAATGCCAAGCGGCTCCTCTCCTCTTCTCAACTAAATACCTTCAGGAAAGGACAAACTTTAAGGGAGGAAACAGATGTCAAAGCAGAAAAAGGCGCTTATTTTCTTCACGCGGATATAGCAGTGCCAGCAAAAGGCTACAAAGAATGGATGTTTGCAGCGGATATCAATAAAAGTGCCTCCAACATCATTGCCCTATCCAATGCCATCAACTCAGATAAGCACCTGATTGAAAAAGTAAAACAAGACATTGAAACAGGAACACAGCAATTGGTTCAATTGAATGCGGGTGCGGATGGGCTGCAGTTGACAACAGATCATCTTCGGGATACCCGCCATTTTGCCAATGCCATGTTCAATATCATGCGCGGTGGTATTTTTGATGAGCATTACCAAATCGAAAAAACCGATTTGATCCATTATCTCTCCAAAGCCAATAAACAGGTTTTTGAAAAGCATAAATCCTCTATTCAATCCTTTGGCAATCAATTAACCGTCATGCAATTAAAAGCCATTGCCTTGGGTGTAAAGGATCCGGACCTCAAACGCCTATTGCTGGAGTATTTGCCTTTGAAGTTCAGCCGTAGACATGGCGATCCAAGCCGGCCTTGGAACCAATTTTCCATCAATACCCGGAATGAAAATGATGGTTCAAAAGTGTTGGACTACGCGGGAAATTGGAGGGATATCTTCCAGAACTGGGAAGCCTTGGCCCACTCCTACCCTGGGTTCATCCAAGGCATGATATTTAAGTTTCTAAATGCCTCTACATTTGATGGTTATAATCCATACAGGGTGACCAAACATGGTATTGATTGGGAGCGAATCGAAGCGGATGATCCCTGGTCTTATATTGGTTATTGGGGTGACCATCAGATCATTTACCTTTTAAAGTTCCTCGAGTTTTCCGAAAGCCTTGCCCCTGGAAGTCTTGAAAGTTATTTTAATGAAGAGGTCTTTGTTTATGCCAATGTACCCTATAAGATAAAGGCTTACGAAGAAATCCTCAAGAACCCAAAGGATACCATAGACTTTGACCATCAGCTCGATCATAGCATCATGGAGAGATGGGCTGTGTTGGGTGCTGACGCTGCCTTGTTGCAAAATAGAAACGGTGCCATCCATCATGTTAATTTCATTGAAAAGATTCTGGCGACTTTGCTGGCCAAAATTTCCAATTTTATTCCTGAAGGAGGTATTTGGATGAATACCCAGAGACCGGAATGGAATGATGCCAACAATGCATTGGTGGGGAATGGTGTCTCTATGGTTACCCTGTACTACCTCAGAAGATTTCTGACATTTATTAATGAAGTTCTTGAAAATAGCGAAATACAGCAGGTTAGCATTTCGGAGGAATTGCTTCAGTTCTTTGAAAATGTGAAGAAAACCCTTTTCCAAAACCATCACCTGCTGGATGGAAAGATTTCCGATAAGGACCGCAAAACCATACTTGATGACTTAGGAATTGCTGGGAGTAACTATCGTTGGGGCATTTACGAGCACTCTTTTTCCAACACAAGGAGAACACTATCTTTAAAAGACGTAAAGGAATTTTCAACACTTTGCCTTTGGTACCTCGACCACTCCATTCGAGCCAACAAACGGTCTGATAACTTGTACCATGCTTATAACCTGATGACCCTTGAAAATGATCAGGAGGTATCCATTTCCTACCTTAGCGAAATGCTGGAAGGACAGGTGGCTGTGTTGAGTTCCGGTTATTTGTCCTCTGTGGAAGCGCTTCAAACTTTGGATAGCTTAAAGTCCAGTCAGCTTTTCAGAGAGGATCAGTTCAGTTACCTGCTTTATCCCAACAAGGATTTACCGGGTTTCCTTCAAAAAAATGTCATTCCAAAAAGTGATGTCTCCAAATCTGAGCTTTTGAATGCTTTGCTAAATGCGAGTAACACCGCTATCATCCAAAAAGATGAGAATGGCGGTTTCCATTTCAACGGAAATTTCAGAAATGCTTCAGACCTGCAAGTAGCCTTGGAAGCCTTGGACGGTAAGGAGTATCCTTTATCGGAGACCAATAAAAAAGAAGTATTCCAGATTTTCGAAAAAGTCTTTAACCATAAAGCCTTTACAGGAAGATCAGGCACTTTCTATGGATATGAAGGATTAGGCTCCATCTATTGGCACATGGTTTCCAAACTGCAACTGGCCGTATTGGAAGTTTGCCAAAAGGCCATCCAAGATGGGGAAAACGAAGCATTGGTAGGCAAGCTGTTGGAACATTACTATGAAATCAATGAAGGCATTGGGGTTCACAAGTCCCCTACCCTTTATGGTGCATTCCCCACAGATCCTTATTCACATACTCCGTCCAATAAAGGTGTGCAGCAGCCAGGGATGACTGGTCAGGTTAAAGAAGATATCATTTCCCGTTTCGGGGAGCTTGGTGTGGGTGTAAAAGAAGGGCAACTTACCTTTTATCCTTCCATGCTAAGGAAGTCGGAGTTCTTAACAAGCCCAAAAAATTTCAGGTTCGTGGATGTTCTTGGTTCTTCCCACAACATATCTATAGCGCCAAATTCACTGGTATTTACCTATTGTCAGGTTCCTGTGATTTATACTTTGGCTGGAGAAAATGCTGTTGAAGTGATTTTGAAGGATGGCTCTCGTTTGATTGTCAAAGGTTTAAGTTTGGATAGGGTTTCAAGTAAAAAAATATTCAACCGGACTGCTGAAGTGGTTCAATTGATAGTCAACATCAAAGAAGATATACTTAAATAAGCATCTCAACAGCCTATAAAACAGCCCTTTTTTGAAGGATGATTAGCAAAATCAAGAAGGATATAGCTATAGAGGAAAAAATAGAAGCGCTTCTTCAACAGATGACCTTAGAGGAAAAAATAGGTCAAATGTCACAGGTGCGCCATTTTGATGATATTACCTTGGAGGAAATCAAAACCAAGTATATTGGTTCGGTGATCCATACCCAGGGCCCTCTTCCAGGTAATGATGCGCTGGAATGGCAGGAGAAGTTTTCTCAAATCCAGCAGCAGGCTTTGGAAACCAGATTGGGCATACCTTTACTTTTTGGGGTGGATGCGGTACATGGGCAAAATACCTATGAAGGAGCGACTATCTTTCCCCATAACATTGGTTTGGGTGCTTCAGGGAACGTTGACTTGGTACAAAAAGCAGCCGCCATTACCGCCATAGAGTCCCAAGCGACAGGCTTTAATTGGGTTTTCTCTCCTTGTGTCGCGATCCCTTTCAATGAGAAGTGGGGCCGGGTGTACGAGGCATTTTCTGAAAGTGGAGAACTTACTGCAGCACTGACAAGGGCTTCTGTAAAAGGACATCAAGATCAGGAGGGAAAGTTTGGCGTGATGGCCACTGCCAAACACTTTATCGGCGATGGGGCTACAGATTTTGGAATTGAGGGCGGCAATACCGCTTTAAGTCAGGAAGAAGTCATCCAACGTTTACTCCTTCCCTATCAGGCAGCTATTGAAGAAGGCGTTGGAGCCATCATGGCTTCTTTTAATACCTTGAATGGCATTTCTATGCATGCGCATAAAGCGATGCTTACCGATCTTTTGAAGAACAAGCTGAATTTTGAAGGAATGATCGTGTCTGATTGGAAGGCCTATTCGCGATTTGGTGGAAATGACATCATCAATGCCGGAATAGATATGGTAATGGCAGTTGATGGTGATTTGGACATGTTTCAGGAGGGTGTAAAAATTGGAGTTCTGAATGGGGAAATACCGGAAGAAAGAATTGACGATGCCGTAAGAAGGATTCTGCGGCAAAAGTATCGCCTTGGACTCTTTGATGACCCCTACCCTGACAAAAGCCTGATTGAAAAAATTGGTAAAAAAGATCACCGGGACCTGGCCCGTCAGGCTGTCAGGGAATCCTTGGTGCTATTGAAGAATGAAAACAATGCACTCCCTTTGAATAAGCAAACAAAAGTAGTGGTGGTTGGCGAATTTGGAAATAATTCAGGTCTTCAGTCCGGAGGATGGACCATAAACTGGCAGGGAAGCACTGAAAATTATAAAGGGGCAACTACCATCTTGGAGGGCATCAGGAAGTTTTCAGAGTATAAAGTAATATATGATCCTGATGGGACGGTACCTGTCACGGATGTAGATGTGGCTCTTATCGTAGTAGGTGAAACTCCCTATGCAGAGTTTTTTGGAGATATAGGCGGTGAGATGAACCTTTTTCAACTTACGCTCACAGAAAGGCATCAAAACTATATTCAGAACTATGTGGAGAGGGGAATTCCGACGGTGGTGTTACTCATTTCGGGAAGACCTTTGGTAGTGACCCATGAAATCGAACAATCCAATGCATTTATAGCAGCTTGGTTGCCAGGTTCTGAAGGAGATGGCATTGCAGAGGTATTGTATGGAGCCTATGATTTCAAAGGCAAACTCCCCCACTCCTGGCCAAAGTCAGTAGAAGATTACCATGGTAAATATGGTCCCAATTTTTGGGATGATACAATAATGCCATTATTTCCTTTGGGATTTGGTTTGAGTTATGATAAAATATTGTAAATCTGTAAGTTAATTATTCATATATAAAAGATACTTGAATATGAAATGGACATTCATCAAATCCCTATGCTTTGGAATGGCGCTCACAATGGCCTTTTCATGCAGCAAGAAAACAGCAGAAGTAGAATCAGATAAATCAACAAATCATAAAGAAGTGACAGCAAAAGATATTTTAGGTAATCCGGATTATCAGGCCATATCCTACGAAGGGTACAGAGATATATCCAGGGAAATTCAACCAAGCATTGCCCAGTTGATGGAAGATGTTAAGATTTTATCCGCCATGGGCCTCAAAGTACTGCGAACATATAATGTGCAATTTCCCCATGCAGCCAATCTGCTAAAGGCGATTCGTGAGTTAAAAAATGAAGATCCAGATTTTGAAATGTATGTCATGCTTGGCGCCTGGATTGATTGTAAAAATGCCTGGACAGACATGGAACCTGACCATGAGGTGGAAAGTGAGCAAAATGCAGAGGAAATTGAACGTGCAGCAGCATTGGCTAACGAGTACGCTGATATTGTCAAAATTCTGGCTGTGGGCAATGAGGCCATGGTTAAATGGGCTACTGCTTACTACGTGCAACCTTGGGTCATCCTTAAATGGGTCAACCATTTACAAGAGTTGAAGGCTTCTGGAGATCTTCCAAAAGACCTTTGGATTACCAGTTCTGATGATTTTTCCTCTTGGGGCGGTGGTGATCCCTTATATCATACAGAAGATCTCAATAAATTGATCAAAGCAGTGGATTACATTTCCATTCATACTTATCCATTCCACAACAGCCATTACAATCCTGAGTTTTGGCGGGTTCCTGCTGAGGAGCGTCACCTTTCCGAAATAGAAAAAGTGGATGCGGCGATGCTTAGAGCCAGAGATTTTGCCAAAATGCAATATGATTCAGTGGCCAGTTACATGAGAGGATTGGGAGTAGAAAAGCCCATTCATATCGGTGAAACAGGTTGGGCAAGTGTTTCAGACGGCTTTTATGGAACTGAGGGTTCACGGGCTGCAGATGAATACAAACTGGGTCTTTATTACAAGCACATGCGGGAATGGACAAATACCGATGGGATTTCCTGTTTTTACTTTGAAGGCTTTAATGAGCCTTGGAAAGATGCTAAAAACCCGATAGGTTCCGAAAATCACTTTGGTCTTTTTACGGTAAGTGGTGAAGCCAAATATCCGCTATGGGACCTGGTAGATCAGGGGATTTTTGAGAACCTAAGCCGTGATGGAAAACCTATTGTCAAAACCTATGGTGGGGACAAGGAAAAACTGCTCCAAGAAGTAATGGCACCTCCATATCGATAAAAACAAATTCAAAACCCGAAAATACCATTAACCACTTCAACCCAAAATAAAATGTCAACAACAACCAATAGAGTTCCGATGGGCCAAAAGATTGCCTTTGGTATCGGTATGTTAGCCAATCAAATGTTCCCTGCAGTACTCGGAATTTTTATGGTTGTGCTGGTTCAGGATTTAGGATTTCCTGGATGGATGTGGGGCATCCTGTTTTTCCTTCCCAGGGTATTCGATTCTATTACAGATCCCATCATGGGCTTCATCTCTGATAATACCAAATCCAAGTGGGGCCGCAGAAGACAGTATGTGTTTGTTGGAGCCATTATGTTAGGTGTTTCCTTTGTGGTCATGTGGCAATTGTATAGGGAAAATGGGGTGGATTACAATTTCGCCTACTTCTTGTTTTGGTCCTTCATTTTCTATTTGGGTTTGACTATTTTCAGTGTGCCTTACGTGGCCATGGGGTATGAAATGAGCAATGATTTCCATGAAAGGACCGATATCATGGCGGTGGCCCAATGGATTGGTCAGTGGGCCTGGGTGATTGCTCCATGGTTTTGGGTAATCATGTACGATCCTTCTTGGTTTGAGTCTGCGGATGTTGCCACCCGTGAACTTGCCCTATGGGTAGGAATAGTTTGTATGGTCTTTGCGATGGTACCTGCAATTTTCATTAAAAGTAAATCCACTTTGAATGAAAATTACTCTCCTTTGACTCCCCAGAATATTGGTTCCAGCCTCAAGGAAATATTACAGGGTTTTAAAGAAGCCTTTACTTCCATCCCTTTCAGAAAGTTGTGTATTGCCACTTTCTTGATTTTCAATGCCTTCAATACCATTGCCGCATTTTCCTTTTTTATAGTGGTTTACTACTTATTCAGTGGAGATGCCGGGGCTGCCGGTGTTTGGCCAACCCTTTTTGGAAGTGTCGGGGCTTTGGTGACCACCTTTATCGTTATTCCAATTGTAGCCAAACTATCCAAAAAAATTGGAAAGAAAAGGGCGTTTATCGCTTCTCAGGGGATTTCTGTTTTTGGTTATATTTTGCTTTGGTTTCTATTTATCCCTGGTAAACCTTACATGTTCCTATTTGCCCTCCCCTTCTTTTCATTTGGTATAGGCAGCTTGTTTACCTTGATGATGTCTATGACAGCTGATGTGATTGACTTGGATGAATTGAGTTCAGGTAAGAGACGTGAAGGCGTTTTTGGTGCCATTTATTGGTGGATGGTCAAGTTTGGTTTCGCTATTGCAGGTTTGCTCAGTGGAGCAATATTGACCATTGTGGGATTTGATGCGACACTGGAAACCCAATCAGAAGGGGCTGTATTGGGACTAAGGGCATTCTATTCCGGCCTGCCCATACTCGGTACATTAATAGCCATGTATGTGATGAGAGACTACGACTTGACAGAGACACGTGCCAATGAAATACGGGCTGAATTGGATGCGCGTAAAAGTACCAAACCTATTACTATAACTTCTGTCTATCAAAACAGAAATGCCCTCCTTGTATCCCAAAAACAGACACTGGAAACAGATTTTGATTTCTCAAAAACTACTCCATCTGATATTAAGAATGCTTTCAATAACACCCTTAATACCGGTCTTCATGGTATTTGCTTCAGCCCTTATTTAGAGGGGCAAAGCATCGGGGAACACTTATCAGAAGCACAAATCATCCGGAGAATGGAAGTAGTAGCACCTTATACCCAATGGATACGCTCTTTCTCTTGTACGGAAGGGAATGAATTTATTCCAAAGGTGGCGAAGCAGAAGGGATTAAAGACCATGGTTGGCGCATGGATTGATTGCAATAAAGCCAATAATGACAAAGAAATTGAGGCTTTGATCAGTTTAGCGGACCAAGGCTTGGTGGATATTGCAGTGGTCGGAAATGAAGTGCTGCTCAGGAATGAATTAACCGAAGAAGAACTGTTACATTATATCCAAAAAGTAAAACAGGCCCTTCCAGATATACCGGTAGGTTACGTGGATGCTTATTATCAGTTTAAGGAAAATCCTGCCTTGGTGGATGCTTGTGATATTGTACTGGTCAACTGCTACCCATTCTGGGAAGGAAGCAATATCACGCATGCAACAGCGCATTTGAAAGAAATGTATTCCCTAGCGAAGCAGGCTGCAAATGGCAAGAAAGTAATCATCACCGAAACAGGTTGGCCAAATGAAGGCAGCAGTAACAATGAAGCCTACCCTTCCATGGAAAATGCCATGCGATATTTTATCAATATCCAAAATTGGTCTCAAGAAGAAAACGTGGAAATGTTTTACTTTTCTTCCTTTGATGAATCCTGGAAAGTACGCCATGAGGGTGATGTAGGCCAGGCTTGGGGATTGTGGGATAAAAATGAAAACTTAAAATTTAAATAACTATGTCGTTTAACCCTGACAAAATTTTGGCCCTTGCTGGAAAAGATTTGCAAGGCTTTTCAAACAAAGAATTATCAGAACTATTTAGGTCTACGCTAAAAAAAGGCATGCATGGCCTTTGTTTTAGTCCTTATGAAGATGGCCAGCAACCAGGAGATCAGCTTTCTGAAGAACAAATTCGCAGACGTTTAAATATCATTCGCCCCTATACCCAGTGGGTCCGGTCCTTTTCCTGCACAGATGGTAATGAACTGATTCCGAAAATTGCCAAAGAATATGGCATCAAAACCCTTGTTGGCGCTTGGTTGGGAAAGGATGATGAGATCAACCAAAAAGAAGTCAAAAACCTGATACAATTGGCAAAGGATGGCTACGTAGATATTGCCGCTGTGGGCAATGAGGTAATGTATAGAAAGGATCTGAGTGAAGATCAACTCCTTGAATTTATCCATCAGGTGAAAAGTGAGTTGCCTGATATCCCTGTAGGTTATGTGGATGCTTATTATGAATTTGAACGTAAACCACGCATTACCGATGCCTGTGATGTGATATTGGCCAATTGTTATCCTTATTGGGAAGGTTGTGCGTTGGATTATTCCTTATTGTACATCAAAGACATGTATGCTAGAGCAGTACGTTCCGGTAATGGCAAGAAGGTTATCATCACTGAAACCGGTTGGCCAAGCCAAGGGACTCCCCTTTACGGCGCCGTACCTTCAGATGAAAATTTTATCAAATACTTCATCAATATTCAAAATTGGTCCAAGGAGGAATCCATCGACATCCATTATTTTTCTTCTTTTGATGAGGCTTGGAAGGTGGGTGCCGAGGGTGACGTGGGCGCCTATTGGGGATTATGGGATAAAGATGAAGATTTGAAGTACTAAATTCGAGAACCCACAAAAAGGGCTGATACAAAAAAACAGTATCGGCCTTTTTTATTAAAAATCATTGGCGAAGTACCCTATCTATCCCTGCCCAATTCCCTTTTAAAGCCTCATCCAGCAGGCCATTCCATTCTTCCTGTGCTTGAGTATCCATGCCATGCCGGGTCTGCTTGTCATAAATCTCCTGAAGGCGGTTCATTTCTCTGTAAGCATCAAAAAAAGCATCATTGATGGTCGCTTCATACCAATCCGGATCCAGGTCAAGGTTTTTTAGTTTGGTTATTAGCCGGTTTGCTACCACCCTGACCACATCAAAATGTCTCTGCTCGTGGTTGAGTGAATAATCACTGGGATTTTTTACCCATGACTGCCCCGGCAACATGTATACATCAATTTCTATCCGTTGTAAAATTTCCCCAGCTTCAATCATCGATTTGCCCTGCATGGAAAAACTGGTGAAAATGCTGGCATTGAACCTGCTGCTTCTCTGGGGTTTATCTCTGAAATCACTCCATTGCAGCGGTCTGTTAACATCATAATACACCGTGTCCTTGTGACTGGGCTTCACTTGGTCAATGACCTCCAAACGTACAGTTCTCGCCAAATGTCTATTTTCCATAACCTGGAGTTTCATCCAGGTATCAAAATAACTGACGCTGTTTTTGAAAACCCTATTGACTACGTTTTCTATCATATCCAGCCTGTTGATGGACCGTTTGTACTGGGCAGAACCATTATAGTCCACCAAATGGACAGGTTCTCCTATTCCTATTTTATAAAATCCTATTACCAACTGAAAATCACCTTCATATACATTATTATTTGAAGCTTTTTTTTCACTTACTTTTACTTCGTAAATTCTTATCTGAATGGATTGGGAGTTGCCTTCAATTTGTTGTATGGCTGAGTTAAAAAAGTTTTTAACCGTTTGGTCAAGCTTCTCTTTAAAGGCGATGTTTCTTTTGACGTTGCCAAGGGCATGCACCTGTCCAATTTGTGGCTTAGAAACCCGAAGGTCCAGTACTTCTTTTATCTGGTAGCCAAGTCCTTGCATGGGATCCCCGTCATAGCTCAGATGGATCTGTAAATCTTGGGCCAACAAGGGAGTTCCCGAGATTAAAATACACAACCAAAAGAAAAGAATTCTCAAATTAACTACCCGTTTAGACTTTCTAGTTGTAAACGAAAATCATACTGTAAATCTTCATGAAGACCCGAAATAATTTTTTCTACTTTGCCTAGTTGGATTTTGTAAAGGTTCTCAATGACAGGATGTCGGAAATCGAGAAAACCATACAACTTCATCTTTTCGCAGAAATAAAGGATCAACTCTGCATGAGCTTCTTTACTTTTGCTCAATTTCAGATGTTTGTTTAATTTCCTTCTAATGGCCTGAGCAGACTTTTTGGCTACATGGTAATGTCTGGTATTGGCATCCATAAAGGCCAGATCCAGCTCCTCTTTCACCATATCAACATAAATCCTGGGATTTTCTCTTTCAAAAAGTTTAAAATAAAGATAGGCTTTGTTTTCCCTACTGTATTTGCAAAGATCTAGGATCTCTTCGATCAACTCTTTATTATCCAGATATTGCAATTCTTTTTTGATATCTGCCAAAGCCGGTATTTTCATACTATTCGTCGAAGCTATCTGGGTGAAAATAAATAAGCCTGGAAAAAAACGCAGGGTTTTTACCAGGCCATCGGATAACATTGATTTTTATTGAACAAGCTTAACCTCTATGGCACTTATGCCTTTTGGGGTTTTTTCTGTCAAAAAGGTCACTTTATCGTTTTCTCTGATTTGGTCAATACAGCCACTCATGTGCACAAAAATGCTTTCTTGCGTCTGCTCGTCTTTTATAAAACCATAACCTTTCGAATCATTAAAAAAAGTCACTTTTCCTTTTCTTCCCGCATCTTCCTCCATTGATTCACTGGCTTTGGGTATACCAATATCAATGGTCTCAGGGTCAATTTCCTTCTTCTTTTTGTTCGGATCAGGGGGAGTGGAAGTGATATTTCCAAATTCATCCACATACGCTATCATGTCTTCAAAATCTGTTGACTTGTCTGTATCTGAATTTCGGGCTTCTCTTTTTTCCTTTTTCTCCTGTTTCTTTTTAGCTCTTTGTTTTTCCTTTTCTTTTTTACTAAATGTTTCTCTTGATCTTGCCATATGTTACAAAATTCTCTTTTTTTCCCTGTAATTCCTATTAATTTCGAAAATGATTGCCGGAATTACAAATCTTACCGGCTTTTACTTTCACAATTGACATGTGGATTTGACCTTCTGTCAAAACTGTTTCCTTCTGCTTCAAAAATTCATTAGTTTGGGGAATTAAATGATTTTATGAAAGAATTCCAGCAAATCATAGCTGCTTATGGTATTTGCCAGGAGCAAAATCAAAAAGCTGCCCTGGCCACGGTGGTCAAAGTGGATGGATCGGCCTATCGCCGTCCTGGGGCGAGAATGTTGGTGACAGAAGATGGCTTGCTTACCGGGGCCATCTCTGGGGGTTGCTTGGAGGGAGATGCACTGAGGAAGGCGCAGTCTGTGATTTTTCAACAAAAATCCATGTTGGTAACTTACGATACCACCGATGAAGACGATCAGAAATTCGGTATAGGCCTGGGATGCAACGGTATTATTCAAGTTCTCATCGAGCCAATTGACCCTACGAATCCTGAAAACCCAATAGAATTGTTAAAGCAGGCCCTATCGGATAGGGACTTGTCTGTTTTGGTCACTTTTTTTTCACTCAAAAGGTCAAAAGAACAGCAAATAGGTACAAAATTATTGTTGAAATCAGGTAATTGGTCAGGGGACAGCTCCCCTATTCCCCCTGCTCTTTTAGAAGAGGCCAAGGCTGTTAGCAGCCAAATTGAAGTGGAGGGTAGTAATCTGATTAAAGCTTATCCTGAACAGGATGAGCTTCAAGTCTTTTATGAATTAGTAAAAAGTCCAACTAGGGTCTTGTTGTTTGGTGCCGGAAATGATACCCAGCCAGTTGCCAAAATGGCGAAGCTCTTGGGTTGGGAACTTTGGTTGATAGACGGAAGAAAATCGTATGCTACTGAAGGCAGATTTCCTTCAGCCTTCAAAATTTTGACAGGAACGCCCGAGGAAATCATTGATCAAGTGGCATGGGATCAAAATACAGTGGCCTTGCTGATGACCCACAACTTCGAATATGAGGTGCAAGTGCTGAGGAAAATCCATGCTTGGGGACTTCCCTACGTAGGCATTCTGGGCCCTAAGAAGAAAACGCTTAAGCTTTTGGAAAGACTTCAGCAAGAAGGAATACAGGTGGATGATAGGAATATTTTCGGCCCTGTAGGCTTGGATATTGGCGCTGAGGGTTCAGAGGAAATTGCCCTTTCTATCTTGACTGAAATCAAAATGGTATTGGCTAAAAAACCGGGATCACACCTGAAAAGCAAGGAAGGGCCCATCCACGATGAAAATGTCCATGGATAAATTTCCGATAGGTATTATAATTCTGGCAGCTGGAGGTTCCATTCGTTTGGGCCAGCCCAAACAGCTGTTGACCTATCGGGGAAAAACCTTACTCGAAAATGCAATTGATGCAGGTAAACAATCAAAAGCCATGGAAACCGTGGTGGTCTTAGGAGGAAATGAAGCAGTCATTAGAAGGCATGTAAATTTTGGTCAAACCCTGGTCATCAGTAATCCCGATTGGGAAAAAGGCATGTCTGTTAGTCTCCGGTTGGGTTTGAATTTTTTGATTTCCAGAAGACCTCTAGAAGGTATTTTACTCATGTTGGTGGATCAGCCTTTTGTGGATGCAGCGCTTTTGGACAAAATGATGGATAATTGGGTTAAGAATAGGAAAGGAATAGTTGCTTGTGCTTATCAAAATACCTTGGGTGTTCCTACTATTTTTGGGAAAGAATATTTCCCTGAACTTTTGGCCCTATCAGATGCGGAGGGGGCCAAGAAAGTTATTTATTCCCATCCTTTAGATACCTTGACAGTTGATTTTCCTTTAGGGAGTGTGGATGTAGATACCCAGCAGGATTACGAAAACCTCTTAGGAAGTCAGTAATTGTTTAATACCTAAGCTTTTTCAGTACTGCATTGACATGTTCAATACAAGACCTGATGTCTTCTTCCTGCGTGAATTTTCCTAGGCTAAAACGGATGGAGGCCCTTCCCAGATCATTGGAAAGTCCCATTGCTGCCAAAACATGTGAAGGTTTGGGTGAAATACTGCTGCAGGCTGATCCTGAACTGACAGCGATTTTTTTATTGATGGACCGTAACAGCTCCTCTCCTTCTACCCCTTTGAAAGCGATATTAGTGACATGGGATAATCGGTTTTCCTTGCTTCCATTGAGGGAGGTGCCAAGGATGGTAAGTAGATTACCCTCCAAAAGATCCCGCAATTTGGCCAACTTTCCTGCTTCATCGATTATTGACATTTGCCGAAGTTCGGCAGCTTTACCCATACCTACAATGCCAGGAACATTCAAAGTACCGCTTCTGAACCCTTTTTCATGTCCTCCTCCCACAATGATGGGCAGGGGTTTGGGAAGTGGATGATTGTGTCGGATATATAGCGCCCCTACCCCTTTTGGGCCATAAAATTTATGGGCTGAGAAGGCCATCAAGTGGATGCCTTCGATTTTAACAGGTATTTTACCTACCGCTTGAACAGCATCCGTAAAAAAGATAACCTGATGTTCTTCAGCAATTTTTGAAATTTGCTCCACGGGATGGATGATTCCGGTTTCATTGTTGGCCCACATAAGGGCGATCATTTTGGTATGTGGCCGGATTTGGCTTTTTAGGTTTTCTAGATCGAGTTGGCCATAGGGATCAACAGGTAGTAAGGTAACATCTGCCCCCTGTTTTTCTATGGCCTTCAAAGCATCCAAAACTGCTTTGTGTTCTGTTTGACAACTGATGTAATGTTGTTTTTCTCCTTTATATACCTCAAAAGTCCCTTGAATAGCCAGGTTAATCGCTTCTGTAGCCCCAGACGTAAATATGATTTCCTTGCTTTTCGCAGCAATCAATTGGGCTACCTGTTCCCTTGCATTTTCAACAGCCTCTTCGGCTAACCAACCAAATGGATGTGCTTTGCTGGCCGCGTTGCCAAAATGTTGTGAAAAATAGGGCAACATGGCCTCAATGACTTCTTGTTCGCAGGGTGTGGTAGCATTATAATCCAGGTAAATCGGATAATTCATATTACTAATTACCACATTTTTTTTACCTCCCCCAAGATTCATTGTGAAAAGTGGAGTTTTTCAAATATAACCTGACTGAGTAAATTTTTAAGAATATCTCTTTGCCCTTCTTCTGAAGTCAGCTATCGGACTTTACTTTTAAAAAAGTCATAGATTGCGGGTAAAAAGGTTGAGATGAAAAAAAAACGGATTTATTTCTTAAACCTCCGGTCCTATTGAATTATTTTTGTCACCCAAATCACTATCATGAAAGAATCACAAGAATCACTCAATTTCATTGAACATATTATTGAAGAAGACCTTGCCAATGGCTTTCCAAAAGAAAAGCTACGCTTTAGGTTTCCTCCCGAGCCTAATGGGTACCTTCATATCGGCCATGCTGCCTCCATTTGCCTCAATTTTGGATTGGGTGAAAAATACAATGCACTTGTCAATCTCAGGTTTGACGATACCAATCCAGCGAAGGAAGAGCAGGAATATGTGGATGCCATCAAAAATGATATTGCATGGCTTGGCTTCAAATGGGCCAATGAGTGTTATGCCTCAGATTACTTTCAGCAGCTCTATGATTGGGCAGTGGGCCTTATCAAAGCAGGGAAAGCCTATGTGGATCAGCAGTCATCCGAAGAAATAGCTGCACAAAAAGGTACTCCAACTTCTCCTGGAACAGATAGTCCTTTTAGAAATCGACCCATTGGCGAGAGTTTGGATTTATTTGAGCGGATGAAAAATGGAGAATTTCCTGCAGGGAGTTATGTCCTTCGTGCCAAGGTTGACATGTCTTCCCCCAATATGCATATGAGGGATCCTATTTTATACCGGGTTATCCATGCCCATCATCACAGAACCGGCGGTGATTGGTGTGTATATCCCATGTATGACTGGGCCCATGGAGAGTCTGATTATATCGAACAGGTATCCCATTCACTTTGTACACTTGAATTTAAAGCCCACCGGGAACTTTACGATTGGTACTTGGATCAAATCTGGGATCCTAAATTACTCAGGCCTAAGCAACGGGAATTTGCCCGTCGAAACCTCAGCTATACTGTGATGAGTAAGCGGAAGTTATTGGAATTGGTACAAAAAAATATCGTGGCTAGTTGGGACGATCCCCGGATGCCGACCATTTCCGGACTCAGACGAAGAGGTTACACCCCTACTGCTATCCGTAAATTCAGTGATTTGGCAGGTATTGCCAAAAGAGACAATGTTACAGATGTTTCCTTGTTGGAATTCTGTATCCGTGAGGATTTGAATAAAACCGCTACCCGGGTGATGGCGGTGCTTAATCCTGTGAAATTGGTGATTACCAACTATCCCGAAGGTCAATCCGAAATCCTTCATTTAGAAAATAATCCTGAAGAGCCTAATTCTGGCACACACGAAGTTCCTTTCTCCAGAGCTTTGTACATCGAAAGGGAAGACTTCAAAGAGGATGGTGGAAAGAACTTTTTCCGGCTATCATTGGGAAATGAAGTCCGACTGAAAAGTGCTTACATCATTAAAGCAGAGTCGGTGGTGAAAGATGACAATGGAAATATCCAGGAAATTCATTGTACCTACGATCCTGATTCCCGTTCTGGAAGCGGAACAGCCGCTAGCGAGAGAAAGGTTAAAGGTACCCTTCATTGGGTTTCCATTGCCCATGCCATCAAAGCAGAGGTAAGAGAGTATGATCGATTGTTTTTGGATGAGGCGCCTGATGCCCATGAAGATAGGAGTTTCTTGGAATTTGTGAATCCAAACTCACTGAATGTAATTAAAGAAGCCTATTTGGAGCCATATTTATCCCATGCGACAATGGCTGATAAATTCCAATTCCAAAGGTTAGGGTATTTTACACTTGATCCGGATTCGAAAGAAGGGCAATTGGTTTTCAATAAGACTGTAGGTTTAAAGGACACTTGGGCAAAACAAAGCAGTAAAACACCAATACAAAACCAATCAAACTCCAAACCTGCAACTCAGCAACAAGGGCAGAGAAAGGCATTGAACGAGATTCAACAAATCGGTAAAAAGCTGACCAATCTGTCTGGGGATAAATTGGAAACGGCCATAAAATCAATCAAGGAATTCTCGCAAGAGGTGACTTATGAGGAATTGGAGCCCTTATTTAATACTGCCGCCAAGAAAGTCGGTACCCGAATAGCAGTGATGCTGGCTTTGGGGGTTTTATTGGAAAAGGGTCAAGCCAAGACCCAGGCGATAACTGATTTTATTGAATCCGGAAAAGCTGACGATAATGAAATTCTAAAGACTGAAGCTGGGAAATTGATTTAATATTTAAAAACAACAATTCACGCATCTTCTCAATGCCTTTGTAAAAAGCCTCTAAATGACCGTTAGAGGCTTTTTTTAGCTTTAGTGATTCACTCGGTTGGAGTCACCATGCAAATTTTTAGAATTAAACAAAAACGATTTTTCATTCAATTTGAATAACTTTAGATATGCAGCAATCATGGACACTTCAACTCCCTAACTCCATATCCTATCCTGTAACTTCAACTTATTTGGAGAATTTTCTTGAGGAAAATGCAAAGGACATGGGTATTTTTCTTTCCTATTATTTTCGAAAACAGGGTGCTGTGGCTGAAAATGTCAAATTACTGCAGCAACCGGATTTTGAAGCTGACCATTCGGGTACAGTTAAGGTGCAGTTTGATTTAATATTTTTCAATGCTTGTCTCAACATTCATGAGAAAGAAAAAGATCAAATGGCATTGAACTTCAAGATCCTTCCGGAGATTTCTCAGGTCAAGCTTACCGGACCTTATTGGCCAGAAAGAGAAATGGATGAAATATGATCGAAGTCCGGGAGATGATTATTCAAGAATTGCTCCTTTGTCTGAGACAAAATTATAAATTATGTAAAAAAACAAACCCTTGACCGGGCGGCCAAGGGTTTTCGGGTAATAGGGTTTAAGCAACTTATGTCCTTCTGATTTGTAATTTGATATCTGAAAACTCTTTTTGCTCAATAAATGGTTGACTTCTTAATCTTCGACCTGTGGCTGCGAAAATCGCATTGGCAATTGCTCCACCTGTAGGAGGCAGCGCAGGTTCCCCTAATCCTGTTGGGTCATAGCCACTATCTACATAATGTACATCAATTTCGGGCACTTCTTTCATCCTGATCAATCGGTAGGAATCAAAATTTCTTTGTCTAGGAAGCCCGTTTTCAAAGGTCATATTGGTAAACATGGCATGTCCCATGCCATCCACAATACCACCTCTTACCTGATGATTGGCACCTGTTGGATGTACCACCACACCGCAATCCGTGGCTGCTGTTATTTTTTTCAAAACCGCTTGTCCGCCATCCATGACAATATCAGCCACCTGTGCCACGTAGGACCTATGAGAGAAATAAACGCTGAATCCCTGCATCACATCCTTATTTTTACCCCAGTTGGACTTTTCTGCTGCCAGTTCAATCACCCCTTTCATACGGTCAATATCGTAATGAATTTCACCCACAGGATTCTTTTTTGCCCTGTCCAACAATTCTAATCTAAATTTTACCGGATCTTTTTTGGCTGCTAATGCGACCTCATCCAGGAATGATTGTTCTGCATAAGCCAAAAAATTGGTAATTGGCGCCCGCCAGGCATTGGTGGTAATTGGAGACCTGTGCTCAATATTTTCAATAAGCAAATTGTCTACAGAACCTGAGGGGAAATTATTCTCTCTGGTGGAATTACCGGCATTGATACCGGCACCCCTTAGTTTGTAGGCAGTCATATTGCCATTTTCATCCAATGCCGCTTGGAACCTGTATCTCACAGCAGGTCTATAGGCCCCTCCTGTCATATCATCTTCTCTGGTCCAACTCACCTTGACCGGTTTATCCAGGATTTTGGAAAGCTCCGCCGCTTCCACAACGAAGTCAGCCCTTAACCTCCTGCCAAAACCACCTCCCAAACGGGTGAGTTCTACGGTAATGTTTTCTTTTGGAATCCCCAGTAACTGGGCTGTTTCCATTCTTGCCCTGTCTGGGGTCTGAGTAGGACCAATCAACTCTACTTTGTCTCCTTTAACATGTGCAAAGAAGTTTTGAGGTTCCATCGGAGAATGGGAAAGGAAAGGACATTGGTATTCACTGGTAATAATCTGGGCTGCATTTTTGAAGGCATCGTCCACATCTCCATCTTTACGCATGACCTGGGCGGTTTTACTGTCAAGCATTTCCTTCATGATCCTGTCATGATCAAAACTGCTTTCAACCGCCCCATCAGGTTCATATTCAATTCTAAGCTGTCGTTTGGCCTTAATTAATGGCCATGTTGAATTTCCTACAACAGCTACATTATTATTAAAAACAATTACATCCGTTACCCCTGAAACAGACCTTGCCGAAGAGTCATCCACAGATTTGATTTTCATGCCAAATGGGGGACGCTGAATCATGGCATTGACCATTCCTTCTCTATAAACATCCAGTCCATAGAGAGGCGCTCCTGTAAACATGTCCTTATTCTTCACATTCTTTACAGGGGTACCAATGATTTTAAAATTTTTGGGGTCTTTGAGGGGCACTTCATCAGGAGCAGTTAATTTGGAAGCATCACCGGCAACTTCTCCATAATCAAATTGCTTTTTCCCATTGTGGTAAATGATGCCTTCCTTGCCTTCCAATTCGTCAACAGAAACACTCAACCTTTCTGCTGCTGCGGTCAATAAAAGGTGTTTGGCTGTAGCACCGGCCTTTCTTAACCTCTCCCAGGAATGCGGCATGGCCCCTGACCCACCAGTAAGCTGACGATCATATTTATCATTATCCAATGGCGCCTGAAACACTCTTACCTTTGACCAGTCTGCATCCAATTCTTCTGCCACTATCATGGGGAAAGACGTAATGATGTTTTGGCCCAACTCCGGATTTGGAGAGTAGATGACAATGTCCCCACTGGGTGATATGGAAAGGTAGGCATTAAAATCCAAGGCTTGTGAAAGCACTTCATCATCGGTCAAAACTTTCATTTTTGGAGAATCACAACTTGACCAATAAAAACCTATGAACAAGCCTCCAGTAGCTGTTGCAGCTACTTTAAGAAAATCCCTTCTGTTTGTTTTCAATAGCTTTTCCATAATTATTTCGTTTTAGCGGCCAAGGCAACTGCTTCTCTGATTTTATGATAAGTTCCACACCTGCAAAGGTTTCGGTTCATCGCATTTTCTATTTCCTCCATGGATGGATTGGGGTTTTTCCTCAAAAATGCAGCTGCCTGCATGATCTGTCCTGCCTGGCAATAGCCACATTGGGCAACATCGATTTCGTTCCAGGCTTTTTGAACAGGATGATCTCCATTTTTAGATAAACCTTCAATGGTTGTGACCTCATCAGATCCTATACTGGATACCGGCAAAGTACAGGAATAAGTGGATTCTCCATTTATATGGACCATGCAGGCACCACATTGGGCTATCCCACAGGAAAATTTGGTACCCACTAATCCAAGATGATCTCTTAATACCCACAATAAAGGCGTATCATCCTCAACATCAACCTGATAATTTTGTCCGTTGATTTTAAGATTGTAATTGGCCATGGTTCTTGGTTTTATATATACAAACCTAAATTAATTAAAATTGAGGCATTTCTGAAATATCGAGCAGGTATTTTGGTCAGAATTATACAAGCTGCATTTTCTATTTGTAAACGGAACAAGGTTAGCATAGTTTTTGGTGATTTATATTAGAGCTTAAATATAACTATGTATTTAAGCTTTCCGCCCGCTGAATCAATCCTTGAACTGCGTAAGATAAGATAAAACATAGAAACACACCTAAAGAAATAGTCTTTGTGTGATTTCGTATACATAAAAAATAAGTTTATGAAGAATATTTTGTTTTGTACGTACAACATAAATAAAAATTTTGAAAAATGTTTTTTTATGTATTATTTCGATTGTCTTGAAAGCCCAAAACGAACTCTAAAATTACATTCGAACATGTTGAAGTATTCAATCAAAGTGATCTTTTCAGTAGGATTGATAGTGGTGTTGACAACGCTGCTAATTTCTTTGAATTATAACTTTTACACCACTGAAAACATTAATCTAGAGAATTCTGAATCATACATTGTTGTTGAAGACGATAATAATTTGGTTTTTTCTACTAATGAAACGGAATCTCATTTTGAAGATCAGGTTTTACCTGAAAAGGAATTAAATAATTTGAAATTTGGCATTATACCGGAGGGGCTATTTTCTGGTGAACTTTCAAAAACACAATTAATTATTACTCATTTTCTTATGGCCTTTGTGTGTTTATTGATCTCCACCCAATTCCATGTTGAAACCAATATGTATGAATTTTTTAATAAGAGTTTGGAGGGCACAATTTTATTTGAAAATAGAGCGAATGAAATCACCCACTATTTAAGTATATATACCGGACTAGTATTTAAAACTTTAGGAGTAACATGTATTTTTTTAGCGATTTTTGCTTTAGTAATTTAAATAGACCGAATACTAGTAATTAAAATTTTTTTCTGACTGACGTTTGATTTTTTGTGTTCTCTGTAAAAGCCTGCCTCCTATGAGTGCAGGCTTTTCTTGTTTTGGAGTTGATTTTTTTAGCGGTTCTGATCTCTTTTCAATTTTTAAAATCAAAATCTTGCCCCTATCTTTAATCATCCAAAAAAGATATTTCAAACCAAAAAACCTATGACAAAAAAAATCAATGCAGCTATTGTAGGTACCGGCTTTATTGGACCGGCACATCTAGAAGCGCTCAGAAGATTACCTAATATTGAGGTCACAGCCTTATGTGAGGTAAACATTGAATTGGCAAAAGAAAAAGCTACCTTATTGGGTATCCCGAAGGCCTATACTTTTGAAGAAATGCTTCAGGATAAAACCATCGATGTGGTACACATTTGTACACCCAATTTTTTGCATTTTTCCCAATCCAAGGCTGCCCTACTGGCAGGTAAACATGTGGTCTGTGAAAAACCTTTGGCGACTAAGATTGAAGAGGCCGAAGAATTGGTTGCGCTGGCCAAAGAAACAGGATTGGTAAATGCTGTACACTTCAACCTGAGGTATTATCCCATGGTCCGGCAGATGAAAAATATGCGGGAAAATGGGGAGTTAGGCGATATTTATAGCATCATGGGCTCTTATTTGCAGGATTGGCTATTCTTACAGACAGATTACAACTGGAGATTAGAACCGGATAAATCAGGAGACTCCAGGGCCATTGCAGATATTGGTTCTCACCTGCTGGATCTCACGGAATACGTGACGGGATTGAAAGTAACAGAGGTCATGGCGGACTTTTCCACCGTTCATAAAACACGCCTTAAGCCTTTAAAGGCAATTGAAACGTATTCCGGAAAAATGTTACAGCCTTCAGATTATGAAGAGGTGCCCATCAATACAGAAGACCATGCCACTGTGATGCTACGTTTTGATAATGGCAACAAAGGTTCTGTTACCGTTTCTCAAGTCAATGCCGGCAGAAAAAACAGGTTGAACATAGAAATTGGAGGCTCTAAAGCAAATTTTGAGTGGTGTTCAGAAAGACCCAATGAGCTTTGGATCGGCAAAAGAGAAACAGCCAATCAACACCTGATGAAAGACCCTTCCCTATTTCACAAAGATGCCTCAGGGTTGATCAGTTTTCCTGGAGGGCACAATGAAGGTTTCCCTGATACCTCCAAACAGATGTTTAAAGAAGTCTATGCAGCAGTCAGGGAAGGTAAACAACCCGAACAACCAAGCTTCCCAACCTTTGAAGATGGTCATAGGGAGCTTTTGATCTGTGAGAGAATCATTGAGAGCCATAGAAAACAGGCTTGGGTAAAGATATAGTCTAATCCACCAGTTCAATCTATAAGATTTATACCACCCTTGGAACATTTCAAGTGGTGGTATTTTTTTATCTTTACCACCAAATTTTATTTGCCCTTGTCGTTCAAATACACTTCCATTGATCTTCCCATAGTTCAGGTAATTCCTGATGTTAAAAGGATGCTTTCCCAAGAAAACACCTTGATTCTTCATGCGCCACCCGGCGCTGGGAAAAGTACCTTATTGCCTTTGGCGTTGTTGGGAGAACACTTTTTAAATGGAAAGAAAATTTTGATGCTGGAACCAAGAAGATTGGCAGCAAAATCCATTGCCTACAGGATGGCAGATCTCCTGGGAGAAGATATCGGTGAATCAGTAGGTTATAGGATCAGATTCGAAAGCCGTATATCAGCCAAAACCCGAATCGAAGTCCTCACAGAAGGAATTTTGACCAGAATGATGCAGCAGGACAATGCATTGGAAGAGGTGGGTTTGGTGGTTTTTGACGAATTTCATGAACGGAATATCCATGCCGACCTGGCTTTGGCATTATGTAGGGAAATTCAGCAAGTGCTTAGGCCCGATTTAAAGATTTTGATCATGTCAGCCACCTTGGACATGCCCCAATTGGCTATTTTATTACAAGCGAAAACGATCAGCAGTGAAGGAAGATCATTTCCTGTAGACATACGGCATGCCGGTGACTATGATCCTTGGCTTATGCCGGAATTTATTGCCAAAAAGGTCATGGAAGCTATCAGAGACCACGAGGGAGATATTTTGGTTTTTCTTCCCGGCCAAGGGGAAATTAGGAAAACTGAAGCGCTTTTGAAGCGTAAGTTGTCAGGTTTTGTGATCCACCCACTTTATGGACAACTCAGTCCCATGGCCCAAACTCAAGCGATTTTACCAAATAAAAAAGGGTTGCGGAAAGTGGTTTTATCCACATCCATTGCAGAGACAAGTTTGACCATAGAGGGGATCACGGTGGTAATAGATGCGGGCTATAGTAGGACTTCTAAGTTTAACCCCAGATCAGGAATGAACCGCTTGGAAACGGTGAGAGTTACCCGTGATGCAGCGGATCAAAGGGCTGGAAGGGCAGGTAGATTGGGGCCGGGTACTTGTTACAGGATGTGGTCAAAAGCTACCGATGCCAAATTGGAAGCCTATAGAACACCGGAAATTCTTGAATCTGACCTTGCCCCTTTGGTGTTGGATTTAATGAATTGGGGTGTGCAGGATTGGAATGCCTTGGCCTGGCTGACTCCCCCTCCCAGCGGTGCTGTTCAACAAGCTTTGGATTTATTGGAGGAAATTGGTGCTATAGAGGAGGGGAAAATCTCAGTTCATGGACGTGACATACAAAAGATTCCGGCCCATCCCAGAATTGCGCATATGCTTTTATTTGCGCAGGCCAATGATAAAATAGGGCTTGCCGCTGATATTGCCGCTTTAATGGATGAAAGGGATCCTTTGGACCCGGAAGTTGGAGTAGATATCAATCTAAGGATTGAGGCCCTAAGAAGGGCAAGAAAAGAGTCCTTATCGGTCAAAGGCCTCAACAAAGTGGAAAAAGTAGCCAAGCAATACCGTAAAATTTTTCAAGTAGAGGAAGAAAATGATTTTGTTGACCCCTACGAATCGGGGGTTTTGATTGCCGCCGCTTATCCGGAAAGAATAGCTCATGCCAGACCAGGAAATAATGCACAGTTCCAATTGGCCAATGGTAGAATGGCTATGATTTCCCATCGGGATGAATTGGCCCAAGAATCTTGGCTTGCGGTATCCCATATTGATGAGCGAGATGAAATGGGAAAAATTTTTATGGCCTCTCCCCTCAATCCAAAAGACCTTCGACCATTTGTCAAGGAAAAGCGGGTAATCAATTGGGATATTAAAAAAGGTGGTCTGCTTGCTCAAAAAAACCTTTCCATTGGAGGGATTGTGTTGCGGTCCGAAGCCTTGACTGACCTGCGGGAAGATGAAAAATTAAAAGCCATAGGAGAAGCTATCCAAGTTTATGGAGAAAAGCTGTTGGATTTTAACCCAGATACCGTTCAATTATGCAACCGTGTGCTGAGTTTAAGGATTTGGAATAAAGATCAAGATTGGCCTGATTACAGCAAAGACCATTTGCTGAAACACAGTGAAAACTGGCTTGGTCCTTATATGCACCAATTGAGGAAAAACGAGGACCTGAGGAAACTTGAACTTAAGTCAATTTTGCTAAACCAGCTGGATTATCAGCAGCAAAAGTTACTTGAACATCTTGCTCCTGAGAAAATTTTGGTTCCCAGTGGCAGTCAGGTAACGATCAGTTATGGCCCGGATGGAGAGGTGCCAGTGCTTGCGGTAAGGCTGCAAGAGCTTTTTGGGATGGTAGAGACACCAAAAATAAACGCAGGAAAAACTGCCCTTCTATTGCATTTGCTTTCTCCTGGATTCAAACCTGTTCAGGTGACTGCAGACCTGAGAAGTTTTTGGGAAAATGCATATTTTGAAGTTAAGAAAGACCTAAAGAGAAGGTATCCAAAGCATTCTTGGCCGGATAATCCATTGGAAGCCCAAGCCATTAGGGGCGTGCCGAAAAAAAATTAAGTAAAAGTACTGGATTAAAGGTTTTCCAGATAATCCAATAAATTGATAAAACAGGCCAAAGTAAATGGAGTAACCTGCTTTTCATTCAGCATATTGAGGTAAAGCTTTTTGGTTTTTTCGTAGTTTTTGGGATTGTAGAGCTTGCATAAGGTTATTCCCCTTGCTGATCTATATGTAAAGTTTTGTGTCACAATGGGAGAGGTCACATCTGTATTAAAATATTTTTCAAGCGCAGTTCCATCGCTGACTTTATCCAAAAAATTAAAACCTTTTTTAACAAGGAATTGCTCGACTTTTCTGATTACTTCGTTGGTTTCAAAATCATTTTCTATCAAAAACCTTCTTGGCATTTTTGGATCAATGCGATCCATGGTTTCTATCAATGAAATGCTTCTTTCCTTATAATCTCCCAGAGAAGGTAAAAACCGATGAACGATGTTTTCCACCTTTTCCAATCTAATACCTAAATGATATTCTAAATAAGCGCCACCTTCATGTTGGGTATGATGAAAAAATACCATCTGCTTTCCTTCTGGTGTACCTTTCACATAGTATAATGAGCGATTATCCAACTTAAAACCGAAGTCAGCCAGAAAATCCTCATGTAATAAGATGACGTTTTTAAATTCCATGTATTGTATTTAACATTAAAGCAGGTAATAAAGTTACTGTTTATTCGGATAATATTTCTTTTATTTCCTCTATAATCTCTTGGGCTTCAATAGATTTTACTTGATAATCCCCAGAATCAGGGCTGCTATTGTGGCAAAAATGCTTCCAATGCTTTTCTGCCTTTTTTAATACCCGGGGACTAATATCAAACTCTACAGTGTCCAAGTAATGCTTAGCCAGCAAGGATGATTTGAAATTTCCGAATAGATAAATCCTGAAAATATCCACGAATTTATCTGATAGGTCGAAGTGCTCAAGCATTTCTACCAAGCCGCCATTATGTGCTTGATGCTTTTTGTCATGGATGGTTTCCAATAAAGTGTCCAATGCCTCCTGCTTTCTTTCCATTTTTCCCAAAGCCCTTGCTGCCAAGTAGGCATTTTCTATATCCCCTTCTTTCAGGATGGAAATAAGCTTTTGCATCACTTCCTCGGAATTAATCTTGGCCAGTTTATCGGCATACAGATAAGCTTCCGATTCATTTTTGTCACACATTTTTTGCAATAGGTAATCTACCTTTTCCTCCATGATTTGCTTGAAGTTTCTATATTTGAACAAAAATAAGACCAAATAATATTATTTAATGCAAGAGATTGATGGATCCCCAAATATTTGATGATAAGTGGACAGTTTCATTTTTCAACTTTCTGAAAGACAAAAGTTTGGAAACTGAATTTTTTCCCAGAAAGAAAAAGATAAATTTTTATGATGCCACTGGCCAGAAATTATTTTCCCTGAGAACCTCCACACAAATCAGGATAGATAAGCAAAGAGAAGCACTTTTGAAGGAAGATTACAGCAATTATCTATTGATACTCGTCCGGTCAGGATTGGCAGCAGTAGGATTGGTTCAGAATGGGGAATTGCTTCATCACAAGGTATTCAGAGCATACATGGTCCGCAAAAAACAGGGGAAAAGTCAGGTTAAGTATTTAAAAACGAAGGGAAAATCAAGGGCAGGTTCAAGGGTAAGATTGGGAGAAACTATGGAATTTTTTCAAGAAATTGGATTAAGGGTAAATGAGCACTTATTGACCTATCCGGTCGACCAGATTGGTTTAAGTATCTCAGCGACTTTATTGCCTTATTTTTTTAATGAAAATCCAGGTTTGAAATTGGATAAGCGGGATTCACGGATTTTTAGAATTCCCAAACATGTGGGCTCCCCTACCCTTGAAACCCTATTTTTCGTCAAAGAATTTTTGGAAAAAAATGAATGGCAGGTGGCAGAGGAAGGCCTTTCCCTCCTACAGGCTTTTAATTCTGAAAATAATCCCAAAGATCTGGACGATGATTCAGAGGATTGGTAAAAACTGGTACAATAATTGAACATTAGTCATTTTCTTGGTGATTTTAACAAATAATAAGATTTTAATGAGAACCTTCTTTTTTTTAAAAGTAATCTTGCTGATGTTATTTTTAGACTTGGCAACCTTAGAAACCACTTATGCCCAGCGCTATGCAACTGCTGTTGGTCTTCGCTTTGGCAGCAATGATATCAGCAGGACGGTAGGTCTTACAGCCAAGCAGCGTATTATGCAGCAGTTGACCGTGGAGGGGATCCTACAGAGTGATTTCAGTAAAAATACTACCGCCCACATTTTAATGGCCAATCACAAGCCTATCATTTCCAAAAGGTTCAATTACTACTATGGAGCAGGTGTTTCTTTTGGAAGGGAAGAAAGCTTTGTAAAGCAAAGAGAGACCAAAGAAATTATCCAAACTTATGGAAATGCAACCATGGGGATGGACCTCATTGGAGGGATCGAACTGACAGTGGCCAATACGGTTATTTCTTTGGACTACAAGCCCAATATCAATCTTGCCGGTAGAGAGGAATTTTTCAGAGGACAAGTAGGAATTTCTGCCCGTACTGTTCTTGTAAAAAGTAAAGAACAGGATAAGAGGTGGAGAAAAAAGAAAAGGGCCAAGAAGCGGGCGAATAGAGAGCCTATTGGAGACAAACTGAAGAATACTTTTAATTTCCGATCGAATTAAGCTAAACTAAAATCAGGAAGAAACTGCTTCTGATTATTTTGTGTGAGAGGTTTTTTTCTGTGCTTTTTTATTTTCTCCTATTAATAAGCCAAAAAGGTCTATTTTGATTCCATTCGAGTAAATGCAGCTAGTGTTTTTGATTTTTACTTTTATATTGAAGGGTAAGAACATAAACGCTCACTATGAAAAAACTACATTTACCCATTATGCTGTTTCTGCTGTTTTTCTCTGGCATGCTCATGGCCCAAGAGAAGACGGTTTTGGAACAACTGGAAGAAATTGCCATTGTGGACCAAAAGGTCATGATGCCCATGAGGGACGGTATCAGGTTGGCAACAGACATTTACAGGCCTAAAACGGATCAGCCTGTCCCTATTATTTTTTCCCGAACGCCTTATAATTTCAATTCATACCGTGATGGTGAGTTGGTTACCAGAACCTTACAATCGGCCTTAGAAGCAGTGAAAAAAGGATATGCCTATGTGGTTCAAAATGAAAGAGGAAGATTTTTCTCCGAAGGGGACTGGGACATTCTTGGAGTACCATTGACAGATGGTTATGATGCATTCGAGTGGATGTCCAAGCAGCCTTGGAGCAATGGTAAGATAGGAACCATTGGTTGTTCTTCCACTGCAGAATGGCAAATGGCTGTAGCCTCACTGAATCATCCGGCGCATACCGCTTTAGTTCCGCAAGGTTTTGGGGCAGGTGTAGGACGGATTGGCGATTATTATGAACAAGGCAACTGGTACCGTGGCGGAGCTGGTCAAATGTTATTTACAGCCTGGTTGTATGGTACCCAACATGACCCTATGGCACCTAAGTTGCCCGAGGGCATTGAGCAAAAAGACCTTTTGAGACTCCAGAGGTTTTATGACATGGCCCCGCGTTATCCTCGGGTAGATTGGTCAGAAGGGTTAAGTCATCTTCCGGTACAGGACATCATCAAGAATGTAAATGGTCCTATGGGAATTTACGAGGAAATGATCACCAGAAAGCCTAATGATCCCAAATGGTATGAAGGTGGATTGTTCCATGACGACATGGATTTTGAAAAACCGGCTTTTTGGTTTGTGTCCTGGTATGACGTGGCATCCAGCCCTAACCTGGCCATGTATAATCATATCATCGCCAATGCCAAAGAACAGAAGACCAAAGATACCCAGTTCCTGATCATTGGTCCTACCTTACATTGTGCCTTCTTAAGGGCCACAGAAAATACCGTTGTGGGTGAAAGAAGTGTGGGCGATGCAAGGCTTCCTGACACCGAAATTACTTACAAGTGGTTTGATTACTGGCTTAAAGGAGAGGATAATGGTATATTAGAGACTATGCCAAAAGTCCAGTACTTTACCATGGGCATCAATCAATGGCAAAGTTCGGATACCTGGCCACCGAAGGAAGCCAAGATGGAAACCTATTACCTTGACAGTAAGGGAAATGCGAATTCAAGATTGGGAGATGGCATTCTGACAAAAAGAAGACCAGGACGAGATAATCCGGATACCTTTACATATGATCCTTTGGATCCTGTTCCCTCTTACGGTGGAAATGTTTGCTGTACAGGAAATGCCGTTCAAGGAGGTGCCTTTGACCAACAGGAAATGGAGTTAAGAGAAGACATATTGGTATATACCACGGAACCTTTGGCTGAAGGCGTGGAAGTAAGTGGTTTTATTGAAGCAAAATTGTTTCTCTCCTCTGATGTCAAAGACACAGATTTAACCATAAAACTTATTGATGTTTATCCTGATGGTAGGGCTTACAATTTGGATGAGACCATTCAAAGGGTAAGGTACAGAGAAGGCTATGAGAAGGAAGTTTTTATGGAAGCAGGAAAAGTGTATGAAGTAAATATGACGCCTATGTCCACTTCCAATTATTTTGAAAAAGGACACCGTATCCGAATTGAAATTTCTTCCTCAAATTTCCCCAGATTTGATAGGAATATGAATACCGGGGGCAATAACTATGATGAAACTGAAGGTGTGGTGGCGACCAACTCCATTCACCATTCCAGCAGGTATCCCAGTAGCATTTCATTGCCGATAATGAAAAAATAGATTTCAGAAATTTGAAAAGTAAAGCCTTCCATATTTTGGAGGGCTTTTTTATGGGAAAATAATTCTAGGTCTGCGCTTTCTTTTTAAGAAATTCCTTTTCATGAATCCTTACCTGTTTGACCAATCCCCGGTACCATTTGGAACGTAGGGTGTCTTTTTCCTCTTCCGAAAGGTAAAAATCTGGAGTATCACCCGATTGTACTTTTCTCAAAAGGTCAAATAAAAAAATGGAAGCGGCCACCGAAATATTGAAACTTTCAGTAAAGCCATACATAGGAATATGAACCAATCCATCTGCCTGGTCCAAAATCTCCTGGCTCACTCCTTCGTGCTCATTTCCAAATACCAAGGCCAGCTTTTGATCGGGCTTGAGTTCATGGATGGAAATACTTCCAGCTTTGGGACTGGTGGCCATGATCCGATAGCCGTTCCTTCTAAGTTGGTTAAAACATTCGGAAACAGCGTTTCCATCTTCATTGCTGTACTTAAATAAATCCACCCATTGGGAAGCACCCCTTGTTACATAAGGGTTGATTTTATAGGAGTTTTCTTTCTCAATGACATGTATGTCCTGCAGACCAAAACAATCAGCGGTTCTTAGCACAGCAGAAGCATTATGGGGTTTATAAATATTTTCGAGAACTACAGTAAAATATCGGGTCCTTTTATTCAGGACTTCCTCCATGAGTGCTATTTTATGGGGGGTAATAAAATCACAGAGGTAGGCTAAAAACTCTTTTTCTATTGCATCCATCCTCAATTATAGGATAGTTTGCACAAAATTTAAAATCCAATGAAGAAATATAGCATTGTAGCTGCTAAGGTATATCCTATCAAGAAGGAGAAAAAAATTGGAGTGGCCAATGAGACTTTGAGGTATTCAGGGGCGTTTTTATGATGGTTGAAATGACTGATTTTTCTTAGGTATTTTTCAGGAAATACAGCTAATATCAATAGTCCGTAAAACAGGGTCATAAACAGCAATGAAAAGAATGTTTCCATAAGTGTATTCTGTTGCACAAATATAACATATTGTCTTTCATTTCCTCGTGCTTGTTAAGGAATTTTTAACCCAGAATGAAGTAAATGTTAACTGATGACGGCGTGCCTTAAAGAGGAGTTCCTTATAACCAATTTGGTCTTTAATTCAACAGTGGTCGCTTCCTCCAAATTATTTTTCTCCATTTTGTCAATCAAGAGTTTTACGGCGGTTTGTCCCATGAGATAGCCATGCTGATCTACCGAACTTAATCCTGGATTCACGATTTCAGCCAACTTCCAATTGCTAAACCCCATAACCCCAACTTGCTGGGGTACAGCTATATCATTTTGCTTTAAATATTTTAATACACCTAAAGCTACCAAGTCGGTGATACAGAAAAAGGCATCCGGAGGATTGTTACTTTCCATGAGCACTTTGGCGAACTGATAACCTTCTTCTTCATTGATTTGAAAACATGTTTTTACCCAATCTGCCTCCTGTTCCATTTGAAAGTCCTTCAAAGCCTGTTGGTAACCATTAGCCCTTTCATTGGCATTCTTCACCTCAGTTCTTCCCCTGATATGGGCAATTTTTTTGTAGCCCTGCTCTATCAGGTGCTTGACAGCCAAATAGGCACCGTCAAAATCATCTACAATAACTTTGGGTGTATTCAAAGCATCTGTGATTTTGTCAAACTGTACCACGGGCTTCCCTTCTTCCAAAAATGTTCTTAAATGCTCCCCTTCAAAGGTTTCATTAGAAATAGAAATCAATAAGCCATCCACGCTACTGGCCATCATGGTTCTGCAGGCATGCGCTTCGTCTTTTAGCAGGTCATTGGATTGGCTGACCAATACATTATACCCTTTTTCTTTGGCACTATCTATCGCACCCGCTATAACCGTAGAAAAGAAATGGTGTACCAATTCCGGAACAATCAGACCTATATTATAGGTTTTATTTTTCCTGAAATTTACCGCTAAAATATTAGGAACGTAATGGTGCTTTTCTGCATATTCTTTTACCATTTTTATCGTTTCGTCTGCTATGTCAGGATGGGATTTCAAGGCCCTTGAAGCAGTGGAGACAGAGATGTTCAATTCTCTTGCGATGTCTTTCAGGGTAAGCTTTCTTTTTTCTGCCATAAAACGAATTCTATAAGGTGATCAGCGCTTAGATTAAAAATGTTTGCTAATCTAATTCAAAAAAATTGGATTTTTAAGTTAAAAAGATTCTAAATAAATGGCCTGCAATGGATTGCGCAATCGATTGAAATTTTTTAGCCCTTGGAGTTGAAAGTTTTTTGTAGGTATTTTTAAAGAGCATTTAAACCACCAACCTAACCCGCTATAGCCAGATGAATTTAGATTTAGTCACCCGCATCGATTTGGTCATCATGGTGGTGTATCTCATCGGTATGATTTTTTATGGTCTGTATCATGCAAAAAGGCAAAGTTCGGAAGAATATTTCCTGGCAGGCAGAAGCATGACCTGGCCCATCGTTGGCATATCCTTATTTGCTGCCAATATTTCTAGTACCACGCTGATTGGATTGGCAGGCGATGCCTACAGCACGGGGATTTCCGTCTACAATTATGAGTGGATGGCAGCTGTAATTTTGGTATTTTTCAGCATTTTCTTTCTTCCCTTCTACCTGCGATCGGGTGTATTTACCATGCCGGAATTTTTGGAAAGAAGGTATGACCGCAGAAGCAGGTATTATTTTTCTTTCATCACCCTAATCGGAAATGTACTTATTGAAACGGCTGCAGGCCTTTATGCAGGAAGCCTGATATTGAAACTGGTTTTTCCGGATATCAGCATGAGCCTGATCATCATGATTTTGGCCTTTGCGGCTGCTGCTTATACCATTCCGGGAGGGCTTTCTTCTGTGGTACATACAGAAGTCGTTCAAGCCATACTGTTATTGGCAGGATCATTGATTTTAACTTATGTAACCTTTCAGGAAGTGGGTGGCTGGGACAATGTACTCGCAGTAACACCGCCAGATATGCTCAGTCTCATCCGGCCAATCGACGATCCCTCTGTACCATGGACCGGATTGCTTTTTGGGGTTCCTTTGTTGGGCTTCTATTTCTGGGCCAATAACCAGTTTATGGTACAGCGTATCCTTACAGCAAAGGATTTGAACCATGGAAGATGGGGAGCGCTTTTTGCGGGGCTGCTGAAGCTTCCTGTACTTTTCTTTATGGTTTTTCCAGGTACCATGGCCCGTGTCCTTTATCCGGAATTAGATAATCCCGATACCGTTTTCCCCCAATTGGTCTTTAATTTACTCCCAGCTGGCCTGATCGGTTTATTGATGGCCGGTCTACTGGCGGCCATGTCTTCCAGTGTCAGCGCCACACTGAATTCTGCTTCTACCTTGATTACCATGGACTTTGTCAAAAACCTTAAACCAGACCTGGGAAGTAAGCAATTGGTTCGCGTAGGACAGATTGCAACAGTCATTTTGGTGCTTTTGGCTGCTGCCTGGACGCCTCAGATAGAAAAGTTTGATTCTTTGTTCAAATACCTACAAATGGTCGTCGGGTTAATCGCTCCACCTGTAGTGGTTGTCTTTATCTGGGGAATGTTTTGGAAAAGGGGAAATGCTGATGGGGCATTTTATGCTTTGATATCCGGTTTTGTGATGGCTGCTATTCTCCTTTTACTGAAAGTCAGCTGGCCTGAAGTTGCTCTTTCGCAATGGCATTTCCTGCATACTGCTCCTTTGCTTTTCGTATTTTGCTCCATCATTTATGTGGTGGTCAGTCTTATGGGCGATCCGCCATCCAGCGAAAAAGTGGCTGAATATACCTGGAAGAATAAAATTTATACGGATGAAACAGCCGCACTTCGTACCTTGCCTTGGTACAAAAATTACCGGGTTTTATCTGTTTTCTTACTCATTTTGACCTTTATCATCGTATGGATTTACAGATAGCCCAAGATAAAGCCATTCAATTGCTGAGAAAGGCGGTTTCAGAAAAAGGCTTTCTGGCTTCACCGCTTCAAAGGGATAATTATCAGCGTATCTGGGCCAGGGATGGGGTAATTACCGGGCTGGCTGTTTTGGCAAGTAGAGAGGAAGACTTGGTAGAAGTTTTCCAGAAAACCTTGATCACTTTAGGAGAACATATCAGTCCCTATGGGCATGTTCCCTCCAATGTAGAAGTGACCGGAAATAAAGTCAGTTATGGCGGATTGGCAGGAAGAGCAGATACCGGTAGCTGGTGGCTGATTGGGCTCTGTCTTTATACCAAATACACAGGCAATAAGGCCTTACTTTACCGTTTCGAAGAAGCAATATACCGCATTCATCACCTTTATCAGGCTTGGGAATACAATAACAAAGACCTGGTGTATGTACCCTTGGCCGGTGATTGGGCTGATGAGTATATTTTACATGGGTATGTACTTTATGATCAGATTTTGAGGTACGCAGCTTTAAAGCTTTCTGGCGCTTTGATGGAGCAGCAAGAATGGTTAGATAAAGCAGAGGCAATCAAAATAGCTATATATGAGAACTATTTTTTGCAGGACTCCTGGCTGGAAACGGGCATTCATGCCCAAGCCAAAAAGCAACTGAGCCAGCAAGTGGGTGGGCTGAATTATTTACCTGCTTCCTTCCATCCGGCAGGTTATCAGAATTATTTTGATGCCCTGGGCAATGCTTTGGCCATCATTTTCAATATTCATCCCCAGGCTGAAGCCTGTCTGGATTGGGGGAAAGGTAATTTTGGCCCTCTTGTTCCGGCTTTTGCGCCAGTAATTAAGGAAAGTGACAGAGACTTTGATCTGCTACACCAAAACTTCCGGTTTGAATTCAGAAACAAACCGCATGAATTCCATAACGGGGGAGTTTGGCCCATGGTCAATGGGTTCTGGGGTATGGCCATGTATTTGGCCAAAGGGAAAACAGAGGCAGAAGAAGTTTTGGAGGGAATCAAATCCCTTAACCTCAAAAATGATTGGGATTTTAATGAATGCTTTCATGGGGAAACCTTGGCTCCTTGTGGGGTCTCACTGTGTACCTGGAGTGCTGCAGGTCAGGTTTTGCTGGAAAACACATTGAATAAAGGCTTTTATTTATTGGATTAAGAATGGATACAAATTTTGATATCATCGTAGTTGGGGAGTTGCTAGTTGATTTGATTGGTCATGAATTCAGGGATGAGCTTTTTAGAACCCACTCCTTCAGAAGGTTTCAAGGGGGAAGCCCGGCCAATTTGGGTGCTAACCTCAGTAGGTTGAATAAAAAAGTACACCTCATTGCCTCAGTGGGCAAAGATGGTATGGGTGATTATTTGATCCATGAAATGGAAAAGATTGGGCTGGATGTGTCAGGAATTAAGAAAAGAGAAGATTTTCCCACCTCATTGGTCTTGCTTTCCAGAACGCAGGGAACACCTGATTTTATCGCATATCGGGAGGCGGATCATTATCTTTTTCCAGAGGATATTCCGGATGAGGTATTGAAAACCAGTAAATTGTATCATACGACCTGTTTTGCATTAAGCCGGCAACCTGCACAAAGGACCATTCTTGATGGGGCCAATAGGGCCAAAAAGCTTGGCGTCCAATTGAGTATTGACCTTAATTATGCCCCAACCATATGGCCAGACCATGTAGAAGCCATGCATGTGATAAAATCCTATTGTTCACTTTCCCCATTTGTGAAAATCAGTCAGGATGATGCAGAGCGGATTTTCAAAAGACCTATCCTTCCTGAAGAGGCAATACAGGAAATTTTGAACTGGGGAGCCAAGTTGGTCTGCTTTACATGGGGTAAAAAAGGGAGTATCCTTTGGACAAATGATGGTGGAAAAAATATTATGCCCGCAGCAGAAGTGAAAATTTTGGGGGATGCCACTGGTGCCGGTGACGCCTATTGGTCAGGATTTTTATCCGCTTGGTTGGATGGAAAAGATTGGAAAACCTGCCTTCAATCAGCGTCCAAAATGGCAGCATTAAAATTGTCTCTGGACGGTCCCCTTCCGGAAAAAGTGGAACTGTGAGTTATTAAGGATTGGTATTGATTGCCCAATAAGGGCCTCCCCTATCTTTCAATATAGAGTTCTACCCTTCTATTAATCTCCCGCCCTTCTTCAGTATTGTTGTCTGCTATAGGTTTACTTCCACCCCAGCCAGTGGTCCTGATCCTTTCGTAGTCTATTCCTTTCAACGCTAAATAGGTTCTGATTTTAGAAGCCCTGTTCATCGATAATTGTTTATTTAATGCAGGATCTCCAAAATTGTCTGTATGACCTTCTAAACGTACTTTGATATGCTGATTTTCTTTTAAAAAAAGAACTAGTCTGTCAAGCTCCTGAATCGTTTTTGCGTCTGCAAAATCGGCAGTTCCCCGGTTGAATTGGATGTTTTGCAGCACTATACTGGCTCCTGAAAAGGCGGGTTCTAACCAGACCTTGCCTTCTTCTATGTTTTGCCATTCTTCAATGCTAAAACCTGAAGGCAAATAACCTTTAGACATCACCATGATATGTTTCCAGTCCCAAGCGTTGAAAGCTTGTCTCATTTCATCCTGACTTTCCACTTCCTTCATAAAAGCACTGTCATCTGAGAGGGTCAGTTTATAGTTTATGAGTTGAGAAGTCCGGGCATCAAGAATTTGAATTTCTTTCAATTCGACCTTCTCAACAGTTTCCCTTTTTTCCGGTAAATTGCTTGGGGTCTCCTTATTCGAGCTTATATCTTCCGAGATCGATCTCTCTGGGGCTTTTTGTTGAGGGTCCTCAGTTTTAATAACAGGTGTATCTTTGACGGCTTCAGGTGCAGAAGGCTTAGAAACTACCTGAACTACAGTATCTATCTCCGTTGTATTGGTCTCTAATACCAAAACATCTACGATTTCTTCATGGCTTTCCTCCGATATCACTAAATCTTCAGCAACAATAGATTCTGCGAGTTCTTCCGATTCGGGTTCTATCCAAGCAATTTTTTCAAATTCAATGAGCATAAAATCTGCCATTCCCTCTGAATTGGCAGTGGTGGTGAAGATGGCCAGATTTTCATCAGGAAAAATACTGGCATAGCCCGATTCAGACCCTATGCTATTCGCAGTCCCCAGTTCCTTTGGTGTTGTCCAATTTTGCCAGGAATCATCCAGTCTTTGGCTGTAAAAAATATTTTTCCCTCTGCCTGCTGAATTGGCATTGGATGAGAAATACAGAATCCGGTTGTCTTCTGAAAGAAAAGGAGTATGCTCTTGGGCATAGGTATTGATTGTCGGTCCAAGATTTAAAGGTGCTGACCAGGTGTTGTCGGCTTTTCTTAAACTTACATGGATATCCTCATTGCCAAATCCATCAGTTCCTTGTAGGGACATGATTAATATTTGCCCATCGGCTGATAAGCGGCCGCTAAAATGACTGGATTGATTGCTGAAATTTTCAATGACCAATGGCCTTAGGTAATTCCAAGTACTGCCTAGTTTGCTGTAAATGTGGATGCCTTTCGGCTTTTCTTTTCCGTCATGGTATACCCAAATGCTGACAGGGTCAGGAAATCCTACGACCACGTCATTCCCTGAGGTGGACAACTCCTTGATCCTTTGCGGCTTGTTCCAGGTAAAAGTGTTGGAAGATTCACTCATCCAAATATCTCCGGGATCAGTTTGTCCGCCTGTGTTTTCAGGGTGGTAACCTACTGAGAAAAATAATTGCCCAAAAGGTGCCATCACTGCGTGACTCTCATTGTAAGGAGAGTTGATGTTGACCAAGGGCCTAAGTTCTTGGGCAGAAACTTTGAAAAAAACAGAAAAAGCAAGCAGTAAGTGGCTGCTTGCTTTCCATATGGTTCTTTTTTTAATCATTTTATTGATCCATAACGATTGCAAACACAAGTGGTGCTACAATAGTGGCATCAGATTCTATAATGAATTTTGGTGTATCAAGTCCCAATTTTCCCCAAGTAATCTTTTCATTAGGAACTGCTCCGGAATAAGAACCATAAGAGGTAGTAGAATCAGAAATCTGACAAAAGTAACCCCATAATGGCACATTGTCCCTTTGAAGGTCCTGATGCAACATAGGTACCACACAAATAGGGAAGTCACCTGCAATACCGCCACCAATTTGGAAGAAACCTACAGTGCTGTCATCTTTAGCATTCTCAGTATACCACTCTGCCAGGAACATCATGTATTGGATGCCACTTTTTACGGTATGTACATTTTTTACATCTCCGGAAATCACATGGCCTGCATACATATTGCCCAAAGTGGAATCTTCCCATCCTGGAACAATGATCGGAAGGTTTTTCTTTGCCGCTTCCAATAACCAGGAATCTTTTGGGTCGATTTGGAAAGAATCATCCAATTTTCCGGAAAGTAGGATCTTATAAAAGAACTCATGAGGAAAATAACTTTCTCCTGCCTGATCTGCTTTCATCCACTCTTCCAAGATGACATGTTCAATCCTCCTCATCGCCTCCATCTCGGGGATACAGGTATCCGTAACCCTATTCATATGACGGTCTAGCAAATCTTGTTCCTGTTCTGGCGAAAGGTCTCTATAATTTGGAATTCTTTCATAATAATTATGCGCCACTAGGTTAAATACATCTTCTTCTAAGTTGGCACCGGTACAGGAAATGATATGAACTTTGTCCTGTCTTATCATTTCTGCCAAGGAAATGCCAAGCTCTGCTGTGGACATGGCACCTGCCAAGGTGATCATCATTTTACCATTGTTGTCCAAATGGGTCTTGTAACCTTCTGCTGCATCAATTAAGGCAGCGGCATTAAAATGTCTGTAATTATGCTTTAAGAATTCCGTGATTTTCATGAAAGGTAATTTTCTGTTGAGCTGCAAAAGTACCAATTTATACAACACGAAAAAAGCCCTGCGCTAACAGGGCTTTTCATCAAATTGGTTCTGAAAACTTATTTTTTATCAGAAGATTTTTTTTCTCCGTATTTTTTATTGATTCCTGCAATCACATCATCTGTGACGTCCAAAGCCTTCTTGGAATACCAAATGGCACCGCCTCTGGTATATGAAAGGATCAATTCCAAGTCTTTTTCTTGGGCATATTCCGTCATGAACTCCTGCACCATGTCATATACATCGCTGTATAATTTGGCTTCGTCTGCTGAAAGTTCCTGCATCAGGTTATCTCTGTAGGTCATCAGGTTTCTCTCTTTCCTCATCAACTCTTCCTGTTTTGCCCTCTGCTGATTGATGGTCATAGAACCTGCAGTTTGCTCAAAATTGGCCACTTCCTGCTCAAATCCTCTGGCCCTGCTGCCCAATTCACTTTCAAACCTTCTTCCCTTTTCTGTAATTTCTTCTGATTTTTCTTTGTAAAAATCAAATTTGGAAATTACTGAATCAGTAAGTACATAAGCAATTTTAAGATCCGTGATGCTTACTTCAGCTGCGCTTTCGGCGGCTGCGTCTGCCCCACTACTTTGGCCTTCTTGTTTACAGGATACTAAGGTGATTGCTGCTACACCTAAAAAACCTAATACTTTAGCTAATTTTTTCACGTTATCTGACTTATTTTTCAACTAGGCGCAAAGATAAACAAAGTATCGAAACCACAAATTTTACATTTGTTACCAATTGTTAATTTCCGTTAATCAGGGTTTTTTCCATTGGTCCAATCTGGATTTGAATGCTACAGCCTGACCAAACAGCGATAAACCTGCAAATGTCACGGCCAATGCCAAGGTTCCGGAACCAAACCAAGTCCAGAAATCTGCCGCTTTGCTCTTTAGAATGATAGATTCACCTAATAGGCTAAATCCAAAACCCATCAAAATAAGTCCTGAAACGGCATATATGAGCCATTTTCTTTTTAATGAAGATTTTTCCATTGTTTAGAAATAAATGTCCTGTGCCAGTCTGTAAGTGTTTGCATGGGCTTCAATAATCTGACTTATTTTTTGGGAATAACCTCCCCCCATGCAGCACATGATCGGCACTTTATGTCTTTTGGCAGTTTCCAAAACTTTTTTATCCCGCACCTTGCAACCTTGAAGGCTAAGTCCAAGCCTCCCCAATTTATCGGAAGCCAATACATCGACACCGGATTGGAAAATGATGAAATCCGGGTCCACCTTATCCATCAAAGGTTCAAGATGGGTGTCCAGCAATTCCAAATAAGTAGCATCATCTACATGATCAGGTAAGCCAATATCCAAATCTGATTTTTCCTTGTGCATGGGATAATTGGCAGCACCGTGCATGCTAAAGGTGAATACTTTGGGTTCCTCTCTAAAGATTTCCGCGGTTCCATTACCCTGATGCACATCCAGATCAACCACCAAAATCTGTTTGGCCAAATCTTTTTCCAAGAGGTAATTGGCCGTAATGGCAATGTCATTGAGCAGGCAAAAGCCCTCTCCCCTGTCTGTAAATGCATGGTGGGTTCCTCCCGCTATATTCATGGCAATACCATATTCCAAAGCAAAAAGAGCTGCCTGAACGGAACCATGCATGATATGGATTTCCCTTTCAACCAATGCCTTGCTTAATGGAAATCCGGTTTTTCTGATTTCAGATTTGGATAGGGATAGATTTTCCAGTTTTTCGAAATACTCCAATTTATGGGTATTCACTATCCATTCACGGGAAAGTGCTTCAGGTTCAAAGAAATTGGAGGTGTTGACCGTCCCCTCGTACAGGAGCTGTTCAGGGAGCAGGTTGTACTTCTCCATTGGAAACCTGTGGCCCTCAGGAAGTGGATGGCAGTATTTTTCAGACCAGGCAATTTTTAACATAACACAAAAAACGCTTGTCTCCTAAACAAGCGAAATTATCATTTGTTGCCAATTAGCTATCTTCAATTATACGTCTTCTTCCTCTTCTTCCGATTGGAAACTGTATAAGGTCTCATCCAATACCAAAGTGTCCTCATTGTAATCTTTGATGAATTTTGAGATAACCTTATCATCAATGTACTCTACATGAAGGGCTGCATCTAACCCAATGCCATAATCATGGTTGGTATCGATATCAACAAACTCCTGTACTTTGACCGTTTCCTCTTCTTCGATGTCCATGATGATTTCAGTAATGAACCATCCAATCTCCTCCTCTTCTGAGCTTAAAGGCTTCAAATTTCCGTTTTCGTCCTCTTGGTAATTGATGCCTTTGAAATTGGGGAATTTTTTGGCTGCCTCATGCTCTGCAAGTTCATAGACTTCAGAGGAATGATGTAACCTTAAAGTATATAAGGCCGCATCATAAATCACTTCTTTTCCTTCGTACATGCCGATGAAATAAAAATTCACAAATTCATCGCTGTTCTCTTCTGAAGGAACGATTTTAAACATTTTGCCACTGGCCTTAATTTCTTTTTTTAAGGCCTCGATGTTTTTAGGATCAAAACCTTCATTGGGGTATTTCATAGGTTAGGAAAAGTTTGGTAAAGCTAACATACATTACAATTTCTAAATTTGAAAACAGAATATAAAATCTGTTCAACTAACTTTCAAAGATGGTCCTGGTTTGACTTTATAATATACTGAAAATGATGAAAATAAAAAAAGACATGGAGCTAATTCATCAACTTTTAAAATTAGACGAAGGGATGACATTGGATTTTAAGCAAAGTATCAATAAGCGTTCAAGAATAGCGAAAACACTGATAGCCTTTGCCAATACAGAAGGAGGCAAATTGATAGTGGGCATTTCTGATAGGAAAAAGATCAAAGGCATAGATCCGGAAGAGGAAATTTTTATGATCAATAAGGCCAATGAGGAATTTTGTTTACCTCCAGTTCACCTGAAATTTGAGGTATTTGAAATCGATGTTTTGGATGGAAAGGAAATTGAAGAAGAAATTTATGTACTGATCGTACATATCGCCAAATCAAATAGACGACACGCCTATAAAGACCCAGATGGCAGTATGACTGTCTATCTGCGTGAAGGGGATCAAACCTTACCTTGTTAATTAACTAGCGTTGTTCTCCCAAGGAAACGCCTAAAAGAGAGTTGATCAATCCCAGCACCAGTCCGAAAAGCAAAGCCCACCAAAAACCATCTACAGAAAATCCAGGGACAATGGCTGCTGCAATTAAAATCAGGATGGCATTGATGGCCAGTAAAAAAAGACCCAATGTCAAGAGGGTAATTGGTATGGTCAATAAGATAAGCAGGGGTTTGACCGTTATGTTCAAGAGTGCGATAAGGGCCGCGATGACCAAGGCGGTTAGAAAAGATTCCACGTGTACGCCGGGAAGGATATACTGGGCAATCAAAACCGCAACGGCCGCCAATACCAATTGGATCAAAATGTTAAGTGCATCACTGGATTTGCTCATAAAATAAGGGGTTAGGTATTAGTAAAAGTAAACTTCCCTTACCAAAAATAAAAGCTATTGCCCTATAATGTGCATTTTTGGTCAGATAATTCCCTCTGCTGTTTTACTATTGCATTTTAGCCTTTATCTTTGTCTCATTACAATTCATTAATTTATTACAAGTGATCTTAATTATCTTCTTCCTGCTGCATTGGTATTTCTCTCTCTTTTGCCAAAGCTTCTTCTTGCACCGGTATGCAGCCCATCAAATGTTTTCAATGACAAAATTCTGGGAAAGGTTTTTCTACCTATTTACATGGATATGTCAAGGGAGTTCTTATTTGTCACCAAGGGCTTATGCCATCCTTCACAGGATGCACCATGCTTACAGCGATACTCCAAAGGATCCCCACAGCCCACACCATACAGAAAATCTATTTACCATGATGTGGAAAACCAAGAATATTTACAACGACTACTTCACCTTCAAACTGAAGCCAGAAGAGAGGTTTTCCAAAGATGTTCCGGATTGGAACAGGTTTGATCTGTTCGCAGATTCAATGGCTGCAAGATTTGGTTGGGGAGTTTTTTATGTCTTAGTGTATGTGTTGAGCATTACAGTATTTGAATTACCGGGAACACACTGGTGGATGTATTTCCTTCTGCCTATTCATTTTTTGATGGGACCTGTTCACGGGGCAATCGTAAACTGGTCAGGACATAAATATGGATACGCTAATTTTGACAACAATGATAAATCTAAAAACAGTTTATTGCTTGATGTATTGATGTTGGGCGAACTGTTCCAAAACAACCACCATAAATTACCAAACAGACCCAATTTTGCAGTAAAATGGTATGAGTTTGACCCTACCTACCCCATCGTAAAGCTGCTACATGCTACAGGGATAATTAAACTCAGGACAAGTTGATTCAGATGAACAATAATAAGTACTAAGCCTGCAATTTGCAGGCTTTTTTTTTCTCAAAAAGTATCACCTTCCACGGAATGTTTATTGAAAACTAACTTTTCGTTAAAGGCTAAAGGTATTCATTTTCCATTTTCAACTAAATCCCATTTTTTCATGATTGAATTAATTTTTTCTAAATGAGTAAAAAAATCCAGAAAAGATTTTGCTTATATAAAACTAAATTGATAAGTTGGAAACGAATTTAAACTTAAACACAGTTATGAGAGAACTAACAAGAGCAGAAGAGCAGATCATGCAAATCCTCTGGGATATCGAGAAAGGTTTCGTCAAAGATATCCTTGAGAAAATGTCAGAACCTAAGCCGGCTTACAACACCGTATCTACGATTGTACGTATACTGGAAAGAAAGGGATTTGTAAGCCACAAAGCTTATGGTAAGTCCCACGAGTACTTCCCTATCGTCTCTAAAGATGAGTATAGGAGTTTCTCGATCAAAAAATTGCTTTCAGGCTATTTTGGTGATTCATTCTCCAGATTAGCATCCTTCTTTGCTAAGGACAAGAACCTTGATGTAAAAGAAATCGAAAAGATTTTGAATGAGGTAAAGGAAGAGTCTAAATAATGACTTATGGCTGCCCTACTAGATTATATCTGGCTGAGTACCTTCAGCATGTTGATTTTCTTCGGAATATATTGGTTATTCCTGAGGAATGAGAAAACGCTTAGGCTTAGCCGGATATATTTACTGGTCAGCCCTTTACTTGCTTTGGCTATGCCTTTGGTAAACATACCGGTGGATTTTGCCAAACCAAGTGTCTCTTTAGAGCAAACACAATTTTATCGGGCGCTTGCTGTACAAGAAGCGCCCGATAATTTTGTAGCTACTTTTGGCCTACCTGAAATTACGGTTCAGGGTTCCAAACTACCCATTCTTTGGACACAAAAGGACTACCTTATCCTATTTTATTTTCTGGTGCTTTTCTTGATGTTGTTGCGCTTGGTTTGGGTATTCATCCAAATGCGGATGTTGACAGAAAGAGGATGGTACCAAACCCGATACAACTTAAAATATGAGTATTTTTTAATTCCTACCTTTGGACTTGCACCCATTTTCTCCTATTTCAATAAGCTTTTTTGGGATGATACCCACCAATTAAATAAAGAGGAAGAATCGCAGATCCTTCAACATGAAATTGAGCACATCAAACAGGGGCATACCTATGATTTGGTGTATTATCAGGTATTGACTACCCTTTTTTGGTTTAACCCAGGCATTTATTTGCTCCGCTCCGCTTTGGTTGATGTGCATGAATACCTGGCAGATGATCAAGTTATTCACCGTTTACCCAATAAGGAAGCCTATCCCAAGTTGGTGGTAAAAATGGCATTTAAGGGGATTGACCTTCCTGTTGGAAGTTATTTTTCAAACTCAACCACGTTAAAAAGGATTTTGATGATGAAAAAGACGCCCAGAATCAATTGGTTCAAATCCTTGATGGTTTTTCCGCTCTCCTTCCTTTTGATGGCCCTGGTGTCGATGAAAACAGAGCGTGGACTTGGATTCTTATCCAGTAATATCACCTCCAATCTAGAGGATATTCGTTCCCGTCTTATCGCCTCTCTGGATTCTTTGGATTTTCATGTTAAAGTCAAAAGGATACAAAATCCCATGCATTATGAGTTGATCAGTAAATGGGATCAGGGTAGGCTGCAGGCTCAAATCGGAGAATTGGTATATGAGTTTTCCGATATTTATTCGGATGAAGATTATGTAAAAGTAAGGGGTTTGATCCGTGCCCTTAGAGGCACCTCTGTTCATTACAAAGATTACAGTGGCGCTTTAAAGCGGTATCAGGTAGATGAACCTGCTAGACCCGAAGCAGGAATGGCTACTTGGCATCAAAACATTATGCAAGAAGTCCAAATCCCCCAAAAAGAGTTGGAATTGGGGCTTGGAGGGGTTTTGCAACTTGAATTTATAGTAGATGAAAAGGGAGAGGTTATCCAGCCGGTAATCAAGAGTAGTTTTGGTGGAGGCTTAGATGAAAAAGTGATTCCATTGATAAAAAAGGAACAATGGGTTCCTGCCAAAAAGAATGGTAAAGCAGTAAGTTCTGTCCAGTCTGTTTCTTTTGCCTTTTATCCTCCGCAACAAGAAGCTTTGGCAGATGCCCATCATTTTTTCAATTCAGCGGCTGCACCAAAAGCCAGTCTATCCATTACCCAAACCGGAGAGGAAATTTTTGATGTGGTGGAGCAGGCACCTGAGTTCAAGGGTGGCATGCAGGCCTGGAATGAATATATCAATAAAAACCTGAGCTATCCAGAGGCTGCCAAATCCAATGGGATTGAAGGTACTGTATACCTTGTTTTTGTGATCAATCAAGAAGGTCAGGTGGAAAACCCAGAGATCCTCAGAGGGGTTGGTTTTGGACTGGATGAAGAAGCCCTGCGCCTGGTCAGCGAAAGCCCTGATTGGAATCCAGGCTCCCAAAGAGGAAAAGCAGTGAATGTGAGGATGAGGTTGCCTGTTAAATTTCAACTAACCAACACCACAATGAGATATAGGCTTTCTTACAATAATATCGCAGAAGATATCACTGTATTTGATAACAAAGGTCTTCAGGACGAAAAAAGCCCGAAACCTTCTGTGGCATTCATGGAGTACATGAGGAAGAATTTAAGGTATCCTGTGGAAGCCAGAGAAACTGGACTTATTGGTACAGTAACGGCGGCATTCAAACTGGATAAAAATGGAAATGTCAAGGATGTAGTCATTACCCAAAGCCCATCTGAAATATTCTCAAAGGAAGTGATGAGGGTGTTGGAACAAAATAAGGCACAATGGCATGTAGAGGGAGTTGCTTACGGCCAGGAAGTGAAAATGCCGGTAACTTTTCAAATGGCCCACTTACCAAAACCTTTGAGGAGCCATTTGCCAAATGAAGTTGTCGTGACTGGGTATAATAGTACAAGGGTAGATACAAAACCTAAGGTGAAAGACCTCTCCCCTTCTTGGACCATTCATGGTGAACCTGGAGGTATAAAGCTAGAATCCGACCCGTCCAGCAATATGGTTTTTGTGATTGATGGAGAAGTGAGACCTGATTTTATTCCCAATACAGATTTAAAACCAAAGGACATCAAGCAACTTGAAATAGTAAAAGGTGATAAAGCAATGGAGTTGGTGCCCTTGTATGGTGAAAAAGCACTCAACGGTGTCATCCTGATTCAGACCAATAAGTAGGTTCTACTTAAATACAAGACCAATTGTTATTACGAAATGACCTAATATAATCAAAGATGAAGATAGGTTAGGAAAATCTGACTTTTCATCAGACACTTAATTAAAAAGGCTGTCTCTTTTTTAAGGAGACAGCCTTTTTGCATTTATTTTAGATTGAGTTTTCCCTGAGAAACCCCAAATAAATTGGCCATGCGGTAAAGTACCCTGGCTCCTACATTTCCGTCCCATTCATCTCCCTCAGGCCCTGGGGCCACCTCTACCAAATCAAAACCTATAATTTTTTTCCCTGATTTGACTACCTGTTTCATCAGATAAAGGACTTGTTCCATTTCAAAACCACCGGCCACAGGTGTTCCGGTATGCGGACAGAGTTTGGGGTCTAAACCATCAATGTCAATGGTAATGTAGACCTCTTGCGGAAGTTTTTCAACAATGTCATCACAGATGATTTTCCACGCCTTGCCCTCGTACATTTCCTCTTTGATATCCTTATCGTAAAAAGTATAGATCCTATTGTTTTCCTTGGCCATGATGGCCTCATCCTGACAATAATCTCTGATCCCCACCTGAATAAGTTTGCTTATTTGTGGAAGCTTCAAGGCATTGTATGAAATAGAGGCATGGGAAAACTCAAAATTTTCATAAGCCTTCCTTAGGTCAGCATGGGCGTCGATCTGCAGGATGCCAAAACTATTGTGCTCTTCTGCAAGTGCTTTGATTAAACCCAAGGGAGTGCTATGGTCTCCTCCCAACAAGGCCACGATTTTACCTTTTTCCCTTAACCTTTTGGCCTCTGTATATACCCATTCATTCATCTCAGCACTGGCTTTATTGATGACCTCAGGTACAGCAGCAAACCTTTCCAAATCTCCTTCCGGAGAGCCTGATTCCAGCCAGGTGATATAATTTCTGGCCAATATTCTATAATTACTGCTTAAGGTGGCGATGTGTTCAGGTATGGGTAAAAGGTGAATGCCCATTTTCCATGCATCATGGATATCGTCCTGATAAAGATCAACTTGAAATGAGGATTTTAGAACAGCTTCAGGACCATCGGCGGTTCCCGGGGAATAGGATACGGTAACCTCCCAAGGAACGGGAATAATCACCAAGTCAGCTGTTTCTTCATCAAAAGGAAGTCCAAAAATTCCTTCGTGTGTACTTACTCCATTTGGGTTAAATTGTTCGATAATTTGATGCTTTAATGACATAAATTGAAATTAATTTGAAAATGCTTATGTAAATAAAATACTCAATAAAGGATTTCTGTCAATAGGGCTGTATTTTTTCCTACCCCATCCCATCGGTCTTGAAAGATTTCCAATTTGGCCAGCATGCCCGGTTTAAGACTAATAAAATCCTGCCCACTTAGAAAAGCAGTTACTGCTGATATGCCTGGATTATGACCAATGAGTAATAATTGGTCCACCTCGTCAGAAACGTGATTGATCAAGTTCAAAATGGTAGAGGGGCCAGACTCATAAAGCTCGGGAAGAAACTTTGTCTGATTCGTTGGCAATTGTTCCTGAATGATTTTAGCAGTTTCTTCTGTCCTTTTGGCATTACTGCACAAAATGAGATCAAAAGATAATCCATTGGCTTTAAGGGTTTTTGACAATCTTTCCAATTGTTTCTTACCTGTTTCGGTCAAAGGCCTTTCAAAATCTCTTCGGGATGCAGATGACATGGCAGCCTCTCCATGTCTGAGGAGAAACAAAACTTTATTAATCTCCATGGGTTAGATAAAACGATTCCTATACAATCTTACGAAATTATTGTGCCAAAGATCAGATGAAATCAAAGTAAATTTGGAAAGCATTATAATGCCGTCTATTTTTAGGTTTTTAATTGGATGGCAACCAGCAACCATTCTTTAAATTACAGTCTATTATGTCAAAAAATTTAGTCATCGTGGAGTCGCCTGCTAAGGCAAAAACCATCGAGGGATACCTGGGAAAAGATTACAAGGTAGTTTCCAGTTATGGACATGTTCGTGATCTTCCCAAAGGAGACAAAGCGATTGATATTCAAAACCGGTTCAAACCTACCTATGAGGTAACAGCAGATAAGAAGGAGGTCATCAAACAGCTCAAAAGTCATGTAAAGGATGCACAGACCGTGTACCTGGCAAGTGATGATGACCGCGAAGGAGAAGCCATTTCCTGGCACCTGAAGGAAGTGCTTAAATTGAAAGAGGAAAATACCAAAAGGATCGTATTCCGGGAAATCACGAAGAATGCCATTACCAAAGCCATAGAAAACCCGAGGCAAATTGACATTGACCTTGTCAATGCGCAACAGGCCCGGAGAATTCTCGATAGGTTGGTCGGTTTTGAGCTATCCCCTATCTTATGGAAAAAGATCAAGACCGGTCTTTCCGCAGGAAGGGTGCAATCCGTAGCGGTAAGGTTGATCGTGGAAAGAGAGAGGGAAATCGAGAAGTTCAAAGCCAAATCTTCCTTCAGAATTACTGCCCAGTTTGAAGTGGAAGGTAAAACTTTCAATGCCGAGCTTCCTAAAAAGTTTGAAGGCAAAGAAGAGGCAGAAGCATTCCTCAAAAAGTGTTTGGGGGCTACTTTTATCATAGAAAACCTGGAAACCAAACCAGGAAAAAAATCACCTGCTGCTCCGTTTACAACATCAACTTTACAACAGGAGGCCAGTAGGAAGTTGTATTTTTCTGTAGCCCAGACCATGTCTGTGGCACAGAAACTCTACGAAGCCGGTAAAATTACCTACATGCGTACCGATAGTGTCAATTTATCGGAGGATGCCATGCAATCGGCAAAAAATGAAATTATTTCTGCCTATGGTCCTGAATTTCACCATGCCCGAAAATATGCCACCAAGTCAGAAGGGGCTCAGGAAGCACACGAAGCCATTCGTCCTACAGATTTTTCAAAACACGAGGTTGCCGGTGACCGAAATGAGCAAAGACTATATGAGCTTATATGGAAGCGTGCCATTGCTTCACAGATGGCAGATGCCAAATTGGAAAAAACCGTGGCTACCATTGGGATCTCCAGCACCCCGGAAAAACTAATCGCCAGTGGAGAGGTAATCAAATTTGAAGGTTTCTTAAAAGTGTACTTAGAAAGTACAGATGAAGAGCCGGAAGATGAAGAAAGTGCTAACAAAGGCTTACTTCCTCCCTTGACTGTGGGACAATTATTGAAATTGTTGAAAATGAAAGGAAGGGAGTCATTTACCCGTCCTGCACCACGCTACACGGAAGCTTCCCTGGTCAAAAAGCTGGAAGAACTTGGAATTGGAAGACCTTCTACTTATGCGCCCACCATATCTACCATTCAAAAGCGGGAATATGTGGTAAAGGAATCCAGAGAAGGTACTGAAAGGAATTACCTGGAGATGAAAATTGACAGCAGGGGATTTTCAAAGCAGGACAAAACTGAAATTACAGGGGCTGATAAGAATAAACTCTTTCCTACCAACATTGCCATGGTGGTCAATGATTTTCTAGTCGAGCATTTTCCCAATGTGATTGATTTTTCTTTCACAGCCAAAGTGGAGAAAGAGTTTGATGACATTGCTCAGGGTGGACAGGATTGGCAGGATATGATTGACAACTTCTACGGGAAGTTTCATACCCGTGTAGAGGAAACAGCCAATGTCGCCCGTGCAGATGTCAATAGTTCTAGAGAGTTAGGCAAAGATCCCAAAACAGGAAAGCCGGTAATTGCACGTTTGGGAAGGTTTGGGCCATTGGTTCAGATTGGAGATCAGGAAGATGAGGAAAAGCAATTTGCCAGTATGAAAAAAGGGCAATTCATTGAAAACATCACTTTGGAGGATGCCCTGGAGCTGTTCAAATTACCGCGTGATGTGGGCATGTTCGAAGATAAAAAGATGGTGGCAGGTGTTGGAAAATTCGGTCCGTATATCCGTCATGATGGAAAGTTTGTCTCTTTGAAAAAAGAACAAGATCCACTGGGCATTACAGAAGAAGAAGCCATTCAATTGATTGTGGAGAAGCGGGAAGCGGACGAGAAGAAGCATATCAAGACTTTTGAAGAAAACCCTGAAATTCAGATTCTCAATGGCAGATGGGGTCCTTATATCAAGTTTGGCAAAAACAATTTCAAGATTCCAAAGGATAAAGAAGCTGAAAGCCTTACTTATAAAGAGACCATTGATATAATTGAAAACCAACCTGTAAAGAAAACGGGAAGGTTCACCAAGAAAAAGGCATAAACTAGAAAGCGGCAAAAGAACTTGCCGCTTTTTTATTTGAATTTTGTTGGGATTCCTTTTAGATTAAAGGAAAAAATCAAATGAAAAAGTTGGTGGTCTTGACCGGGGCAGGAATTTCAGCTGAAAGTGGCATCAGCACCTTCCGGGATGCCGGAGGACTCTGGGAAGGGCATGATATCATGGAGGTGGCTTCTCCTGAAGGATGGAGGAAAAACAGGGAGCTTGTCCTGGATTTTTATAATCAAAGAAGAAAACAGGCACTGGAATGCCAACCCAATGAGGCCCATCTGGAATTGGCCCGTTTGGAGGAATTTTTCGATGTGACAATTATTACCCAAAATGTAGATCATTTACATGAAAAGGCGGGGTCAAGCAACATCATTCATCTGCATGGAGAGCTCTTTAAAGCCCAGAGTACAGTAGACCCTTCTTTGGTGTATGAGATAGAGGGTTGGGAAATCAAGTTGGGGGATAAATGTGAAAAAGGGAGCCAATTGCGACCATTTATTGTCTGGTTTGGAGAAATGGTTCCCATGATGGAACCTGCCATTGAAGAGGCCTTGGAGGCTGATATTTTTGCGGTGATCGGTACTTCACTTCTGGTTTATCCTGCTGCAGGCCTTATCCAATACGCCAAAAAAAGTATACCCAAATACATTGTCGATGTGCGGATTCCTGAGGTGGGCTTTGTAGAACAACTCAAAAAAATTGAAGCCCCTGCATCCATAGGAACCAAAAAAATGTCTGAAGAAATCAAGAAATACCATGCATAAAAGAATTGCAGTAATAGGAGCTGGTCCATCCGGCATCACCGCCTTGAAAAATCTATTGGATGAGGGCTTAGAAGTGGTGGCATTTGATAGGAATCATGATGTGGGAGGCAATTGGATTTATACAGAGCAGGAATCACACTCCAGTGTTTTTGAGACCACCCATATCATCAGTTCAAAGACGCTGTCCCAGTATGCGGATTTCACCTTTGATGATTTTGACCCTGAAGCAGCAGATTACCCTTCCCATGATGAGTTGAGGCGCTATTTTCAGGCTTATGCCAGGCAATTTAACCTGTATCCATATATCCGTTTCAATACTTTGGTCATCCACTGTAAGTGGGTCAATGAGCAAGAATGGTTGGTAGAAACGGAAACAGAAGGTGTCCGCAGTATAGAAAAATTCACTGATCTGGTAGTTTGTAATGGGCATCATTGGCATCCACGTTGGCCGAGTTATCCCGGTGAATTTACAGGAGAATACCTGCATTCCCACCATTTCAAGAAGGCTGCTCCATTTGTTGGAAAGCGTGTTCTGGTTATTGGTGGAGGTAATTCAGCTTGTGATGTAGCGGTCGAAACCAGCCGGGTCAGCGAGATGACTGCCATCTCTTGGCGAAGGGGGTATAGAATTATTCCCAAGTTCTTTTTTGGTAAACCTTCGGATAAAATCGGTGAAGGGAGTGCATGGATTCCTTTGAAGCTGAGGAGTTTTTTCTTTGACCTGTTGCTTAAAATCATGGTGGGTGACAATTCTTTGTACGGATTGAGGAAAGTGGAGACCAAATTTGGGGAGGTGCATCCTACCATCAATGACGAGTTGTTGTATAAAATCAGGCATGGTAAAGTAAAGCCCAGACTGGATATCAAACGTTTTGATGGCAAAAAGGTGATTTTTGAAGATGGTTTGGCGGAGGAATATGACAGTGTGATCGCCTGTACGGGGTATTACCTCTCCCACCCTTTCTTTGACAAGGATTTTTTGGATTACAGTGCCGGTCCCGTACCGCTCTATTTGAAAATGTTCCACCCGGAATACCGAAATCTGTATTTTATCGGCATGTTCCAACCCTTGGGTTGTATTTGGCCCGGGGCGGAATTACAGGCTAAAATCATGGCAAGGGAGTTGGCTGGGAAATGGGAAAGACCTAAAAATACGCCTGAATTATGTGAATTGGAGGTCAAAAGACCCCACTACAAACAAATCGATACGCCAAGGCATACCATTTCCGTGGACTTTCATAAGTTTAAGAAAGAATTGCTCAAGCACTTGCCTAAGGATTATGTGTCCAAGGCTGTGGGGGTTTTGGAATAGTAGTATATGAGACACAGGATTCAAGCTGGAGGTTGCTAGGTTGCGCAAGTGAATTTGGGTCGGGTACCAAGTATTAAGTACCAAGTACCAAGTACCACGTACCACGTACCAAGTACCAAGTACTAAGAACCAAGTATTGTCAAGCAGCCTATTTAAATTTGCCATTTTGGGAAAGGATAAAATGTATAATCCGTATTCAATACCGATCATCGTTGATTTTGATAAATGAATTCGGGATTGCAAATCCCGAAAAGCAGCGCAAAAAAAAGCGCTTCAGAATATGAGATCCTAAAGCGCTCCAATTCCTGAAGAAATTATTTATTTACAAAACTTTTCCAATGCATCCTTGGCATCCTGAAAGTTTAGTTTGGCCGCAGCACTGAGGTCATCACAACCTGATTTTTTTCTATTGGTAGCAATCTTCAACATGCCCCTGTAATAATAGGCCATGTCAAAGTTCTTGTCCATTTTGATGGCTGTGCTATAATCCTTATAGGCTTCTTCCGTATTGCCTATCTGGTGCAATGCCCTGCCTTTCATGAAGTAAGCCATGGCTGGGGCCCCTGGAATTTCTACTGCATAATCTGCGTAGAGTAAGGCATTGTTGTGTTTTTTCTGTTTTTGGTACAGATTGGAGAGACTCAGCAAAACCTGGAAATTCTTCTTGTCTATTTCCAAAGCAGCAAGAAAATCCCGCTCTGCTTGCTCAAATTGTCCTAGTTCCTCATAAGACCTTCCTCTATTGTATAGGGCCTTTACATTCTTGGGTTTGGAAGCCAGGAAATTATCATAGGCCAGAATGGCTTCCTCATAGGCACCTTGATTGAATAAATCATCTCCTTTGTTGGATTCTCCACCGGAACAGGAAAACAAAAACGTGATGCTGATAAGGGCAGCACCGACCCAATGATGTAATCTCATGCAGTTCTTTTAATTTTTAAACGGCGACATTATTTTCTCTTAATGCATCGTTCAGGGAAGTTTTTAGATCCGTAGAAGCTTTTCTCTGTCCAATAATCAGTGCACAGGGCACTTGAAACTCTCCCGCTGGAAATTTCTTGGTCAAAGCTCCCGGAATGACCACCGACCTTTCAGGGACATATCCTTTATATTCTTTAGGTTCAGCACCGGTGACATCAATGATTTTTGAACTTGCTGTCAAAGTAACCCCGGCACCGATTACCGCCTCTTTTCCGATTCTAACGCCTTCAACGATGATGGCCCTTGACCCGATAAAAGCACCATCTTCTACTATTACGGGAGCTGCCTGTACAGGTTCCAATACTCCTCCAATTCCAACGCCACCACTCAGGTGTACATTTTTACCGATTTGGGCGCAAGAGCCAACCGTAGCCCAAGTATCAACCATCGTGCCACTGTCAACATATGCGCCGATATTTACATAAGAAGGCATCATCACAACACCACTGGCCAGGTAGGCTCCATACCTTGCCACCGCATGGGGGACCACACGCACACCTTGCTTGGCATAATTGGTTTTTAAAGCCATCTTGTCATGAAACTCAAAAGGCCCTACCTCAATGGTATGCATTTTCTGGATGGGGAAATAAAGGATGACGGCCTTTTTTACCCAGTCATTGACCTGCCATAAACCATTTCCCAAAGGCGCGGCTACCCTAAGGGCTCCACTATCCAAGTCGCTGATAACTGTTTTTATGGCGATTTCAACATCTTTTTCTTTTAACAATTCCCTGTTCTCCCAGGCTTTTTCGATAATAGATTGTAATTCCATATTTTTGATCTTATTCTTATTGCATATTAGGCGCAAAAACTAATGGTGAAACCCTCAATTCTGATCGCATCGCTGCTCAAACCTCTCAAAGATTCGAGGGCATATTACCGGTTGGGATTATCACTGCGTGAAACAAATAAATACCGCATAAACATCATAGGATTTTCAACAAAAAAAGAAGCCGATGAAGAAAATATTAAATTTCTCCCGCTTTTTTTGAAAAATAGATTAAGCGTAGAAAGGTGGAAGGCCGCCTGGAATTTTTTTCATGTTTACCAAAAAGAAAGACCTGACCTGACCCTTATCTGTACTTGGGAATATTTACCTTTTGCCATTCTTGGAAAAATGCTTTATGGCGGAAAACTCGTCTATGATGTCCAGGAAAACTATGCCTTGAACATCCAGCATAACCAGACTTTGAAAGGAATTCGAAAACAGCTGGCCAAGGGATTGATTCTTTTTTTCGAAACCATCGGTAAACCGGGTATTGAATATTATTTATTTTCTGAACAGTGTTATAAACATGAAAAACAGAGATTTGAGCCCTATTTGGTATTGGAGAACAAATTCAGTGGTGCGCTCATAGAAAAGCCAATTGGCCCAAAAAAGCTCCCCAATACTGCCATAAATTTTTTGATTTCCGGTACCATCACGGAAGTATATGGTATACAAGAAGCCATTGATTGGTTTTTAAATGTACAGAAATATTTTCCGGAGATTTCACTGCATATTATCGGTCATTGTCCGCTTCGGGAATTTGAAAAATTGCTCCAAGAAATGGCCGATGGAAATAAGGGAATACGCTTGGACATTTCCCACCTACCCATACCCTATGCGCAAATCATGGAGTCCTATGTTTCCGCTGATGTAGTATTGCTCCCGTACCGACAAATCCCCAGCATCAGTCCAAAAATTCCCAGCAAACTCTATGAGTGCCTGGCCTTGGGAATTCCTTTTTTGCATAGCCCCAATGCGCTGTGGCATTCCTTTGCCGAAAAATACCAAGCCGGCTTTGAAGTAGATTTTACATTAAAAGGTCAGGGCAATGAAATCATGGCCAGGCTACAGTCCACTGAATTTTATAATAAGGCCTTTCCTTATGAAGCTTTTTGGGCCCATAAGGAAAAGGCGCAATTGCAGGATTTGGTCAACCTACTGATCAATTCCAAGCATTAGAATGTAAGGCTTAGCCCTAATCCATTTCTTTGCATCCCAAATGACCATTCTTGCTTGGCCCCTTGGCTTGCATATGGCCTGCCCGCATTATAGGCCTCTGTAGCCAATTGTGCTTTTTTATTGTAGGCCAAAGCAAATAAAACTCCCCCTGTCAATAAACCTGCACCTGCACCGACCCAACCCCATTCAATTGGGCCTCCAACCAGTGCTCCGCCAAAACCGTAGCCAATAGCAAAGGAGCCAGGATAGGTAAAAACTCCTGCCATGGTTTTATTGGTCCTCGCCTTTTTGACAAGAGAATAAGCCTCGTCATTGACTTTGGTGATCTCCAAAACCTCTTTCATTCTTACTCTTTGTCCGTTTTGAAAGAACTCGCCACTTCCAAAGCTTAGTATATTTTCATAGGGGTTCTGTTGTTGTGCTTTTAAGGAGAAAAACACGGCGAATAACAGGATGGTGGTAAGGGTTTTTTTCATGTTTTTTTCAGAAAAGTAAGAAAAAAACTAATTAGTAAATTCATTGGTTAAAAATTTATTTTTAAGCCTTATCGGTCTGATATTTTTTTCTCTTGTGAGAATTTCACAGGAAATCCTATCCTTTCTTCAAGTCCAAAAATTTATCCTCCTGGATATTTTTACAGAAACCATTGTTTCTATTTTGGAAACTTGTTTAACGGTTACCTTTTATGCTGTTAGCCTCTTTTTAATCATATTTAATGTACTGATAATCTTTTAAATATGATAATTTTTATAGAAGTAAAAATTTAAATTTAGGTATATCTAAATTCTAAATCACAGTAAAATTCAACTTATCCACAGATCTTTTAGTCTTTTTAAAATTTATTTTTCGATTAGGCTAAAAAAAGTTATGTTTGTCCTAAATTTTCAAAAATGATCCAATTGACCCCTGCTGAGGAGAGTTACCTCAAAGCCATTTACCATATTTCTGATGGAGGTAAAAGAAGTGTTTCCACCAATGATATTTCTTTTCAGATGAAGACCAAGCCCGCCTCTGTGTCTGACATGCTGCGTAGACTGGGTGAAAAGGAAGTCATCGAGTACCGGAAGTATTATGGGGTAAACATCACCGAGGAAGGGAAAAAGTTGGCCTTGCAGACCATCCGGAAACACCGGCTTTGGGAGGTTTTTTTGGTTGAAAAGCTTCGCTTCTCCTGGGATGAGGTGCATGAGGTGGCTGATGAATTGGAACATATCAAATCCAAACTCCTCATCCAAAGATTGGATGAATACCTGGGTTTCCCCAAGTTTGACCCCCATGGAGATCCCATCCCGGACGAATATGGAGATGTCCGTTCGAGGCCCAGGTTAGCCCTGTCTGAACTGGAGATCAATGCTACGGGACAGTTGGTCGCTGTAAAAGACAGTTCCGCTGCATTTCTGCGTTATTTGGACAAGGTGGGCGCCTATATCGGGGCAAGGATAAAAGTGCTGGACAAAGTGGAGTTTGACGGTTCGGTCGAAATTCTCGTGGACAATAAAAAGACCATCTTTATGTCCAAGGATGTGGCAGGGAATGTGTTGGTGATGGTTTAGGAGAGGCGGCTTTTAGTTGTACCAAGTACCAAGTACAATGTACCAGGTAATGAAAATTAGTATAATAAAAAGTGGGATTTCGAATGTCGGATTTCGGAAATAAAGAATCATGTAAATACTCTTCCTGATAGCTATAAGTTTTAAAAAATATCTTTTGAAGTTTCACACTATGGAAAGGCGGTTCAGGTAATTAAGAGGATGAGATTTTGGGTCCAAAAATCTAAATTATCTGACAATCTAAATTCTTAGTACTTCGTACATGGTACTTTGTACAAAGTAGTTTTGGAATAGATTTTGAAACCAAATGAACTTGAAATATATTACTGTCGTTTTTTATTTATTAGCTTAAACCCTATTTCATTCAGATGAAAAAATTACTATCCCTTACATTTTTGTTCTTCTTATTTGGCGGTCTTGCGATGGCCCAGAGTAAAATCAATTGGCTGACTTTTGAAGAAGCGGCGGCCAAAACCCAGGAAAACCCTAAAATGGTTTTTGTAGACGTGTACACTGATTGGTGCGGTTGGTGCAAAAAAATGGACAAAGACACCTTTTCTGATCCCAAGGTAATTGCTTACATCAATGAAAACTTCTACCCGGTGAAAATGAATGCCGAGAATACCAAGAGGAAATTCATGTTCCGTGGTAAAGAATATACGGAAGCCTCTATGGCCACCACCATGCGTGTTCGCTCTTATCCTAATTTCGTGATCATGGATGCCACCATGGAAAATATCACCCAGTATCCTGGATACAGACAACCTGAGCCTTTTCTTACCGGTCTGACCGGTATTTTAGATAAATTCGGCAAATAAGCCCATGAGTTTTTCCCTTCACGAAAAAGAAGATACCATTATCGCCCTGGCCACCCCTCAGGGTGTTGGCGCTATTGCAGTGATACGCCTTTCCGGCAAAGATGCCATAAAGCTCACCAATGAGGTGTTCAAAGGCAAAGACTTGGAAAAGCAGCCTTCCCATACCATCCATTTTGGCACCATCAGGGATGGGGAGCTTATTATCGATGAGGTTCTGGTGTCATTGTTCATCGCCCCAAAATCCTTTACCAGGGAAAATGTGGTGGAAATATCTACCCATGGGTCTTCCTATATTGTGAATCAGGTAATCAAACTGCTGATCCGACAAGGCGCACGTCCGGCCAAACCTGGAGAATTCACCCAAAGGGCATTTCTTAATGGACAGTTTGACCTGGCCCAGGCAGAAGCCGTGGCTGACCTGATCCATTCCGATTCCGAGGCTTCCCATCAAGCGGCCATGAATCAGATGCGGGGTGGTTTCAGTGGAGAGATTTCCAAGCTGAGGGCGGAGCTGATTCATTTTGCTTCCATGATCGAACTGGAACTGGATTTCACGGAAGAGGATGTGGAATTTGCCAGTCGGGATGAACTGAGGGTGTTGGTCGAAAAACTCCTTCGGGTAATCGAGCAGTTGATCGCTTCCTTCGATCTGGGCAATGTGATCAAAAACGGGGTGCCTACAGTCATTGCCGGTAAACCCAATGCCGGAAAGTCTACTTTGCTCAATGCTTTGCTCAATGAAGAGAAGGCGATTGTGTCTGATATTGCCGGTACCACCCGGGATTTTATCGAAGATGAGATCAATATAGGTGGCGTGATTTTCAGGTTTATAGATACCGCGGGTTTAAGGGAAACTACAGATACCATCGAAGCCATTGGTGTCAGCCGTACGCAAGAGAAGATGAAGACTGCTTCTTTGATCCTGTACCTCTTTGACCTGACCGATACGGACATGGTAGAGATCAACAGGGACATCAATAAATTGGAAAATTTGGGGGTTCCTTTTGTTAAAGTTGGAAATAAGATAGATAAGGCCAATCCGCTATTTATTAATGAATTAAAAAATAAATATCCGGATACAATTTTTATCTCTGCCGGACAGAAGGAGAATTTGGATGTTTTACGAAACCGGATCCTTGAATTGGTCAATTTGGACAAGTTCCGAACAGGCAATACCATTGTGACCAATATCCGGCATTACGATTCCCTGGTCAAGACCCGTCAGTCCCTGCTTGATGTACTGACCGGTTTGGATAACCATATCACCAACGACTTTTTGGCTATGGATATCCGAAGGTCCTTGCACTATCTTGGCGAGATCACAGGTGAGATTACTACGGATGATTTATTGGCGAATATCTTCAGTAAGTTCTGTATCGGAAAGTAACCTTTGAGGTCTTTTTTTGACCTCGAAGGTTTTTAATTTTTTAACCACAGATAAATTAGGATAAACACAGATATTTAATTTTTTAACTGTTGATGAATGGGGATGAATAAGGATTTTGTTTTTTTAGCCACTGATGAATAAGGATGAACACGGATTTTGGGTTGTATTGATTTTGCCGAAAAATTCACAATATCTCTCGATTGATTTTGAAAACCCATCGACCCAGAATGGGTCATATATTTATAGCAAAGGCATTTAATAACCACACCCCGACCCAGAATGGGCTGCATGTTTTTTAAAATATTGTTCGACACCCTTCAGGGTCGATCGGGGACTTTAACAGATTATTGTTGCTATAAATATGCGACACCCTACGGGGTCGGTCGGTTCATGAATCCAAATCTTTTCTATAAATCCTCCCCTACACCTGGCCAGCCCTCCCTTCGGGTTAATTTTGAGATCCCGAATTAAGGATGTATTTTTTTTACATTATTGGTAATTGAATTCGAAGCCCATTTTCCGAAATAGGCCCATATAATTATCGCAATGGATCAAAACCCCTCGCCATGACCCATATTAGGTCGCAGATTTGTTGCATCACAATGACTATATAGTGTCCCATTTGACCCAGAATGGGTCATATATTTATAGCAAAGCGGTCAATAACCCCGCACCCCGACCCTGAAGGGGTCGCATATTTATAACAACGTTCTTGACAGTTGGCTCACCGACCAAGAATGGGTCAAACTTAAAATTAATCGGATAAATTGACCTCCATTTCGGTAACCAATTGTTCAAAAACCATTCATTTTTTATATTGAATTTTGATTTTGGATACTCTAATTCAATCTTTAATAACCTTTAATTTTTGAAACATGGCTGGTACTTTTTCACAGATCTACATTCAACTTGTCTTTGCAGTCCAAGGAAGAAATTCACTCATCCAAAAATCATGGGAAGACGAATTGTACAAATACATAATAGGAATTATTCAAAATAAAGATCAAAAATTATTGGCTATTAACGGCATGCCTGATCACATTCATATTTTGATTGGCCTAAAACCTTCTTGTTGCTTGTCCGATTTGGTGATGGAGGTAAAAAAGGCATCCAATAAATTTATAAATGAAAAGAAATTTTGTCCATACCAGTTCAAATGGCAGGATGGGTATGGTGCTTTTTCTTATTCCCATTCGGCATTGGACAGGGTAATTGCTTATGTCAAGAATCAAAAAGAGCATCATAAAAAAAAGACCTTCAAACAAGAGTATAAGGAGTTTTTGAAAAAATTCCAGATTGAACATAAAGATGAATATTTGTTTAATTGGATTGAAGACAAGTGATGTTTTTAAGATAAAATATTCGACACCCTTCGGGGTCGATGGGGAGCAATTAACCGATATTGCTTGCTATAAATATACGACACCCTTCGGGGTCGGTCGGTTCATGAATCCAAATCTTTTCTATAAATCCTCCCCTACACCTGGCCAGCCCTCCCTTCGGGTTAATTAGAAATTCCGGATTTAGGAAGTGTTTCTTAATTACATAAGTGATGATTGAATTCGAAACCCATTGACCCAGAATGGGTCATATATTTATAGCAAAGGCATTAAATAACCCACACCCCCGACCCAGAATGGGTCGCATATATTCCTTAAAATTGTTCGACACCCTTCGGGGTCGATTGGGGACATTTATCAGATAATTGTTGCTATAAATATACGACGCCCTTCGGGGTCGTTGTGGTGATTTAACCGATATTGCTTTCTATAAATATGTTAACCCTTCGGGTTAATTTGAGATTCCGGATTTAGGATTTGCTTGTTTTATACATAATCAAAAATTGAATTCGAAACCCATTGACCCAGAATGGGTCATATATTTATAACAAAGGCATTTAATAACCACACCCCGACCCAGAATGGGCTGCATGTTTTTTAAAATATTGTTCGACACCCTTCAGGGTCGATCGGGGACTTTAATAGATTATTGTTGCTATAAATATGCGACACCCTTCGGGGTCGATGGGTTCATGAATCCAAATCTTTTTTATTTATCCTCCCCTACACCTGGCCAGCCCTCCCTTCGGGTTAATTTTGAGATCCCGAATTAAGGATGTATTTTTTTACATTATTGGTAATTGAATTCGAAACCCATTGACTCAGAATGGGTCATATATTTATAGAAAAGCGGTTAATCATCCCGCACCCCGACCCTGAAGGGGTCGCATGTTTTTGGAAAATTATTCGACACCCTTCGGGGTCGATGGGGAACAATTAACCGAAATTGCTTGCTATAAATATACGACACCCTTCGGGGTCGAATAGGTAGATTTAACCGATATTGTTTGCTGTAAATATGTTAACCCTTCGGGTTAACTTGAGATCCCGGATTTTCTAGTTGTATTTCCCATTTAAGGAATCGATTATTAAATACGGAACCAATCGACCCAAAATGGAACCGTATATTTATGGCATCACAATGACGATTTAGTGTCCCAATTGACCCAGAATGGGTCATATATTTATAGGAAAGCGGTCAATCATCCCGCACCCCGACCCTGAAGGGGTCGCATATATTCCGTAAAATTGTTCGACACCCTTCGGGGTCGGTGGGGAACATTTAACCGATATTGTTTGCTATAAATATACGACACCCTTCGGGGTCGTTGGGTAACATTTGACCGATATTGCTATAAATATGTTAACCCTTCGGGTTAATTTGGGATTTCGGATTGAGGAAGTGTTTCTTATTTACATTGTTGATAAATGAATTCGAATCCTATTGACCCAATAGGGATCATATATTTATAGCACAAGGATATCTAAGACTATAAATAGGATAAGACCTCTCCTTCGTCGAGGTGACAAGGTAAGGTCTTTTCTTCCATCCAACTTGCTAAAGTTATGAATGCTTTACCTTGGAATTGCTTTGTGTCCCTTGAGATAGAAAAATTCCCCTCAATAAAACTTCAAATAATCAATCCACACCTGAAAGCTTCCCTCCTGCTTGTCCGCCAAAATGATCCCAATCCTTTGAATTCCTTTTAAGGCTTGGGGGTCTATACCCTGTTGCAAGGTATTACCCATCCTACTGATTTCAAGGTCTTCTAATGGAATGATCAAAGTCTCCCAATCCTGGGTTTTCCCTCCAAACTTAGCCCGGAATTTGGGCAGGTAAAATGGCGTCTCTTTTTCTATTAACAATTCAAACTTCCTGTCAGTATCCGACTTGAACCTTATCTCACAATGGGTAAATCCTGAAAGGTCATAATCGCCCATGGCACTGCGCAGGGATACAAATCCTCCATTGTTTTTCAAAGAGACATTACCGCTAAACAACACCGCATCTCCATCCAATCTGGCCTGGGACTGCGAAAGACCGCCCATCACCCCGTCATTGATGATGCTCCACCTTCCAAAATCTTTTTCAGGACCAAAATCCAATACCATTGGGGCAGGATTGATGAATGAATTCATAGGAAATAGGATCAGTATGAGAAATAACAAAATCTTCATGAATAGAAAAGCAAATTTCTTGGGGATTTGTTTGTGGGGCCAATGACAGAGAGCAGTAACCGTCATTCTGAGAATTCAACATTTAGTAAAATGTTCAGAAAAAGAAATAACAGTTTTTGAAGCCTCATCCCTCTCTACCACAAAGGGATATTTGTGGCAGATTTTTTTTAACCACATAGGAGAAGATAGCACACATAGCTTCCCCTATATCAACCGTCTGATTTTAAAAATAAAGGTTTGCTGTTGCCCTGCTATGTTTTCTATGTTGCTATGTGGCAGATTTATTTTTTTAACAGCAAACATACTACATATAGTACTTTAAGAGTCAACTGCCTGATTTTAAAAAAAGACTTGGTATCGCCAAACTATCTCCGATAAATGGGATAAGTTGTTTTGTGGTTACTTTCCTAATTCGGAGAAGGATCTCTTTTGCATTAGGAGATCCCCCGTAATACTACGGGGCAGGCTTTCACCTCCGCAGACTCCGGTTTAGGCTGACGGATCAAGTGATGTCATTTCCTTTCTGTAAATCCCAAATTTTAAAATCTTAGCGTGACGAGTTCAGTATTCTGTCGTAAATAACCCTCAAAATTTTGCTATTGCTTGCTGTATTTTCACCTTTTACCAAACAGCATTTTGTTAATTGAACGATAAGCAGTATCATTTCATTAGCAAAATGGAGATAGTCTATGCTTTGGAGTCATTTATTTGAATTTGATAATAATTAGCCCAAAAATAGCCCTCTTAATTTCTCAATACATTCCATTTAAAACCCGAGTCCTATGATCCAAAGGTTCTCTTTTTCCCTGATAGTCCTGGTATTGATTTTCTCATCTTGCACCAAAGAAAGGTCCCTGCTTGAACTGCAAACGGATCAATTGACTTTTTCATTGGATCAAAAGGGTAACATTATCGGGCTGATAGATATAAAGTCTCAACAAAACTACCTACACAAAGCTGCCCCCTCCCCTTTGGTTCAGGTTAAAGCTGGAGGTGACTATTTATTGCCTCTTGATGCCAGGCTTGAGGAGAATCAATTGGTTTTGGATTTTCCCGAAAACATCCAACTGACCTTGCAATATACAGCAAAAGCCTCCCACCTCACCTTTGAAATCCTCGAAGCTAAAGGTTTTGAGGAAATTGAACTCATCGCTTGGGGACCGATTCCTACCAGCATCAATAAAATCATCGGTGAGACGGTGGGTGTGGTCCGTGGTGAGGAATTCGCCCTCGGCATACAGGCACTCAATCCCAAAACCCTGGGTGGATTTCCCTGGCTGGACAATGACACTACCCCTCAGTTTGATATATTTGAGCAGGACGACTATTCTGACCTGAGTGAGGAAAATAAAAGAGAAACCCTCTATCGGGTGGAAGCGGCCAAGCCGGAGGATTTTGGCAGTACCTTACAGGCCTATACCCGCAACAGGATGAAAGAAAGGACTTTACCCAATCTGAACCATGATTATTTTATTTCTCCTGTATATGAGGATGGAGGGATTATCGGTTCCAAGATTGCCCTTTTCGGTTGTGCGGTGGAAGAAGCCCTGGAACATATTGGGAAAATTGAAGTGGAAGAAGATTTGCCCCACCCCCAATTGAACGGGCTTTGGGCCAAAATGTCCAAAGAGGCTGCTTCCGCTTACCTGATATATGACTTCACAGAAGCCAATATAGATCAGGCCATTGCCTATACCTTGAAAGCAGGCCTTAAGTACCTGTACCATTCTGACCCCTTCAAAAACTGGGGACATTTTGACTTAAAAGAAAGCGATTTTCCCAATGGCTGGGATGGCTTGAGGGCCTGTGTGGAAAAGGCTGCCCAAGCAGGGATCCATGTGGGTGTGCATACCCTTTCCAACTTCATCACCACCAATGATCCTTACGTTACCCCTGTTCCGGATTCCAGGTTGGGGATAGTGGGTTATGGGTTTTTGGAAGCGTCCATTGATGGAGTGCAAACTGATATTCCCATTACTGCACCTGAATTTTTTGATCAGTTTAAGAACAATAGCCTCAAGACCGTTATGATCGGTTCTGAATTGATCCGCTATGGTTCGGTTTCTTCAGAAGCACCTTGGAAACTCCTGGATTGTGAAAGGGGTGCTTGGGGAACCCAAAGGTCAAGCCATAATGTGGGTACTCAGGTCAGCAAATTGGCCGACCATGCCTACAAAGTTTTCCTTTCTAACACTGAATTGTCCATAGAGATTGCCCAGAAATTGGCTGATTTGTACAATTATGCTGGCTTGAGGCAGATATCCTTCGATGGTCTGGAAGGAAACCGCTCTACAGGAATGGGGAATTATGGTGAAATCCTATTTACCACTACCTGGTGGAAGCACCTGAATGAGGATATCCGCTCGCACCTGATCACCGATGCCAGCAGGACCACGCATTATTTCTGGCATATTTATTCCAGAATGAACTGGGGCGAACCCTGGTATGCAGGATTCCGGGAGAGTCAGACGGAGTACAGGTTGAAAAACCAGGCCTATTTCCAAAGGAACATGATGCCGGGCATGTTGGGCTGGTTCAGCATGCGCAACAATACCCCAATAGAAGATATTGAATGGATGTTGGCACGTTCGGCAGCATTTGATGCCGGCTATGCCTTTGTGGTCCGGGATGAAGCATTGCAAAGCAATGGGCAATTGGATGCCATTTTCCAAAACATTGCAGATTGGGAAAAAGTAAGGATATCCGGCGTTTTGACTGAGGGTCAAAAAGAGAAAATGAAGGATATCAACAATGAATTTCAACTGAAAGAAACAGGAAAAGACCAATGGGATTTGCACCAAGTACATGTCAAAAGGTTTGAGCATCAGGCCAAAGTGCTGCAGCCGGGCGAACCGCTCTATACTTCCTTTACATTTGAAAATTCGGTGGAAGATGTACCGCTACACTTTATCATCACGGTAGAGGCATCTGGGATTTCAGCCATTGAGTTGGAATTGAACAACAGGTTTAGCCTGCAATTTCCCCTTAGGCTCAATAAGGGTGAATCCATTCGCTATTCCGGTGGGAATACAGCACAAGTGCTGGATCAAAACCTCAGGCAAAAGGCACAATTACCCATTGATCCTGCCCTATTGGCCCTAAAGTCAGGCAGTCAGCAACTCAATATTGACTGTACTTTTCATGATCCTGAAGAGCTCGCTAAGGTCAAAGTGGAACTCAGGATTTTGGACAAAGCTGAAAGGATCAACATTGCAAATTAAATGTAGCCTTAATTTTATTTACCTAACCGCCACTTAAAACAACTAATTATTTAAATTAAAACAAGTTTTTTTGCATTTATACCTGAAATTTCACTAAATTACCTAATATTTTAATCTTTAGGTCTATGAAAAAACTCTTGTTGATTTTATTTGTCCTGACCGCAGGTACGGTTTGGGCACAGTCTTCCTACGAAACCGTTCAGCTTCAGGATGGTCCCTACTCCTATTCTATAGTAAAAGGCGACCCGACCAATACCCGGTTTTATACCTTGCCCAATGGATTACAGGTTATTCTACATGAAAACCGCACAGAACCCAAAATATTCAGTTTGTTTACCACCAGGGCCGGAAGCAAAAATGATCCTGCTACCCATACGGGATTGGCGCATTACCTGGAGCACTTGCTTTTTAAAGGTACCCAGAATATTGGCACAATGGATTTTGAAAAAGAGAAAATCTATTTGAACCAGATTGAAGGGCTTTATGAGGAATATGGCAAAACTACCAATGAACTGGAGAGGAAAGCCATCTACAAAAGAATTGATTCTGTCTCTACCTTGGCCTCCCAATTGGCTATTGCCAATGAGTATGATAAAATCATGTCCTTTCTGGGTTCAGATTTTACCAATGCTTTTACTTCTTTTGAGAATACTTCCTATATGGAGTTTATTCCGGCCAACAACCTGGAAAAGTTATTGGCCGTGCAAAAGGAGCGGTTTTCCTATCCTATTTTCAGACTTTTTCATACGGAATTGGAAACGGTGTATGAAGAATACAACATGTACCAGGATATGGGGAATTTCAGGATCTTTAATCAAATGTTTGCAGGGTTGTTCAAAAAGCATCCCTATGGCACCCAAACCACCTTGGGATCTCCAGAGCATTTGAAAAACCCCTCATTACCCGCAATTTCCAAGTTCTTTGACCAATATTATGTACCCAATAATATGGTGGTGATTTTGGCCGGAGACCTTGATTTTGAAGAAAGCATAAGATTGGTGGATAAGTATTTTGGAAGTTGGGAGCCTGGAGAAGTTCCTACTTTTGCTTTTGAGGGGGAAGATCCCATCGACCGCCCTGAGGAATATTTTATCACTACCCCGGATGAGGAAAATGTGGCAGTAGGTTTCAGGATGCCTTCAACCAAAGATGGGGATGCCTTAAAAGCGGAACTTGTCAGTTATATCCTATCCAATGGAAGGAGCGGATTGATGGATCAAAATCTCGTCAAGGCCCAAAAAGTATTAGAAGCAGAAGCCTTTGATTACCTGCTGACAGATTATGGATTGATGTTTTTTTCAGGCAGGCCCTTGGAAGGTCAGGATTTGAAGGAAGTAAGGTCACTGATGTTGGAGCAGATTGACTTGTTAAAATCAGGGAATTTTGATGAGGACCTGATTGAAGGTACCATTAACAATTTCAAGGTACAGCGATTGAGAAGGCAGGAAAGTCCCATTGGAATGGCGCTTATTTTTAATGAGTTGTTTACCACCCAGAAATCCTGGGAATTTTATCTGGCAGAGTTGGATGAAATGAGTAACATTACCAAAGCGGATATTGTGGACTTTTCCAACCGTTGGTTTGGGGACAACCATGTGACGGTTTTCAAACTCACAGGTAAAGATTCCTTGGCTGTGAAAATCGAAAAGCCTGAGATCACTGCCATTACCATCAATAGAGATGATCAGTCCGCCTATTTTAAGGAAATCACTTCCAACCCTTCTGATCCCCTGCAACCTGTATTTTTAAATTTCGAGGAAGACATCAAATTTGGTTCGCTGCATCAAGACGTTCCTCTGTGGGTCGTTCCCAATACTTTGAATAACCTCTTTAATATGTATTTTGTCTTTGACATGGGGAATAGGCATATACCCAAATTACCATTGGCAGTAGAATACCTCAGGCTGATTGGTAGCGAAAGCAAAAGCAATGAACAAATAAACAAGGAACTGTACAACCTGGCCATCAACTTCAATATTTCTACCGGAGATGACTTGGTTTATGTATGGTTCTCAGGTTTGGAAGAAAACAGGCAGGAGGCCATGGCCATTATTCAGGATCTTGTCAGAAATGCCAAACCCAATCAGGAGGCCTTAGAAAAGATGGTGGAAGCCAAAATCAAGGAGCGTAATGACAAAACCATTAATAAGGATGAAATCTTCTTTTCGGCCCTGAACAATTATGTGGATTACGGAGCGGAGAACCCTTACAATACTGTCCTGAGCAATGAGGAACTGAGGCAGTTGAAGGCGGAAGAACTCACCGATTTGATCCGCTCCTTATTTGGCTACAAGCACAAGGTCTATTATTATGGGGTTACCGATAAGGATGTATTGGAGGCCGAACTCAAGCAAAGCCATCCATTGGTTGCTGAGCTAAAAGATTACCCTCCTAAGCGGGAATTTGAACGCCTGAAAGCCGATAAGAATCAAGTCTATTTTGTGGATTATGACATGGCACAGGTGGAGATCTCACTGCAGCGTTGGGATGAGGAAAACTATGACCCGGCTGAAGCAACCATTGTCAGGGCCTTTAATGAATACTATGGTGGCAATATGTCTTCTGTCGTTTTCCAGGAAATCAGGGAAGCCAGAGGATTGGCCTACTCCACCTATGGATTCTTTTCCACGCCAGCCAAAAAAGAAGATCCATATAAGGCCGGATTTTATGTGGGGACCCAAGCGGACAAAATGGCCATTGCCTTTGATGCCATGTTTGACCTGATCAATAATTTCAAGGAGTCAGAACAGAGTTGGAACATATCCAAAGGAGCCATTAAAACCGGAATCGCTTCCGAAAGGATTACCAAAACAGCCGTTCTTTTCAATTATCAATCTGCATTGAAAAGGGGATTGAATCATGATATCAGAAGTGATATTTATGAAAATATTGATGGGGTAATGCTACAGGATATCAAGAAGTTTCATGCTGACAAGATGAAAGATAAATCCTGGAATATCCGTATGGTTGGGTCTAAAGAAAAACTTAACTGGGATGACTTAATGAAGATTGGCGATGTAAAGGAACTGACCATCAAAGAGATTTTTGGATTTTAGTATATTTTGAAAGGGTGTTGAAGGAAGCATGGCTTAGCATGACTTCCTTCAGCTTTTCCAATTTTCATGTTCTCTGATATCTAAAATAAATTATCGTTTTTTTAAAATTAAGAGTTTAAATATCATCCTATTCGGTTTCGATTACATTTATTCCCTTGGGATTTTATAACCTAAAGGCCTGCCGGACCAATAATTTCCACATGTCATTTTCTTTTTTCCAGACCAGACAATTACCAATGCGGATAGGAATAGTTTCCCCTTCGGCAATAATCCCATTTGATAAAAAGGTATGTCTAACGATGGCCACATTGTCGGAGATATCTACAGTCTGATTTTCTACCCGGATATTGGTAAGCTTGACGGGTTTGCCTGAAAGGATTTCTTCTATAAATTCATTTTTACTTTGAATAACACCGGATGAATGGCCATAGCTCAAATCCTCTGAGAGCAATAGGTTCAAGGAGCCTTCATCAGCTTCCATCATAGCTTCAAAGAGTTCCTCTACCGTTTTTTCTACTGATTCAAACTGATCTGTCTCACGCTCTATGGCCTTACAGGCAAAAAGTGAAATCAATAAAACAAAGTTGATACTGTAGGTTCTCATGGTTTTATGGGATTTAGGGTTTATTTGACGGGCTTTCTATGCCAATAAGAAGCCAAAACTGATCCAGTGATATTCATCAAAGGGCCAAATACTGCCGGTGCCAATCCCACGGTGGCTATTCTCGCCATTTCCTTGGCAATGCCGGAGGCAAGACCGGCATTTTGCATTCCTACTTCCAGGGCTATGGTCCTGCAATCGCTTTCAGGCATGCTAAATAACCTAGCGGCCCAATATCCCAACGCATAACCAAAGAGGTTGTGCAGGGTAACAAAGAAGATCAAAAGCAAACCAATATCCAATAAGCTGTCCCTACCGGCTGCTGTGATAATGACGATTATAAAGGCTATTCCAAGCATGGAAACCAATGGCATGGCATCATCCAACCATTTGGCTTTGCCGCTGAAAAACTTGTTGAACAACAAACCTGCACCGATAGGGATGATGACAATTTTGATGATATCCAGCATCATTTTCCAAACATTTACCTCTACAAACTCCCCTGCCAAAAAGCCCATCAAAACAGGTGTGATGAATGGAGCCAACATCGTGGTAATTGCGGTAATGGTGATGGAAAGTGCCAGATTGGCTTTGGCCAGGTAACTCATGACATTGGAAGCCATTCCACTTGGGGATGATCCTATAAGGATCATTCCTGCGGCTATTTCCGGTGGAAAGCCACTCATTTTAGCCAAGATGTAACCGATCAGGGGCATGATGGAAAATTGACAGAGCACCCCGATCAATACGCCTTTGGGCATTTGCACCACTCCTTTGAAATCCGATATGCTCATCGACGTACCCATACCAAACATGATGAGCTGTAACAAGGGCACGATTAATCCGCTTAATTGGTAATCTCCTAGTTCGACAAAATTGGCCGGGTAAAACATGGCTGCGGTGACTGCAGCAAAGATGGAAATGGTATAGGTGTAACCACGAAACCTCTCATTGGCACGTACACCAATGGCCAAAAAAAACAAAAATAAAATCCAGAGAGGGCCTGAGGTATACAGGTCTTTCCAAATCCAGACTCCTGATCCCAAAATCAAAAAAATAAAACTGAGTATTAGGGAATAAAAATATAGTTTTTTCTTCATTGAATTATCTGAGGACATGGGAATAAAGGGAATCTTTTGTGGTTATTTAAAGTAGGAAAATATTGATTTAAGAAATTTAAAATACCTCTGGGCAGGTCAGCCCTGTCCAGAGGAAAATGAATTAGCTCCAGGTACGGTCCCAAGAACGTTTTTCATCCCATTCAGGTGTTGGTTCAAAATAGCTGGTATCTGAAGGGTTCAAGTGTTGTTTCACCACTTCATCGTTCAGTTCTATTCCCAGACCTGGTGCTGTCAAAGGCACATTGGCATAGCCTTTTTCTATCATTTTTCCGTCCCAGGTTAATTTTACCAAATCTTCCCACCAAGGTAAATCTACAGAATGGTGTTCTAAAGAAAGGAAGTTTTGCGTAGCTGCTGCGCAATGCACGTTGGCCATAAAGGAAACAGGTGTTCCTGCCTGGTGCATGGCCATGGCTATGCCATTTTCCTCTGCATAGTCCCCTATTCTCTTGGTTTCTAAAAGCCCACCGGAACTGGCCAAGTCAGGATGGACAATATCCACAGCATGGTTGTCAATAAGTGCTTTAAAATTTTCTAAAAGGTAAATATCTTCCCCTGTTGTGGTTGGGGTTTCCAACGCCTCAGTAATGGTTTTATGCTGTTGCCAGTATTGCCATGGAACCATATCTTCCAGCCAGGCCAATCTGTATTTCTCCAAAGCCCTTCCCAAGCGGATACAGTTATTCAGGTCAATATGTCCATAATGGTCAGTAGAGATCGGAATTTCCCATCCTACCATATTTCTGATATCTTCTACTTTCTCAGCCAGCAATTCCAGTCCTTTTTCAGTAATCTGAATACCTGTGAAAGGATGCTTGGTATTGGAATAGGCCATGTAATCCCCTCTATGATAAGCATTGGGATTGGCTTTCAGTATTTCTGGGTTTACAATACAACCCGGGGTATCCATAATGTCCCGAATAGAGACATCCATTTTTAGCCAAGTGTAGCCTTGGGTTTCGGTTCTGAATTTGATCCGCTCCTGCTGTTGTTGTCTGCTGGTTCCTTCAGGAGTATCTGCATATAGCCTAACTTTGTCTCTATACCTACCGCCAAGCAATTGCCAAGCTGGGACATTGTATGCTTTTCCGCATAGATCCCAGAGAGCCATTTCTACGGCACAGACCCCACCTGCTTGCCTTGCAGGCCCACCAAACTGTTTGATGATTTTAAATACCCGTTCTACATTGCAGGGATTTTCGCCCAAAATTCTACTTTTTAGCATGAGTGCATACCGGGGGTCTGCTCCGTCTCTGACTTCTCCCAGCCCATAAACCCCCTGATTGGTATCGATTCTGATGATCGCTGTCCTTCCTAGTACAGATGTGACACAATAGCGCATATCGGTAATTTTCAGATCAGTAGGATTCGAGTATCGGTTGATATTGGAAGTGGTCTCTGCTAAAGTATCACTCAGAGAAAGTCCCATCAAAGCGGAAAGGGAAATACCCCCCAAAGCGGTTTTCTTCAAAAAGTCCCTTCTATTGTCCAAGGTTTTGGGATTGTCGATTTCAGCTTTCCTTTCTATAGCGTATTGTTGCTCTCTTTTTTTATTGTCTTCAATGATTTGCTTGATGTATGATTTCATGGTTGAGTAGGGTTAGGTTTTTGGGATTTATTCAATTCAAATTCTATTTTTCTTCTGAGTCTGTATTGCCAATTGACATTTTACCAATTCCTATCTTTCAGGAAATTATCCAATTCTTCTCTGGACATGGGCAGGTCCTGCTTTTTATTTACCCAGTCCAGAAAATCCTTAACAATGGGTTCTGACCATCTGCTATCAATTTCTCCAGCGGTATACTTGCCTTCCCGCAGTCTTTGGATACCAAATTCATCCCTTAGCATGATAAATTCTGCATTAATTACCAGATCTGCTAAAAGAAATGAGGGGATAAAAATCACTCCATATTTATTGGCCAAGACAGCATCTCCTGGCATCACTGTCGCCCTTCCTATCCGGATGGGATAGTTAATGGTCGTTAGCATCATTTGTTGGATATAAGATGGGTCATGCCCTTTAATCCATCCATTGAAACCATCTATTTCAGATAGTCCTGCCATATCCCTTACGGATCCATAGAATACCACTCCTCTTTTGGATTTAGCATAAATAGCATTACCCAAATTATCGCCTATAAGGGTGCCATCGACGATCTTAGCATAACTGTCCGCTACATAAATATCCCCTTCCTGAAGTACATCAATAGGCCATGAATTGGTACCGCCGGCCTGTACCCTTCCTTCATTTTTTCCGATTTCCCGTACCAGCTCATTCATGTCAGGACGCAAGGGCATGTACTGGGCAGTCAGGGCTCTTCCTGTCATGACTTTATCATCATTGATGATGATCCAATCATTTTCAAATTGGTTATGGTAACCTTTGTTCCTCAAAAAACCCCAAGCCTCTTCCATAGAGACGTTTTCCAATCTTTTCAACAAAGCATCAGGAACTTTGGGCCTTCCATCGGCAAACCTTTCACCTTCCCATTGGGAAGTCAACATTTTGACCTGATCCACTGTAGGGGAAATTTGTTGGGCGGTCAGGAACTGGGCGGAGATAGCAAAAGCAAAAGCGAATGCAGAAATTTTCTTTAGCATAATGGTGTATTTCAGGTTGATCACAATATTTCTTTTTTTACTTCAAATGCTTTTATACTCTATTTATCGAGCTTTTCTCAAATGATTACTCGAAGAATGGGACATCTGGAACTGCGTATTTTCTCATGCCCTCTACATTGATTTCAACCCCAATTCCCGGTTTTTCTGAAAGGGTGATAAAACTATTTTCTGTCCTTGGTCCTTCGTAAATGACGATATCCTTCCACATTGGATCTGTGTCCATATAAATCTGCCATTCCATTATCTGGAAATTGGGTACTGAGGCACATACGTGGCAGGCAGCCATGGCTCCCAGAAAAGAAGCAACCATGTGAGGAGAAAAGGGTACATAATATAAATTTGCCAGATTGGCAATTCTCTGTGCCTCACCCAGTCCACCGCATTTTTGAATATCCGGCATAATGATATCAACTGCTGATTCCGATAGCAATCTCGTAAACCCGTAGGCCAGATAGATATTTTCACCGGTACAAATAGGCGTAGTGGTTTGGGAGGTAATGCTTTTATATACTTCCGGATTGTCAGCTGGAATCGGTTCTTCCAACCACATTAAGTTCAATGGTTCATACATTTTGGCCATTTTGATCCCTGTGACAGCATCGTATCTTCCATGCATGTCCACACAGACGTCAATATGGGGACCTACTGCCTCTCTTACTGCGGCAATGGCATTATACATCCTGTCAATTTCGGCAGGGCTTGCGGTCCAGTTGAACAAATCATATTTGTTGGGATCTCTGCCATCATCCACATCAAACTTTACTGCGTTGTATCCCCTTGCCACGGCATCCTTTGCTGCGATGGCATAATCGTTTGGGGTGGGATTGGTAGAGGTATAAAGGGCTGTATCACAATAAACTCTTATTTTATCCCTGAATTTTCCTCCTAGAAGCTGATAGACAGGGACTCCAAAAACCTTACCAGTAATGTCCCATAATGCAGTTTCGATTGCTGTCAATACCGCTACAAAAACACCTGACTGGGCTCCTCCAAAAAAAGCTCCTTTTCTGAGCATTTCTGCAATCCTGTTGGGGTTAAGTGGACTTTGACCTTTGATCCGATTTCCCAGCCTTTTTACCAAATGGTAGGTTCCATGAATGGCATCCACAGCTTCACCGCAGCCCCATACATCTTGATTGGTATATATTTTTACATAAAGCGCCCCTCTTACATAACCGCATTTAAGGTCAGTTATTTTTAAATCTGATGGATTGGAAAAGGGGTTCTGCTTTTCTACAGCAGCAGCTAAACCTGATTCCATCTGAGAAAGAAGCAAGCCTCCAGTAAGACCGGCAGCCAAGCTTTTTTTTAGAAATGTCCTTCTGTTTTTCATATGATTATTCAGGGTAAGGTTAAGTATTTAATTGAGACCGATAGGCACCAAATACCTGACTTTTAAAGAATGTATTCCAAAACAGCTTTTTTAATCAGCTAAATTGAATGAATGATAAATTATGCTGCTTAAATCCTTTTACAGGCACTATTTACGACTTACCATGTCCTGTTTTTGAGGATTTCCTGAATTTGCTCTTTGGCCACCGGTAGTTCGTCTATATGGTCATTCAACCACTGAGAAAAATCCCGTTCAATATCATCAGACCAGCGGGTATCAATCTGACCTGCCGTGTAGACTCCTGCTCTAATCCTTTCATGGCCAAACATATCCCGAAGCCTTACTATTTCTGAAGTGATGACCACCTTTTCGGCCAAATGGGGTGGGATAAAAGAAACACCCCCATCACGGCCAAGTACCACATCACCAGCCATGACGGTAACCTGTCTGATCCGGGTTGGTCTATTGATGCCTATCAACATCGTATTTAAATTCCCTCGCTGATTATGATGCGAAGGATGGTAGCTCGTGAAAAAAGAGGTAAATGAACCGATTTCCTTTAATCCTACAATATCCCTTAGGGCACCATCATAAACGATCCCTTTGCCTGTTTTCGCAAATATTGCATTCCCAACATTGTCACCGATGGTTGGGCCATCGAGATGAATTCCAAATTGATCTGCTACATAGACATCATCCTTGATCAATATATCTACCGGCCATGTATTCTGTCCCCGCTTCCCCTCTTTTTTACCTCTTTCGTCAATGGCATCATGTATATCAGGTCTTCCCGGCATAAAGGTGGCAGTCACTGCACGACCTACCAATACACTATCGGGATTGATGACTTGCCACCCGTCGGCATATTGATATTTGTATCCTTCATTTCTCATTACAGCCCAAGCTTCTTCATGGGTAACTTCCTTCATTCTTTCCAAAATATTATCTGAAACTTTTGGTCTTCCATCTGGATATCTTTCACCTTCCCATAAGGGTGTCAGAAACAGCATTTCCTCTTTGGAAATTTGCTGGGCATTGGTTTGATAGAAGATGAAGGTGAGGAGAAATAATAAAAGAAAATGTCTTATTTTAATTTTATTAGTAATCATGTTAATTAGGTTATTTTGAGAATATTATAAGTTAATGACAGGTTTGGTAAAACCCAAACCTGTCATGTAAAAGTGAATTTTTATCTATTCCACCAAACCCTAGTCTCCAAGTTATCCGGTCCTTGGGCGGCAATAGCTGCCTGAACCTTTTCGGAATTCACGGAAATCTCCGAATTGGGATAGGTAAGCCTGTTTATGAAAAGGACTTCTCTTCCCGGGAATGGGTTGGGAGCTAAAACAGGGAATCCAGTTCTTCGGAAATTGGCAAATGCTTCCGGACCGTTCATAAAGGAAGAAATCCAATATTGTTCATGGATCTGTTGGATGGCAGTGCCGGCATTGAAGGGATTTGCAGCCAAATATGCATCAATAGCTTCCGTTTCAATTTCCATTGCAGGATCATAGGAAACCATCTGTTCCATATGTGCTCTAACCCCATCATTATAATAACCTTCTACAGTACCTGATGTGACCCAGCCACGTTGCCTGGCCTCAGCCAATAAAAGTAAGTTTTGTGAAGCAGTGATGATGAAATTGGGTGCTGTCAATTTCACCATCCTCCTTCTGTCCACCTGGGAGAAATCATAGAAGCTTGCCAATCCAAGACTGGCTGCAGCTGCTACTGCACCTGCATTGTCATTTCCCATAGGCATACCGATTTGAAGAGCTGGATCAAAGGTCTGCCTGTCTACAGTTTGGTCCGGTCCGGAGGTAGCACCCACATACCTTACTGCAATGGAACTTAGCCTAGGATCATTCGAATCCTTTAAGAAATTCACAAATGTTTCTGTAAGGTAAAAGTTGGCAGCCTCAGTTGCATTCAGGGTATTTCCAATAGGATTAAGGTAATTGGCATCATGCCTGATGGCCGCATTGTCCTCATTGCTTAGGATTACTCCTCCTGAAAAAGCTCGGCTAACGGCTTGTTGTGCTAAGGTGGGATCTGCATTGCTGATTCTCATTCCTGCTCTGAGCAGTAATGAATATCCTAACTTTCTCCATTTTTCAACATCACCGCGAAATAGTACATCAGCAGCTTCAACTCTTCCAGAAGGATTTAAAGCAGCAGAAGCTTCTTCTAATTCCCGGATGATTTCCCCGTAAATAAATTCCTGGGTATCGTATGAAGGGAAGAAAATCTGATTGCTGAATCCTGCACCTGCTTCCCGGTAAGGAACAGATCCATAAGTATCTGTCAAAACCATAAAGCCATAAGCTTGGATAATTCTAGCCATTTGTACCAAATTATTTCTATTAGGATTGCCTTCAATCCGCGATAATGCATCTTTGGTGTTTTTAATTACATCTCTATATATCCTTTGCCAGTTAGCTTGGGTAGCATTTCTATTGTCCTGATTAAAATTGGCTCCTGCCAATACCCCAGAATTTGGCGAAATAACATGTTGAACAGCACCGATTTCATATACCAGAATTCCAAAAGAGGAAGGTGCAGAAGAAATAATTGCCTGATTGATCTGAAACATCTCGTCAATGGCAGTGGCAGCTACCCTATTGGTATTCAAGTCATCAAAATTTTGATCGCAGGATGTGCTGTACCCTAGTAAAAGCACTATCCATATATATTTGAATATCGATTTCATGATTGTGGAATTTAGAATTTAACATTAAGATTGAAACCTAAGCCCCTCGTAGTAGGTAACCCAGTACCTTCCATACCGACGAGGTTATCAGATGTAAATCCAAAAGATTCAGGGTCAATATTATCTACCCATTTTTTCAGCATGAGTACATTGTTGGCTACAAGATTTAATCTGACACCGGTAATTGGCCATCTTTCAGGAACGAATTTGGTCAGATCATATCCTGCAGTAACTTGTCTTAATTTCCAGAATCCTCCATCGTACACAATTGGTTCTACAAGTCCTTGTGATCTCACAATTTCCCAATAAGACTGAGCTGGTGCTGCTACTGTATTAGGTTCTCCGGCTTGATTGACTCCTTGGCCTACTACTCCCCCTTCCCTGCCTTCCAATGTCATTTTGTGTAGTCCATGTCGTACAGCATTGAAGTTTGTACCTGAAATCATCAAACCTCCTAATCTAAAGTCCACAAGGAAAGAGAAGTTGAAGTCTTTATAAATAAATGAGTTAGTGATTCCCCCAATCCATCTTGGTAAGGCACTTCCAAACTCAACCATCTCAGGAGTCCTTAATGGAAGCCCATTGGCCCCAAAAATGATTCTGTCCTGATCATCCCTTAGGTATCCGAAACCGGTTACCTGACCCATTTCTTTTCCAACTACCTGCCTCAGCTCTCCGTTAAAGACATGGTTACCTACTGTAATTCTTTCTCCAGGTGTATCGCTCAAAAGGCTAAGTACTAGCGTTTTGTTATAGGCTGCATTGAATGAAGTTTCCCAAGTGAAATTCCCTACCTCTACTGGAACAACTGTAATCAAGGCTTCCACCCCTCTGTTACGGCTACTGCCACTATTGATTGAGGTGTTGATAAAGCCTGAAGCATCTGAAATCTGGGCAGTTACAATCTGGTCATTGGTGATTTTATTGTATGCTGCCAAGTCAACAGAAAGTCTTCCTTGAAATAATCTCATTTCGAGTCCTATCTCTGATTCAGCTACACGCATAGGTCTAAGGTTGGGATTAGGTAGAGTGCTTCCAATCGGTTGACCAATCGGTTGGCCATTAAAGAGGTTAGCATTGATACCATAAAACAACACATTGGAATAAGGAGCAACGTCAGAATCACTTCCTACCTCTGCATAGGCTAAACGAAGTTTACCAAAATTAAACCAGGCATTTGTTCCTGTATTTTCTGTAAATATCCAGCTAGTGGAGATAGAAGGATAAAGTATACTTCTATTCTCTGGTGATAAGGTAGAAAACCAATCATTTCTCAGTGTACCATTGATAAAGAGGAATTTTTTATAGGAAAACTCCGCAAAAGCAAAAAGTGAATTAACCCCTCTTTCAACCCTATCGTATATGGGATCTTTGGCTCTTCCGTTTTGCGGTGTATATAAATCTCTGATTACAAAATCTGTTACTTGTGTACTGAAAAGTTCGGATTCCCTTTTCATATAGTTTCCACCAACATTGGCATTAACACCAAAATCACCAAATTCTTTGGTAGCAGATAAAATAAAGTCAGCATTGATTTCCCTAAAATTCCTGGCTTCTTCAGTCAAGACACCATTGACAAATCCTGCCGGAGCAGCGGCCCTGGAAGCTTGACCTGTTGGAAAATTATTGACCCTTTGGGACCTGGACCAATAATCCTGACCTACCCTACCCTGAATGTAAAGCCAATCAGTGATATGATAAACTGCAGCAATATTTCCAAAAACCCTATCTCTTTTGATTTCATTGAATTGGCGGGCAAGGGTAAAGTAAGGATTGGTCCTGTTTCTAAATCTCGAATACACCGCCTCATTTCCATTTGCATCGAAAGCATTGTCTCTCAAAACATCTAATGGCATAGAATTAGCTAAATTAAAAAGAGTAGTAGGGATTGAATTATCCTGATCTGCTACATTTGGAGGGTTATTGTTTCTTTCAATGGAATAATTGATATTACCTCTGAAACTTAATTTTTTACTAAAATCGTGGGTAAAACCAAAATTGAAGGTTTTCCTGTTAAAGGTGTTATTGGGAACAATTCCTTTGCTATTCAAATCCGCAAAAGAAAAACTCATTCCTCCTTTTTCATTATTGGTGGCCAAGGTTATGGTATTGGTAGTATTTTGACCGTTTCTGAAGAACTGGCCTATTCTGTTTCTTACTGGTTCATAAGGCACTACTACACCATCAAATAAAACTTGTGTCATTCCAGGAGCAAACCTTTCACCAAAAGACCATTGGCCAGAAGTAGGATTAGGAGTAGTAGGTCGTACTCCAAACTCACCTTGACCATACTCATATTGATAATCTGTAAAATCCAATGGCTGCTCAATGGTATGGTTGATGTTATAAGTAACACCTATCCCCTTTTGGGTGCCTTTGGTTTTGGTATTGATCATGATGACACCATCTTTAGCCCTTGAACCATATAGGGCAGAAGCTGCGGCACCTTTTAGGACGGTCATACTTTCTATATCATCAGGGTTGATACTGCTAAGGCCATCACCACCATCAGCAGTAACACCACCACCCCTCTGTCCAAAGGCGTTATCAGCTCCTTGATTACCTGGTCTAGTTCCAAAGTTGGTGTTGTCTATGGGAATACCGTTGATAACAATCAATGGGTTGTTTTGTCCCGCAATAGATGATTGCCCCCTTATTCTCACTTTAGAAGAACCACCTGGGCCAGTACCGAGAGATGAAATGTTAACACCTGCGATTTTTCCCTGAAGGGCATTCATAAAGTTTGGCGTTCTATTGATAGTAACATCATCAGAACTTACGTTAGTAGCAGAATAACCAATGCTTCTTGATGTTTTCTGGATACCCAATGCAGCAATTACCACTTCTTCTAAAGCTTGGGCTTCCTGTACCAAGACAACATCTATAACTGTTCTATTACCAATCGGAATGCGCTGGGTGGTAAATCCAATATAAGAAAATACTAAGGTCGACCCTTCAGGAACTGAAAGTCTGTAATTTCCATCAATATCGGTTACTGTACCTATATTAGTTCCTGCAACAGAAATAGCAACTCCTGGAATGGTTTCACCTGACTCATTGGTTACTGTACCTGTTATTTCGATATTCATTTGAATAAGCTCGATATCAACAGATTTCCCATTTAAATTGTCAGGTTTAGTACGGACACTGATTACATTGTTGACTTGTTTAAAATGGAGGTTTTTTTGAGTAGCAACTTCAATTAAAAAATCTGATACACTGCCTTTAGATTTACTCAATTTTAATTTTTGATCATCCTTAATCGCTTTTTCTGTGTAAAAAAAGCTGAATTCGGTTTTTTGTTCAATAGATTTTAAAATATCTTCGATATTTCCTTCCCTGATATCTAGTTTGATAAATACTTCATCTATACTTTTTATCTGGACCTTATTGCTAACATTTGCAATTGACATAATTGGTATGGTCAGGAAAAAGGCAAAAGTGCTTGCCCATTTGAAGACCATAATTATTGTTTGGTAAAGATTAGGTTTCATAATTTTGGGTTAATTGGTGTAACAAACAAGTAATTATGGTTTCCCAAGGAATATTATAGGTTTGAGATCTTGGGTATTAATTCGAGTAATCGGTCATCGCTTTTTTTCATCATAGGCTGTTTATTTAAATTCCAAAATGACTTTTTTATTAACTATAGTGTATTCAAATTGTAGGGAATGAGACAATACCTGAAGTACATTGCTCAGGTACTCATGAGGTCCAAATTCTCCTGAACACTTATCTTTTGGCCATTTTTTATTTCCAAGAATTTCAAACTCTACATCATACCATCTTTCAAGCGTTCTAATTACCTGATCAAATGATTCTTTATCAAAATGAAGGATTCCATTTTTCCAATGAAGAACCTTAGGGATATCAACATGGGCCTTCTCCATTTTTTTGCTCCTTTTATCAAACTCAAGCCCTTCTCGGGGAGATATCA